>Ga0080064_1007769_pt1 | contig 10616 bp, 6 predicted proteins | sample Subgrocontami54m_FD_69260 | JGI IMG/M metagenome (GOLD analysis project Ga0080064, IMG submission 69260) | Subsurface groundwater microbial communities from S. Glens Falls, New York, USA - GMW46 contaminated, 5.4 m (SPADES assembly) (version 2) ... | reverse complement strand
GTGCGACCGATGGAGTTCATGGTGCCGGCCGCGTCGTGGAAGCGCCTGGCGATGACGCAGCTCGGGGTCGTGATCTACGACGCGCTGGCGCGGTGGCAGCCGCCCTCCGGGCACGAGCGCTTCTCCGCGCGCGAGACGCTCGACCGCGAGCCGGCCCTGAACGGCCGCAAGGACCTCGTCGGCTCGATCACGTACTTCGACTGCCGTCCCAGCACCTGCCGGACGGGATGCCATAACGGCAACCGCTGGAACATCGTCATCTGCATGGCCGCGGTGACGATGTGGGTCCGGTACACGTGGCCGATCCAGATACCCCAGCAAGTGAGGGAGGCTTTCGCCGCCTGCAGCGCATACAGCCACGTGGAGGCGGCCACGGAGCCGGCCGGACCGGGGACGTAGTGATGGGTCGCTGCCCCGTTGGAGACGCGGATAAGAATCGGTGTGAAGGCCGGCCGCAGATTGACCACGCTGCGCGTCAGGAACGTGACGGTCGAGGGAGTGAACCGCGCGGGGGCCACCGACGCCGGGAACACGGTCGCGGCTTCGAAGATCCTCATGTCGATCACGTACAGCGAGCCGGCGGCGACCATCGCGTCCATGGCCCCGGTCCAATGCGCGCCCAGCAGCGAGCTGAAGCCCGCGGGTCCAGTGACGTCGGCTGTCGTGACTTTCATCAGCGGGATCGGGCCGAAGGCGGTGTAGTACTTCGTCAGGGTCGGCCAGAACTGCATGGTGCCCGCGTCCGGATTCGTCAGGGCGTCGCTCCATGACCCCGTGAGCGGTAATGCGAGCGGCGCGGCGTTCCGGGCGACGTTGTCCAGCGTCGGCCACGCCATTGCGAACTGCTCCGGCTTGTCCAGCGAGCGGGATTTGTCCTCCTCCGTGCCGTAGAGGAACGCGTGTGCGGAGTCGGTCTTCACCTCCGGCGTGTTCGCACCAAGCGTGAATACGTTCGTCAGCGTGTGCCTCGCCCGTTCTACCTGCTGGTCTTTGTCTTTCAGCTTCAGGACGGTATCCACCAGGTCGGGCAGTATCCGGATCGGAAGGGCCGGCATGCTGGTCAACCCGCCCAGGCCGAGCAGCGGCAGCGGCAGACGATGCATGCCCAGTGTCAGCCAGAGTATGAAGAGCACGACGGCGGCAATGCCCAGCGCCGAGATCGCCATGAGCAGGATGCCCGCTGAGATCAACCCCAGCGCCAGGAGGAGGAACGGAAGAAGGAACAGTGCGAACACAAGTCCGATGAGCGCCGCGCCGAGGGCGATGGACCCGAGGGCGATCACCGTGACGACGAGGAGCAGGAACCCGAGCACGGCGAAGAGCGCGCCGAGGGGTGAGCCCAGGGCAATCAGGGCGACAACAAACAGGCCCAGGCTGATCAGGAAGAGGTTGAGTGGGTTGGGCCCGAGTAGGATCGCGAGAGCCAGCGAGACGAACAGCACCACGCCAATCAACACGGCGAGGACAAGCGACGCTGGCGCCGCCATGCTGATCCCCAGGACGCCGAGCGCCAGGAAGCCGAGCACGGTGAGGGCGAGCAGCACCCCGACCACGACGGTCAGGATGGCCATGCGCACGAAGAGCGTCGGAGAACCCATCTGGCTACTTAACGACCGTCAGGTGAAAACCGAACAGGGGATTTCCATTTTGGCCGTCCGGGATGGGCACGATGCTACACCCGCGCACGCCGGCTGCGGCCAGATTGTTCGTCGTGCTTCGTCATCGCCTCTACACTCTAGGGTTACTGCCCAGAGGAGAGAACGAGATCTGTTACCGATGTCTTGGGATTTCACAGTTCATTGCCCGCCTACTCGACGGGGAGAAGATGGCGGGCCTCTGCCGCGGAGTTCGGCATCTCCCGGAAGCCGGTTACAAGATTTATCGCCTCGCGGCAGACGAGGGGCTGGTCGGCGACTCCTCCGGCCGCAGCAATGTCATACGCGAAACTCTTAGATGACGAGCGGTTTTGGAATGATACTTAACCATGGCGACATTCAGCCGACGCTGAATGTGAAGAAACCATGACAGATTCACCTGAACACCCGCCCCCTGAGGCCGTTCCCGCTGGAGCGGCGGTGCCCAGTGACGGCGCGGCGGGTAAAAAGCAGAAGAAAAAAAAGGACAAAGTTCGCTCGGCGTGGATCGCGTTCGTTGGCCGAATCGTCGCCCAGATTCTTGGCGCGGTCGCCGCCATCGCATTGGGGCTGCTCTTCGTCCAGAACTACGGACCAGGGCGGAATCAGGAAGCTGACGCACCAGCCGCCACAACGGATGTCCGTCCCGCGAGGACGCGCACGCCGCAGGCAGGCGGGGTCGCGCTGGCGGTGCTGCCGCTCGACAATTTTTCCGGCGATGCCAGCCAGGAGTATTTCGCGGACGGCATGACCGAGGCGCTCATTGCCGACCTCGCGCGAATCAGCGGGCTGCGCGTGATCTCCAGGACGTCGTCCATGCAGTACAAGGGGCAAAAAAAGCCGTTGCCAGAGATCGCGCGCGAGCTCGCCGTTGATTTCATCCTCGAGGGATCGGTGATGCGATCCGCGGACCGTGTCAGGATTACCGCACAGCTGATCGACGCCGCGACTGACGAACACGTCTGGACGGGTAGCTTCGACCGGACGATCCGCGACGTGTTCGCTCTGCAGGCAGAGATCGCAAGCCAGGTCGCGCGCGAGGTGAATGCGGCGGTGACGGCTGCGGGCGCTGAATCTGGGCCGCCGCGCGCTGCCGTCGACCCGGAGGCGTTTGATCGGTACTTGAAGGGACGACAGGTGTGGAATAGCCGCGCTGCCGTCGACCCGGAGGCGTTTGATCTGTACTTGAAGGGACGACAGGCGTGGAATAGCCGCACCGCCGAAGGCGCGCGCGAGGCGCGCCGCTATTTCGAGGAATCCGTGCAGCGAGACCCGATGTTTGCGCTTGGGTACGCCGGTCTCGCGGATACATACACACTTATGCCATCACCCGGCGAGTCGTTGGAGAAGGCCAGAGCTGCGGCTGCACGCGCACTCGAGCTTGACCCGAATCTCGCCGAGGCGCACACGTCGCTCGGCGCCCTGCATCATCGCTATGACCGCAACGTGGCTGCCGCGGAAGCCGACTTCCTGCGCGCGCTCGAGCTGAACCCCGCATACGCGACAGCGCATCAGTGGTATGCGATTCTGCTGGCGGAGGAGGGGCGGGAGGCCGACGCCCTCAGGCATGTCCAGCAAGCCGTTGCGCTGGACCCGTCGATGCCCGCGATCCGACAGACGTGTGCGCTGGTCCACTATTACGGACGCCGGTTCAGCGAGGCCGTCGAGGAGGCGCGCCGCGCGCTGCAGTTGCAGGCCGACCTGCCGGTCGCGCGGGAAGTGCTGGCGCGCGCGCTCCTAGCCTCGGCTTCACACAAGGAAGTCGTGGAGTTTGTCGACGCGGTACCCGAGCCGCGCAGCCCGGAGCTGCTTGGACTCTTGAGCGTGGCGTACCGTCGCGTCGGCGACCCCGTGCGGGGAGAAGCCCTGTTCCGACGACTCCAGGCGGTGCGCCCATTTCCGGTGCACGCGGTCGCGCGGTGGTACGCAGCCAGCGGCGATGGCGAGGCCGCCCTGAAACTGATGCAGGGCACCCGCGGCGATTTGAATTTTCAGCAGATCAAGGCAGACCCGGTGTTCGACGGGATCAGGAATGATGCCCGCTTTGTCGCGCTCTCATCAGCCAGGCGCTAGTGGCACTGCGCCGCCCCCGCGTCGCGGAACGCGCCGCCGGCCATAGGCACGAACTCCCATTCATACCTTGGGCCCGAAACTGAACATCGCCCGGTGCCACTAGGCGAGCGTGCATCTGTGTGCCGGAGACCATAGAGTCGTTGGACGCGCCGGAAAGCTCCAGGATAGTGTTACCGCGATGACGACGAGCGCGGTGCGCGTGGCGGTGCTCGCATGGGCGTGCCTGTTGCCAGCCGGATGGGTCGCCGGGCAGGGTGTCGTCGTCGCGATCGAGGGGCAGGTCACCGACGATACGGCGGCGCCGGTTGCCGGTGTCACCGTCACGGCCCGCAACCGGGCGACAGGGTTCGAGCGGGTGACCACGGCTGACGAGGACGGACGGTTTGTCCTCGTGAGCCTGCCTGTCGAAGGCGAGTACGACGTCCGCGCCCAGGGTCCGGGGTTTGCGGCGGCGGTGCGCCAGAACGTGCGACTTCGTCCCGATCACACCGTGGTGATCGACTTCACGCTGCGCCTCACGACCGAGGACACGATCGCCGTCGGCGCGACTGCCGCGCCGCTCGACCGCGCCCACTTCACGCTGCCGCCGACTGTCGACGAAGATCTCGTCCGCGCCCTGCCGGTGTCGGGACGCGGTTTCATGCCGCTCGTCTCGCTCGCGGCCGGATTCACCGGGCATCCGGACTTTCCGAATCCTCTCGGGCAGATGTACTGGACCAACAACGTGCTCGTCGATGGCGCCAGCCACTTCTCGAAATGGCGCAGCGCGGCGCGGAGCTTTTCTTCGGGGGTGCCGCCGGAGGCCGTCAGGCAGGTCCAGGTGTTCACGGGCCTGTTCTCCGCGGAGTTCGGCGAGACCCTGGCGTCGGTGACCAGCGTCACCACCAAGGCCGGCACCAACGAATGGCACGGCAGCGCCCTCGTCTTCGCCTGGGATGCCGCGCTCGGCGCCGCGCCGCCCTTCTCGCCGCGAAAACCGCCTGGCGGCGGTCAGCAGTACAGTCTCTCGCTCGGCGGACCGCTGGCCGCGAACCGGAGCCACTTTTTCGGGAGCTACGAGCGACGCCGTTCGCGCGAGCACAACATCGTGGTGTCGCCGGCCGCCCTGAATGCGGAAGTGCAGGACAACCAGGACGAGCATCTCCTGTTCTTCAGAGTCGATCACCAGCACCGGGGCCAGCTCTTCACCGCGCGCTACAACGGGCAGCTCTTCGGGTGGCAGCACGAGCCCGGGGGCCTCGTGCTGCCACCCGCCGGCACGTCGTACAGGACCAACGTCCACAGCGTGCTGGTGACCGTGGCACTGCCGGTGTCCTCGAGAACGTTTCAGGAGCTTCGGTTCCAGTTCTCACGTTTTGTCCACCGGCGCACGGACATCCAACCGAGCGTGTTCATCTCACGCGCCGGGTACTCGATTGAAGGCGGTTCGCTCGGGCCTTTGGGATTCGGCGCCGAGCCCGAGGATACGTGGGAGGCCACCGACACGCTCTCGCACGCAGGGGGCGGGGGCGCCCACGCGCTGCGGCTTGGCGGGGGATTCAAGCACGTGCGCGCCCGGAACACCGATCTCCCGTACGGCTGGGGCGCGTATTTTTTCGCGGACCGTCCCGACCATGCCCCACGGCCCTACGTGTTCATCCAGAGTCTCGCGCCGACGCCCGCCGCCGTGGTGGCGGAGCCACGCAGTCTGTCCGCATTCGGATTCTTCCAGCACGACTGGACGATCCAAGGCGGTCTGCGGTTGAACCTCGGGCTGCGGTACGACGTGGAGCGGGTGTCCAACGTGCGTGGTTATCGTGTGCCGGTCGACACCAACAACGTGCAGCCGCGTCTCGGCGCCGCCTGGGACGTTGATCGTCAGGGCCGCACTGTCGTGCGGGGCGGCCTGGGCCTGTACACGCAGCAGCACCTCTTGTACCCGATCAACCGGGTGCAACTGGAAGGCATAGATGGAGCGGTCGCTCTGACGTTGTCGCCCAGCTCACCCCTTTTCCCCCGGTTTCCGGGCACACTGACCGCACTTCCGGGCGCGGCGTTTCCACCTCGCGATATCCATCGCGTGGATCCCGCCTTTCGAAACGCCTATGCCATTCAGTCGGTCGTCGGGGTGCAACGCGTGTTCGCCGGCGGTGTGCTGGGTGCCCATTATGTGTACCTGAACGGCCGCGACTTGATGAGTCTGATCGATGCCAATGCACCGGCCTCGGCGTCGAAGCCGGCGCAGCGGACCGTTGACGAGGCCGATGCCACCCGCCCGATGGCGCCTGCGGCGGGCGGCTTTCGAAAAATCATCACGCTCGGCAATGAAGGCCGGAGCTGGTATCGCGCGCTCCAGGTCACGTTCGACCGGTCCGGTGGTCCGCTGCACGTGGTCGCCGCGTACACGCTTTCGCGCGCCGAGGACATGGCGAACTATCAGCTTCCAGAAGACAGCCGAAACCTGGGCGCCGACAAGGGGCGGTCGTCCGCCGACATCCCGCATAACGTCGCGGCCGGTTTCGCCTGGGACGTGCCGGGCTCGAGTCCGCTGACACGAGGCTGGTCCCTTGCGGGAATCGGCACCTTTCGCAGCCATCGGCCCTACACGATTTCGTGGGGCGACGATCGGAACGGCACCACTCAGAACGATGCGCGCCCCGGAGGACGCAATACCGGCAGAACGGGGCCGTACCGCACGGTCGATCTGTCGTTGACGAAGCGATTCCGGCGGGGCGCCCCCAGCGTCGACGCGCGCGTTCAGGCCTTCAACGTGCTAAACGCGACGAATTACAGCCAGTATGTCGGCGAGGTCGTGTCGCCGCTGTTCGGCAGGCCGGTTTCAGCGTTTCCGCTGAGGCGGATTGAGCTCGCCGCCATCGTGAGGTTCTGACGTGCTCAAGTGGGCCGGCGCGCTCATCACCGCCCTGGCCTGTATCTCCTGCGGGGGGACGGCAATCGGACCAACCGACGTCCCGCCGATCGCACCGGGGCCGCCTGGCCCGGGCGTGCCGCCGCCGCCGCCCCCTCCCGTCCCCGGGCTGCCGCAGGTCTTCGTCGGCGCCGGCGACATCGCCCAGTGCGACAACAACTCGCAGGCCACCGCGCGCCTGCTGGACACGATCGGCGGCACCGTGTTCACGCTGGGCGACAACGCCTATTCCCAGGGAACCAGGGAGAACTTCCGCGCCTGCTACGATCCCACGTGGGGTCGTCACAAAGGCCGCACGCGCCCGACACCCGGCAATCACGAGTACGAGTCACCCGGGGCGTTCCCGTATTTCGAGTATTTCGGCGCCAACGCCGGCCCCGCGGGCCTCGGGCACTACAGTTTCGACCTCGGTTCCTGGCACGCGATCGCGCTGAACAGCAATATCCCGGTGAACTCCGCCTCCTCGCAGGCGGCCTGGCTCCGAACGGACCTGGCGAGCCACCGGCCGTCCCGGTGCACCATCGCGTACTGGCATCACCCGCTGTTTTCATCGGGGCCGAACGGCCCTTCGGTGAACATGCGGGATTTCTGGCGGATTCTGTACGAGGCTGGTGTCGACATCGTGATGAACGGGCACGATCACCTGTACGAGCGGTTCGCGCCGCAGGATCCGGACGGACGTCCCGATCCGGGCCGCGGGATCCGTCAGTTCACCGTCGGCACCGGCGGCGCCGCGCTGTACCAATTCGCCGCGCCGGGACCAAACAGCGAGGTGCGCATCAGCGCATTCGGCGTGCTGAAGCTCACCCTCGTGTCCGACGGATATGACTGGGAGTTCGTTGGGGTGTCGGGCCCGCTCGACAGCGGAGCCGGGACCTGCCACTAATTAGTCTTTAGTCGCCGACGCGATGAGCTGGCCGCGCAGCCACGCGAGCTGTGCGGGACCGTCTCGATCGGCACCTCCTATTCAAACGCGATGATGAGCCATCCCGCGCGCGAGTATGCGAAGTAGCCAAGTCCCGGAATCCCGGCGTTCTCGCCAAAATAGCTGAAGTACGGTTCGGCGCCTGCTGTTTCGTACTCGTGCGTGGGTTCGATCTTGCATCTCTCCCGACCAATGTCCCTCAGGCGGTAGATCTGACATCTCACACTGAATATATGCACCAGCTGTTCCGAGTGTTCTCCGCTCTACTCCTCATTGTCGGGGCGTACTCACCTGTGTCTGCCCAGACGCGGATCGACTGGGATCCCCGGCCGTCGATCCGGGTGGGAAGCGACGTGCGTCTGGATTTCCGGCTGAAGGTCCAGACGGATGTACGCAGGTTCTCTCCTGACCAGCCGACCGACGATGGAGCGTTTCACCTTCATCGTCGCCGCGCGGGCATCGAGGGGACGCTCTTCGAACGAGTGACCTTCCAGATCGAGCGTGAGCTGCGGAGGCGAGGACCATGGCGCGACGTCTACGCCAATGTCGAGGTCGTTAAAGCCTTCGAGGTGCGCGCCGGCAAGTTCAAGATGCCGTTCGGCCTGGAGCAAACGACGTCAACCAGTGACCTGGACTTCGTCAACCGCACGTTCGGTTCGGAGGCATTGACGCCGGCCCGGGAGGTCGGCGTTATGGCGCATGGGCGAATGGGCTCGGCCCTCGAATACGAGGCAGGCGTGTTCAGAAGGGATGGCGAGAACGCCCGGCTGAGTGAACCGCGGTTTCTTCTGCCGGACGAGGTGTCGACGGAGCGCAGCCGCTCCGTGGCGGCTCGCCTTGTCACAACGCCGTGGGGCCGCGGAGGAGGGTCGCGGCCCCGAATCGGCGTGGCGATCACGTCTTCGCACGTCCCCGAGGGGCTCAACAGCCTGCTCGGGCGTTCGACGTACGACATGGTCTTTGCCCCGCGGGTGTACGTCCGCGGAAACAGGCTGCGTACCGGTCTCGAGGGTGAATGGAATCCCGGGCCTCTGGGTTTCCGGGGCGAGTACATCCGCGTGGCAGAGGAGCGTTTACGGCAGGGGCTTGGCGACGCCGATCTTTCGGACTACATCGGGCGCTCATGGTACGCGAGCGCCAGCTGGGTGGTCACCGGCGAGGAGAAGGCGGGAGGCGTGAGACCTCGCGCCTCGCTGTTCCAGGGCGGGTTCGGCGCAATCGAGGTGGCGACGCGGTTCGAAGCGATGCGCTTCCGCAGCGGGAGCGACGAGGGACCCGCGTTTACGAACCCGCGCGCAGACTACGTCGCAGGGAACGGGACACGCGTGTGGACGGCCGGGGTCAATTGGTATCCGAACCGTTGGGTGCGCCTGCAGGGAAATGCGGTGCGCGAGGCGTTCGAGGACGCGGAACGCACTCCGGTGTCTGGGCAGCGGACATTCTGGAGCGGAATACTGCGAATGCAGGTGGTGTTGTGATCGTACGCTGTCTTCTCTTGTGCGTCGTGCTCGCGGTTCCCTCGCTGGCCCGTGCGCAGGGTTTCGAAGACCTGTTCAACACGGCGGCGCTCCAGCGAATCGACCTGCTGCTGAACAGCCGAGACTGGGAGAAGCTGAAGGCAAACTTCCAGGAGAACGAATACTACCCGGCTGACATTCGCTGGAATAGCCTGACGGTCCGCAATGCCGGCATCCGGTCACGCGGTCTTGGTTCGCGCAGCGGCACCAAACCCGGACTGCGCGTCGACTTCAATCGCTACTCGACCGGTCAGACGTTTCTCGGCCTCGGGTCGATGGTGCTCGACAACCTGACGCAGGATCCGAGCGGCCTGCGCGAACGCGTGGCAATGCGCTTCTACGAGCGCATGGGGCTACCGGCGCCGCGCGAGGCCCATGCCGCGCTGTATGTGAACAGCGAGTACGCGGGACTCTACGCCGTCGTGGAGTCCATCGACAAGGATTTCCTGCGCCGGGTCTTCGGCGGCACCGAGGGGAACATCGAGAACGACGGCCACCTGTTCGAGTACGAGTACGAGACGGAGTGGTTCTTCACTTACCCTGGGAACAACCTCGACGTCTACGTACCGCTCTTCGATCCGGTCACGCACAAGAACGCGTCGGCTGCGGAGCTGTATGCACCCCCCGAGGCGATGTTCCGCGCGATTAACGAGTCGTCGGACGCGGTGTTCGTGGAGACTGTCAGCGCGTACGTGGATTTGCCGCTGTTCATGAAGCACGTCGCGGTGCAAAGCTTCCTCGCGCAGTGGGACGGCATCCTTGGGTACGCGGGTGTCAATAACTTCTACCTGTATCGATTCGAGAACTCGTCACGCTCTCAATTCATCGCGTGGGATGAAGACAACGCGTTTCGTGCGGCGGACTTTCCGATTCTCGAGGGGCACGATCGCAACGTGTTGATGCGTCGCGCAATGAGTGTCCCCGGCCTGCGCGCGGCATATTTCGACGCGCTGCGAGACGCTGCTGCCTCCGCGGCAGAGTCGACAGGCGGTGTGAGCTGGCTTGAGCAGGAGATTCAACAGCAGCGAGGCATCGTTGATGCCGCCATGCGTGCAGACGCGCTGAAACCATACCCCAACGAGGAGTACGCGGCGGCCGCGGACGCCCTCGTGGAGTTCGCGCGCGTGCGCCCTGCGTTCGTTCGTAGCCAGATTCCCTGAACGCCAGATCGCTCCTGCGGGGTCGTCAATCATTTTGATGGGGCGCGAACCCTGTCGGGTTCGCCCGGGCGAGCTGTGCCGCGGGGTCCCCATCGCGCTGGCGACAGTACGCGCTAGCCACTCCTATCGAAGTGGGGTACTCGGTCAATGAAGCCGGGGCTCAGCGTAGGCACCGACACTCCGTGTCCGCTATGGCTGGGTGACCTCTGCCGGCGCCGGCGGTGACGCGCCAAGCCCGTTCGCCAGCAGGCCGACCACGCTGGCCGTGGCTTTCAGCACGGTCGTGACCTGGTCGAGTTCACCACCGGGGCCGGTGCGCCTGAGAAGGTCCGCGCCAGCACCATCGAGATGGGCCTTGATACCGCCAAGCGAGTAGTAGGCTTTGGTTGGGTCGATGCC
>Ga0080064_1007765_pt1 | contig 10620 bp, 10 predicted proteins | sample Subgrocontami54m_FD_69260 | JGI IMG/M metagenome (GOLD analysis project Ga0080064, IMG submission 69260) | Subsurface groundwater microbial communities from S. Glens Falls, New York, USA - GMW46 contaminated, 5.4 m (SPADES assembly) (version 2) ... | reverse complement strand
TCCCGGGTGGTGATGCCGCCGCTGGGGGAATAGGCCGACGCGCTGCTGACCGGCCCCGGGGCGGATCTGGCGCAGCAGACCTTTCAGGTCACCGACCCGCTGTCCGGGCGGCTGCTGGCGATCCGCGCCGACATCACGCCGCAGGTGGCGCGCATCGACGCCCGCGACAGCGACCCCGCGCCGGCCCGCCTGTGCTACCTGGGCTCGGTGCTGACGGCGCAGGATGCGGCCCCCGGCAGCTGCCGCAACCCGATGCAGGTCGGCGCCGAGCTGTATGGCCACAGTGGGCCGGAAAGTGACGTCGAGGTGCTGCGCCTGATGCTGGCCACGCTGCGCAGCGCCGGCCACGACAGCACCCATGTGGACCTGGGGCACGTCGGCATCTTTCGGGGCCTGAGCCGCGCCGCGGGTCTGGACACCGACGCCGAGCACACGCTGTTCGAGCTGCTTCAGCGCAAGGCGCGGGCGGACATTGGCGACTTCGTGGGCGGGCTCGGTCTGGACCCTGCCGTGCGCGACTGGTTCGTCAACCTGCCGCAGTGCTTCGGGCCCATCGACCGCCTGCCGGCGCTGCGCGGCATGCTGCCCGGCGTGCCGCAGCCGGTGCTTGCCGCGCTCGACGAGCTGGAGACCATCAGCCACGCGCTGCTGCGTTTCGAGCCGCAGCTGCCGCTGTTCGTGGACCTGGCCGAGCTGCGCGGCTACCACTACCACACCGGCATCGTGTTCGCCGCCTACGGCGCCGGCTACGGCCAGGCCATGGCCTGGGGTGGCCGTTACGATGGCGTCGGCGGGGTCTTCGGTCGTGCCCGCCCGGCCACCGGCTTCAGCGCCGACCTGAAACGACTGCTGGGCGCGCCGGCACCGCAGGCGCTACCGGTGCTGGCGCCCTGGTCCAGCGATCCCACACTCACGGCCCTGGTCGAACGCCTGCGGGCGGATGGCCAAACCGTGGTCTATGAACTCCCCGGCAGCGACACTGGCCCGGTCGGCGCACGCATCGTGCAGCGCGACGGCGGCTGGGCGCTGCAAGACGCAGGATAGGCAGATGGCCAAGAACGTCGTCGTGATCGGCACCCAGTGGGGTGACGAGGGCAAGGGCAAGGTGGTCGACCTGCTGACCGAGCAGGCCGCCGCGGTGGTGCGCTTTCAGGGCGGCCACAACGCCGGCCACACGGTGGTGGTGGGCGGCGTCAAGACGGTGCTGCACCTGCTGCCGTCGGGCATCCTGCGCCCGGGCGTGCTGTGCCTGATCGGCAACGGCGTGGTGCTGGCGCCCGATGCCTTGCTCAAGGAAATTGCCGAGGTGGAAGCGGCCGGTGTCGACGTGCGCTCGCGCCTGCGCATCAGCCCGGCCTGCCCGCTGATCCTGCCCTGTCATGTGGCGCTCGACCAGGCGCGCGAGCTGGCGCTGGGCGCCGGCAAGATCGGCACCACCGGCCGCGGCATCGGCCCGGCCTACGAGGACAAGGCGGCCCGCCGCGCGCCGCGCATGGGCGATCTGCTGCAGCCGGCGCGCTGCGAGGCCAAGCTGCGCGAGCTGCTGGACCTGTACAACTTCCTGCTCACGCAGCGCTTCGGCCAGCCGGCGCTGGAACTCGAACCGATGCTCAAGCAAGCCCTGACCTGGGGCGAGGCGCTGCGCCCGCTGGTGGACGACGTGCCGGGGCTGCTGCACGATCTGATGGCCGCCGGCAAGCCGGTCATGTTCGAGGGCGCGCAGGGCACGCTGCTGGATGTGGACCACGGCACCTACCCGTTCGTCACCTCGTCCAACACCATCGCCGGCGCGGCCGCGGTCGGTGCCGGCGTCGGCCCGACCGCCATCGGCTACGTGCTTGGCATCACCAAGGCCTACACCACGCGCGTGGGCTCCGGCCCGTTCCCGACCGAGCTGTTCGACGAAGTCGGCCGGCACCTGGCGGATGTCGGCGCCGAGCGCGGCGCCACCACCGGCCGGCCGCGCCGCTGCGGCTGGTTCGATGCCGTGGCCATGCGCCGCAGCGTGCAGCTGAACGGCGTCAGCGGCCTGTGCATCACCAAGCTCGACGTGATGGACGGCCTGGACACGGTGAAGATCTGCACCGACTACCGCGGCGGGTCAGGGCAGTTCGGCCTGTACGATGCCGACGCACTGGCCGCCTGCGAGCCCGTATACGAGGAACTGCCCGGCTGGCAGGGCGTCAGCGCCGCCGGCGGCTTCGATCAATTGCCGGCCAACGCGGTGCGCTACCTGCGCCGGCTGGAAGAACTGCTGGGCGTGCCGGTCGACATGGTGTCGACCGGCGCCGAGCGTTCGAGCACCATCGTGCTGCGCCATCCGTTCGATTGAGCGCCGCGCCGGCGCCAGAAACGCAAAACCCGCCGAAGGGCGGGTTTGTGGTGCGGGCTTGAAGCGCTCGCGGTGCGCACGGTTATGTCCGGCCGGCATGCACCATCAAGGATGGTGCCGAGAAGAGGACTTGAACCTCCACGGGGTTTCCCCCACTAGCACCTGAAGCTAGCGCGTCTACCAATTTCGCCATCTCGGCCGATCCGCCCCGACCCGTGTGGACCGAAGCGAGCGCGGCATTCTACCGGCCACCGGCCGGCTGTCAACGAATCATCACTCATGAAAAAACGAAGCTCACCCAAAGACCCCCACGGCAAGCGCGAAGCGGCCCGCTACGAGCGACCGATCGCCAGTCGCGAATTCATCCTCGACGTGCTGGCCCGAGCCGGCAAGCCGCTGCCGGCCGTAGCCATCGCAGAGCAGCTCGCCATCACCGACGACTGGGCCTTCGAGGCGCTGGCCAAGCGCTTGGGTGCCATGATGCGCGACGGCCAGCTGCTGCTGGACCGCCGCGGCCGCTACGGTCCGGTGCAGCAGATGGACCTGCTGCGCGGCCGGGTCAGCGCGCACAAGGACGGCTATGGCTTTTTCATCGCCGACGGCGAGCACGCGGACCTGTACCTGTCGCCGCGCGAAATGCGCTCGGTGATGGACGGCGACCGGGCTGTGGCCAGCGTCACCGGCGTCGACGCCCGCGGCCGTTACGAGGGCGGCATCGTCGAGGTACTCGAACGCCGTCACCGGCGCGTGGTTGGCCATTACCGGCGCGACGACACGGTGGCCTGGCTGGTGCCGGACGACCGCCGCCTGGGCGGCGAAATCCTGGTCACCGGCAGCGCCATCGGCAAGGTGCGCGACGGCCAGATTGCGGTGGTCGAGATCACCCACTACGCCGACCGCCAGCAGCCGGCGCGCGGACTGCTGGTCGAGGTACTGGGCGAGCGCCTGGCGCCGGGCATGGAAATCGACATCGCGCTGCGCAAGCACGATCTGCCGTGGCAGTGGTCGGTGGAGGTCGAAGCCCAGGCGGCCGGCTTTGCCGATCAGGTTACGGCGGCCGACACCCGCAACCGCGAGGATTTCACCGGCCTGCCACTGATCACCATCGACGGCGAGGACGCGCGCGACTTCGATGACGCCGTGTATGCCCAGCGCGACGGGCGCGGCTGGCGGCTGCTGGTGGCGATCGCCGATGTCAGTCACTACGTGCGCCCGGGCAGCGTCATCGACGTCGAGGCGCACCTGCGCGGCACCTCGGTGTACTTCCCGCAGCGCGTGATCCCGATGCTGCCGGAGGCGCTGTCGAACGAGCTGTGCTCGCTAAGGCCCGAGGTCGAGCGCCTGGCAATGGTGTGCGACATGCGCATCAATGCCCGTGGCGAGGTAAAGGAATACCGCTTTGCACGCGGCGTCATCCGCTCGCGGGCTCGCACCACATACACGGAAATCGCCGCCGTCGTTGCTGGCGATGAAGCCCAGCGGGAGCGCTACAAGACCCTGTTACCGCAGATCGAAACCCTGCACCGCCTCTACAAGGCGCTGGATGGCGAGCGCCAGCAGCGCGGCGCGGTGGAGTTCGAATCGTCCGAGGCGCGCATCGTGTACGGCCCGGACCGCAAGATCGATCGCATTGAGCCGGTCACGCGCAACGTCGCCCACTGCATGATCGAGGAGTGCATGATCGCCGCCAACCGCTGCGCGGCGGAATTCCTCAGCGAACGCGCACTGCCGGCCCTGTACCGCGTGCACGACCGCCCGAATGCGGAAAAAGTCACCGGGCTGAGGAGCTTCCTGGCCGAGTTCGGCCTGCAACTGGGCGGTGGCGACGAACCCGCGCCTTCTGACTACCGTGCCCTGACCGAGCTGATCGCGCAGCGTCCGGACCGCTACCTGCTGCAAATTCCGATCCTGCGCAGCTTCAAGCAGGCCATCTACGACGCCGAATGCCGCGGCCACTTCGGCCTGTCGCTGGAGGCCTACGCGCACTTCACCTCGCCCATCCGCCGCTATCCGGACCTGCTGGTACACCGCGCCATCGGGCACGCGCTGCGCGGGCGCAAGGCCAGCTCCTACCAGTACACCGCCGAACAGATGGCCGAGCTGGGCGCGCATTGCTCGCTGACTGAGCGGCGCGCCGACGACGCCACGCGCGAGGTCATCGCCTGGCTCAAGTGCGAGTTCCTGCAGGACCGCGTCGGCGAGGTCATGGGTGGCCTGGTCAGCGGCGTGGCGGCGTTTGGCCTGTTCGTGACCCTGGACGGCGCCTACACCGAAGGCCTGGTCCACATCACCGCGCTGCCGGAGGACTACTACCACTTCGATCCGCTGCACCACCACCTGACCGGCGAGCGGCGGCGGCGCGTGTTCCGACTTGGCGACCGCCTGCAGGTGCGCGTCATGCGCGTGGACCTGGACGAACGCAAGATCGACCTGGATTACCTGGGCCGCGAGGGCGAGCGCGTCGCCGAGCCGGCCGTCGGTCGCGACGCCCCCCGCCGCACGCGCAAGCGGCGATGAACAGCCGCCACCTTGCCTATGGCCTGCATCCGGTGCGGGCATTACTGGAGCGGGAACCGGCTGCCGTTGCGCGCCTGCTGGTCACGGACCGTGACCGCGGCACCCTGAGCGAGCTGGCGACACTGGCCACCCGGCACGGCGTCCCGGTCGAACTGCGCTCTGCGGCGACGCTGGACCGCCTGACGCAGAACGCCACCCACCAGGGCGTACTGGCCCTGCTGGCCGCACCGCCGCAGGCGCTCGACGAGAACGCGCTCGAAGGCATCCTCGCGCAGGCCGAGCGGCCATTGCTGCTGGTGCTGGACGAGGTGCAGGACCCGCGCAACCTGGGCGCCTGCCTGCGCAGCGCCGACGCCGCCGGTGCGCATGCCGTGCTCGCGCCGCGGCGCAACGCTGCCAGTCTGACCGCCGCGGCCATCAAGACCGCCGCCGGCGCCGCCAGCACCGTGCCCTTCGTGCAGGTCGGCAATCTCGCCCGCACGCTGCGCTTCCTGAAAGGCGCCGGACTGAGCCTGTACGGTGCCGACGCGCGCGCCGACACCACGCTGTACGACACCGACCTCGCGCCGCCCTGCGCCCTGCTGCTGGGCGGCGAGGGCCAGGGCCTGCGCCGGCTCACGCGCGAGCTGTGCGATGGTCTGGTCACCATCCCGATGACCGGTGCCGTTGGCAGCCTCAACGTGTCGGTGGCGGCGGCCGTGTGTCTGTTCGAGGCCGTGCGCCAGCGGCGGTCTTGTCCCGGCGGACCGCCCTGAGTAGAATCACCGCCCTTTTGCCGGCCGCGATAAAAACCACATAGCGGCATCCTTGCCCGGCTCATGAGAGCCCGGGCTATTAGCCACAAGGAGTGTTCATGCGTCATTACGAGATCGTGCTCCTGGTCCACCCGGACCAGAGCGAGCAGGTGCCCGCCATGCTCGACCGCTACCGCAGCGTGGTCGAAACCCGCGGCGGCGCCGTCCACCGCCAGGAAGACTGGGGCCGCCGTCAGCTGTCCTACCCGATCGGCAAGGTGCACAAGGCGCACTACCTGCTGCTGAACATCGAGGCCAACGACGAGGCCATGCGCGAGCTGGCCAGCGCGTTCCGTTTCAGCGACGCGGTGCTGCGCAACCTGGTCATCAAGCGCGACGAGGCCGTCACCGAGCCGTCCGCCATTGCCATTGCCCGCGAGAGCGAGGAACGCCGGGACCGCCGTCCGCGCCGGGACGAAGAGTCCGTCGTTGTGGAGGGTGTTGCCGATGTCGAGGGCGACGACGCCGTCGCCGACGACACCGACGCCTGACCCCAGCCCGTACCAGGAACACGAACATGGCCCGCTATCTGCGCCGCAAGAAATTCTGCCGCTTCACTGCCGATCAGGTGAAAGAGATCGACTACAAGGATCTGGAAACCCTGAAGCAGTACATCTCCGAGACCGGCAAGATCATCCCGACCCGTATCACCGGCACCAGCGCGCGCTACCAGCGCCAGCTGACGCGCGCCATCAAACGCGCCCGTTTCCTGTCGCTGCTGCCGTACAGCGACGCGCACTAGACCGGTGACCGGGGCGCCCGCCGCCGGCGATCGCCTGGCGACGCTGGCGACCTGGCTGGCGAGCGGCGGATGGTCAGCCGCGGCGCTGCTGGCGGCGCTGGCGGTTGGCTTGTTGGCCGCCTTGCTGCTGCCCGGCGCGGTGCTGCTGCTGCCGCTGGCACTGGTGGGCAATGTGGCCGGCGTCAGCCTGCTGGCGCTGGAACCGGGGCCGCGGACCGTGTTGCGCAGTCTGGGGCTGACCGTGCTGCTGCTGACGCCGCTGCTGGTGGTCGGTGGTGCCGGCCTGCTCGGGCCAGCACTGCTTTTTGCCTGGCTGCCCGGGTTGCGGGCCGGGTTTGCGCTGCGATCCGCGCGCAGCCTGCCGCTGGCGCTGTTTGTGCTGACGACACTGGCGGTGGCGGTGGTGCTGGTGGTCGATCAGACGGGACTGCCGGCCGGTGAGCCGGAATCCCGTCAGGCGTTGGTCCAGACGCTGGTCAAGCTGAATCCCGGGCTGCCGGCCGCCGAGCTCGACGCGGCGCTGGGCGTGATGCTGCAACTGGCCGGTGGTCTGCTGGCTGTCGTGCTGCTGGGCGCCTGGACGGGTGGTCTGAGCCTGGGGCGCAGCCTGCAGGCGCGGCTGCGGCGGCCCGGTGCGTTCGCGCAGGAGTTTCGCGCGCTGCGCTTCGGGCGCACCTATAGCCTGCTGGTGCTGGGGGCGATTGTGGTGGCCTTCGTGCAGCGCCTGGCCGGCGGGGGCCTGGCGGTTGAACTGGCGCTGGTGCTGGCCGTGCCGCTGCTGCTGCAGGGCCTGGCCCTGGTGCATGCGCAGACCGCGCGCCGAGGCTGGTGGCGGCGTGTACCGTGGGTGGTGTACGTGCTGCTGGTGCTGGCGACGCCGCAGCTGGCATCGCTGCTGGTCCTGCTGGGGCTGGTGGATAATTGGCTCGATTTCAGAAACCGCCCGCTGCGCTGAGCGCGGGCACCCGGGCAACGCCAAACGACGCGGCGCTGCCCGCGGGCCAGGGATGGCCCGCCGCGAATCGGTCACGCACGTGACCGATTCGGCGAAGGCGCGGCCGGTCCAGGACCGGCCGCGGCGTACGCCGAGAAATCCAGGATGGATTTATTCAGCGCTTAACCTAGCAACAGCCCGGAGGCTGCGGTCATGCAAGTGATTCTGATGGAAAAAATTCGTCACCTGGGCAACGTCGGTGACCGCATCGAGGTCAAGGGCGGCTACGGCCGCAACTACCTGCTGCCGACCGGCAAGGCCGTGTTCGCGTCGCGGGACAACGTGGCGCGCTTCGAGGAACAGCGGGCCGCCATCGAGAAAACCGCCGCCGATGCCCTGGCCAAGGCACAGGCCCGCGCCACTGCCCTGCAGGGCGTGACCGTGACCATCGCCCACAAGGCCGGTGACGGCGGCCGCCTGTTCGGCTCGGTCACCACGCGCGAGATCGCCGCCGCGCTGAGCGCCGCCGACAAGGCCGTGGACAAGCAGGAACTGAACCTGCCCGAAGGCGCCATCCGCAACGTGGGCAGCTTTCCGCTGGACGTGAACCTGCATGCCGACCTGGTGGCGCGGGTGACGGTCGAGGTGGTGGCGGAGTAATCCACCGCCGGTACCGACATGGCCGATCCGGCCGCACTCAAGGTTCCGCCGCATTCCATCGAGGCCGAGCAGTCGGTCCTGGGCGGCCTGCTGCTGGAAAGCGAGGCCTGGGATGTGGTGTCGGACCGGCTGGTCGATGAGGATTTCTACCGCCACGACCACCGCCTGATCTACCAGGCCATCCGGCGTGTGTACGACCAGGGCCAGCCGTGCGACCTGATCACGGTCGCCGAATGCCTGGAGCAGTCCGAGGAGCTCGACCGCGCCGGCGGCATGGCCTACCTGGGCCTGCTGGCCGGCGGCGTGGCCAGCGCCGTCAACATCGCCGCCTATGCGGACATCGTGCGCGAGCGGGCCATTGCCCGGCACCTGATCGAAGTCGGCAGCCATATCGCCGAAAGCGGCTTTCATCCGCAGGGCCGCCCGATCGCCGAGCTGCTCGACGAAGCCGAGGGCCGGGTGTTCGAGATCGCCGAGCGTGGAGCGCGCGCGCGCTCCGGTTTTGCCTCCATCAAGGACCTGCTGCCCACCGTCGTGGAGCGGCTGGACGCCCTGTACCGCTCGGGCGTCGCCATGACCGGCGTGTCCACCGGGTTTACGGATCTGGACCGCATGACGTCGGGCATGCACCCGGCCGAGATGATCATCGTCGCCGGCCGCCCGTCGATGGGAAAAACCTCGTTCGCCATGAACATGGTCGAGAGCGTGGCCATCCGCGCCCGCCAGCCGGTGGCCGTGTTCAGCATGGAAATGCCGGCCGAGCAGCTGGCCCTGCGCATGATCTCCTCGCTGGGCCGGGTCGATGCCCACCGCGTGCGTACCGGCCAGCTGCACGATGACGACTGGCCGCGCGTGACCTCGGCCGTGACGCTGCTGGGCGAGGCCAGCATCTTCATCGACGACACGCCCTCGCTGTCGCCGCTGGACCTGCGCGCCCGTGCCCGGCGCCTGAAGCGCCAGCACGGTCTGGGCCTGATCGTGGTCGACTATTTGCAGCTCATGCAGGTGCCGGGCGCCCGCGACAACCGCGTGCTCGAAATCTCCGAGATCTCGCGCTCGCTCAAGGCCCTCGCCAAGGAACTGTCGGTGCCGGTGATCGCGCTCTCGCAGCTGAACCGCTCGCTCGAAACGCGGCCCAACAAGCGGCCGGTGATGTCGGATTTGCGCGAGTCCGGCGCCATCGAGCAGGACGCCGACGTGATCCTGTTCATCTACCGCGATGAGGTCTACAACGAGGACAGCGCCGACAAGGGCAAGGCCGAGATCATCATCGCCAAGCAACGCAACGGGCCGATCGGCCACCTGTTCCTGGCGTTCCTGGGCGCCTACACGCGCTTCGAGGATCTGGCGCAGGACTACGGCGGCTATGACTGACCCGGTCGAGCGCTGACCCCCAGGGCGCGCGACCGCAGCCAGTATCGCTGCGCCGAGTGCGGCGCGAGCTTCGCCCAGTGGGCCGGGCAGTGCACAACCTGCCAGGCCTGGAACAGCCTGGTCGAGCAGACCGCCGCGCCGGCCGTGCGCGGCGGCGCCAGACAGCCGACCACCGGCTGGAGCGGCGAGCGCAGCGTGGTGCGCCTGCGCGAAGCCCGAGCCGGTGCCCCGTCGCGCCTGGCCACCGGCTCATCGGAACTCGATCGTGTGCTCGGCGGCGGCCTGGTGCCCGGCTCGGTGGTGCTGCTGGGCGGCGATCCTGGCATCGGCAAGTCCACCCTGCTGCTGCAAACGCTGGCGCGCCTGGCCGATTCAGTTCCGGTCCTGTACGCCAGCGGCGAGGAATCCGCGGCCCAGATCGCCACCCGTGCACAGCGTCTGCAGCTGGGCGACACCGACCTGCCGCTGCTGATCGATGCCCGGCTGGAGGCCATCCTGGATGCTGCCGCCGACTGTCAGGTGCTGGTGGTGGACTCCATCCAGACGCTGTTTGCGGAGTCCGTGGCCTCCGCCGCCGGCTCCGTATCGCAGGTACGCGAGTGCGCCGCCCGCCTGACGCGCATGGCCAAGACGCACGGCATCAGCGTGCTGATCGCTGGCCACGTCACCAAGGACGGCGCCCTGGCTGGCCCGCGCGTGCTGGAGCACATCGTCGACACGGTGCTCTATTTCGAAGGCGACAGCACCAGTCCCTACCGCATCGTGCGCGCCTTCAAGAACCGCTTCGGCTCGGTCAACGAACTGGGCGTGTTCGCCATGACCGAAACCGGCCTCAGGGAAGTCAGCAACCCGTCGGCGATCTTCCTGACCCGCCACCCGCGCCCGGTGGCCGGCAGCGTGGTGATGGCGACGCCCACCGCCGCCACGGTCAGGAAGCGTTGCGCGGGCGGATCGATGACGCCCTCGGTGGCCGCCAGCGCGCCCAGCAGGAAGCTGACGATGAAGGCCAGTTCGGAGGTGATGCCGCGGTCGCGGCCCTTGCGAACGTTGTCGGCATAGGCGATGGCCAGTGGAATGACCAGGACCACAAAGACGACGCCCACCATCCAGTAGCCCAGTTTGCGCCCGATCAGCGTCGAGAGCGTCCCGGCCAGGGAAAAGAGCGGATAGGTGCGCACGCCGCCCAGGAACGTCGGTTCCGCGTCCTGTTCGCCGCCGGCGGATTGCTCGCGCTGCATCCCGATCAGCAATCCGACGCCCAGTGCGA
>Ga0080064_1007761_pt1 | contig 10625 bp, 10 predicted proteins | sample Subgrocontami54m_FD_69260 | JGI IMG/M metagenome (GOLD analysis project Ga0080064, IMG submission 69260) | Subsurface groundwater microbial communities from S. Glens Falls, New York, USA - GMW46 contaminated, 5.4 m (SPADES assembly) (version 2) ... | reverse complement strand
GGCGGCACGTCCTGCGTGCTCCGGTTCCCCGGGAGGTGGCTGCTGCTGGTGACCGGGGGCGGCCCGACGGCCGACAAGCCGACCGTGACCTTCGCCCCGCCGGACGATCCGGACCGGGTCGCCAACGAGCTGACGATCCGGGTTCCCGACGCGCGCGCGGCCCACGCCGCGCTGGTCTCCCGCGGCGCGACCTTCCTCGCTCCGCTGAACGAATCCGCCTGGGAGGTCCGGGGCTTCTTCCGTGACCCGGACGGGCACCTGATCGAGATCAGCCAGGCGCGCTGACGGCGATCCCGCGGTCCGGCCGCGCCTGGCGAGTTGTCCGCGCCTGGCGAGTTGTCCGCGCCAGCCGGGTGCACATGGGGCGTCGACGGAAGTATCCTCAGCCCCCTGTGCGGGAGCGTCCGGCTCGGGGTCGGCGATCCTGGCGTCACCGACCCGCATGGACGGGTCGGATCCAGGAGGAGGGGTAGAATGCGGCCGTCCGGCTATCGCCCAGCGCGGGTGCTCGTGGTCTCGATCGTCGTCGCCCTGGCGGCGCTGCTTTCCCTGGGCGAGGTCGTCCTCGCTCACGGTGGGGGAGGCTCGAGCGGACCGACCTATCTGGCCACCGTGAGCCCGACCACGATCGCGGCCGGAACCGCGTCGACCTCGACGATCGCGCTCACTCAGCTGGTCGAGGAATACCACGACGACGACCGGGAGCTGGGTTCGGTCCGGATCACGGTTCCGGCCGGCCTGACGATCAGCGGCGCCTCCGCGGCAAAGGGCTCGACGCCGCTCGCGGTGGTCATTGGCAGCGGCACCGTCAGCGTCGATCGGGTCGACCTCGACCACGCCGGCCAGACCGCCAGCGTGACGATCCAGACCACGGTCGCCTGCGGCATCGCGGGCCCCTTGACCTGGGGGGTCGAGGCCCACCAGACGTACAGCTTTGGCAGCAGCCACGCGAAGGTCCTGCTCAAGGATCCGACCAGCCAGCTGGGCAGCCAGGTCCTCGCCTGCAGTCTCGCCTTTGCCAGCCAGCCGGCCGGGGCGGGCGTCGGCGATGTCATCAGCACGGTCGCCGGCGATCCGTCGGCGGCGCCGGTCGTGGTCCAGCTTCGCGACGGTAACGGCGCCCCGGCCGCCCAGGCCGGCATCACGGTGAGCCTTGCGATCGCCTCCGGGACGGGCACGTCGGGGGCCAGCCTCGGCGGGGCCAGCAGCGGGCCGAGCGGACCGACCGGCCAGGTTTCGTTCGCTCCGACCATCGACCGCAGCGGGCGCGGCTATGCCCTCGACGCGTCGGCCGGCGCCGGGATCGACCCGGCCACCTCGGGCGCCTTCGACATCGACGATGTCGCGATGGTCTGCTCCGGAGCCTGTTCCGGCTCGAGCCAGACCGGCGACACCACCGCCACCGTCAGCGCCACGACCAATGGCGGTCTGCTGACGATGTCGCTCGGGCTCGACTCGATCGACTGCAACAACGCCGTCAACCACTACTACCTGAGCACGTCCGAGGTGCTCTCGTTCGGCGTGACCCCGAGCGCGGGGCGCAAGACCGTGATCATCGAGCTCGCCGCGGCCTCGGTCACCAAGCCATTCTTCAAGTACGAGGTCTGCTTCAGCTCGCCGAACACGTCGTTCGTCAACAAGTACGGCGCGACGATCGCCGCCGGCGACCCCGGTATCCTCCCGTCGTGCAAGAACTGTGGGAAACCGAGCGGCGGTCCGTGCGTCGTCGCCCGCTGGAAGGACAGCAGCGGCAACGTCTTCGTGAAGTTCAGCGTCCCGATGGCGGACCCGAAGGGGCGGATCTAGAGGCTCGTCCGGGCTCGCGTCCCGTGCCGGCCCGGCCGGCGGCCTGAGCGCGAGCATGCAGATCTGTCCCGGCTGCGCCGAGGAGAACCCGGCCCGTTTCCGGCTGTGCGGGTTCTGCGGTACCGCTCTTGCGCCCGCGGCTCCGGTCCAGGAGATCCGCAAGACGGTCACGATCGTCTTCTCGGATCTCAAGGGATCGACCGATCTTGGCGAGCGACTCGACCCGGAGTCGCTCCGGGCGGTGATGACCCGCTATTTCGCGGCCATGCAGACCGAGCTCGAGGCCCATGGCGGGACGATCGAGAAGTACATCGGCGACGCGATCATGGCCGTCTTCGGGCTGCCGACGCTCCACGAGGACGACGCCCTCCGCGCGGTCCGCGCCGCCGTCGGGATGCAGCGCGCCCTGGCCGTCCTGAACGACGAGCTGGAACGCGAATGGGGCGTCCGGCTGGCCAATCGGACGGGGGTGAACACGGGCGAGGTGATCGCCGGCGATCCGACGACCGGCCAGCGCCTGGTGACCGGCGACGCGGTCAACACCGCCGCGCGGCTCGAGCAGGCCGCACCGACCGACCAGGTCCTCATCGGGGAGCTGACCCATCGGCTGGTCCGCGACGCGGTCGAGGCCGAGCCATTGCCCGCCCTCGATCTCAAGGGCAAGGCGGAGCCGGTGCCGGCCTACCGCTTGATCCGGCTGCACGCTGCGACCGGCGAGCCGAGCGATCGGACACCGATGGTCGGCCGAGGCGCCGAGATGGGCCGCCTGCGCGAGTCGTTCGGGACCTCCGCCGAGAGTCGGACGCTCCGGCTGGCGACCGTGATCGGGGATGCCGGCGTTGGCAAGTCGCGCCTGACCCGGGAGTTCCTGGCCTCGATCGATGAGGACGCCTTCATCGTCCGGGGGCGCTGCCTGCCGTATGGCCAGGGGATCACCTTCTGGCCGCTGGTCGAAATCGTTCGGCTGGCTGCCGACATCGGTGACGACGATCGCCCCGAACGAGCCCGGGCCAAGTTGCTCGGGCTGGTTGGCGAGCGCGATGTGGCCGATCGGATCGGATCGGTCGTCGGCCTGGTCGAGGACGCGTTCCCGCTGGCCGAGACGTTCTGGGCCGTCCGCCGCCTGGTCGAGATGCTGGCCGAGCGGGGGCCGGTGGTGCTGGTCATCGACGACATCCATTGGGCCGAGCCGACCCTGCTCGACCTGCTCGATCATCTCGCCACCGGGCGGATCTCCGCGCCGGCCATGATCCTGTGCACGGCGCGCCACGATCTCTTCGAGATGCGACCGTCGTGGTCCGACAACGGCGGTGAGCTGATCATGCTCGGACCGCTGGCCGCGACCGACGCGGGCATCATCGTCGACGGGCTGCTCGGTCGGGCCGGTCTGGCGGCGTCGATCCGCGAACGGGTGACCCGGGCGGCCGAGGGCAACCCGCTGTTCATCGAGCAGTTCGTGTCGATGCTGGTCGACGATGGCACGCTCCGCCAGATCGAAGGCGACTGGCGGCTGGCCGACGAGGGCGGTGGGGTGCGCGTGCCGCCGACCATCCAGGCCCTGGTGGGGGCGCGGCTCGATCGCCTGGCCCGCGACGAGCGAGCGGTGATCGAACCGGCTGCGGTCATCGGACTGAACTTCCCGGAGGCCGCCGTCCGCGCCCTTGCCCCGGAGGCGGTGACCGCCCGGCTGGACGATCACCTGGCCGCGCTCGATCGCAAGCAGCTCGTCCACCCGGTCCCGGCCGCGGTCGAAGGGGAGGCCGGCTACCGGTTCCATCACCTGCTCATCCGCGACGCCGCCTACAACGGGTTGCTCAAGCGCGCGCGGGCCGATCTCCACGAGCGGTTCGTGACCTGGGCCGATGCGCTCAATGCGGATCGGGATCGGGCGCTCGAGTTCGAGGCGATCCTCGGTTACCACCTCGAGCAGGCACACCGCTACCTGGCCGAACTCGGACCGCTGGATACCCACGGGACCTCGCTCGGGACCCGGGCCGCGGAACGGCTCGCTTCGGCCGGTCGGCGGGCATTCGCCCGGGGCGACATGCCGGCGGCCGCCAACCTGCTTCGTCGTGCCGCCGGGCTGCTGCCCGATCTCGCCGCGCTTCGGCCGGTCCTCCTCATCGAGGCCGGCGAAGCCCTGACCGAGAGCGGGGAGCTGAGCGATGCCGATCGCGTGTTCGACGGCGCGATCGCCGCCGCTGCCGTTCTGGGCGACCGGCCCTTGGAGACGATCGCCCGGCTCGGTCGGCTGTACCTCCACTACATCACCGAGGGTGACGAGCCCGAGGCCGAGGTCATCGACCAGGTGATGGCGGCCATCGCCGTGCTCGAACCGGCCGGCGACCATCGCGGGCTGACCCGCGCCTGGCGGATCCTGACCAATGTTCATTTCGCCGGGTGTCGCTATCTCGACGCGACGACGGCGGCCGAGCGGATGATCGAGCACGCCCGGCTGGCCGGCGACCGGGCGATGGAGCTCCGGGTCCTTCCCGCGCTGGCGACCTGCGCCCAGCTCGGCCCGACCCCGGCTCCGGAGGCGATCGCCATCGGCCAGCGGGTGCTCGCCGAGCTCGATGGCGATCGCAAGGCGGAGGCCTACACGCTGCGTGCCCTGGCCATGCTCGAGGCGATGGGCGGCCACTTCGAGGAGGCGCGGTCCCTCTACCGTCGAAGCCGGGCCACCCTCGAAGAGCTCGGCTGGCGGTTCGATGCGGCGTTGACCTCAGCGATTGCCTCCGGGCCGGTGGAGCTGATGGCCGGCGACCCGGTCGCTGCCGAGGCCGAGCTTCGGCGCGATCTCGAGGCCCTGGCCGCGATGGGCGAGCGCAACTACATCTCGACCACCTCGGCGTTCCTGGCCGAGGCCCTCGAACGTCAGGGCCGATCGGACGAGGCGTACACCCTGACCGAGGAGAGCGAGGCGATCGCTGCGCCCGACGACGTCGCCACCCAGTGCCTGTGGCGGAGCGTTCGGGCCAAAGTCCTGGCGGGGCGCGGCCAGAGTGCCCAGGCGGAGGCCCTGGCGCGCGAGGCGATCGCGATCATCGCGGCCGCCCAGGATCCCGATGGCCAGGGTTACGCCGCGCTCGATCTGGCCGAGGTCCTGCGCCTTGGCGGGCGGGCCGACGAGGCCCTCACGGCAGCGGCCGAGGCGGCCGCGCTGTTCGACCGCAAGGGCAACCGCGCGTCGGCCGCCCGGGCTCGGGCACTGGCTGCCGAGATCGAAGGTGCGGCCACGCCGGCCTGATCCGCCGGTGCTCGGTCAGCGGCGCGGGTAGCCCGGGATCGTCAACTCCGGACTGCGCCAGCGAGCCCGGCATCGGGTGCGTCAGGCCAGGGTCGACTTGAGGTAGGCCGCCTGGCAGTACGGGCAGCGTCTCCGCTCGGGGATCCGGTCGACCTCGGCCAGCAGGCGGTACTCGCGGCTTTCGGATGGGAAGCTCCGGCCACAGGCGGCCAGCAGGAGCGCCCGCCCGACGGGCGGTCCCGGCGTATTTCGATCGACGAAGTGCCAGTCATCGTCGGGCGGTCGGGTGATCCAGAGACTCATTCACTCCTCGCCTCGAGCGCACGGATGGACCTGCCTCGGGGTCGGCGCCGGTAACCATACCGGGTTCGAGGCATCGTGCAAGACGCGCGCGCCTACCCCGGTCGGCCGGGTGTCGGCGCGCTCGGGAGGCTCGGGGGCGAATGTGGGTTACCGATATGTTACGGTAGCCGAGTCGTTACCAAGCCACCACCCAGACGGAAGGCAGGTCGATCATGGGGAACCACGGCGCCGGCACGAAGGAAGATCCCTGGCAGCTCCAGACGCCACCCGGCACGTCCGGCTACCAGATGTGGCGGGACGAAGCGGCCGACCCGCCGACCCTCGTCTGCCAGGTCGGCTCCACCCAGCTCCGATATAACCTCCGGGCGATCGACGATCTCCACGCGATGCTCAAGACCCATGGGGACTGGCTCCCGCTCGGCGGGGCCGACGAGCAGAAGCCCGCAGCCGACGGAACCGTCGAGGCATGGGGCCGCTCGGCGGCCAACCCGATCGGTGGCTGGTACGGGCTGAAGAAAGGCCTCCGCGGGCGGTTCGGCGTGTACCTCCCGCCGCTCCTCGAGGCGCTCGGCCTGGCTGAACTGACCCACGACGCGAAGAACAACCGGATGCGGGCTCTCTGATGCGGGCCTTCGAGTGGGGCGCCGGAGGCTGACCCGGTGACGCTGCTGGCCGCTGACGGCGACCCGTTCGAGGCCCTTGGGGACCCGAACCGTCGAGCGATCGTCGAGCTCCTGGGTTCGGGCGAGCATTCCGTGCAGGAGCTCGCCGACGCCCTGCCGATCAGCCGACCGGCCGTCTCGCGCCACCTGCGGCTCCTGAGAACCGCCGGTCTGGTGGTCGAAGAACCGCGCGGGACGAGACGGATCTACCGGCTCCACGATGAAGGGGTGGCTGCCGTCCGCGCCTACCTCGAACGCGTCTGGGGAGAGACCGCCGCCAGGTTCCGGATCATCGCCGAGAACACCTCGCCCGATCGGCCGGACGAGTGATCGAGCCGATCCGACTGGCCTTCGATGTCGAGTGCCAGGTCGAGCACGCGTTCGAGGTCTGGACGGGTCGCATCTCCCGCTGGTGGCCGGCCGATCACACCGTGACCGGCGAAGCCGACCTGACGGTGGTCCTGGAGGGTCGCCCGGGTGGTCGGATCTTCGAGCGGACGATGGCCGGCGCCGAGCACGACTGGGGCGAGGTCACGATCTGGGAGCCGCCGACCCGCCTCGGCTACCTGTGGCACCTCCGGCAGGATCCCGCGGTGCCCAGCGAGGTCGAGATCCGGTTCGTCCCGGAAGGCCAGGCCAGGACCCGGGTCGAGATCGAGCACCGGGGCTGGGAACGGCTTGGCGCGGACGCCCAGACCTGGCGCGACCGCAACCTCGGTGGCTGGTCCACCCTCCTGCCTCACTACCTCGAGGCGGTCCGGGTCGGCCGGTGACAGGAACAGCGGGTCCGTCGGCGGGTAGCGCAACTGTGTCAGCACGTCACGCGACGGCGGCGATTGCCTAGACTTCCGCGGTGATCCACGTCCACGGGCTCGAGAAGCGTTATCGCAAGGCAACCCGCAATGCCCTCGACGGCATCTCGTTCGAGGTGGGCCGCGGCGAGTTCTTCGCCCTCCTCGGCCCGAACGGGGCGGGCAAGACGACCACGATCTCGATCCTCACCACGATCATCGCCCCCACGGCCGGGACGGCCACGATCGACGGTCACGACATCGTCAGCCAAGCCAGCACCGTCCGTCGGCTGGTCGGCATCATCTTCCAGCGACCGAGCCTGGACGTGAACCTGACCGGCGAGGAGAACGTCCGGTTTCACGCGGTCCTGTATGGCAGATACGCATATTCGCCGCTGTACCGGCTCATGGACCGTGGCTACCGCCAACAGCTCGATGAGCTCGCGGGGTTGATCGGGATCGGTGATGAGATCTTCGAGCCGGTTCGGACGTACTCCGGCGGGACGCGTCGCAAGCTCGAGATCGTCCGCAGCCTGATGCACGATCCGAAGGTCCTGTTCCTCGACGAGCCGACAGCCGGTCTCGATGTCCCGACACGCCGCGCGTTATGGGACTACCTGGCTGCGGTGCGCCGCGAGGCGGGTACGACGATCTTCCTGACCACCCACTATCTCGAGGAGGCGGAGCAGACCGATCGGATCTGTGTCGTGGACCGCGGCCGGATCGTGGCGAATGGCACGCCCGCCGAGCTCAAGGCAGAGCTGGTCGAGGAATACGTCGTCGTCGATGCGGTCGATCGCCCGGCGCTCATCGGGGAGCTGGCCGCCCGAGGTCTCACCCACACTGGCGACGGTCCGATCCGGATCGAGCTCGACGGACGGACCGTTCACGCGATCCTGCGCACGATCGACACGCCGCTCAACCGGGTGCAGACGCACACGCCGAGCCTTGAGGACGCCTACCTGGAGATCGTCCGCCGCTCTGCCGAGGAGGGTCAGTCATGACCGAGCTGTCGGCGATCCTGGTGATCGCCCACCGCGACGTCGTGAAGCTGCTCCGGGACCGCTCCCGCATCCTCGCCGACTTCGCCTTCCCACTCATCTTCATCGGCATCCTGGGCACCAGCCTCCAGGCGGGCTTCGGCTCACGAGGCGGGATCAACCTGCTGACGTTCGTATTCACGGGCGTCCTCGCCCAGACCGTCTGGCAGTCGTCGGCGCTCGGGGTCATCTCGCTGATCGCCGACCGCGAGCAGGACTTCAGCCAGGAGATCTTCGTCTCGCCGATCTCGCGCTACTCGATCGTTTTCGGCAAGATCCTGGGCGAGTCCCTCGTCGCCCTGCCCCAGGCCCTTGCGATCATCGCGTTCGGTCTCGTTCTCGGGGTGCCGTTGACGCCAGCCACGCTCCTTGCCCTCGCTCCGATCCTGCTCGTGATCGCCGTATTCGGCGGCGCGTTCGGGATCCTCGTCCTGTCGAACCTGAGCAGCCAGCGGGCGGCGAATCAGATCTTCCCGTTCGTCATGCTCCCGCAGTTCTTCCTGGCCGGCGTGTTCAACCCGATCAACAACCTGCCACCGTTCCTCGACGTCCCATCGCATCTCGCCCCCATGCGCTACGCGATCGACCTCCTGCGCGACGTGTTCTACGGCGCTCATCCAGATGTCGAGCCGATCCCGATCCTGAGCACGGCGACGAACTTCTCGATCGTGGTTGCGCTGACCACGGTTTTCGTCATCATCGGCACCGCCCTGTTTGTCAGATCCGAACGGAACCGATAGCCAGGGTCGCCCGGCTCAGCCGCGCGCCCGCGCCGAACGTCCGACGGACGACGGCGGCCGAGCTCGACGTTGAAGATGCCCGTGGGCCGGGCCGAGTCACTCAGCCCGGCCCGCGGGCCCCTGGCGGGCGTCACTTGTGGTGACTGAGCAGCCAGTCGTTGGAGCCCGTGGGATTAAGGTCGAGTCAGGCGGTCCAAGGCCAGTACGAGGAGCCCACCTGCCACTCCGATTACTACTGAGATGGCGATGTTCTCGGACTGTCGTTGCCAGAACGTGGGTGCATCAGCCTTCGGTACGAGTCGAATAGTCGTGAACCGACTGCGTGATATCAGCACAAGGTAGATGGCAAAGGGCAGGAACACAGCCCATGACAGGGGTTGTACCAGTCGGCTCGCCAAAGCGATGGAGGCCCCGAGACCGACGATGAGCACGATCATCGTGACGGTCGGAGACGGAGCCAGCACGGATGTATGCCGCCACATCACTCTCTTAGCCTTCTCTATCGCTCCGATCAGCGCAGCCGAGTCTTCCGCGACCCAAACCGTAGCCGAGTTCGGTTCAATCTTGATGGCGACCTGCGGCTGTCCATTGCGGATGCCAGTCAAGGCGAGAGAGTCCACTGACTTCACGGCCGACGCCAATTCGTCGACGTTGGCGATGTCGAGATAGTTTTCGCTCTCGACCTTGGTCGAGTCGGACACCTCCCCAACGATGGCTTGCAGGTCGCGTACGTCTTCGAGATACAGCGTGAACGCCGTCGGAGCGCCCCATGTCGTTGGACGGGTCTTCTTTCGCATTCCTCGAAGTATTGCAGCGAGCCGCAGTTGGACGCTCGACTCGTCCGAGCCACGCGCCCGAGGTTCTCACTGAGGTTGGGGTGGCGCGCCCGGAGGGCGGCAAGGACCCGGACGAGATGATCCGGTCTGACCCGGCGGCATGGCAGCGCGCGATCGCCTTTCTCGAGCCGCTGGCCGCGAAGACGACCGATGATGCCGGCCTGTCACGATTCAAGGGTGGCCGCGAGGCCTACGCCTACGCGCTGCGGCGCTTCACGACGACAGACCTGACCGCGGACCAGATCCACCAGATCGGGCTGCGCGAGGTCGCGCGCATCGAGGGCGAGATGGACGCGATCCTGCGCACGCTCGGGCGCACCACCGGCACCGTCAAGGAGCGCATCGCGCAGCTCTCGAAAGACCAGGCGTATCCGCTCACCGAGGATGGCCGTACGCGGATCATGGCCGACGTCAACCGCATCCTGCGCGACGCGCGGCAGCGATCGACGTCGCTCTTCGAGCGGGTGCCGCGCGCGCCGGTCGAGGCGCGGCCGTTTCCGCGGTTTCGTGAGAACAATGCCGCGGCCAATTACACCTCGCCATCGCGCGACGGCTCGCGGCCGGGCGTATTCCAGATTCCGCTCCGGCCCTCTCGCATGACGAAGTTCGGGCTGCGAACGCTCATCTATCACGAGACCGTCCCCGGCCATCACTTTCAGATCGGCCTGGAACTCGAGAACGATGCGCAGCCGCGCTTTCGCCAGGTTCGCGCGTTCGGCCCGATTTCGGCGCTCAACGAGGGATGGGGGCTGTACGCGGAGCAGTTGGCGGCCGAATCGGGATGGTACGACAACGATCCCGAGGGGCTGCTGGGCCAGCTCGATGCGGCGCTCTTCCGCGCGCGCCGGCTGGTGGTCGACACCGGTCTTCACGCGAAAGGCTGGACGCGCCAGCAGGCGATTGACTACGGCATCGAAGCCAGCGAGGTCGAGCGCTACGTCGTCTATCCCGGCCAGGCGTGTTCGTACATGCTCGGGCGATTGACGCTCGTCGAGCTGCGCGACAAGACACAGAAGGCGCTCGGCCCTCGCTACTCGCCGAAGGCGTTTCACACCGCCGTGCTCACGGCCGGCACGGTGCCGCTGCCGATCCTCGAGCAGCAGGTCGTCGCGTACATCCTGTCGGTGCCGCCGGGTCCAAACGGCCCCGGCCTGCGTGACAGCCCGAACTGACGGGCGATGTCGCACGAGACGTTCA
>Ga0080064_1007759_pt1 | contig 10628 bp, 10 predicted proteins | sample Subgrocontami54m_FD_69260 | JGI IMG/M metagenome (GOLD analysis project Ga0080064, IMG submission 69260) | Subsurface groundwater microbial communities from S. Glens Falls, New York, USA - GMW46 contaminated, 5.4 m (SPADES assembly) (version 2) ... | reverse complement strand
TGGAAACATCGTCGCACCGTCTCAAATTGGCAGCGTCGAATTCTCCGCCGAGCGGTATGGGACACGACTGGTTGTCGTGCTCGGACATTCCCAGTGCGGCGCCATCCTCGCCACGCTGGAAGAGCTCGAGCGGCCCACAGAAAACCAATCGCGGAATCTGCATTCGATCGTGTCTCGCGTGCAGCCATCCGTCGAGCCGTTGCTGGCCACAGAGCTCAGACACGACCATGAAGCGCTGGTACGACAAGCTGTTCGAGCGAACGTCCGCGCTTCCGCGAACCAGCTGCGGCATGGATCAGAGGTCCTCGAGCAATTGATTCAGAAAGACAGACTCCTCGTCGTCGGCGCGGAGTATTCACTGGAAACAGGACTGGTCGACTTCTTCGATGGTGTGCCCGAGCACGTAGCGATCTAGGAGATCGCCTTGTGCAAGGGTCTGTGCGGAAGCTTCAGGCGGTGGACCGCTCGACGTGACGGCTTCGCAGTTGCCCTCGAGGGACGCGGCCTCCGCGCCCTCGAGGACAGTCGTCAGTAAGAACCCTCTCGGAACACACGTGGCATCAGGAGTCCACAGCCAGTGCGGCCGAGTGAGGGGCCGAGGGGGCTACGGCGTCGGCCAGACGACCCCTTGGTCGAACTTCTGAACCGGCGCGAGTCCTTTGTACACGAACTTCTGGACGCGTTTGCCTTCGAAAGTCTCTGTCGTGTAGATATTGCCCTTCGTGTCGGTGGCAATACTGTGCACGCAGTAAAAAGCCCCGGGCTGCCGGCCGCCATCGCCGAACTGCGTCAAGATCTCCATCGTCGCGCGCTCGACAATGTGTACCCGATCGTCTGCGCCGTTGGCCACATACAAGAACCGCTGCTGCGGGTCCGCGGAGAACGCGACATCGAAGGCCGTCCCCATCGTGTCCTTCGTCTTCGGCGAGATGACCAGTTCCCTCACGTAAGTACCGTCTTTCTTGAACACCTGGATCCGGTTGTTTCCCCGGTCGCACACGTAGACAAGGCCGTCCTTGGATATCTCGACGCAGTGAACCGGCGGCCGAAACTGCTGGGCCGGCTTCGCGTTGGGATCGTACGCGCCGCTGTTGCGGTCGTCGGGCTTGTTGCCGTAGGCGCCCCAGTGCCGCTTCATCTTTCCAGTCTTGATGTCGACTACCGCTACGCGCCGGTTGCCGTAGCCGTCCGCCACGTACACCTCATTGGCGGGGAGATCGACGGTCAGCTTGGCGACCTGGTTGTACGCCCATGGATCGTTACTCCCGCCGTTGGCGTACGCGAAGCCGAACTGCCTGAGGAATTTTCCCTCTGGAGTGAACTGGAGGAAGTGGTCGTCATTGCCTCCGTTCCCACCCATCCAGAGGTTTCCCTCGGTGTCAACGGTGATGCCGTGGCCCGACTCCGGCCACTCATACCCTTTGCCCGGCCCACCCCACGACCTGACCAGATTACCGGCCGGGTCGAACTGGAGCACCGGGGGCGCGGCGGCGCAACACGGTCCCCGACCCTGATCGAGGTGCAGCTCGTTCCGCGTCAGGCTGCCGGGCCGATGCACGATGTACACGTGATCTTTGGCATCCGTGCCGACGCCGATCGTCGAGCCGATCCGCCAGTGGTTCGGCAGCGGTTTGGGCCATAACGGGTCCACCTCGAAGCGCGGCGCCATCTTCTGCTGCGCGCCGACGGTGGCTTGGAAGGGACGTCCAGTGCTCAACAAGAGCGTGAGGACAGTGAGCGCGAATCCGCCGAGGAGTAGGTTACGTCGAAGCGTCATACTTATTCCCTCCGCAACACCAGAACCATCCGCTGCCGGCACCGCGCGTCGGCGGAGCAGTCCCGATCCTTACTTATCACGTGGAAGCCGTTGTCTTCGCGAGCATCGATTCGGCCAAGGCGATCGAGACGAGATTCTCGTCAATCGGCCGGCCTGTCTTCATTCCCTCGTCCTACAACTACACGTAGCAACGATCGACGAATGGTGGGCGCCGAGCTCTGGCGATGAACGAGCGGCAGCGGACGAGGGGCCACGCCTGGCGTGGGCGAACCATTCACCCCCAGCGCGGCAACACCCAGAACGACGCAGAAACCACGAACCACGGAGCGCACACGCCACATCATTATCGACCCCTGCCTCGCTCGCAATAAGAAAACTGTCGCATTCCTGCACTCTCACTGCGAGGCCATGCGCGGTCTTTCCTGCCCATACTTGTGAGCCAGGACCGGTCGCGCTATGGTTCCTCCACGTATGCCTCGCGCAGGATGGATGCTGCTGGCCGCGGTCGCCATGGCCGTGGTGCCGCTCTCTGCGCAGGCACCCGCCGGGACCCCCCTTGATGCCCTCTGGAACGTTCCCTTCCCAGAGCCGATGCTCATCCGTCCCCGCGTGTATGCCGCGTACGGCGCCCTGATCGGCGCGGCGCTGCTGGCGCTCCTCTACCTCTATCGAGGACGGCCCTTCATCGTGTATTGGATTGGCGGCTGGCTGCTGACTGCGGCGTCGCTTGGCGCCCGATCCGTTGGCTTCGACGACCCGCGCGTCAGCAGCGTCGTCCAGAGCGTCAGCAGCCTGTTCGGCCTCTGGGCGTCAGGCCTCTTCTATCTGGCACCGGCGGCATTTCGCGGTCACCGGGTCCGCTGGACGACACCGCTCAAGGCCGCCGCCGCCACCGCGGTCTGGTTCGTCGTGTCGCCCTTTGCAGTGCCGCTGGGAGCTGTGCTGGCCACGGGCTACCTGGCATCGACCGTGTTGCTGGCGCTGGCGGCCGTGCGCTATGTACGGCTCGGGCGCGCCACCCGTTACGTCGGCGCGTTCACCGTCGGTATCGGCATGCTCGCCGTCGCATTGTCCAACCTGAGCGCCGCTGCGCTCATGGTGAACTCGATGCTCGACGTCAAGCACTTCGGCACGATTCTCGGGCTGAACATCGTCATGAACATCTTCGTCGCCCTCGGCATGCACGTCGTGGTGTTCGAAGACATGACCGCGGAGTTGCGGCGGACAAACCAAGAGCTCGAGGCGGCGAACGAAGAGGTGCGGCGGCTTGCCATCACCGACCCGCTCACCGGGTGCTACAACCGTCGATTCTTCGATCAGATCGAGCGCCGCGAAATCCAGCGACATCGCCGCTACCATTCGGCCCTGTCGGTCGTGTTCGTCGATGTCGATCGGTTCAAGGCGCTCAACGACACGCTCGGCCACGACACCGGAGACTCCGCGCTGCGCGCGATTGGGGCACTGCTCCGGTCGAATGTTCGCGAATCCGACTACGTGATCCGCTGGGGCGGGGACGAATTCGTCCTGCTTCTGACGTGCGCGATCGATCAGGCGAAGCGCAAAGCGTCTGAGCTCAAAGTTGCCTTCGACTGCGACCCGCAAACGGCGCAATTGCCAGGCGGTATCGGCCTCAGCATCGGCGTGGCCGAAGTGCCGCCGGATGCCGAGTCCCTTGGCGCGACGATCAAGCTCGCGGACACGTTGATGTACCGGGACAAGTCAGGGCGAGTGGGGCGCGTGGGGCCAGTGGGGCGGGTAGGGCGAGTGGGGCGGGTCGGACAGGCAGGACCGGTCGAACCAGCCTGACCGGCCTCCTGCCCGCCCCACTCGCCTCACCCGCCCCACTCGCCTCACCCGCCTCCCCCGCCCTACCCCCCCCCCCCGCCCTACCCGCCTTACCCGCCCTACCCGCCTTAACCCGCCTTACCCGCCTTACCCGCCTTACCCGCCTTACCCGCAGTGAGGTAGACTCCCCCCTGAGGGGGCATACGAACATGCGGCCTGAACACATCCTGCGTGCAGCGCTCGTGCTGCTCTCACTGTTTGCCTTTGGGGAAGCGGCCGGGGCTCAGTCCGGAGGCATTCGGGGCGTTGTACTGGATATCGACGGGGAACCGATCAAAGGGGCGACGATTCGAGCAGAGAATCCGACCTCATATCCACCGCAATTCACCGCCACCTCCGACGACAAAGGCCGGTTCGCAATTCTCGGTATGAAGAGCGGCGTGTGGACGTTCGTGGCGCAGGCGCCTGGGTACGAGGCCCAGAAGGGCAGCACAACAATCAGGGCAACGCTCGCGAACAACATGCCGGTCAAGTTCACGCTGAGTCGAGCGGCCACGCCGCTACCAGGCGCCCTCACGGAGCAGATTCAAGAGGAGCTCGCCGCCGCGGATGAACACCGCGCTGCGGGGCGATTCGACCAGGCCCTCGCGGCGTACGAGCAGATCGCACAGCGCAATCAGCGATTGACGCTGGTGACGCTGGCGATCGCCGAAACGTACCGGCAGGAGGCGATGAACAAGGCAGGCGCCGCCAGACAGTCCCTGCTCGACAAGGCGCTGGCCGCCTCCCAGCGAACGGTCGACGCCGAGCCGTCGAACGAACGCGCGCGCATCGAGCTCGCATTGATTCTCGTACACAAGGGCAATCCCGCCGCTGCTGAAGCGCTCCTTGCAACCTCCGCCGAATCGCCCGGCGCCACGCGCGAGCTGTTCTACACGCTAGGTGAGATCAAGTTCAACAAAGGCGACAACGCGGGCGCCGAGGCGATGTTTCAGCGCGCGCTCGCGCTCGATCCGGCGTGGCAGCGACCCGGTCTGAAGCTGGGATTGATTGCGGTCAAGAAGGGCGACCGGGAGGCCGCGCTGAAGCACTTCAATCAGGTCATTGCGGCCGATGCGAGCAGCACCGAGGCTGCCGAAGCTGGCGCGCATTTGAAGAAGCTGGCTCTGAACTAGGCGCCGACGTGGACGTGGAGATGCGCCCCCACGTCGCGGTACAAAAAAAGGGCCCGGCGGGTTCCGCCGGGCCTTTAGCAATTAGGGCCTAGTCAATTCCTAACGCTGTCCCATCGGGCCAACTCTGGAGCCCTGCCGCCTGTCGCGACCGACTCACCCTGTCCTAGAGCAATCGTCATGCCCAGGCGGCATGGCGCGTAATCGCAAGAAAGTCCCAGTTGTTTGAGGAATTTCGCGTCGGCACCGTGCCAGCGCTTCTGGGGATCCGGTCCCTTGAATTCCGCGCCGCGAAAGCGTCCGACAATTTGTTGCCGCCCACCCGCGCTGCATCCGGCTAACCCTTGCTCGGCGGCTCCTCTCCGGCCCGTTCAACCCTCGTAACCGCCACGCCCAGGATCACCGCCGCTGTCCCAGCCACCTTCATCAGCGTCAGCGGCTCGTCGAGCCACGCCGCCGCCACCACCATCGCCACGACCGGCGTGACGTTCGAATAAATGGCCGTATGCGTGCTCCCGACGGCACGCACGGCCGTGTACCAGATCAGGTACGACACGAACAACGCAAACAGCCCGGAGGCCACGGCCGCAATCCATGCCGAGTGCGGCACCGCGCTCCACGTCATGCCTGTGAGGCCGCCCCATGCGAGGGGCACGTAGAGCGCCGCGCCAATCGCCAGCGAGTAGCCGGTCACGGCTAACGGCGAGTGCCGGGTGAGGAGGGAACGCGAGGCTACCGTGTAAATCGCCCAGCACGCCATCGCGGCAACCGCGAGCGCGTCGCCTGCGACGGTCGACTCCTCCCTCGATCCCGCGCCGACCACGAAACCAATACCCAGCAGAGAGATCACGGCGCCAATCCACTGTGTTCCTGTTACACGGTCGTGTCCGGCAGCCGCCGTGATCAGCGCCACGGTGATCGGCGTAAACGCGAAAATCAGCGATGTGCTCGCGACGGAAGTCCTGGCCACCGCCCCGAGAAAACACAACTGATAGATGACATGGCCGACAAGAGCCAGCTTTAGGACCCGCCACCATTCGCCGCGGGAGAATCGCGGCCGCCCCTCGCGGACGACGAGCACCGCTAGGAACGCCGCGGCGGCGACCACCAGCCGCAGCGCGTTGAAGGGCAGCTCGGGAATGCTGCGCACCGCCACCTTCACGAGCGTGAAGTTCACTCCCCAGATGAGCGTCATGAGGAGCAGCAGCGCGTCGAGCGGGACGAAGCGGATGCGGTACAAGGCTTAAAGCATTTTTCACTTACGAGCCGCAGAGGCACAGAGGCGCAGAGGGAATTTTGATTGGCATTTCCTCCGCGTCTTCGCGTCTTTGCGGCTAGGTAGATGTGAAAAGGGCTGTAGGGCTCGAGGCTGACGGCGTAAGGTGGCTTGCTTCCCTGAGCCGTGAGCCTCAAGCCGTGAGCCGTTTAGCGGCGGGGTTCCACCTGCGCGAGCGCCTCCTCGATCAGCCGCTCGTTATCTTCCTTCGAGAGGTTCCGGCCAATCAGCTTGGACGCGATCATGACGGAGAGGTCGACGGCTTCATGCCGGATTTGCTGAATCGCCCGCGTCGTCTCGAGCTGAATCTGGCGCTCCGCGTTCTTGACGATCGTGGCGGCCTCGGTCCGGGCCTGCTGTCGCAGCTCTTCTCGCAGCCGCTCGCCGTCGGCGCGGCCGCGGGACACGATGGCATCCGCCTCGACCCGCGCCTGCGCCACGATCTGCGCCGACTCCGCGTTGAGCCGCTCGAGCTCCAGCCGGGCGCGCTCGGCATCGTCCAGCGACTTCCTGATCAGGTCCTGCCGGCTCTCGAGCGCCTTGAGCAGCGGGCCCCAGGCGAACTTCGCCAGCAGCGTCAACAGCACCAGAAAGGTGACGATGGTCCAGATGAAAAGTCCAGGGTCAACCTGGACGAGCGGGTTGTTCATGCCCCGTGCCCGGCCTTCCTGCCTACGGTCTGGCGTTCAGCAGCACGATGAGCAACGCGAACACCTCGGCGAGGATCGCGACGCCTTCGAGCAGGAAGAGCGGCAGATTGACCGCGCCGGTGATCTGGGCGGCCGCGCTCGGCTGCCGGGCGATCCCCTCGGCGGCGGCCGCCGCCAGCTTTCCGATGCCCAACCCGGCGCCGATGACGATCATGCCGAGGCCGAGCGCGGCACCCAGAAGATGCCAGACGGCCCGATCGCCGGTCGCGGCCGCGCCTTCCTGCGCCATCAGCGCGGGGCTGAAGATCGACGCGACCGCGATGGCCAGCAGCCCTGCGATCGTCACTCTGCGAAGTGTCCCTGCTCTCATCCTCATTGTCCTTTCGTGTACGAGTCCATCAATGGTGCGCGTGTATGGCCATGCCGATGAAGACGGCTGACAACAGCGTGAAGACATACGCCTGGACGATCACCACGATGACCTCCAGCGCGGAGATTCCGACCGCCAGCGGGATCGAGACGGCCATACCCACTCCGATTCCCGCCACCGCCGTGCCGAACATCTCGGTGAACAGGAAGACGAACGACAGAATCGCTAGAATCGCGATGTGCCCCCCCGTCATGTTCGCGGCAAGTCGCATCGTGAGCGCGAATGGCCTCACGAAGAGTCCCATGATCTCGATCGGAATGAGCAGGATGTAGATCGGCCAGGCGAGACCGTGCGGCACCAGGTTCATCCAGTGCGTCACGAAGCCGTGTGCCTTCGAGCCGGCGACGATGATCGCCCCGAACGTCACGGTCGCGAGCGCGGCAGTGACATTGAAGTTCGAGGTCACGGTCGTGCCGCCGTGCACCACCTGCTTCAGGAACGAGTCGGCCCCGGTATAAAGGACGTAGCGATCGAGCAACGCGACGACCTCGAACACCGGAATGAGTCCGATCACGTTGGCGAAGAAGATGAAGACGAAGAACGTCAGGATCAGCGGCGTCCACGTGGTCACCCACTTGCGGCCGACGTTCGGGAGCGCGATTGAATCGCGGACGAACTCCACCACGTACTCCAGCCCGTTGGTCGCCACGCCGGAGGGGACGCCGCGTGGCGACCTCAGATGACGCCGGACGATCCACGTGATCAGCACGAACACGAAGGCAGCCACGAGCCACAGCATCAGCACGTGCTTGGTCACCGAAAAATCGATCCCCCCGATCGTCGGGAGGTGGATCAGCGGGTGATCGAGGCCGCTGTTGGCCACGTGCTCGATGATGACCTCGCCCGCGTCGAAGCCTTCCGAGGCCGCGTGACCCGCAGCGTCCGCCGCATGACCGGCGGCATCGGCGGCGTGATCCGCTGCGCCGGGCGCGTGATCGGGCGCCGGCGGCTGACCGTGATTCTGGGTGTCCTGAAAGAACATGCCGTGTTCGCTATCGAGACGCGCTCGGCCCGTCGCCGAACAACCGCTTCAGGCCGAAGGCCTCCATCGCATGCAGGCCGATGAAGAATCCCGTGAAACTCATGACAAATGGCACCGGAGGCCGCCGCAGCACCACGATCACTGCGGCGACATATCCGGCGAAAAACACCAGCTTGGCGGCAAACGCCTTGAACATCAACGGCGTCAGATGCTCCGGATTCCGCCGATACGTCCGCTCGGTCAGGCTCCAGGTCACGGTGGCGACGAGCAGCGGACCCAGCATGCCGAGCAGGACGTCCTTACCGGTTTCAAACCCGACGACGGCGATGAGCGCCAGCGCCGCACCCAAGGCGCCCGCCACCATCCAGCGGAGGAGACTCACAGCCGCCAGACCGTCTTCGCGAGCTCGTACATCCCGACGACCACGCCGAGCAGCAGCCCGCCAAGGAGAAACCATGGCGATGTGCCCTGCCACCGGTCCACGGCGTACCCGATGCCACCCAGCAGAAGAATGGCGCCAATCAGCGTGTACCCGGCCACGACAGCCGGTCCTGATCGGCGCAGATTCTCTTGCAGGAATTGCAGGGATCGTGCGAACGACGTACCGCGGTCGTCGTCGGCCATGTCACCGTGACTTCGGCTGAAACAAACGGCCAATGATATCAAGCTGGAAGGTGAAAAGTAAAAGGCCGCTGCTCTTGCTTCTCACTTCACCGCTGCGGCAGGGGCAACGGCTCCGAGCGCGCGAGCCGACGTCTCGGCGATCTCGAAGAGCGGGCGCGGGTACACGCCGAGGATGAGCGTCCCCGCGAGCGTGATCGCCAGCGTTAAGGCCAGGGCGGGGCTCAACCGTGGCTCCGATCCGACCGGTTCGTTCTTGAGCCACATGTAGACGACCACGCGAATGTAATAGTAAAGCGAGAGGGCACTGTTGAGCACGCCGATGACGGCAAGCCGCACATAGCCGGCGTCAATCGCGGCGCCAAAGAGCCAGAGCTTGCCCATGAATCCCGCGGTCGGCGGAATCCCGCCGAGCGAAAGCATGAAGATCAGCATCGCGAATGCCGCAACGGGGTGACGGAAATACAGGCCGTTGAAGTCCTTGAGCTCGTCGCCGATGGCGTCCCGCCGCCGTAGCATGACGATCACCGCAAAGGCGCCCATCTGCATGAGCCCGTACACGAGCAGGTAGATCATCGTGGCGGCGATGCCGCGGGATGTGCCGGCCACCACGCCGATGAGCACGTAGCCGGCCTGCGCGATCGACGAGTACGCGAGCATCCGTTTGATGTTGCTCTGCGTGATCGCGGCCACATTGCCCACGGTCATGGTCAGGATGGCGAGCGCTTCGAAGAGAAGCCGCCAGTCCACGCTCATCGCCGGCAGTCCCTCGACGAAAATCCGGAGCAGCATCGCAAAGGCAGCCGCTTTCGAGCCCACCGACAGAAACGCGGTGATCGGCGTGGGGGCGCCTTCATAGACGTCCGGTGCCCACATGTGGAACGGGACCGCGGCAATCTTGAAACCAACGCCGGCGGCCATGAGCACCACCGCCAAGAGCAGCAACTGCCGGTTCGCGCCTTCGGGGTCCGCAACGGCCGTGGCGATTGCGTGAAGGTTCGTGGTGCCCGTGAGGCCGTACAACAGCGACATGCCGTACAGGAGAATCCCGAGCGAAAAGGCGCCGAGCAAGAAGTATTTCACGGCGGCCTCGTTGGACCGCTCGCTCGGCTTCAGATACCCCGCCAGGATGTAGAAGGCCACCGCCATCGTCTCTAGACCGATGAAGATGGTCACGAGCTCGATGCCGCTCGCCATGATCATCATGCCGAGCGTGGCGGACAGAACCAGGAAGCAGTACGCGCCCGCCGGCGTCCCCTCAATCGTCAGATAGGGCCCGGACATCAGCAGCGTCAGCGCGGCGGATCCGAGGAAAATCAGCTTAAAGAAAACACCGAAGGCATCAATCGAGAGCAGTCCGCGCGAGATCGTCACATGCGGATCGCCGACGGCAAGCACTCCCACGACAGTCGCGGCGATCACGGCGACCGACAGCCACGTCACGACCCCGCGGCTTTCCCGCGGGACGTAAATGTCGGCCACCAGCACGACCATCGCGCCGAGTGCCAGGATGATTTCGGGCAGGATGTAGTAGAAATCCGCCGCGGACATTCCGGCCGGCATCAGGGCTGTGCTCCCTGTGCCGCCGGCGCCGTCTGCGATTGCGTCGCGTACTGTGGGCTGACGCGGCTCACGACGCGCGCGACCGAGCTTTCCAGACGGTTGAGGAACGGCGCGGGATAGAGACCGATCCACACCGCCAGAATGATGAGCGGGACGAACAGCGCGAACTCGCGGAAGCCAACATCGGCGAGCCCTTCGTTCTTCGGGTTCTCCACCTTTCCGAACATCGTCCGCTGATAGAGCCACAGCATGTACGCCGCGCCGAGGACGATGCCGCTCGCCGCCACGCCCGCCCACAGCCGGCTCTTCACGAAGACGCCCTGAAGGATCAGGAACTCGCCGATGAAGCCGTTGAGCGTCGGCAGCCCGATC
>Ga0080064_1007757_pt1 | contig 10632 bp, 11 predicted proteins | sample Subgrocontami54m_FD_69260 | JGI IMG/M metagenome (GOLD analysis project Ga0080064, IMG submission 69260) | Subsurface groundwater microbial communities from S. Glens Falls, New York, USA - GMW46 contaminated, 5.4 m (SPADES assembly) (version 2) ... | reverse complement strand
CGCTCAGACCACAAATCGCTCGCGAGCGAAGCGAGCATGTGCTCTGCGTGCCTTCCTCCATGCACACGTGCACCGCGCCCGGCTGCATCTTGAAGAACTCGACCAGCGCCTGGCCGTTGGTCTCGATCACGTGGATGCTCGCTTCGCTCGCGAGGGATGCGTGCGCTTGCCACGTGCGTCGATGACCGCGGCCCACAAATCGCTCGCTCGCGAAGCGAGCACGCACGTCCGATCCGATGTACCGTTCCATGTACGTCCTCCTGCGGGAGCGTTCCCGCGTTCGTCGATGGTTCGAGGGTGCGCGACTCGCAGGACGGACGCCAACGCAGCGATGATCGATCCGCCACACCGCCCGCAGTCGATGCGCCGAACATCGACCCGCTCGGCGTCGGCGTCATCGTCAGCGTCAGCGCGAACGCAGCGCTCGCCGCGAGCCGAACGCGACACCACGCAACGCCGGGCGCGCGCCACGAAGCGCGAGTTGCACGAAACCTTCCCGTACGATCGTGGACGCCACCCCTGCATGATGCCTATCCGCCGGCAGTCCGTTGGACTCGCGATGACTCGAGTGGGCTCGCGCGTCAAAGTTCGCAGCACCGCACCATGCCGAAGGAAAGGCCGACGTCAGGGCGTCGGGCTCCGTGAGCGGCATGCGTCGCCGCTCATCGCAGTACGCACTGCATCGGCCCGTGCAACACTCTCGCGCGGAGGCTCAGATGCCCGCGCTCGATTCATCCCCCGCGCGCGATCTACGCTCGCTCGCCATAGCCCACACCGCGGCTGGCTCGACGGACCATCCCTCTGGGACGCCGCGTGTCGCTTCACGCAACTCGGCCCGACCGCGCCGGTGACCGACGTGCTCGTTCCCCCGCTCTCGCCCGAGCAGCTCGCCGCGCTCTATTCTCCCGCACACACAGACACGCTGGCCGCGGGCTTCGGGCCGGACGCGATGATGGCGGACGTTCGCATCGGTTCGCGCGCGGGCGTGCGCTACGCGCTCGGTCGCACACTGAATCGCAACTCGAGCTTCGGAATGCGGCTCGCCCGGCCATTGGTTCAGCGGTATTGAAACAGTGCAGTCTGAGCGCTGCGTCACACTCGTTGCCCAGTACCGCACGCCGGGGAGATCGCCAGTCGTAGCGTCGGGATGCCGATCACCCAGGCGGCGAGATTCGCGCCAGATCGAGTCCTCCGGGGTACGCATACGACGTGTAGGGCGCGACGCCGTAGATCTTGATGCCGATGCGCTCGGACTCGTCGACGGCTTCGATGTGGTGGCGACCGGCGGGGATTTGCGCCGAGATCAACTGGAAACCCGACGCGATGGGCTCGATCGCACCGGAGAATGCAACGCCGTCCATGCGAACGCGCGCGCCGTCGGGCACCACGACGTTGATGAAGTTGCGCGCGTAGGTATCCGGTACGAGAAAGTCGTACGCACGGCGGAACTGATCGACCGGGATCTCCGTTACCTGTGCGGGATCGCCCATGCACTGCGGGCTGTTGCTCGGATCGGCGGGCCAGTTGCACTCCGGCAGTGCCGCGCCCTGTCCGACCATGTACTGCGTGACGAGGAACGGCTGTGTGCCGGTCAGCACGAAATTTCCATTGGCCTCGAACTCGCAGAATGCGCCGGCGGCAAGGGGCGTGCTGCACTCCGTCGGCGCGAGCATGCCATCGAAACTGAGCTGATTGCTCGCGCGCGCGGAAACCACCCGCACGCGATACGACGCGTCTCGATCGCGGAATGCCGTCACCGCATAGCGCCGACCCCAGGTCTCGATCGGCAGCAACTGCTCTTCGACGTGGTCGCAGGCCTCGCGTCGCGTCGGCATTTGTGCACACGCGTTGCCGACATACACCGCGACAGCGGCGTCCGCCTCGATGACGCTGCCCGTGAGATCTTGTCCGGCTTCGGCGCCGACGAGTTGAATGACATCGCCCGCGTTGAGCGTGAATTGTCGCACGCCCGGACCGATGGTCTCGCGACGGTTGTTCGGGTCGTACACCCGCGCCGTAAGCCGCACGCTGACACGCGTGCCGGACTCGGAATCAGCCGTACCGACGATTGCCACGAAGCCACCGAGGTTCACTCCGCCAAAGGCCGGCAGGCCGCCAATGATCTGGTTGACGTACGTACTGACGATGTATCGCCGCGTGAGGGCACGAGTAGGAAGCAGCAGCGACGCGTCATTCGAGTATGAGTAGTCCATCACCGAGCGCGGCGCGGCAGACGAACGGTATGTCAGCGGGCTGAACTGATACGCCGCAACGGGGCCGTTGGTCTGGATGCGGTACGCGCCGTTCGCGCGAAGAACCGAATACGCCGAGTCGCGTCGCCCGCCGAGCGTCGACTCGAACGCGCCCAGTTGGGCGAGTTCCTGAACCCACGGCAGCTGGAACGTTTCCACGGCGCCCGGCGCCAGCGTGCGGCGGATCGGATCCGCCAGAGATCCGCCCGTGATCGTGAGTGCAATGGCATAGGTTTGCGGATTGGAAACGACGACTGCGAACGGAAAGCCGGTTGTTGCCAGTGTCGGATTGGCAGTGGTCGTCGGCCAGTACTCGCAACCGAGATACGTCGGCTCGCGCGGGTTGCAGCGGTCTTCGCACAGTCCCGCGGTGCACGGTAACCGCCCCGAACTCGCTGTCCGCGGAGCGTTGCATCGCTGATCGGCGATCGGCTACGCGCGTGTGCGGAGGTAGTCGATGGCCCGCACTGCATTGTCGCTCGATCACATCATGCACAAACGTCGCTGGACCGCGGAGGACGGCGGACGAGTCCTGTCGGCGCTCGAATCGTCTGGGGAGTCGGTCACTGACTTCGCCGCGCGGCACGGTGTGCAAGCCCAGCGCATTCATCTCTGGCGGCGGAGTGGACGATCCGTGTCGCGCTCTCGGCGCGGCGTCGAGCCGGTTCGATTCGTCCAGGTGGCCGCGACCGTCGAGCCACACGCGGCGCCGCCGAGATACGAGCTGTCGTTTCCGAACGGCGCTGCGCTGCGCATCGAGGGCACCGTGGACGCGGGCTCGGTTCGGACGTTGCTCGGACTGCTGCGCCGCGCGACGTCATGCTGACGCTCCCGTCGAGTGTGAAGATGTACGTCGCCACGCAGGCGTGCGACGGGCGCAAGGGGATCGATGGCCTGGCCGCGCTGGTGCGCAGCACATTGCAGCTTGATCCGCTGAGTGGGCAGATGTTCGTGTTCTTTTCTCGCCGGTGGGATCGCGCGCGCATCCTGTACTTTTCTCCGAACGGATACTGGCTGCTGAACAAGCGCCTCGAGCGCGGACGATTCCGCGTGCCGTGGGTCGCGGGCGATCGCATGGCGTCGCGCCCGATCGAGAGCACGGAGTTGATGCTCATCCTGGAAGGCATCGACTTGCGCGACGCGCGTCATCGGCCGCGTTGGACGCCGCGCGCTGACCGCGAGAAGAAATCGACCGAGCTGCGTCGACTCTGAGGAACACTCACGAGCTCGATGCGTATTTGTGTATCGAGCGACATCATGCGCGGGCCTCGAATCGATGCGACACGACTGGACCTCTCCGGGTTCGAGGCGTGGCTGCGTTCGCAACTGCAGGGCTCGAAGCTCGCGGCAGTCGTGACGGTGATCTTGCAGATCGTTCGCGCGCTGTTCTCGCAGAACACCGAGTTGCGCCAGCGCATTCTCGCCCGTCGCGTCAAGCCGCCGAGCGAGCGGTTGTCCGCGGTCGAGCGGCAACTCGCGTTTCTCTTCGCGGTGCCCGACAACGACATTCGGCCCGCGGCGCGCAATGCACGACGCGACGCGCAGAGTTCGGACGACGCGTCGAAGCGAACGACGCGGCACAGCGGTGGACGGCAACCGCTGCCACCGCACATCGCGGTCATCGAAGTGCCCAATGACGTTCCGGCCGAGGATCGCATCTGCCCGGTGTGCAAGATCGAGATGACGACTTCGCATCGACGGTGTGTTCGGACGCTGAACGTGATTCCGGCGAAGCTCGTGGTCGAGTGCCGCATCGACGAAGTCGTTGCATGCCCGAAGTGCGACGCGATGGCGTGTGCGCTCGCGCCGCCGGGTGTGCTCGACGGCGGGCTGCTGGGGACGACATTGATCGCCGAGTGTCTTGCCAACAAGATTCTCGATGGCATGCCCGTCGAGCGGCAGGCGCTTCACTTTCGCCGTCAGGGTGCGCCGATCTCCCCGAGCACGCTTGGTCGCGCGATGGGCGCATTGCTCGATCGGTTGATGCCGCTCGCGGCGCAGATTCAATCGCGTCTCAAGCAGTGCGATCGAATCCAGATGGACAGCACCGGACTTCGCGTGCTCGATGCCACGTCGCCGACCGGCACGTGGCGGGACACTCTCTGGGTCTTCATCGGAGACGGACGTTGGGTGAACTTCGCGGCGCTGAGGAGTGGCGACAGTCAGTCGCTCGAGGACTGCATGCGCGGCATCGACGCCGATACCTACCAGTGCGACGGGACGTCGACGATCAACTTCGTCGAGCGCAAGTGGCACCGTTGCCGGCCGGGCTGCCATGCGCACTCTCGCCGCAAGCTCGTCGAGGCGGCGCGGTGCGGTGATCTTCGGGCACTCGAGCCGCTTCGAACGTACGCGGCGCTCTTCAAGATCGAGGCGGACGCCACGCGCGAGCGCGTCGACGCAGATACTCGTCGGAAGCGTCGTGAGGCGCACAGTGCGCCGCTGCTCGAGAACTTGCGAGAGTGGGTCACGCAGATCGCACCCGACGTCGAGCCGAAGTCTCCGTTGGGCCAGGCCGTCACCTACCTTCAGCGGCAGTGGATGCGACTGAACCTCTTCATGCTCGATGGCGAGATCGAATTGACGAACAATCGATCCGAGCGCGAACTGAGGCCGTGGGTGCGAGGACAGCACACGTGGCTGTTCGTTGGCGACCAGGCGAACGCTGAGCGATGGGCCGCGGGCTTTTCCGTGCTGCACAGTGCGATCGCCCACGGCGTCAATCCGCGCGCCTATCTGCACGCGGTCGTCGGGAAGCTCGTGGCCGGACATTCGCTCAAACGACTGAGCGAGTTGCTGCCCGACGAGATGCTCCGTACGCACCCCGAGATCGCGGATCCGCTCCGCGCAACCGCAACGTCTCCGTCGAAACCCCACGCCGACACACGCGCGGCGTAGCCTGCCGAGACGATCGCGATCCCGGCGATTGCGGTGCGGCGCGTCTCGTGGCACGTCACGCACATGGTCGACACCTCGCGCGTCCACGAGCACGACGATCTGATCGCCAACACGCACAGCCACACGCACACGCACACGCACGGCGAGACGTGCGGACACTGCGGCGGTGCCAAGGGCATCGAACGTGCCTACGCCGTCGACGATCGGGCCCTGCAGGCCCTGATCTTCGCACTCGCCAAACAGAGCGGCTTCGACGCGTACTTCAAGGGCCGAAGCAAAAAGCGCGTGTACATCTTCGGGCCGAGCAACGACGCGCTCGATCGCTTCGACCAACGCATGACCACCCTCGCCTACCAGCTCGACGATCAGATCATGCGACACACCGTGGCCTTCATCCGCGAGCACACCGGAGTCGCCCTGAACATTGCGGCCAGAGACGATCAACCAACGTGACCGTCGTGCCGCCGGGCCTCGCCCGTCGGCTCGACGCTACCTCGACGCCGCAGGCCGAGGGAACGACTCAGCAGACAGCGACTTCGGGGCGGTTACGGTGCACGTGAGCCCGGCCGTGCCGTCGCAGGCGGCCCCGTCGCTCCAGCCGCTGCCGTCGTCGTTGCACTCTTGGGTCTGCTGGGGACGATCGGGATCGCAGCGCCGAGACCCTCGCTCGCAGACGCGGCAGCCTGGGCCGGCGAAGCACGTAAGGCGTCGTGACTGGCAGTCATCCTCCGCGGCGTACCCACCGCGACCATCGCACTGTCTCGCGACGAGTCCGCCGTTGACGCAGTACCACTGCCCCCGTTCGCAGATACCCGAATCCCGGACGCTGCCGTCGCCGCGGCCGCCGTCGCCCGGAGACCCGCGATCCACGGCGCAGCCGAAGAGCTGCGAGAGAAGAGCGAGCGGCATCGAGAGCGCGAACGTCGTGAGCCGGCACATCGGGACCTCCTGTCGCGCGCGAAATCGAAGCGCGCATTCGTTCGGTATCACGCGACGCGGAGTCGGCAGCTTAGACGTCGCTTAGATCCGGACCGTGCGGTTCGGCCCAAGGGCACGACGTCACTTTGCGAGGCCGCGTCCTTGCCGGCCACGCCGCGCGCAGGCCATCCTCGGTCCGTGGCTTGGCGTCCGAACCGTCCGTCCGTCCGCGTGGCCGTGGTCGCGGCCGTGTTCCTTGCGCCGGCGCGATGCTCAGCGCCAGTCGTGCCGAACGATGCCGACCCGGGCGCCGACGCGCGGGCAGCCGCCGAAACGTCGACGACCGACACGCCGAGCGTCCGCCCCGATGCGTTGGCCGATTCGAGCGACGTGATCGCGCCCGCCGACGCGCCCGACACGGGTTGGCGTCGGGAGCCATCGCTGCCCGTACCGTGGCAGGAGCTTGCGGGGGCCGTCATTGCGGGGCGCATCTTCGTCGTCGGCGGCTTCGAGTCGATTCGACCTGTCACGTCGGTGCGAGTGTTCGATCCGTCCTCCGGCAGTTGGAGTTCCGGCCCGCCGCTGCCGACGGCGCGGCACCACATTGCGGTTGTAGCCCTGGGCGGCGATCTGTACGCCCTGGGCGGCGAGTTGGGACTGTCGTTCACGCCCGACGCAACTTGCTACGTGCTGCGCCGCGGCGCGACGAGTTGGACTCCCATCGCTTCGCTGCCCGCCCCGCGCGGTGCGGGCGTCGCTGGCGCGATCGCGGGCCGGATCTACGTCGCAGCCGGCGTCACGTCGGGCGGCACGCTTGCCGCGAGGGTTGCCATCTACGATCCGAGCGCGGACCGATGGACCGAAGGCGCCGCGATCCCGACGCCGCGGGAGCATCTTGCCGGATTCGTCCATGGCGATCGGTTGTTCACGGTGGGCGGGCGCCGCCTGAGTCTGACGACGAACATGGCGACCGTGGAGATCTACGATCCGGCGATGGATCGATGGGTGGCCGGCCCGGCGATGCCCACACCTCGTGGCGGACTGTCCGCGGACGTACTCGGCGGCCGAGCGTATGCAGTCGGCGGCGAGCAGCCGGACCGCGCGCTCGACGTCGTCGAAGTGTTGGATCTGTCCGCCATGCGATGGACGACGATTGCGCCCGTGCCGACACCGCGACACGGTCATCTCGTTGCGGCCGCGGGTGTTCGGATCTACGTGATCGGCGGCGCGGACCAGCCCATCTTCGCCGCAGTGAATGTCGTCGAGTCGTACGCGCCGTGACGCGGCGAAGACGCCCAGTGGGGCTTCTTCCGAAACGACCGCGCGGAGCGTGTCGAACGCGGCTTGACTCGATCCGCGCGTCGATGGGACCTTCGGGCGTGCGCACACTTCGAATTCCCGCCGCGCTCGTGCTCGTTCCTGTACTGGCGACCGGCTGCGCGCCCGCCCCGGCGGGCGATGCGAGCGTCGACGCCATTGCCGATACCGCCGCGGACGTGTCCGGCGACGGATCGGTCGACGGCGGCGCGCCGGTGTGTCGCCACGACCCGATGCGACCCGCCAGCGATCCGTGCGAACGTGACAATCTCCAAGGCGGAATCTGCGCGTTCAACCTCGGTCCCGACGGCGGCATCGAGTGCATCTACATCGCCGCTTGATGACCTCGTGGCGGCCCGGTCGGGGCCGCGGAGAAGCACTTCGGTGCGAGCCTGTGAGGCGGAGACTCCGGTGCCCACGCTGCCCGCGGGTGCGCCGTCGCTTACGGGCACCGTGTCGGCGTAACGTTGTATTGGATCATCGGTGAAGTCGCGTAGGTGATGGTCACTCGATAGGTGCGGTCGGCCAGGGGTGTCCACCCCGTGGGCGTCCACGCAACGGCCACACCACCGCCGTAGCTGTTGCTCGCATCGAATGGTGTCGTGGGCATAGGCATTCCGGTCGAGGTGTCGACGACTGTCACCGTTCCGCCGGCGACGGCGCGCATGCCGGGCTGCACGGACCAGTGGCCCGTGGTGTTTTCAATAGGTGCCAGTCCCGGGTTGGGATAGGCAACGAACGGAACGGGTGGGAGCGTGCCAGTCGCGCGCTGGAATACCTGCATGCAAGAAGCTCGACTCGTTGCGCCGAACCACGTAGGTCCCAGCGACGGGTACAGGCACCAACGACGGTGACCGAGCAGCGAGCCGCGTTCGTTGATGTACTGCGGGACCGACGACGCAGGGTAGCCACCGCCGCCGAGCGCGAGATTCGAAGAGCCGGCCGCCGTCGCACCCGCGGCCGAGTAACACATCCAGCTGGCGGGCGGTGTGTGACTCAACATGTTGTTCGCGTGCATCATGATGGCACACGCTTGCTGCCGCGCCGCGAGTGCGGGAGCGGCACCGACGGCGGCGATGCCCGAGAGCCAGCGGTAGAGGTTCAAGATCCTCAGGGCATCGTCATGGGCGGCCGGGTTCAGCGTGCCGGGATCACACGCCGTGGCGCCCATGGTCCACGTGCTCGTCGCGCGCGGTGTGCGCTCGGCAAGCCAACGGGTACACATCGTCGTGCGCGTCCGCGTGTTCGGATCGTCGGGCGAGCCACCGTCGGGCACGATCACGGGTGCGTCGGGCGGAACGGGGACGTCCCGGGCCGCGGGCACATCGGCGACGGGAACGTCGGACACCCGCACGTCTATCCCGGTCGGAGCGTCCGTGCCACTCGGCGCATCGAGCCCCGTCGAAACATCCGCGCCGCCCGGCACGTCCCCGCGCGCAGGTGTGTCCCCGCCGGGCACGTCGCTCGGCGACAGTGCATCTGCGGAACCATCGCCGGGTCCCGACGAGTCTCCGCCGTCGGCAACGCCATCGCCGCCGCCGCATGCCGCGAGAAACACCACCATCACGACGAGCAGACGTCGCTTCATTCGGCCACACTAACACTACGAGCGGCGCAGTGGAGGTCGACGTGACGCCCGTCGTCGAAGCGTCTCACCGCACGGTGACGGTCAACGTGTAGTCTCCCACCATCGAGCCGCCCGGACATGCGCACGTATCCGTGCAAGTCGACTCGACGATGTAATGAACGATCGCGCCTCCCGGCGGCGAGCCCCAGCGCGAGCAAGCGCTGCCGTCGCATGGACCATCCACGCCGTCGGTGATGCAGCAGGTCGGGCACGCAGTGGTCCCGCACGGCATCGTCGGACGCATGATCGGGCTGAACGTGGTCGAGCGCACGCACACGTCGAGGGAAGCCGTTCCGGGCGGAATCGTGATCTGGTAGACGACGTCGGGTCCGCCGCAGCCGGAAACGTCGTCTGTTCGGCCGACGAGCGAGCCTGGATACGTCGCGGTCACTGCGGGAATCACGATCGGACTCGAGCATGTCTCGCCGCCTGTCGCGACTGCGCGGCACGTACCCGCCGCGCATGTGGCGCCCGCCACGCAGCGATTGCCGCACGCGCCGCAGTGGCTCGCGCTGGTGGCAAGGTCGACGCACGCGCCGTCGCATTGAGCGCCACCGTCCGTACAGGAGACCACGTCGGATCGCACGTCGGCGCTGTCGCGTGCCCCGTCGAGTGCGTCCGACGTCGCATCGATGGCGTCGAGTCCGCCGGTCCCGTCTCCGGCCGAATCCACCCGAACGTCGAGCGGCGCGCCGTCGGCTTGCGCGTCCTGCGCATCGGTGCCGACGGGCGAGTCGATCGCGGCTCTCTCGTTCGTCGTGTCGCCGGTGGTCGTGACGTCGGCCGCGTCGCGGCGCGAAATGTCGGTGTCGAACTGTGTTTCCACCGCGCAACCAATGGAAAGCATGACGAACAACGTCGCACGTGCGAAGGCTGACATGCCGTGATCCTAACCGACGGATGCGTCGCTGGGCGGATCGTTCGCGTGAAACCACCACGCGGTTGTCTTCGTCCAGGCAGTCAATGGATGCTCTCCTCCGAACCCAACTCGACTCGAGTGTATGCCGTGAACGGTCCGCGGGGTATCCTCGGAACTCGCCGTCGCACGCACCGAGACAAGCTATGACGACTTCGCGTACTTCGCTGGGTCGTATTCCTCCTTGCGCTTCCACATCGCGAGCGAGATGGCCGCGAGCTTCCGCGCGATCGTCAACTTCGCCGCGTATCCCTCGCGAGCGAAGCGACCACACCCGCGGTGAGTAGACGGTCGTAGTCCCTGCGCAAGGCCCACTATCCCTCGCTCGCGGAGCGAGCACGCGCGATCACGCACGTCGCGACACCCTTGAACACATCCTTGAGTGTGTGGTTGCAGTCCTGGACGACCATCGTATGCATCTTCGTGAGCGCTCGCAGCGTCGTGAACGTGCACGTCTGCTTGTACACCGTGCGCCCGATCGCGCCCGTCCGAAGCTCCTCCGCAAGCGTGTGCGCGTCGCGCGCGTCGTCCTTCTGCCCGCGCGACTCCGTCACGTTTACGACCGAGATCGTCTCCACGTGCGCGCTCAGACCACAAATCGCTCGCGAGCGAAGCGAGCATGTGCTCTGCGTGCCTTCCTCCATGCACACGTGCACCGCGCCCGGCTGCATCTTGAAGAACTCGACCAGCGCCTGGCCGTTGGT
>Ga0080064_1007756_pt1 | contig 10636 bp, 18 predicted proteins | sample Subgrocontami54m_FD_69260 | JGI IMG/M metagenome (GOLD analysis project Ga0080064, IMG submission 69260) | Subsurface groundwater microbial communities from S. Glens Falls, New York, USA - GMW46 contaminated, 5.4 m (SPADES assembly) (version 2) ... | reverse complement strand
TGCCTGTGCGGCATATCTTCCTGGCAAGGAATCTCTATAACCCTGGAACTACATCACATCGATGCAGACCACGCCAATTGGGATCGAGAGAATCTTGTGCTGCTCTGTCCCAACTGCCATTCCCAAACAGATAACTATCGTTCTAAGGGAAAAATAACAAACCCTAAAGGAAGTCGAGCCAGAGATCGTCTACAGGCAAAGCCCTTGGTCGTGGAAGCGGGACTCGAACCCGCAATTCTCACTTTGAAAGAGTGATGGCTTATTCCATTCGCCCATTCCACGTCAAGCCGGGAGTCGAACCCGGTCCTCCGGAATAACCCGGTGTGCTTACCGTTGGCACCACTTGGTGGGGGATGAAGGACTTGAACCCTCAGCATCCTCGGTGTAAACGAGGCACTCTGCCAGTTGAGTTAATCCCCCAAGAGAAGGGGCAGCACCCTTGCCCCAACACCTATTCTACCTCTAGCCTGATCATTTGCTTTGGTAAAGCAGGTGCTCTCCTCGTGCCATAAGGCGGTCCGCCGGCAACTTCGTACGCAGGGCTAGCTCGCACATCCTAAGCATCGGAGTTGCCTGAGGGAATCGAACCCCCTATCTTCCGGGTTGCAACCGGAGCCATAACCGTCCTGGCCAGGCAACATACAGGCGAGTTGAACCCATCCCATCCTCTAGCCCGGGACCGTCGGGGTAAATGGACTCGCCACTGGAGTGAAGGGGAGCGACCCCTCCGGTCTAACCTTTACTCCATGGTGCACCGGGGAGGACTCGAACCTCCGATGTCTCTTACGTCTCTGTTTTACAGACAGATGCGGTCGCCACTGCGCCACCGATGCATGAACATTATTCAGTTGTTAATGATCTGCGAGTAACGAACTCGCGTGGTTCAGGAAGTAGGATTCGAACCCACCCACACGTCGTTCAGAGCGACGCGGCCTACCAACTAGCCTATTCCTGAATGATTTGACATTGTACCTCGCATCTCTGCCCGCCGCACGGGTTGCGGCTGGTAGCGACCCTTCTTCCGCGCGAAGTAGTCGTTCCTCTCGTTCAATGTCCGATACAGCGCGCGCTTGAGATCCTCATTCGAAACGCGAGGCTCGAACGTGCCAAACGCCTTATGCACGAAACCCATAATCCGGGTGTGCTCCAGCATCTTCTGGATCTGAGACCCCTCCAACATATTCACTGCCGCCTGGACAGCACTCATGGTGGAGGCGTTCGGCTGAATCGCCTCAATGGCGTTGCGGTGCGTGATGGACTTTCCTGCCATTTGCCTCCCCCTTTCGCTGAATTCCGATTCGACAGTAGATACACTGACCATTCTTTGCTACTGGCCGGGAGCAACGACAACCCGCCTTGCGGAAAGCCATCTCCACCGAGTTGGCAGCGAAAACCCTGTGCTGCTCGATAGCATGTAACTCGACCTCTCGCATGATCCTGGTGGTGGAATTGCACTTCGGGCAACGCCCAGCCTGAACTACGGTTTCTGCGCCGTAAAAGCCCTCAGAACAGCTGGCCTTCTGACAGACCCTGCCAGTCTCTACCATCTGCTCTGGGATATTCATTAAGGTCTGCATGAAGTGCCACCTCCAAAATAGTTTCACTCAGGTGGACCTGCGGGGAGTTGAACCCCGGTGCAGCGCGGTTCCCGTTAAGGCTTTACCCGCTGACGAATCCCTACCCAGGCCCTTAAATCAGGTAGCCGCGATTGTACCAGATGTTCTATTCCGATTTGAACTATTAGTCCCGAAGGGGCTATGAGGACTCGAACCTCACCGTCTTCTGGTGGGACCATTATAAACTAACGCGCGTAGAAAAACAAGTTAGTCCTGGTTCGGCTCAGGACCATAGAGATCGACAAAGACGATCCAAAGGCGCATATGCGCCTTCATCCAGGCTTCGAATCTGACAACACTATGTTGTTTCTCGGCGTTGTTTCGGCACCGCTCCATTGCTGCGACCAGATTGGACCGGAAGGGCGGTTCATAGAACCCCTTTAAGGTCAGTTTGACCTTTGGCAAGCTACCCAGAATACGCTCCCAATCTGCTTCCATTTTAAGGCCAATCACCTTCCAGATATCGATCTAGCGGCCAGCGCCGGTTCAGGATATGGTCGGTCACGTATCCATCTCTGACACGGATCGTACGTCGCTTATCGCCGCGCATCCCTGTGCCGACCTGGCCTTTGCGCGCAGCCCCTCTTGTGCGATCTTGAGAGGTCCGCAGCGCCGCGTAAACCCGAGCCCTTAGTACACGTAGAGCATTCTCTGTATTTTGTTTCAGAGAACGCTCCGACTGACAGTAGGCTTTGGTGCCGGTCGCTTTGTGCGTAAGGGTGACTGCAGTTTCGAGTTTGTTTCTGTTCTGCCCACCCTTACCATGCCCCCTGGCTGTTTCCACAACGCATTCTTCCAGAAGCACTAACGCCCCTGCTATCAACAGGTCAGGGTGGATTGGCTCTTCTAAGACAGCGACGGTGATGGTGGAGGTGTGCGTCCTGCCTCGCCGCTCGGTTGGTGGAACTCGTTGCCAACGGTGCCCGCCGGCTTCGTGTGCGAAAGCGTTAGCAGCGGTGGCACCTGAAATTGCCAGCACAGACTGGCCTGGGCGAGAATCAATAACCGTGACCTCAAAGACCCCTCCGTTCCGCTCTTCGAAGGTAGATTCCTACCTGATCTTCTACGAGCAGTTTCGCGTCGGCACCACCTTCGGCTGCCCTGATTTCCACGATCATCGTTTTGGCTCCGCAGGGAGAATCCTTCGGCGACCTGTAGAATCTGTAATGATGACGTCCATATCCGAGCGTACTCGCAACCAAGGCGCACCATCGACCGATCGGCTGTTACGCTCGAAATACGCTACAGCCTGGCGGTCCCGTTCCTCACGCAATGCTGCCGTCCTGCCTGAACGGCCCTTCGTAAGCCATTCCCAGAACTTCATTTCGCCACCAGTATTCCGGCCACAAGAACCTCCCACTTCTGGATACCTTCCAGGTTATTCAGCCAGGCGATGAACGTCAGAAGATCAGAGGCTATCTCTTCGAACTCACGCTCTTGTAAGATCAATGGCCACCGATAACCCGCCGAACCGATCTCGCCAAGGACCCCCAGATTGTACCCGATCACCCCTCGCACCCAGGCTCCTTCGGTAACGGTGGCGCGGCGCCACTTCCCTCCGTGGAACACCATGATGGTATCGCCAATCTGGAAGTGCTCTGGATTCCTGATTGTGTGGGGAATCAAGGCTTCCTCCAGTAGGCCGCGCTCCAGTCAATCACGTGGATCGGAGCAGTAATACCTGCATGGTCACGGAAGTCTGTGACTGCAACCCTACAGGCTGGCCAACTCAGGTAATCGTCAATCACAACGAACCCGCCTGGCGAAACCTTTGGATACAACCCGTTCAGGATATCCATCGTTGAATCGTACATGTCTCCATCGGCTCGCAGCAATGCCAGCCATTGGACTGGTGACCAGTCTAAGTCTTTGAACCACCCTTTGATGTAGTACACACCATCACTGAGCCCAAACTTGGCGAAGTTTGCTTCGACTTCCTCCTGGGAGACTTTAAGGTAATCGCGAACCTTTTCGTGGAACACTATCGCGGTGTCATAGAACGAAGTGGGGCGAGGAAGCCCTTCAAAGGAGTCTGTGACAAAGACAGTGCGCCCTTGCTGGTGTGTATCGTTGAGTGCGGCTCGCATAAAGATCGATGCGCCACCGCGCCAACAACCCGCCTCTATGACGTCCCCCAGCACATGTTCCTTGTCGATCGTGCGAATCATTTCCTCGAGGCTGTTCAGACGCTCGAGCCCCACCATCGTCATGGCTGTCTTGGGAGCGTCTTTACCAGCCCTCCTGTTATTGGCGTCATAGACGCCAGCTGCGTTTGGTCCCGTATCTGGGTCTTCGTAGATCATCCCAGTCAAAACGAGCTTCAGAAGATCGAGATAACTGCTTGTCACAGCGCTGTTTTCCTGGCAAGCATCTTGTCCACAATTTCGCACCTGTCGCAGCGGTGCAGCTCCAGTGGCAATTCATCTGCTTGGATAAGCCATTCTCGGGGCGTAAACCCACAACGCGCCGTGATATTGTCTCGCATGATATGAACCGTGGTGGATCCGTGCTTGGAACGGCCGACACCAAACCTGTATGTCGCGGTCATACAAGTGGCATCTGGTAACGGAGTCGCAAGACCAGGATTTTGTCTCCATTTAGCTCTTGGGTGATTGCCCCATCGGAGTTCAGCCCGTCGACAGTGCCAATTTGTGAGAGAACTTCGCAGAATCTGATCCTGTCCGCCATCCAGATATCGTCAATTAGATCTTCAAGCAACTGCACCATCCCTTCTTTCGATGTGGGCGGGTCTTGATCTGGCATATCATCTGCTATCTTGTCTTGCATCATGGTCGTAGCCCTACAAGTTCCGCTTCGTATTCATAGCAGTGTTGGTCGACAGAGCGAACAACCTCTACTGTGGTGAGCACCAGTATCACCAGCCGACCCAGCATGCGATGTATCTCAGCGGCAATTGGATCTTCGTCTTCGTGCTCAGGCGTGTAGTCGCCGTTGTTGAAGTTAATAACTGCGCCATTAGCCAGGAACAAGTCAGCAGACATGAGTGGTCCTGAGCCTGGCGTCCAGGGTTGTCGTATCAATTTCTCATCCCAAGCACGAAGTCTCGTGTTCGGATATTTTCGCTCTCGACCTGTTTGAGTGTCGGCATAGCTTCTTCCATCGTCTGGAAAAGCGACTCCTGGTGCTCAACGTGGGGGGCGCCACCGCATAGCTCACACCAACGGTTCAGCGGACCACCATTTTCTGTGAACATCTTCTCGCCTTCAGCCTCCACACTCGCCTGGCTCATCTCGTTATCGTCCCAAGCAAGAGCGAACAGCGCATGACGATCGGGGCACAGATACTGAGTGACCCAGATCATTCTACTGGTCTCCACCAGCATTCATACCCATAGATGACCGTTCCATCATCGAGGGTGATCTTGACGGTGTTGCCTTCCTCTTCTGCGGTCCCGAATTTCCCAACGTGTGGTCGCGAAATGCTCGGTGCCACTCGGCTTAGCCCGGTGTCTCCAAGAGGACTCCCGCCAGGATCGACGATTTGGCACCGCGTCGGATAGGATGTCATTCAGGGTATCGATTCGGGCGACCCGTATTTATCGCGCGCTGCCACCCAATAGGCTCACCATCGTCTGTCACCCGATCCCAATGTGTCACATCCCACGATTGCGCTTGGCTCACGGCCAACTCCTGATCATCGTATCACCAGCCATCTGTCCAGGTCACTGACGCGAGATCGTCACTTAGGACAATGCGAGCACGCCTACCGATGAGCTCAAAAACATCCAGCACCCGTCCATCTGGTAGAACACGAGTGAGATAACTCTGCCGTTCGTTTTTTATCATCGTTCTCCTCCATCGAACACGTGCCAAACGAATGGGCCGTCGGTCACCGAGCCAATGTAGACCAACATATCAGCGTTCAAGATTGGATGTCTTCCACACCTGTTTCGTTGGGTTCACGTTAGCCACGAGCGAACTCTCCAATTACGCTTGGTACGTTCAGGTCGAATCCGACGACATCCATCTGGTCACGATCTTCCTGGTCGCAGATCGAGAATTCCGTCGCCTCCATAGCACAGACCACCAGCTTCGAACGTACATTGAACTTCTTGCGGTGCTCACGTAGTGCCTGACTTGGATGAACTGGACCTGCCCAGGTCTCATTGTCTGTCAGGTTCACGAACAGATCAATCGGGTAGTTGCGCTCTGTGGCGTAGATCACTGGCAATGCGCAGTCTGTGCTCTCTGGCACGACCACCTTCGCGAACTCAGCCATCGCAGCATCGAGTCGCATTCGTGGAGTAATCGCGACTGGCTTTACACCCTTAGTTGTAGGTGTCTCTGTGCCAGGACCAGGCTGTGTACGGCCTTCACAAGTGTACCCAACGATTTGGTACGAGCTCTCAACATTTGCGGTCACGAGCGCGAGCGCGACTGCCCCTAGGCGTGGAGATAGCCCCGGGATTCCTGCAACCTCGCCGTGCTCCATCGAACCAGAACCGTCGATCCCGATCAGGACACGCTTTCCGGTGGGTTCGACTGCACCGAACGCATCGTAGAATGCCTTGTCCAACGCATCCACGACCTTTGGCACTGGCTCCCAAACCCCGGACCCCCGCACACCCTCGCCAGACTTGTACGTTAAGAGCGCTCCGAGGATCTGCAATGGATGAACACGAGCCTTGCGCAGATTCTCGCTTTCCAGGCGTTTCTCAATCTTTTCGATGTTCGCGCCAGTGAATGGTGTAAGAACACCGCGCCGCGTCAGCGTTGCCAGGTTCCGCACCGTCGCGAGCACTGGCATATCATCAAGCAGTGCCGCCCAGACCTCCGCGCTCTGCAATAGACGGGTCGGCACAGCTTCTCTTGGCAATCGGTGCGCACGAATCAATGCCGCCGCGCCGTCTGGATCTGTGGTTTTCTGGAGCTGTTCGTATGCCCGCAGGAAGTCACGCACCTCGGGGTGCCAGGTGTATTCACCTTCTTCTAGTGGGACCTTGCCAGCTACCCATCCCATGATGAGCCCGTTGTAGGTCATCTGGAGACTAGTGCCCTGCACACCGGGCTCTGCCTTACCATCTCTTGGCCAGGGATGTGCAGATCGCAGCAGGTCCCAGTTCGACCATCCATTACGCTCTCGGTACTTCACGACCTGGTAGGCCAGATCGCGTGGTCTCCAACCACGGAACCAACGAGCAATCGCCTTGCGCTTGCCCATTGGCCACGTCTCGCCAGTGTACTGAACCCATTCCATCAGCGTTGAGCCAGTGCGGCAAACCAAAGGTACTGCCAGATACGCGGCATGCTTCGTTGCTTCATCGCCGAAATCTGCTGCAAGTGCCAGTGCATACAGACCTGGGCTCTGGCGCGGAGCACGGCCCGCATTGGAAATCTCGACGATCTTTGCGACTGTCTTGACGCCATCTTCCTTGATGCACTTCAGGACGTTCTCGGCGTTTTCTCGGGTCAGTTTGGGTTCGGTCGTGTAATAGGACCCACCCTCGCTACCGAGGACCAGAAAGCGCTCCATGCGCGTCCAGCAGTCAACCTGGTATACATACCCACCAGCGGAATTCTCGACCTGGTTCTCTCCCAGGATCGACTCGCCCTGTGGGGTGCGTGTAGATCGGGTCTGCTTGAGATACTGAGCCATCGTGGTGGCCTCCTTCTTTTATTCGGGCGGTGTGAGCAGGATTCGAACCCGCTAGGCTTTTACACCCTCTGATTTTCAGGATCAGTTCCCACTCCAACGGGAGTCACACCAATAATACGTCCGCGCCGCCAGCCATCCGGCAGCACATCGGCAACTCTGATCTTCTTATTCTCGCCAGTCTGGTCGTTACAGGCCCAAAAAGAACCGTACTGGGAGTTCCTTCCTCCTTTCCTTTGAGCAGCAGCCCGCCGCATAAGAACTATGGTTTCAGGCTTATGGCGGAGTCCGGTAAACCTTCTACTGTGTGCACCATTAGCCCACGCAGCCCTTGCGGCTTCACCAATTCTCGAACGGATCTCTGGAGAGTGCTTCCAACCGCGCGGCGACCCTGCCGTTGGCGAAAGGTTGTATAGCCTATACCACGCTTTCGGTAATCATCCATCCAAAACTGTTCAAGGTCAATCCGCTTCTCTAGATCGGCCTCGTAGGCAATGGTGCTAAAACTGAATGCGTCTGGACCGTATTTTGCCCAAGCACGCTGAAGCCGTTCATTCTCATGCCGATTCTCAGCCAGTCTCTGTGTGTGACGTTGCCAGCGATCTGCCAGATTCACACTGGAACCTATGTAGCATTCCCCGGTCACAGCGTTCTCGAGAACGTATACACCTGGCCAATTTGGCGCTTCCATTTTCTCCTCTACAGTTTCAGGCGGAAGGAGGGGGATTCGAACCCACAACCCTTACGGGCGACCACTTAGCGGGTGGCTTGCCTTCCCTTTAGCGATCCTTCCATTTTCCAGGAGATGAGTGAATGAGAATTCGGGTTTTTAAGCGCTCTGCCATTGAGCTACGGAGCACTATGGCTCCGGTGGAACTCGACTTCCACATCTCTCCGTCTTAAGCGGTAACCGACCCCTCTCCGACCTCCTGGGTGCCCCGCGCTGGAATCGAACCAGCACCTGTAGTGGGTTTAGGCCACTTGTCTCTGCCGTTGGACTACCGGGGCTTCCTATTCTATTTTCGGTGCCCCGTAGTGGACTCGAACCACTAGGAAATCGGGTTTGAGCCGATCGCGTCTGCCAATTGCGCCAACGAGGCTTATTCTGTTTTCTGTGGCCCGCGTGACAGGATTCGAACCCGCAATTTCGTGGCTTAGAACACCACTGCTCTTCCGATTGAGCTTCACGCGGTCGGTACCCCTGGAGGGATTCGAACCCCCAACCTACTGTTCCGAAGACAGCCGCGCTAGTCCATTGCGCCACAGAGGCAGAAACGTATTCAATTTTCGTGGTACTCCCGGAGGGATTTGAACTCTCACTGGACTGGGCCTAAACCAGTTGCCTCTACCAAATTGGGCTACGGGAGCAAGGCTATTCGACGCGCCTCAGCCTAACCCATAACCCTTCAGGTAAGAGCTCCTGAGCCTTGCGGACCGCTGGTGGGTACTGGTTGAAACCGCCTTCTGGTGAGCTGTCTTCGACTGCGAGCTTCGGAATGGAGAAATCAACAGACGCAGGATCTTCCAGCGCCGCGATCACTTCATCAAGGTTCGTTACCGTTTCAACTCGCCAGGTTACCATATTTGCCACCTCCATTTTTTGAGCAAGTATCGGGAAGAGGGGACGTACCCCCTCCTCCCGACCGCGCCCGAAGCCCCACCCAGCTGGCCTAATCAGCTTAGGAGGGATGGTTGCAGGGACGGGATTCGAACCCGTGATTTGGTGCTTATGAGGCACCTGGGATAGACCACTTCCCTACCCTGCTACGCAGTGCCAGATGAGTTATTGCGGTTGGGTGATTCGCAGTTACAGCACGATAACCCGGTCGCTCCGACCTGGCACTTTAAGCCTTAACCTTCCAGATGAGTGATTCGCCCATCGACAGGGGGTCGCATCCACGAACACGGCCCCATCCATTTCGTTTCAATCCACAACGGCCATTCAAAGGCCGCTGCCAATCTCAACAAACCCCCGAATTTCACGGGAGTACACCATGACCCGTAGGGTTAATGGCGACAGGAGTCGAACCTGTGATTTCCATATCGGTAACCGACGAGACGTCCGACCTGGAAGGTTTATTCTATTTTCGCCTTTCGTTGCTGGGGTGGAGCAGAGGGGATTCGAACCCCTAGCCTCCTGATTGCAAAACAGGCGCTCTCCCGTTAGAGCTACAGCCCCAAGTTTTGCCGAGATGAGTGAGTGCCGGCTGGGGTACTTTACAGAGATAACCCAATTGGCTCCGACCTCGACTGGAACATCATAACCTATGCCGCGTAGAAAAACAAGTTAGCCGAGTTCTGCTAGTCGATTGCCAACGACACACTGCTCGTCGAGATAGTCCGCATCCAGAACGAACCCGACCCATCCGACACCGCGACGGATGCCGCACACCTCTCCCGCTGGCCAGATTGCCCTTGCTGGTACAGGGGCAAGCATGAAGGACGGTGGACTTTTCACCATGTAGCCGCGCGAGATCATGCCAGTAGCTGGCATGGGAGTGACTAATCCCTTTTTCACAAGGCGCTTCATTCGATATGCCACGGTGCTCGTAGATGGGACAGTGAGAGCGCGGCCCATCTCTCTAACGGTCGGTGGTCGGCCATATTCATGCTGGTACAACCACATGAACGCCAGGTACTCTTGATCTGAAATCTTGATGTTGCTCATCGCCCTTCTCCTGGCTGATTCACTCAACCTTCCTTTTCTAGCTGATGAAGAACGCCCTGTAAGACCGTCTTGCCAATGCCGCGCCCTGTGCGGGGTAGTGCGCCATGACGATCAGCAATCGCCTTCGTTAGCCAGTCTTTTAGATCAGCTTTTTCTGCCTCCAGTCGCTCTATCTGTGTGATGAGCCAGAACGTATGCCTGGCTGCTGATGGGATGGTGAGCTCACTTCCTGGGTTCGCATCCCTCCACATCTGGATTCCACGCATTTCTGCCTTGTACCACAGATCGAAGGACCAGTCCTGCTCTCTGATCCGCGCCGCCATCTTGGGAAAGTGATCCACAATGTAGCTAGCACAGGAGGTCCGTTCATCTCTGTAGCGACGGTCGGCCTCTGCCAGTTCTTCGTCGCTGATCGGCTCGATATCGCTCATCAAGGCTTGTCTACCATGGCGGCTGCTGTAATTAAAGCCAGGCCAGAATGTGGCCGCTTTCTGCTAGCAGGAACGGGTTCGGCCCCACCTACAGCAGACACAATCTGCGACTCCACCTCCATCCCGACTACCAAGTGGGCCAGGTCACGGCCATCGAGGTCACCGGCGGCTACCTGGCGGAACATTTCTGACACCAGCTTGTCTTCGAAGTCCGGGATTTGATCTGGAGAGGTCGCGTGGTATTCGGCCATGACTGCGGTGTATGCCTGAGTAACCGCCCTTCCCTCCTCATCCTGAGAAGGGTCGAT
>Ga0080064_1007755_pt1 | contig 10636 bp, 5 predicted proteins | sample Subgrocontami54m_FD_69260 | JGI IMG/M metagenome (GOLD analysis project Ga0080064, IMG submission 69260) | Subsurface groundwater microbial communities from S. Glens Falls, New York, USA - GMW46 contaminated, 5.4 m (SPADES assembly) (version 2) ... | reverse complement strand
TTCTTTATCCGCTGTAAATCACCGCTCTTATCCAAGGCTGCGATAAATTCTCTCAGGTCTTTGTGTGGCACGATTCTCTCCTTTTATAATTTAGATTATTTTCTCGATCTCTATTACTTAAACCCGTACTTCTTCCATTTATCCAAAACCCGCTTTTTAATATCCTCCGGATAGGTGTCATTGAAGGATGACCTTGTGGGCACATCCTCTTTTTTCCACTGTTTAGGCCATTTGCAGTCATAAACAACATTTGCCCCCAATCCGAGTTCCCGGTCTCCGGGCCATAAAAAGCCGGTTAAGGGCGACAAGCCGGAATTATCGATAACCGTCGTCCCCTTCACCGGATGACACTTTGTTGCAAAGGCGTGCAACACCTGATCTAAATCCGTGGGATCAACATCCTCATCCACAACCACAACCCGGGGACAGACAAAACCATTCTTCGTTCCCCAGATAATATTTGCCACCTTTGTCGCCATATTGGCATGGGTAGTCTTTACCGCAACGATGCATAAATGCATCGCGCTCTGCGGCGGAAAGAATATCCCTGTAACGGGAATCCCCTCATTCAATAAAGCATTTTTAAAGTATGAAGCCTGCCCTAAATTGCCGGCAATATGGTAATCGTCAGGCGGGACTCCAATACAGGCTGCCGTCAAAATTGGATTGTTCCTGTATGTCATACACTTAACCTTAAATACGGGTCGCGCCACGGTGCCGCTTAACTGATACCCCGGATATTCTCCAAATGGCCCCTCATCCTTTCTCAAATGAGGAAGGATTTCCCCCTCGAGAACAATCTCGGCGGTTGCCGGAACATGTAGATCCAACGTCTCGCATTTGACAAGCTTGACAGGCTCATTCCGCATCCCTCCCACAATATCAACCTCATTGGACCCGTAGGGAACGCCTGTCGTAGCAATAAAATTCATCATGGGATCAAGCCCGATGGCCACAGCATAGGGCATGGGGAGATTCTTTTCTTCATATTTTCTGTAAATCATTCCGATATGCTGTTGCGGAAGGACAAAGGCGCCGGTGCTTGCCTGATCGTGCACCATGAGCCGGTAGGTTCCCCAGTTGACCCAATCAGAGTCTAAATCCTTGCATATGCCGATATTCCAGGTCCCAATAAACCGTCCGCCGTCTCCACCATGAATAATGGGCACGGGAAGTTTCAGAAGATCGACTTTTTTTCCTTTAAATATATTCTCCTTACAGGGGCCATCGCTTACAACCATCGGCTTGATGGGATTGCGAGACCGTTTATCAAACTCATTCAGCATATCCGTGTAGGAAGATTCCGGATCCATGTCCATACCCACGGCAAGTCTTCTGAATGTGGCAAGCGGCCCTCCCAATAGTCGGAATCCTTTTTTGTAGTCCTTTACCTTATTGAATAGCTGGGCGGGCTGCCATTTCTCATAGGCCCTCCTCATAATCGCCCCTGCCTCAAGATTCCAGTCAACTTCCTCATTTATCTCTATTAAATCGCCTGTCTGCTTGAGCTTGGCAATAAATTCCCGCAAATCATTGTACGCCATAATCCCCCCTCTTAAACAAAACTCACTCCCGCTAAAGGCGAGTCGAGCGAAGGCACTCGCTCAACTCGCCTTCCGGGCACGCGCTAATTCACACGGCCGAAGAACGCATCATCTTCCCTTCTTCAGCAGTATCCCCAAGTTGACATCTTTGTCGGGATCAAGTTTTACGTTGGGCATATGATGCATCCACATAAGGGTCGAATGACCCGTCTGGAGGTCATATGTCAAAGCGCCGGAGAGAGGCGTCTGCGGCGTTTTCGGGTCACCATTCAAATATTCGTGGCGTCCGAACATCTGGAAATACCCTTTCCATAGTTTCATCTGCCGATCGTATATATCCGTGGCGTGGATCCCGCTGCCGGTAAAAACGTAGGGCCACATCATTACATAGACAACCTTCTTTCCGTATATATGCTTGATCTTCGGTATGCCCTCCACTACATCCACCGGCGCAATGACCCAACCCAGGCGGGGATATTTTTTCCCCTGATCAAACTGCACGGTTTTACTGAGGTGTCCCTTAACATCAAAAATGGGAGTAGGACTTTTTGGTTCATTCACCAGCATAAACTTTCTCCCCGTGAGCTTAAAGTTCCAACCGTTAAACGGATCCTGGAAGCCATCGCCATCTCCGTATGTTATGTCTGAGCCGACGATGTTATCCTGCCAGGTGGTGGCGCTGATCCGAATCGTCCTCTTGAAGGCGGGCAGATAAGCAAATCCCGTGTCGTAATCCTTCCCCGGGTCGTAATACCTAACGGTAAACTGCCCCAACCCTACGATCTCACGGGGATAAGTGGCGACACTAATCCTTTTGAGATAGACGTTCTCATAACCGGGAATTGTCCCAAAAGGTGGCTCTACCGTTCTGCCGCTGCACTTCACATAGATGTGCTCCTGACCAATTGTCTTGTAATTCTCCCCCTTGGCATTAACGTACCACAAATCAATCGGATCAGTATGATACGAATCCCAGGCGCGTCCATAGTGATAGTTGCACATTGCCTCCAAGCCATTTTTTGCCACCGGGAAGGGAATGCCGCCTGGCCAGAGATTGCCCTCCTTTTCATAGTAAGGCGCGTTTCCAATCAGGACAGCCTTGCCCCGGTTCCTTACCGTGGCCGCCCCGAAGGACGGCGGATTCAACTGATCAGGCGGCAGTTGGGTTCCCATCCTCATGACCATGCCCCTCTTTACAGTTTCATACATGGCCGCCGTCAAATACTCCTTAACCAGCTCAACATTATTCTTGTCCACCAGATCACCAACCTTCACCTTGCCGCCGGTGAGATCCTCAATGGTGGGAATCCGTTCCTTTCCTGCGACCACATCCTCCACGGAGGGTATCGTCGCTCCTCGCAACGCCCCCGGCAGGAAAAGGCTGAAAATGAAGGCAAACAACACTACTGCCAAATTCCATCTTTTAATTATTTTTGTAGCTTTCATAGCAAATACTCCCCTCTTTTTATTTTCAGAATTGGTAAGTTATCCGGCCAAAGATTTCATCGGCAAAGTTCAGGGACCCATATCTCCCCGGTCTGCCCTCCTCCCCGGCCAAAATCACGCCGTAGATGTCATAAATCCAGTGATCGCCGCTCCTATACTTAAAGCCGGGGCGTAGCATGCTGGCGCCGTCCAGGTCATAGAGCGCCGTCAGGGAGAGGTTGATGTTGTTATGCCATAAATCCTGACTGAGGATAAGCGCGATAACATTCTGCGTGCTATCGATACTATTGGCACTGCTGAAGGGAGAAGGGGTCGATTTGATACTCTCGCTGTTCGATACCAGGGTCTGACTGTACTGGATTTGGATCATCATGGCGCTTTGCGGAGTAGGCAAAACAAAGGTTTTCCGGTCAAAGCGGATCGCATGCCGCAGGGTTCTGTTGTAGCTGATACGGGGCGCAGTGACAGGCGCTGCCCTATCATAATAAGGTTCCTCGGGGCTGTAGATGCCCTCATAGGTAACCGTAACATCTATCGGGTTAGGAAAGTTATAGTTAAGGGAAGCTCCATACAGTTCCGTTCTCGGATACTTGTCAGTTACTTGAATGGCAGGGGGGCCGCCACTTTGCCATTCAAAAAAACCCGCATCGCTATAAAGGTGTAAATAGTTCAAGGTGGCGGCTATTTGCCCTATTCTACCCCCAAGGCGAAAACCGAATTCCTGATCACTCCGGTGTTCAGCTTCCGTGACTTTGAATATCCCCGGAACAGGGGGTTTCAGATTGAAGGGAGAACCGGGCGCCGGATAGACGGTGGGCGAGATGTCGCCCGGATTCACAAACCCCTCCACGTAAAGGTCTCTCAGCCATTCAAATGCGCCCGTCGATTGTTCAACATTATATCTGCCGCGGAGCGCCCATTGGGCCATTCTGATATTCTCAAATTCTTCCGGCTCGAGCTGGAAGTGCCAACTCCAATCCAGAGGATTAATGACATCCAATATCCGCGCCGAGACCATTTCTCCCCAGACAATCTGCTGCTTGCCCAACCGGAACCAAAGATTCCCCAGATTTAGATCAGCATACAGTTCCGACATTTCAACGTCAAACTCACGGTCGTTGGTGGCCCGCAAATAGCCGCCATACCGCGCCGTGGCAAGGGGAAAAGCGTCGTAGTCATTGAGTTTGCTATCCAATCCTTGTGTCTGGTCGGAGATCACCTTCACCTTCGAAAAGACGTTGAAAGTCTCGTTGGGGTTGTAAGCCCACTCCGTCTGGAAAAAACTTCGAGACAGGTTTATCGTATTGTTATCCTTCTGTCCGATAACGGTGTTGTTAGGGTTCATTTTCCCCGTATGGACCGCCAGTTCGTGTCTCATATAACCGGTTACCGAGAGTGTATCGCCGAGCTTGATTTCAGCCTTCGCCTCCACCACACCCAAAAATAATATGGGCAAAACCAACAACCACTTTTTTGTCAACCAAAACTTAGCTTTCATTGCAACCCTCCTTAGCTAAAGAAAATAAAAAATCTACAGCCACTTTTTTGCAAGTCTAATTAACTTTCATTTAACCATCCTTGCCCCCTTCCTTTGATATGCACTCCCCCTCCTTGCCCTCCTTCCTCCAACATTCGAGATATTAAGCTTGTACATTTGCCTTTCCCAAAAATTTGGGTTTAAAAACATACAGCAGCATGGGGAGGACAATCATCGCTCCCACCATGTTCAGAAACATGATGATGGCCAGAAGCAGTCCCATCTCTGCCTGAAATTTCATGCTGGAAAAGAAGTACCAGAAGAGCACTCCGACCACCATCGTGGTAGCAGTGAAAAAAATCGCTTTCCCGGTAGTCCTGATGGCCCGGTTGGCAACATCCCAGGAATATTCGCCGCTGACTTGAAACTCTTCACAGCAACGGGAAAGTAAATATATCCCGTAATCTATTCCGACCCCCACGCCCACCGAGACGATGGGCAGAGTGTTTACATTAAGCCCGATTTCAAGGTGGTACATAACGGCCAAGGTGATAATATTGGCAAGGTTCAGTGGTATCATGAGGAACACGGCCGCTATTACCGACCGGTATGTAAGAGCGCATAATATGAAAACCGATCCGAGCACCAAAACCAAGTTTAATAATTGTGATTTTTCTACGGCCTCATTTGTGGCCGCCTGCATTCCCAGGGTCCCCGAAGCCAGCTTAAAAGTTAACTTTTCTTTAGCCAGCATTTCCTTATTCTCACTCACAAATTTATTAACTGCATCAACAGCTTCTCGCAAAGTCTTGCCCATATGGTTCTTATACCAGATGACAACATTGGCGACACTCTCGTCGCGGGAGTAGTAGAGATCGTAATCCCCCGGCGCCGAGTTGGATCCCAACCGATAAAAGAGCTGGGCAGATTGCGCTTTTTCCAGGGGATTTGTTTCCCATTTAGGATGCCCCCCATAGACGGTTCTATAAACCGAAGGCAAGAGATCGGAAACAGACTGACTGCGACTTGCAGAGGAATTATTTTCCATGTGCCTCTGGAATAAATTTAAAACTCTCAAAAAACCGGGACTCTCGACCGCCCTTGCCCCTTCCCCCTCAATCAGCACATAAAACTCATCAGTGCCGGGGAAGTTGTGGTTTATGCTATCGATGGCTGTATTGTAGTTCGAATCCTCCCAGAGGATGGGGCTGCCCGGATGTACATCCCCAATCCCTACCCTGGAGGCTGACACAGTGGTAAAGACGGCAATAATTATCGTCAAAATCAGAGTCACAACGGCTCCCCTGCCAAAGCCCGTCCTGGCAATTATGCCCAATATCCACTGGACTGCGCCTCTTTCGGTATTAACGATTTTCTCAATGTTTGCAGGAGGATTAAAAAACGAGGTCATGAGAGGGCAAAAGATGAGCGTCGTGAAGATGATAGAGAAAGCCCAGAAACTGCACAGGTAGGCCAGCTTTTGGATGATGGGAATCGGCGCCACCGCTATGAAGAGAATTCCTAAAACATCTGTCACTATCCCCAAGGCTCCGGGAGGCAGGATTGATTGCATAGACATGATGCATGCCTCTTTGGCGTCTTTAGTCTCATGGTAACATTCGAAATAACGTTCGGTAATCTGCACGGAATGGCTTAAAGCCCGGGCAGTGATCAGGAGAGGGATGACCAGAATCAAAGGGTCGAGATTATAACCGAGCAGGCCGCAGAAACCCAATCCCCATATTGCCGCCATGAAAGTGGATAATACCGGCACCAAGACCCCCAGCAGGTTTCTAAAGTATAAATAAAGAAGGAAGAAGAGCGAAAAAATGGTGACTCCGAATATCCACCACATCTCCCCCTGGTATTTGAGCACCCAACCCATCAACAGGGGCTCGCCCGCCATATAAACGACGTGGTTTTTATCCGATTCCATCTCAACGAGCCTGTTCATTTCTTTCAAAATGATTTTGAAGTCCATCGAGCGCTCGATAAATGCGGCTGTAATAAGCGCCGACTTTTCGTCCTTGGACACCCAAACGCCAAAGACGCTTTGAGTCTTGCGGATCGTATTTTTTAAATCATCCATCGCCTGCGGCGAAGGCGGCACCTCTCTCATCAGGTCTTCCGTAAGGATGGCATCCTCCGTCACGGTGAGCTTTTTCAGTTTGCGGGAGGCGATGGAGTATATCTGGTCATGATTTACTCCGGGAATGGCATCAAGGCCCTCCGTAAGCCGGACGATCTTCTCCAATGTCTCCTTGTTGTATATATCCCCTTCCTTGACCTGCAACATCAAAAAAACCTTAAATGATCCGCCTAACTGCTCCTTATATTTATTATGGACATTCATAAAGGGATGGCTGGAGGGAAGAAGGTCGGAAGGGTCCGTTCTAATCGATATATTCCCGATCTGGAACGCAAAGAAAAGCGTTACCAGTAAAAGTATTCCCAATACCAATGATCTGTGATTTACCGTCCAGATTGATAACTTTTTTACCACAAACAACCTCCTGACTATCTCTTCGGAAGAATCTCCGTCTTTAACATTACACCCTTCCCAATTCTAATAACCTGTGCCGATCTTTCCTTAAGCAGGATCCAGGCATCCGCAAACCAGGGAACGGGCCGCGACAGATTCGGGGCAGCCTCATGCGGCCACGTTGTTCCCCCGTCATTGGTCTTCATCATTACCCCGTGGTCCCCCACAATCACCCCGTAATCGCCACGCATAAAAATCCGGTAGAGATTCTCCTTAGTTTCAAGGGAACCGGTTTTCCAACTTTTTCCCCCATCGCCGGTTATGAGGAAATATCCATCCTGGCCCACCGCCCAGCCTTCTCGCTTGTTTTTGAAAAAGATCGAGAAAAGGGCAGGAAACGGCCCGATTTTCGATATGCTCCACTGCTTTCCTCCATCCGAGGTATGAAGAATGGTCCCGGCATCGCCCACAATCCATCCGGACAAATCATCTGAAAAGAAAACATCATAGAGGTTTATGGTGATTATACCTCTCTCTATCAGGGCTGCCGGCAAAATACTCAGCCAATCCATAGAATTGACATTCCATGACAATCCTCCGTTATGAGTGCTTAAAATCGTGCCGTCGGCTCCAACTGCAAAACCCTTATTTCTGTCAAGGAAGAAAACCTGCATGAGAGCTCCATTGACACCGGAGGTTTGCTTATTCCAGCTTTTCCCCCCGTTGTCTGAGTGTAGAATCAATCCCCCGTCTCCCACGATCCAACCCGCATCACCGACAAAAAAGATATCTTTGAATGGTTCTTCACCTGTGAAAGCCACCCGCCGCCAATTCTCGCCGCCATCGGTCGTCATTACCGCAAGGCCCATATCGCCGACTATCCAACCCCTTTTGTCATCGATAAAATGGATGCCGTAGGCCTTATCCCGCGGAGTAAATCGGAAGTCACCATCTCCGGAAGCGGCACAGACAGTAGCAAAAGCAACCCCCGCCAGCATACACAACAATAGAAGTCCCTGCCATTTTCTCTGCCTGCCTGGAAATTTTCGCTCAGTTTTTTTCTCTTCCATCCTCTAACGATCCCCTCCTTTATACGTCATATGAGTTTTCTCCCTTTTCCTGCGAACCACCTAACTGTTAGCAACTTGCATGCCACTAAAATAACATTCTGAAAGTATTCATACATTAACATGGCGCAAGATTCAACTATAAAAAGCGATAACTATATAGTTGTAAAATGACGAAATATCGTTTTTTTCTGAGATAAAATCAATTGACAAAACAACTCAGTTTTTTGTAGGGTCGCGGGGAGTCTCGAACAAAGTCTTCAAGCTGAGGGGGAAAAGAATATTATGGCATCAGGCGAAGTAACCGCCAAGGCGGCGCCGGTAAAACTCCGCCGGGCATTTGATGAGCAGGAACAGGCTATTATCAATTATCTTATCCATATGACATCTCCGGTATCAATAGACACACTGACCGCACTTTCCGGAGCATCCTCCGTGGATACCCTTAACCTTATGGACAAATTGCTGAGGAAAAAGGTGGTCTATGAAGGAAAGGAGTATAAAAGGGGCATCTATTTTTTTGATGATGCCAGTCTCAAAATCTCCCCCAGGGATCGTCCTTCCGAAGATGAAATGGGTAAGACAATAAAAAAGATTATTGATTTTTACGCGCAGTCCCTCGATGAAGGTGGAGAAAAGACCCTGATTCTGGCAAATCTTTACCGGAAGCTCTCAAATAACGGGGAAGGCCTCGCATGTATAAAGAGCGCGGCAGATACCCTCTACGCTTCCGGAGATAGGGAAAAGGCGGTTGCTCATTATGACCATATTCTGGAAATTTTTGAGAAAAATCCACCAACCGAAGGGAATGTAGAAGTTTTTCTCGATGTTGTCCTGAAAAAAATGCATATAATGGTGTTCCCATCTTATAGGGAGGCCTCATTTCTTGCCAACGCGGAGAAGACCGCCCAAAAATATATGAAATGGAGTTTCTTGGCGCGGATTGAGTATGCGTTTATCGTGGCGCTCGTTCGCGCCGGACAGTTCAGGAAGGCATTGAAATGTCACGATGATTTTCGGAAGCTTGCCACGAAAACAGGTGATCCGCACATGCTCAGAATGGCTGCCCTTTCGATGGCTCATCCCTACTTCTATAAAGGCATGATCTCCGAAACAATCCAGTGTTACGAGGAGGCAATAGGAAAGCAGGAGGAGTTTGAAAACGACGAGGAAGTGCTAATCCTCGGGAGCTTAGTGGGATGGTGTTATGTCATCAAAGGGAGGATCTCCCGGGGGATGGGAATGATCGATACGATTCGGCAGAAGGCGCATCTGCTTAACTTGCAGAACGTCATGCTTTGCGCCGATGCTATCAGCGTCCGTGCCCTCCTGGAAATGCAAAAGATATCCGAGGTGGAAGTTGTACTCAATAAAATATCCTTGCCATCCTCCTTCACAGCGTTTGATCATTTTATCTCCTGGACGACTCTCGAGTGCCGGGCCTATGTCCTCTATAGCAAAAATGACTATGAAGGGGCCGTTTTGTCTTACAAAGAAGCCGCGGCACATCGGCGTGCCATCGGATGGACGCCCGTGAGCCCTCCCTGGAGTCTGGAATGCATCTGCGCCTTGGACGCGCAGAATGCCGACGCGGAAATTAACAATCTGATCTCCGGGGACAATATCTACACGAAAGGATTTGCCTACCGATACCGGGCGCTTCGCAACATGGAAAAGGACCTGCCCCCGACCGGGATACTGACGGACTTGAGAAAGAGTGAAAAATACCTCAAAGCGGCCGGGGCGGAGATTGAACTGGCCCGGACACGGATTGCCCTGGGGAATTATCATCTAAAAAAGGGGGAAACAAAGGTCGCCCAATCGTACCTGGCCAAGGCGTGGAGTTTTTTTTCCAAGGTTGATAAGGGCCTCTTTCCACCTGATTTATTGGCGATAATGCCGAAGGAACAGAAAATGGAATTCCTGATAACCAGGATAGCCAACATCGCTGAATCCTTTGGGACGTTAAGAGATGCCTCTTCCTTTCTCGAAAGGGTCATCAATATGGCGATCGATTTCACCATGGCCATGCGGGGGGGATTTATCGTTATTGAATCCGGCGAGCCGAAGATCATTGCGAGCCGGAATATCGACACAACATTTTTAAATACAGAAGGGTTCCGGGCGATACAGCGGATCATCCTGGATGCTTCACGGGAAGGCGTAGAAGCGATTGTTCCAGGATTAGGGGGAAAAGAGCCCCCACGCGATAAAATGCTGCAAAAAGCGGGCATCGATTCACTTATCTGTATGCCGGCAAAGCTGGACGGCAGTATATACGGTTACCTCTGCCTCAGCAACCGGCTCGGCGGCGGGCCCTTTCACGAGGAGGACCTGCCCTTTCTGAGGATTATCAGCAGTCAGATTGCGGTGTGTCTCTCCAATATTCACATGTACAACGAGATGAAGGAACTGAAAGACCGCTTTAAAGAGGAGGCAAACTTTTACAAACAGGAGATGGGCGGCTCCTCCTCCCTCAAGATGATTATCGGCCAATCGCCAGGGATTCAAAATGTAATGGGCAATATACGACAGGTGGCGCCTACGGACAGTTCCGTACTTATTCTGGGGGAAACCGGTGTGGGGAAGGAACTGGTGGCAAAGGCAGTCCACGAACTGA
>Ga0080064_1007754_pt1 | contig 10637 bp, 9 predicted proteins | sample Subgrocontami54m_FD_69260 | JGI IMG/M metagenome (GOLD analysis project Ga0080064, IMG submission 69260) | Subsurface groundwater microbial communities from S. Glens Falls, New York, USA - GMW46 contaminated, 5.4 m (SPADES assembly) (version 2) ... | reverse complement strand
CAGGCTGCCCGACGCCTCTCTCGCCGTCGATCGTCATGTCGCCCTCAGCGCTCGACGCGTTCCGAGCTCTCGACGCGCTCTCCACCCGCACGCCGCAGGCTTCCGCCTCGCTCTCTCGGACTTATCACACGTCGAAGCGAGCGTCGAGGTCGAGGACGGTCACTTCCCTCCGTTCTCGGTCGGCTTCACCGTCGAGCGGCGCGCGGTCGGCTGGCTAGTCGTTTCGATCTCAACGCCGGAATGAGGTCCGGTCGATGGAAGCGGCCTCAGTCCCTTCGCCCGCACCCCGACTGCTTCTCGGGATCCCCCTGGTCCTTCTCTTTGGCCTGATCGCGATTGTCATCTCGGTCGCGGCCCTCGGCGCAAACTCGCCGGGCTGCAGTTCCGAAGCTGGCCCCGCTCTCAGCTCGGAAGTCCCAAAGCGGCTCGTTCCAATCTATGACCACGCCGCTGCCGAATACAAGCTCGGGCCGAAGGGTCCCTCGGTGCTGGCGGCGATCAACTTCGTCGAGACTAGCTTCGGCACCAACATGGCGACCTCGAGCGCCGGCGCCGAGGGCTCGTCGTACCCGGTCGCGGCGAGCCCGAGCGGCTCGATGATCCGCTCCCGCATCGCCGCGGCGAACGACGTCCCGCAGGCGGCCGCGGCGGCCTCGCCGGCTGCCCAGTAGCCCGCGTTCGAGTACGAGAAGAGCCCCTGCGCCGCCTCGGGCAGCGGCTCCGCCCGTTCGCACCGCAAGCCGGCCGTATGGCTGAGCCAGGTCTCGAGCTGCGCGTCCGCGGGCAGGCACGAGAGCGCGAGCGAGGCGGTGAACGGCTTCGAGATCGACGCGATGCGAAACGGCGTCTCCGGCCGCACGGTCTCGGCCCTGCCGAGCTCGAGCACGCCGTCGGCGGACGTCACGACCTGGCCGTCCACGTGGAGCCCGACCGCCACACCGGGCACCGCGTCGCCTGACACCCCGTCGCTCGGCGGCCCGGTTCGGGCGCGCGCGTCGCGGACGATCTCCTCGAGCTCAAACGCAGGAACCATGCGGGATTGCTACCCTACCCGCCGACCCTGTCTCGGCTCGTCGCTGCACCTTCCTTGGCGCGGCGGGCGGGGACCCGGGAAAACGAAGGACAGAGGAGGCCCAATGGCCCTCACCAAGGAAGCAAAGCTGGAGATCATCAAGAAGCACGGCCGCGCCGAAGCCGACACCGGCTCGCCGGAGGTGCAGATCGCAATGCTCACGCAGCGGATCAACGAGCTGACCGAGCATCTGCGCACCCACCGCCACGACCACTACTCCCGCCGAGGCCTCTTGAAGCTCGTCGGACGGCGTCGGCGCTTCCTGAACTATCTCCAGAAGCACAATCTCGAGGGCTATCGCGCCCTGATCAAGGAGCTCGGCCTACGCCGCTAGCTCGTACGTGACCCAGGAGGGCGGAGGTTTGAGTGAGCTCCCACGAGAGCAGCTCGACCGGGGCTGATTCAAACTCCCGCCCTCCACAAGTAAAAGCAGAGTGGAGGACAATCGAATGAGTATCGCGACCGAGCGCCGGGCTCAGGTCTCCGTCCAGGTTGGCAACCAGGAGATCACCTTTGAGACCGGCAAGCTCGCGAAGCAGGCGGACGGCGCCGTCGTCGTCCGCAGTGGCGAGACGATGGTGCTCGCCACGGCAGTCGGAAGGTCCGAGGCCCGCGAGGGCGCGGACTTCTTCCCGCTGACCATCGACGTCGAAGAGCGGATGTACGCCGCGGGCAAGATCCCGGGCGGCTTCTTCAAGCGTGAAGGACGCGCCAGCGAGCGTGCCACCCTGACCGCCCGCATGATCGACCGCCCGATCCGGCCGCTGTGGCCGAAGGGCTTCCGCAACGAGGTGCAGGTCATCTGCACCGTCCTTTCCGCGGACATGGTCACCCCGCACGACATCCTGTGCATCAACGGCGCGTCGGCGGCGCTGATGCTCTCGCCGCTGCCGTTCTTCGGCCCCGTCGGGGCCGTGCGCATCGGGCGCATCGACGGCGAGTTCGTCATCAACCCGACGCTGGCCCAGAACTGGGGCGAGACGTCCCTCGACCTGATCGTCGTCGGCACGAAGGACGGCCTGACGATGGTCGAGGCCGGCGCCGACGAGGTGCCGGAAGACGTCCTCCTCGAGGCGCTCGAGCTCGCCCACGGCGAGATCAAGCGGCTCTGCGACGCGCAGGAGGATCTCCGCCGCCAGGCCGGCAAGGCCAAATGGCTCGACAACGACCTCACCGCCGAGATCGAGTCCGCCCACGGCCACACGATGTGGGAGCGGATCCAGCGCGACGGCCTTCGCGAAGGCGCGGGGGTCGTCGACGAGCTGCTCACGCAGCTTGCCGGCGAGATCTCGATGGACTCGAACGAGGAGGACATCCAGCGCCAGATCCAGGTGAAGGCGAGCCTCGCGATGCTGCTCGAGAAGCAGCGTCTCGTCGCCGTCGAGGGCCCCGTGCGCGAGCAGTTCGAGAGTGGCCTGCGGGCGCTCACGGATGCCGAGCAGGACTCGAAGGAGCTGAAGTCGGCCAAGCGCCACCTGCTCTTCGAGTCGATCGTCAACGACGTCGAGCTGCCGTTCCCGGTGGGTCCGGCAACGGTGTCCGGTGAGGGCCCGGTCGTGAAGGACAGCCTCACGCGCAGCTACGTCAAGAAGGCCGCCGAGGCGATCTACAAGGACCTCGTCCGCAAGAAGATCGCGGTCGACAAGCGGCGCCCGGACGGCCGCGGCACCGAGGAGATCCGGCCGATCGAGGTCGAGGTCGGCGTCAACCCGCGTGCGCACGGCTCCGGCCTGTTCACGCGCGGCCAGACGCAGGTGCTCTCGACGCTCACGCTCGGCACGGCGAAGGAGGGGCAGCGGATCGACGACCTGTCGCTCGAGACCGACCGCCGCTTCATGCACCACTACAACTTCCCGCCCTACTCGGTCGGGGAGACGGGCTTCATGCGCGGCCCCAAGCGGCGTGACATCGGTCACGGCGCCCTGGCGCAGCGTGCGCTCGAGGCGATGATCCCGCCGACCGAGGACTTCCCGTACACGATCCGCATCGTGTCCGAGACGCTCGAGTCGAACGGCTCCTCCTCGATGGGCTCCGTCTGCGGCTCGACGCTCTCGCTGATGGACGCCGGCGTGCCGATCAAGGCGCCGGTTTCCGGCATCGCGATGGGCCTCGTCAAGGAAGGCGACGACTACGTGATCCTGACCGACATCCAGGGTGCGGAGGACCACCTCGGCGACATGGACTTCAAGGTCGCCGGGACCCGGGACGGCATCACCGCGCTCCAGATGGACATCAAGATCACCGGCGTCACGCAGGAGATCATGCGAAACGCGCTCGAGCAGGCAGGTCGCGCGCGCAACGCGATCCTCGACACGATGCTCGACGTCATCCCGGAACCACGCGCGGAGCTCTCGCAGAACGCGCCGCGGATCACCTCGATCAAGATCGAGCAGGAGCAGATCGGCCTGATCATCGGCAAGGGCGGCGAGACGATCCGCGGCCTCGAAGGCGACTACGAGGTGCAGATCGACATCGAGGAGGACGGCACCCTCCTGATCTACGCCACCGACGGTGAGAAGGCCGAGGCTGCCATCTCGGCCATCCGCGCGCTGACGAAGGTGCCGGAGGTAGGGGACACCTACACCGGCAAGGTCGTCAAGACGACCGAGTTCGGCGCGTTCGTCGAGCTGAAGAAGGGCACCGACGGGCTGCTGCACGTCTCGAACGTGGGCCCGGGCCGGGTCGCGCACATCGAGGACGTGATGGCCCGCGGCGACGTCGTCGACGTCATCGTCCAGGAGGTCGACAAGGCGCGGGGCCGCATCGGCCTCAAGCTCGTCGCGAAGCACGAGGACGGCAACCTCGTCCAGCCGGAGGAGCTCGTCGAGCGGGCGAAGGACGCACCGCCGCGTCCGCCGTCGGAGGAGCGCCCGCGCCGCGACGGCGACCGCGGCCGCGGCCGCGGAGGCGATCGCGGAGGCCGGAGATAGCCGGTAGCACCAGAGAGGGCGGCCTACGGGCCGCCCTCTTTTCTGGGCGACGGACGTTGCTCGCCGAAGCGGTGATCGTCTTCGCCGCGATCGCCGTCGCCGGTGCCCTCGTCTACCACTTCGGAGTCCACACGATCCGCAACCAGCGCCCGCTCGCCGGCCCGAACGTCGACATCTCGTCGGAGCTCCAGACCCAGAGCGAGGCGTCGTTCTCGATCGACCCGACACGTCCGACGGTGGTGTTCGGAGCGACGAACGACACGAGCCGCGAGACGATGCGCGTGCAGGTCTCCACGGACGGCGGCAAGACCTGGCACGGCAGCGACGCGCCTCCCGTCGCGGGCGGCTCGTGCGCGCACGGTCAGCCGCGAACCGCGATCGACCGGACCGGTCGCCAATACCTCGCGTTCCTCGCAGCCTCGTACTGCGGTGACTCGCTCACGCCTTACCTCGTCGTCACCTCGCGCGACTCCGAGGCGAGCTCGTGGGGGCCCCTCGTCCGCGTCACGCGGCCCGCGTGGAAGTACGGCTTCGACGACTGGCCTGCGCTCGCGCTCGACGCCCGCACCGGGCGGGTCTATCTCGCCTGGACGCGCAGCCTGAGCGCCGCGAAGGCGGTGCTCGTGCTGAGCTTCAGCGACGACCGGGGCCGCACGTGGTCTCCGCCCCGGGAGGTCTCGGACGCGCTCGACCATCCGCACCTCGCGAGCCTCGCGGTCGCTCCGGGAGGCGACGTCTACGTCGCCGGCATCGACGCGAAGGTCGGCGTCTGGGTCGCGAGGTCGACCGACCACGGCCGGACCTTCGGTGCGCCCCGGCGCGCCGCCGCGCTGCTCGCGAATCCAGCCGCCGAGTGCTCGCTCGCCGCGGCCTCGCCGCTCGCGAACGAGGAGACGACGTGCTTCGGTCCCAACCCGACCGTGCTCGCCGGGCGAACGCAGGTGATCGTCGTCTACGACGACGCCGGCGCGAATCGCACGCTCGACGTCTACGCGGTCGTGCTCGACCGCGACCTGAAGCCGCTTGCACGTGCCGAGGTCAACCCGCCGGACACGGGGGCCACGCAGCAGATCTTCCCCGCGGCCGCACTCGATCCGGTCACGGGCCTCGCGTGGGCCTGCTGGTTCGACACGACCTTCGATCCCCACGCGCACCGCGCCTGGTTCACGTGCTCGGCATCCCGGACGGGTCGCCAGTGGGCGGCGCCGCTCGCCGCCGCCTCCGAGCCGAGCGCGCCGGCCGACCTCTACGGCGCGGCGGCCAAGCTCGGCCTCATGCCGTCCGTCGCTGCCCGCGACGGCGTCGCTCATGCCTTCTGGCCGGACGAGCGGATCATCGACAACGGCTTCGACATCTTCACGGTTGCGATCCCGCAGCAACGGGCGCTCGGCCGCTGAGGTATCACTTGCGACCGGCATAGATTCAGGGCGAGGGCTTCGCGTGCCGATACCGAATGAGGGGAAACTCAGACCCCTGCCGCTGTGGCACCGCCGTCGCCGTCACCCGTATCCCCCCTGCGGGGATTGCTCGAGGTCACCCGCCTCGTGCGAGCCGAGGAGGACCTGCCCGAGCTCCTTGCTGCGATCGCGCGGACCATCGCCGAGTCGCTCGGCTACGAGACGGTCGTGATCAACCTCTACCGGCCCGCGTGGGACGACTTCACGGTCACGAAGGTGCACGGAAGCGAGGCCGCGCAGGCGGCCCTGATGGGACAGGTCCGGTCGGTCGCCGAGTGGGACATGCTCATCTCCGGCCGGTTCTGCCGGCGTGGCGCCTACGTCGTGCCCGCGGGAGCATTCGACTGGGAGCAGGCCGGCTACAGTTACGTGCCGGCCGTCGAGCCCGGAGAGATGCCGGACGGCTGGCATCCGGAGGACGGGCTGTTTCTGCCGATGCGCCACGCCGACGGCCACCTGCTCGGCATCCTGTCCGTCGACGAGCCGGTCAGCCGGCGCCGTCCGACCGACGAGGAGCTCGACGTGCTCGTGTCGCTCGCCGACCATGCGGCGCTCGCCGTGCAGTCCGCCCAGGAGGCGGCCGAGGCGGCGCGCCACCGGCTCGCGCTCGAACAGCTGCTCGACGTGTCGTCGCGCCTCACCGCCGAGCCGGTCGCCGACGAGATCCTGCGCGACGTCTGCCGCGGTGTCCGCGACGCGCTCGGCTTCGAGCACGTCGCCGCACAGCTGATCGATTCGGAGACCGGCCTGCTCGAGCCGCGCGCCGCCGTCGGCTGGGATCTCGACGGGCCGGCGCTCACGCCGGAGTTCGTGCTCGGCGACGTCGAGCCGCTGCTCGATCCGGCCTTCGAGGTGTCGGGCTGCTTCCTCCTGCCGAATGACGAGGCGGAGCGGCGGATCTCGCACGACAGCATCCCCTACGTCTCACGCCGCAACGGGCGCGGCGCCCGGGCCTGGGACCGCCACTGGCTGCTCGTGCCGCTGCACAACAGTGCCGGCGCCGTCATCGGCCTGATCTGGGCCGACGAGCCGGAAGACCGGCTGCTGCCGTCGGAGGAGAAGCTCCAGGCGCTGCGCATCTTCGCCAACCAGGCGGCCGCCGCGATCGTGTCGGCCGCCCACCAGCGGGAGCTTCGCTTCCTCGCCGACCACGATCCGCTCACCCGACTGCTCAACCGGCGGGCCTTCGTCGAGCGGCTCGATGCCGAGGTCGCCCGCGCGATCCGCTATCGCCGCTCGTTCGGCCTCGTGATCTGCGACCTCGACGGGTTCAAGGTGCTGAACGACCACTTCGGCCATCCCGCGGGCGACGAGGCGCTCCAGGCATTCGCGCGCATCCTGCAGGGCGCGGTACGCAAGGGCGACGAGGCGTTCCGGATCGGCGGAGACGAGTTCGCGCTCGTGCTCGCCGAGGCTGGCGAGGGCGACGCGCGCCAGGTCATCAAGCGCATCGTCGACGACGTGGCCGGCCCCCGGGCGAGCTTCGGAATCGCCGCGTGCCCCGATCACGCCCGGGACGCGCCGACGCTCTTCCGCCTCGCCGACCAGGCGCTGTACGAGGCGAAGCGCACCGGTAGCGGCCTCGAGTTCGTCGCGTAGGCTGGGCCCGTGCAGAAGTACGTCCTCTCCGAGCTGGACTCGGGCGAGCGCGTCGTCTCGGAGAAGGTGCCGAGCGTCCGCTCGGTGTCGCTCGGGTTCTGGATCGGCGCCGGCTCACGCGACGAGCGGCCCGACCGTGCCGGTGTGTCGCACTTCATCGAGCACCTGCTCTTCAAGGGCTCGCGCTCGTACGACGCCCAGCAGATCGCCGAGACGTTCGACGCCATGGGCGCCGAGCTCAACGCCGCAACCTCGCGCGAGCACACGGTCGTCTACTCGCGCGTGCCCGACCGGCACGTCGACACGGCACTCGAGGTGATGACGGACATGGTGTTCGCGCCCGCGTTCGCCGAGGTCGACCAGGAACGCGAAGTCGTGCTGGAGGAAATCGCGATGTACGACGACACGCCGCAGGATCTCGTGCACGATCTCTTCTCCGACGCGGTGTTCGGCTCGCACGCGCTCGGACGTCCCGTGATCGGCACCGCGGAGGTGATCTCGACGATCAGCAAACGGGCGATCGCCGGCTACCACCGCTCGATGTACACCGGAGGAAACATCGTCGTCTCGGCCGCCGGCAACATCACGCACGACAAGTTCGTCTCCCTGCTGCAGCGCTTCGAGGCGCGCAGCGCCGTCGCGGCGCATACGGGGCCGCACGTGCGGAGGCCGATCTCGCAGATCCCGCCGCCGGGCCTGCGCTTCCAGCGCAAGGACACCGAGCAGTACCACCTCTGCCTCGGGGCGCCCGGCATCGCCCGCTCCGACCGGCGGCGCTTTGCAGCCTCGCTCCTCGACGGGATCCTCGGCGGCTCGGCGTCGTCCCGGCTCTTCCAGGAGATCCGCGAGAAGCGCGGCATGGCGTACGCGGTCTACAGCTTCGCGTCGCAGTACACCGACACAGGCCTCGTTGGCATCTACGTGGGCACCCGCGAGGAGAACCTCGGGCCGTGCGTGGAGATCTGCGCCGAGCAGATCGGCGAGATCGCTGCCGGGAAGCTGCGCAAGGGCGAGCTCCACCGTGCCAAGGAGAGCCTGAAGGGACGCATCATGCTCTCGATGGAGTCGACGTCGAACCGGATGAGCCGGCTCGGCAAGTCGCTCATCTCCGACAGCGAGCTCCTGACGTTCGAGCGGATCATCGCGGAGATCGACGCGGTCGACGAGGACGCCCTCGCGGAGCTCGCGGGCGTGCTGCTCGCGCCGGACCGGCGCTCCGCGTCGGGCGTCGGGCCGGACGAGGACCGCTTCCGCGCCGCGGTCCAGCACGCGAACGCCGATCTCGTGGCGCGCGCGGCGGCCTGAGATGAAGGTCGCCTTCTTCGGCGCCGAGGGGAAGGTGGGGCGGGCCGTCGTCCCGGTGCTCGAGCGCGCCGGCCACGACGTGCGCGGCTTCGAGATCGGCGACGAGATCGACGTGCGCGGCCTGGACGCCGCGGTCGACTTCACCTCGCCGGACGCCGCGCCGGCGAACGTGCGCACGGCTCTCGAGCAGGGCGTCTCGTGCGTCGTCGGCACAACGGGTTGGGATGCGCAGTCGCTGCACGGCCTCGCGGACGAGAAGGGCCTGCATCTCTTCGTGGCGGCGAACTTCTCGATCGGCGCCGTGCTGATGATGCGTTTCGCGCAGCAGGCGGCGGCGTTCTTCCCGCGGGCGGAGATCATCGAGTTGCACAACGAGGCGAAGCAGGACGCGCCGTCCGGCACCGCCCGCATGACCGCGGGGCTGATCGGCGGCGACCCGGTGATCCACTCCGTGCGCCTGCCGGGCCTCGTCGCGCACCAGGAGGTGATCTTCGGCGGGGAAGGGGAGCTGCTGACGATCCGCCACGACACGACGGCGCGCGAGTCGTTCGCTCCGGGCGTGCTCCTCGCGCTCGAGAAGCTCCACGAGCTGCCGCCGGGCCTCACCGTCGGCCTCGAGCACCTGCTCTGACCGTCGAGGCTACGACGGGGAAAGCACGGGAATAGCGGCGTCCGTGGTCGCTTGCGCAAGCCGCAGGTCGTAGGTCACGAGCGACTCGAGATCGTCGCGAAGCGAGAGGGCAGTCGCCAGGTGAATGGCATCGAGCGTTCTCAGCATCGGGGAGCCCACCTCGCACGCGAGCCGACGAACCTCGTCGTCGAGCGCGACGATCGCCAGTCCAGCTCGCAGCTCGTCGACCTGCGCAGGCGGGACCTGCGCGCGGCGACAGACACGGAGCGTCTCGATCTCGCCGACGACGCTCGTGGCGTATGGGCCACGCCCGGCGAGCGCCGCGAGCAGAGCCGCCGACTCGGCTTCCTCGACGGCAAGCTTCACGATCGCGGACGCGTCGAGGTAGATCAGGTGGTGTCCTCGCGCAACTCCTCGAGGATGTCGCTGAGTGGACGCTCGAGCTCGAGCTTCAGCGGTCGGATCTTCGAAAGGTCGCTCGTGCTGCGCCTGAGAATCCTGCCCTGGCGCTCGAGCCGGCCGATCGGATCGTCGTCAGCGGCGATCGGCTCCAGCCGGGCGACAACCTGGCCGCGCTCGGTGACTTCGAGCCGCTCGCCCACCTTCACGCGCCGCAGGTAGACGCTGAGGTTCTGGCGCAGCTCGCGTACCCCGACTCGTTCCATGACGCACATAGAGTAGCACATGCCTCGCGCCAATAAGCTGACGGCATGAAGGTCGTCGTCCTGGGGGGCGGATCCACCGGTGAGCACTTCGTCGGCGCCCTCCGGCGGCTCGACGACGACGTGGAGATCACGCTCGTCGAGAGCCGGCTCGTCGGCGGTGAGTGCTCCTACTTCGCGTGCATGCCGACGAAGACGATGCTGCGCGCCGCGGAGCTGTCGTCGTCCCTCGACCGCGCGCCCGGCCTCGCCGCTCAGAGGCCGGAAGCAGAGGGCGTCTGGAGCTGGCGAGACTGGATGACGAGCGACTGGGACGACTCGGGGCAGGTGGCATGGCTCGGAGAGCAGCGCTGTGCGCTCGTCCGCGGCCGGGGCCGGGTCGCACGGCCCGGAGTCGTCGAGGTCGACGGACAGGAGCCCGTCCTTCACATCGGCGCTCCTCACCTCGACATAGTCGGCGAGTTGGAAGCGGCGCTCGAAAGCGCGCGATGCGATACCGCGGTGCAAGAACGCCCGCTCCTTTTCCGCTTCTTTCTTCTCTCCTCGGATCGAGAGTATGCCCTCGTTCACCTCGATCTCGATGTCGTACTTGTCGAACCCGGCGACCGCCATCGTAATGCGGTACTCGTTGTCGGTCAGACGCTCGATATTATAGGGCGGATAAGTGGTGGCCTCATTTTCGAAGCTGGCGATCTGTTCAAAAACCGACGCGAGGCTGTCGAAGCCGACGGTCGAACGATACAGCGGGGATAGATCAAGTTCTCTCATAACATCCTCCTGAAAGCGATGTGGGCGAGTTTCGTTGGGCCTGCCTATTGAGGCCAGGCTTTAATACGTGCAGCCCAGATAGCTGGCTCAGCTTTCGCCGGCCACTAACGAGTTCTGCGCATCGTCTGTTGGGTGTATTGTATGCACATGGGGACTAATCCATCCATTTACAAGTCCCGTATCATGTTTGTTTCTATTACGTGGCGTTGTCCT
>Ga0080064_1007753_pt1 | contig 10637 bp, 10 predicted proteins | sample Subgrocontami54m_FD_69260 | JGI IMG/M metagenome (GOLD analysis project Ga0080064, IMG submission 69260) | Subsurface groundwater microbial communities from S. Glens Falls, New York, USA - GMW46 contaminated, 5.4 m (SPADES assembly) (version 2) ... | reverse complement strand
CTGTCGGGATTGATCGGCTTGGGCTTCTTCTTGTGCTTTGTCGCGTTTGTCGCGCGCGATCTGTGGGCGCTGTTGAAGGTCGTCCCAACGGGAGGCCGAGACGAGCTGGTTGGATTGGGCGTGGCTGGAGCGGTGATGTACATGTTCCAGTGGCTGCTCTTTCAGGCGGTCCCGGCGGACCGGTCCTTCATGATTGTGTTCTATCTGCTGTCGGGTCTCATGATGCCGACAGCCCGCCTCCTGCGTGGCGAGTTCGGGCCATCGACAACAGGCAAGAGTGCCGTTGTTGTCGGCTCGCGTACGACGGCGGGGACAGCACCGGCAGCAGTTGAAAGCGGCTACGGATTCGACCGGCTCAGGCCCGGCGTGTTGAAGGCGTTCGACGAGGCACTGTGAATACCGTGGACGTCAGGCGCGCGGTGACAGGGGTGCTGCAGCGGGCGTTCAAGACCCACTACTATCGCCAGGTCGCTCGGCGCATCAGCCTGATGCAGCACCATCGCATCAGTCTGGTGTTCGACATCGGTGCCAATGAGGGTCAGTTCGCGCTCGAACTACGGCGTTTCGGCTACAAGGGACGGATCGTGTCCTTCGAGCCGATGGCCGCCGCGTTCGATACGCTTGTGCGACACTCCAGGCGCGATCCTGCGTGGACAGGTGAACGCATCGCTCTGGGAGACTGGAACGGCCAGAGTGACATCAATGTGTCCGCGAACAGCCAGAGCAACTCACTGCTGAACATGAATCCTCGACTGCTCGAAGCTGCCCCTGAAACGAGGTTCGTCGCGCGCGAACCGGTGGAGGTCCGCAGGCTCGACTCGATCCTGCACAACTTCAAGGAGTCCGGTGACGTGCTCTACGTGAAGATCGACGCGCAGGGCTTCGAGAAGAAGATTCTGGACGGTGCCCGAGGCGTGCTGGACGAAATCACCGGTCTGCAACTGGAGGTGGCGTTGGTCCAGCTCTACGAGAATGCCGTGCTGTTCAGGGAGCTGCTGGACTACATGGACCGGGAGCGATTCGCGCTGATGGGCCTCGAGCCGGAGTTCAGCGATCCCAGGACCGGGCAATTGTTGGAGACCGACTGCATCTTCTTCAGGCCCGACGAAGGTAGAGGCGTGAATGGCGGCGAACGTGCATGACCCCCACGGTGAGTCGTTGACGAGCGTCAACGTGACGGCATGCCGGATGTGTGAGGGGCAGGACCTCTATCCATTCCTCGATCTTGGTTCGACGCCGCCGGCCGATCAGTTTCTGCGTGACGATCAGTTGAAGGATCCCGAAGTGTTCTACCCGCTTCAGGTCCTGATGTGCGAGACCTGCGGCCTGGCCCAGCTCAGTTATTGCGTGCCTCCTGAGATCCTGTACCAGCGCGACTATCCGTACGAGGCGTCGACGACGCGCGCCGGACGGGAACACTGGGCGCGTTTTGCTCGGACGGTCGTTCGCGATCTCGGCATCGAACCGGGCGCCCTGGTTGTCGACATCGGCAGCAACGTCGGTGTCCTCCTGAGCGCGTTCGCGGATTGCGGCATGCAGGTGAAGGGCGTCGATCCCGCGCCGAACATCGTGGAGAAGGCGTGCGCCGCCGGCATCGATACGATCTGCGACTTCTTCGGTGCCCGAGCAGCCGAACAGATCGTGGCCGAAAAGGGACAGGCGTCCGTCATCACCGGCACGAACGTCTTCGCGCACGTGGGCGACCTCGTGGCCTTCATGCGCGCGGTCGAGATGCTGCTGGCGCCGCGCGGCGTTCTCATCGTCGAAGCGCCGTATTTCGCGAATCTCGTCGCGTACACCGAGTACGACACGATCTACCATGAGCATCTGTCGTACCTGTCCGTGAAGCCGTTGGTGGCGTTCTTCTCGCGATTCGGCATGGACGTATTCGACGTGCGGCAGGTCGAAATTCACGGCGGATCCTTCCGTGTGTTTGTCGGCAGACAAGGCACACGGCCGGTGTCGCCGGAGGTCCCCCGGCTCCTTGGAATGGAGGAGGAAACGGAACTCCATTCCCGCAGCACGCTCGATGCGTTTGCGAGAGCGGTGCAGCAGAACCGCCGCGACCTGGTGTGGCTGCTGCACCGGATCAAGGCCGAAGGCAAGCGGATAGCCGCGGTGAGCGCGCCGGCCAAGGGCATGACGCTCCTGAACTACTGCAAGATCGACGGTGAGATCCTCGACTTCGTGACCGAGAAGTCCACGCTCAAGATCGGGCGCTACACGCCGGGAAGCCACATCAAGGTGGCCGCCGACGCCCACCTGCTTGCGGAGCGACCCGACTACGCGCTCTTGCTGGCGTGGAATTTTGCCGACGAAATCATGACGAACCTGGACGCGTACCGGCAGCAGGGCGGGCGATTCATCATCCCGATCCCCACGCCGCGTATCGTGTCCTGAAGACGCCTGCCGCACGCGGCCGGTCGAGGAGGAGGTCGGATCTGTTATGAAAATCGCGAGACCGAAGACAGCCCACAAAGACGCGCGCGGCGCGATCGTCGACATTCTCGATGGCATTCCGGTGGAGTGCGTCACCATGCTCAGCTCGAAGCGCGGCTCCGTCAGGGGCAATCACTACCACAAGAAGACCGTTCAGTACGCGTATGTCCTTGAGGGTCGGCTGAAGCTGTACACCCAGAATCCGGGCGAACGGGTTCGGACGCGTGTCGTGCGCCCGGGCGATCTGATCGTCACGCCGCCGCTCGAGCGCCACGCGTTCGAGGCGCTCGAAGACTCGGTGATGATCGCGTGCGCCCACGGACCACGCGCCGGCAGGAGCTATGAAGCCGATACGTTCCGTCTCGACGTGCCGATTTCAGGACAACGCGGCTGAGTCACACGTGTCCTTCGAACGTCCCACCACGTAAGAGCGCAATCATGACGCCGGCAACACGCGGACGCATCCCGGTCTATCAACCCGATCTCGGTCCGGCGGAGATCCGGAACGTCAATCAGGCCATGAAGACGGGCGCGATCTCCGGCTTCTTTGGGGAGTACCTATCGCGTTTCGAAACCGGCTTTGCGTCCTACTGCGATTGCGCTCATGGTGTCGGAACCTCGAGCGGGACGACAGCCCTGCACCTGGCGCTCCTGGCGCTCGGCATCGGGCCCGGCGACGAGGTACTCGTGCCGACGCTGACGAACATGGCGACCTTCTTTGCGGTGCTCTATCAGGGAGCGACGCCGGTCCCAATCGACATCGACGACCGCACCTGGAACCTGGATCCAGCCTTGCTGGAGGATCGCGTGACGCCTCGGACCAGGGCGATCATGGTCGTCCACCTCTTCGGCCATCCCGTCGACATGGATCCCGTGCTGGACGTCGCGGAGCGCCATGATCTGTTCGTGGTCGAGGATTGTGCCGAGGCGCACGGGGCGACGTACAAGGGGCGGAAGGTGGGAAGCATCGGCGACATCGGCTGTTTCAGCTTCTACGCCAACAAGATCCTGACGACCGGCGAGGGCGGCATGGTCACGACCGACGATGCCAGCCTGGCCTCGAAGGCGCGCTCGCTCAAGAGCCTCGCCTTTGGCGTGACGAACAAGTTCATGCACACGGCGGTCGGTTACAACTACCGAATGACGAACCTCCAGGCGGCCATCGGCTGCGCGCAGCTCGAACGGATCGACGAGACCATCGAGCGCAAAAGGCGAATCGCTGCGTTGTACGACCAGGCGCTGGCCGGGCTGCCGTTGCTGCAGCGTCCGGTGGAGCAGCCGTACGCCAGAAACGTGTACTGGATGTATCACGTCGGCCTGTGCGGCGTCGCGGCGTCGCGGCGTTCGGATGTCATGCGCCGGCTCGAAGAGAAGGGCGTCGAGACCCGGGAAGGCTTCATCCCGGCGAATCTGCAGGAGATCTTTCAGGCGGACGGATGGACGACGCCAGACGAGTGCCCTCGGGCCAATGCCGCGGCGTATTCCACGTTCTATCTGCCCAGTCATCCCACGCTGTCCGACGAGGATGTGCAGTACATCGCTGCTTCGCTCGCGGACGCCCTCGGATCCCTCTGACGGCTGGCGTGCGCGTCGGCATCCTCAATTCTTCGAGCGTCGTCGATTGCGGTGGAGTACTGCAATACACCGTCACGCTCGCGACCGGCCTGAGCCGTCTCCGCGACCTGGACGTGACGGTCTTCTACGACGATCCGAGGTTTGCCGCTTACTGCGAGGCCGAACCGGGGCTTCGTGCCGTCCGACTTCGCACGGGCGGTGAGCGGTTCGCAGCGCTGGTTCGTGCCGCGTCCACCGTTGCGAACGTTCATTCGCCGCTCGTTGGGCGCTTCGACGTGCTGCGCGAGCACGGGCTCGATTGCCTCGTGACCGATTCGTCGCTCATCGGGTTTCATCTCGGTATCCCGTTCGTCGGGATCATCCACGACGTGATGTATCGGTACTACCCAGACTGCGGCGAGTACCCGTGGAGCGAGCGCCTGGTGCGCGAGATCGTCTACCGTCGCTTGGGTCGCCATGCCGATCGTATCGTCGTGGATTCGGAGCACAGCAAGGCGGATCTCGTTCGCTTCTTCGGGATGGACCCCGCGCGGATCCGTCCGGTGCCGATGGGCCCGCCGCCGCATGCGCGTGACGGCGAACAGATGGCGGATGCAGTGTCCGAGCTGAAGGCGAAGCGGCAATTGCCCGGTCGGTTTCTGTTCTATCCGGCCCAGTTGTGGGACCACAAGAACCACCGGCGGCTGTTCGAGGCGCTGGCGCGTCTGCGTCGCGAAGGCCTAATTGTCCCGCTCGTGCTCACAGGCGGCCTGCGCGGCACCACCGGCGAGGCGATCCTCGCGACGGTGCCGGCACTGGGGCTTGCCGATCAAGTGTTCTATCTCGGGTACGTCGCCGAGCGGGAGATCGTGGCGCTCTACACGCTGGCTGCGGCGCTGGTGTTCCCCAGTTTTGCCGACTATACGAACATCCCGATTCTGGAAGCGATGGCCCTCGGCACGCCGGTGTTGTGCTCGAACGTCTTTGCGATGCCGGAGCAGCTCGGAGGCGCGGGCGTCCTGTTCGATCCGTTCGACGTGGAAGCCATGGCCGCGGCAATCCGGCGCGTGTGGGAAAGCGAGGAGCTGCGGCGGGAGCTGGTGACCAGGGGACGCGCCCGGGTCGCCAACCTGTCGCGCGACGCATTCGCCGCCGGCTGGCGTGACGTGATCCTCGAGGTCGCCGGCACACGCGCGCAGGCCGCAGGATGACGTGCTCGGTCCGATTGGTCGGCTCCCGGGAGGAGATCACCGATCTCGTCGCGGCCCATCTACCGCCGGGGCCGTTTCGCCGCATCTGCATCAAGCCGAACTGGGTCAAGCACCAGGAGCACGACGAGTTTCCGATTCGCGCGTTGGTGACCGGCCCGCTGGTCATCGAAGCCACGATCGAAGCGTGCCTGAAGACCTACGAAGGCATTGACGACATCGTCGTCGGGGATGTCCCGTTGCAGACCTGCGATTGGCAGCTGCTCGGACGTCAGGCTGGTGTCGATCTGCTCCGGCAGAAATACGAGCGCTATCAACGGCCCGGTATCCGTTTTCTCGATCTGCGCCGCGAAGCTTACAGGGCCGAAGGCGGCTTCTTCGTGCGTGAGCCAGTCCCGGGCGATCCGATGGGCTACCGGGAGATCACGCTTGGCGCCGACAGCTTTCTGGATGCAGTCACGGTGAACGGACCCGAGTTCCGGGTCTCGGACTACAGCCCTGGACATACCCGGAGCGCCCACGCCCCCGGTGTGCACCGGTATCTGATTTCGGGCTCCGTCCTGGCCTCGGAGCTGCTGATCAATCTCCCAAAGATGAAGACACACCAGAAGGCGGGCCTGACCGGGGCTCTCAAGAATCTGGTCGGCGTCAACGGCGACAAGGCATTTCTGGCACACTACCGCGCGGGACAGACCAGCGGCGGTGATGAATTCATGCCGGGGACGTCGCTGCTGGTTGTCTTTCAATCGCGTCTCCGAGAGCGGTATCAGAAGCGTTCTCGGGCGATGTTTGGCCTTCTCAAGTTTGGATGGACCCTGGCGCGGTACGCGGCCGGGATCGAGACGTTCGGGACCAGGGAAAACCTGAGCCGAGGTTTCTACGTCGCCGGCGGCGCATGGTACGGCAACGATACGATCTGGCGCATGGTGTACGACCTCAATCGTATCGTCCGCTTCGCCGCCCCAGGAGGGACACTGTCGGAGCAGCCGCAGCGGGAATGCTTGACGATTGTCGATGGCATCACCGCCGGCGAAGGCAACGGACCGCTGCAGCCGCTGCCAGTGGAAACCGGAGTGGTGACGTGCGGATCCGATCCGTTCCTCGTGGACCTCGCGCTCAGCCGGTTGATGGGCCTGGACTACGGGCGCATTCCCTGCATCGCCAACCATCCGCTGTTCGCGCGGTGGGGATGGGGGAATTTCGCGCCCGCAACTGCGCCGGTTGAATTTCAAGGGAACGCGCTATCGAGCGTCCTCGCGCTGCCCACCCTGCACAAATTCATCCCGCCGCCGGGGTGGCGCGGTCACATCGAAAGGCTGGATCGCGTCGCGTGAGCCTCAGATTGAGTGCGGCGCTGGCGATTCAACGTGCCGTCGGCTCGCGGGCGGGAGTGGCCTATCGAGACCTGACCGGTCTATACGATAGGTCGAGTGCCGAGGTCGCCGCTCTTCAGGAGCGACGATTGACCGCCGAGCTGGAAAACGCAGTCAGACACGTCGAGTTCTATCGCTCGCGTGTTGCGCCCAGGTCGGTCCTTCACCTCGACGAGTTTCCGATCCTCTCTAAGTCCGACGTCAGAGACCGGTTTCGTGAGATCTGTCACGACGCTCTGGCTGACAACCTCGATCGGCCCCGTCGTGGCTACTCATGGGTGAACGTGACCACGGGTGGTTCGACCGGGACGCCTGTTCGCGTACTCCACGGTCCCACGTACCGTGACCGAGGAAGGGCAGGGCGGTTCTTCTCTCAGCGCCTGTGCGGTTTTCCGTTCGGGACGCCTTACGTGAAGCTATGGGGATCGATGAGGGATATCGGGGAGGACCGTGCAAGCCTTGTATCCGCCTGGTTGCGGAGGCTTGCCCGAGAGACCCCCTGTAATGCGTTCCTGATGAAACCGGCGCAGATGACCAGATACGCGAGCGCCATCAGAACGAGCGGGATTCGCCACATGATGGCCTACGTGGACGCGGCGGAAGAATTCGCCAGGCACGTGCGCCAGAGCGGTGTCACACTGTCCCTCGACAGTGTCATGGCCTGTGCCGGTCAGGTGACCGATGATGCCCGGCGGCAGATCGCCGAGACGTTTGGCGCCCGCGTACACAACAAGTACGGCAGCCGGGAATGCGCTGAGCTGGCATGCGAATGCGAACGTGGCGGGTTTCACATCTACACACCCCACGTGGTGCTCGAAGTGGTGGACGACTCGGGCAAGCCTGTTCCGGTGGGGCAGCGCGGCCGGCTTCTGGTCACATTGCTCGGCAACCACGAGTTCCCGCTGATTCGGTACGAGATTGGCGACGTGGCCGCGCTGTCCAGCGATCGCTGCGATTGCGGCTTCGACACGACCCTCCTGCAGTCTGTTGAAGGGCGGACGGTCGAATGGCTGCGAAGCAGCGAGGGGGCGTACGTGTCGCCTGTGTTCGTTCGCCACCTGGTTGGTGTCGTCCACAACGACGGATCGGTTCGCCGATTTCAACTGGCTCAGGAGGCGCCGGCGGCCTTCAGGTTGTCGCTGCAGTTCGAAGCAGGCACGAGCGATATTCGCTCGACAGCGACCGCTGATGCCTTGTTGCAGGACCTTCAGACCGTACTCGGGCGAGACAGTCGGATTGTCATCGAGCGAGTCGCCGACATCGCACCCCTGGAAAGCGGAAAGTATGCCTATTGCGTGAATCGCGTGCGCCAGGGCCAGAACGCGTCCGTTCGGGATCTAGCCTCTCCGTGAACACGCCCCTCAAGAAACGCCTCACGAACACGTGGCTGCATCCTCGGTACCTGGCCACGCTGTATATGCGGCTGGCGATTGCGGACATGTCACCGCGGATGTCCGGTACCGTGCTGGACGTCGGGTGCGGACGCCGCCAATACGAGGATCTCTTCCGCGCAACAGCTTCGCGTTACTGGGGTGTCGATTCGCCCGCCAGCCAAGCTGCGGCAGAACCCCATATCATCGGAGACGCGCTGCAGATCCCTATCAGGTCCGCCAGTGTGGACAACGTGCTGGCGACGGAGTTGATCGAGCACCTTCCGAATCCCGACCGCTTCCTCGCGGACGTCAGCCGGGTACTGCGCCACGGCGGATACCTGTTGCTGTCGGCGCCGTTGTTCGAGCCGTTGCACGAGGAGCCGAGGGACTACTTCAGGTTCACGCTGCACGGTCTGCGCGCGTTGCTGGCGTCCCATGGCTTCGTCGAGGTGTCGACCAGTCGGAAGGGCGGCTGGTGGTCGGTCGTGCTGGGTTCCCTGGTATGCCAGGCTCTGTACGAAACCGCCAGCCCGCTCCGTGGCGACGGAACGCGTGGCCGCTGGCTGCTCGGTGTTCTCGTGCTTCCTCTATGCGCTCTTCTCCAGTTCGCGGCCTACCTTGGCGATCGCGTCGCCCCGGGTGCGAGATGCACCCTGGGGTACGTCGTGCTGGCGCGAAAGGAGTGACCGTAGGATCGCCCACGCATCGGGGCCAACGGGCGATGCGCATTCTCTACGTCCACAACGGCTCGGACCTGTACGGGGCTAGTCGCTCACTGCTGCGTCTGGTCACCGGACTGGACAGAAAGCGCTTCGACCCTTATGTGCTGCTGCCATCCGACGGGCCGTTGGCAGCCGCCCTGGCAGAGGCAGCGGTTCCCGTTTTGGTGATGCCCTCGCTGTCCGTCGTGACCAGGCCCGTGATGCGGTCGTGGCGCCTGGTGCCCTTTCTTCTGCGATTCCCGTTGTCCGTGCTGTCCGTCGCCTGGGCCATCCGCCGCCTTCGCATCGATCTCGTGCACACCAACGTTGCGCCGCTCGTGTCGGTGGCTGCGGCCACGCGCCTGGCTCGAGTACGTCATGTCTGGCACCTGCGGGAGTTCTTCCATGAGTTCGGACCGTTGTGGAAGGTGTACCGCCGCTACATGCTCGCGTGTGCAGAAAAGATCCTGTGCGTCTCGACGCCGGTCGCGGCCCAGTTTCCCGCCGACACCGGCAAGGTCGTGATCCTGCACAACGGATTGTCGCTCGAGGAGTTCCAGCCGGTATCAGCCGACCGGGTCCATCGCTTCCGCGACCGTTATGGGCTGAACGGCTGGCGACTGGTCGGAGTGGTCGGGCGCATCAAAGCGCACCGCAAGGGTCAGGACGTCTTCGTGAACGCCGTTGCCGAGTTGAAGCGGAGGGGCATCGACGGCGGGGTGAAGTTCGTGATCGTCGGCTCACCGTTCCCGGGAAACGAAGATCACCTGACGGGGCTCTGCGAGCAGATCCGCGTCCTGCAGATCGCCGATGATGTCGTGCTGACCGGAGACGTTGACGATGTCAAAGCGGCGATCGCAAGCCTCGACGTCCTGGTTCTGCCGTCGGCCGCTCCCGAGCCGTTCGGAGGCGTCGTACTCGAGGCCATGGCGCTCGGTGTGCCGGTCGTCGGTACGCAGATCGGCGGCACCATCGAGCAGATCGACGATGGCCGAACAGGCATGCTCGTTGAGCCGGGGAATGCCCTCGAACTCGCCGACGCGATCGAGCGCGTGTTGACCGACGAGGCTTTCAGGAGTTCAGCGGGGGCGGCCGGCCGCCGGCGCGTCGAAGAGCGGTTCGCGCTCCCAGGCATGATCGCGAGACTTGAAGGCATCTATCGGGAGGTCTTGAGCGCGTGAGCGTCAGCACGGCACTCTCGTCGAGGGCGGAGTTGCCGTTCGGTATCCGCGCGGACTTCCGGATGCGCGATCTCCGTCAATTCCTCGAGTTGGCTGGCGTCAGGCACGGTGACCGGATCCTCGACGGCGGCGGCTTCGCCGCTACGAGAGAAACGACCGGAGTGGAATGAAGACGTCCTTTCGAATCCCAGCCGTTCTCGTCGTCATCATAGCGGTCGGTTGGATCCTCTTTGGATTGAGCATTCCCATCTACACATTTCACGCCGTCCGACAGGCTCACACCGCAATGATTGCGTACTCTCTATGGGCAGGGGGAATCGCGCTCGACCATTGCCGCCTGTTGTTCGGCGGACCATCTGGCACGGCGATACCCTTCGAGTTGCCCGTCTATGACGCGGTCGTGGCGCTGGGTTATCACCTCCTGGGTCAACACGACGTCGTGGCGAAGGGCGTAGCCGTTCTCTTCAGCGTAGGCGCATGTGCGACGTTCGTCGCCGTCGGCAAACTGCTCGCCCCAGAGGTGGAGTCCATCTATTGGCTGGCCGCGTTTCTCGTGCCGCCCACCTGGATTCATAGCGCGCAGGCCGTACAGCCGGAGGCGATCATGATGTGCATCGCCGTCGGCATGGTGCTGTGTACGATCAAGACCTATCGCACGGGAAGCTATGGGTACGCGGCACTCTTGTGCGCCACGTCCCCCCCGGGCGGCTGTTTCAAGGGCAACGAAGACTTTCACCTGTTTCTTCTTCCCTGGGGGGTTCTTGTGGTTGGGGCCCGGGGGGGCCGGCTTCTGCTTGGGTGCGCCGGC
>Ga0080064_1007752_pt1 | contig 10638 bp, 10 predicted proteins | sample Subgrocontami54m_FD_69260 | JGI IMG/M metagenome (GOLD analysis project Ga0080064, IMG submission 69260) | Subsurface groundwater microbial communities from S. Glens Falls, New York, USA - GMW46 contaminated, 5.4 m (SPADES assembly) (version 2) ... | reverse complement strand
CGCACCTCGTTTTTCACCCCACCCGCCCCCAGCCGATAAGCGTAGCTGTCGCTCAGCGCTACCGCTTGGCTCGGCGTGCCTTCGCCGCCCAGGAACGATGCGACGCCGATCACCCCTTCGCTACCAGTGACCGCGAATTCTGCCGACGCTCCGCTCTGCGTCACGTAGAACCGGGAAACGATGCCCGCGGTGAGGAAATACGAGTACTTTTCCCGGTCGCCGGCGCGGTGAACAGTCCAACCCCGCGGCAAGGAAACGGGTTCTAGATCCGGCAGCAGACGCTCATAATTCTCCAGTGGCAGCGCGGCAAGAAGTTGGTTCTGCCTGGGCGCATGCGGTGCGGATACGGCACGCTTCCCGTCCTTGGACGCCAAGCGTGTCTCCGGACGCGGCCGAAACGAATCTCGTGCTGACATTGGGGTCTCCCCAGCCGGGGTTTCAGTTATCGTGGAGATGTGCAACCGGTCTGCCGGGCCCTGGTTCTCCAGTCGGTTCCGTCTTCGCCTGCCTATCCCGGAGCGAGGGGAGAAGGCGCCTCACCAGAATGTCCGCATTCAGAAACGGCTCCACTGAATGGGCCAAGCCCACGAACAACAACCCGATCTCACCCGGCAATAGAGTCGCGTTGATCCGCCCTGCGATGAACCGATCCCGATCGGAGAGCAGTCTTTGGCTTTGGTCCTCCCGCCGATTGTCAGGACCATGGGCCCGGCCGCCTAAAGCGCTTTGGAGCAACTGATACTCCTCAAGTAGCAGGTAGGGATTTTCGGTGCCCACCAAGCAGGCGCCTTGCTCCATGAGCTCCACGAGGAACTGATGATTCTTGCTCCCACGGGCGGCGATCTCCTTGACGACGTCCGGTTCCTTTTCACACAGAGGCAACGCGTCCTGATACAGGCGAACGTCCGCGTAAGGCAACTCCAGTTCCGCGATCATGCTGCGAATCCGGCCCCAGATCTCGTCAGCCGACTTGAACTGCTCACCAAACAGCGACCCCATATCCTTTTCCGTATGAATAGTCGGAATCACAATGAGCGTGCGCATAAACCGGTCCGAATTGTGATCGCAGCGCGTATCGGGATGTGACAGCGCATAGCAGGAGGTGTGGACGCGCGTGCCGCTTACAGCGCCTGCGGGGTCATGGGATCGCCCGGGTGGTCGTCGCAGGGCAGAAAAGGCTCTGGCATGCGCGGCAGCGAATCCTGCAGCCAGGCGATATGCGACTCCTCGTCACGCCCGAGCTCGATCGCCAGCTCGCGAACGCCTGCGTCATTCGATGCAGCATGCATTTCCCCGAAGAACGCCTTGGCGCGCTCTTCCGCGCGCACCGCAATCTCCAACGCATGGCGCGGCGTCAGCATGCGAAAGATGAAATCGTGCGCCTCCGGGAGCGGCGCGCCGCTGTCGAGCCAGGCATATTCATCGGGCGCGAGCTTCGGCAGCGCCATGCCTACTGTCAGTTTCTCGAGGCGAAGAGCATGCTCTGCCTCCAACTCCTCGATCCGGCTGAACAAATCCGCGACCGCGTCGTCGCCGTGGTCGGCGCAGTACGCGGACAATTCCCGGTAACGTGCAATCGCCTCATGCGCGATTGCCAGCGCATGAGCATAGAGCACGCGGACCGGACGGATTCCATTGCCCGCTCTCCTTTTCGCCGCCTGCTTTCCGGGATGCAAAAAGCCTGAGGGTGGACGGAGTTCGTGATGCCTTTCCTCGGTATGCATCGCGGACATATGTCCTGCTCCCTTCCGGATCGATATGCGTCATGGGCACGGAAGTGCCCCATCACCCTCGCGATCGAATCTAGTCGTTTCACCGCGAAAAACAATTCCCGGTACCCAGTAATCCTCACTACCGGGATGCAGGTAGTCGAAGGCTCGTCGAGCTTGGCGGATCGCGGACGCCCGCTGGGCGGCCGCACGGAGTCCGGCGCCGAAGCCCGGACGCGGTGGCGCTGTACTCAGGCCGAGGTCAGCCCCTCGCGTATTGCGTATTTGGTCAGTTCGGCGACGCTGTGCAGGTCGAGTTTGCGCATGATGTTGCGCCGATGCACTTCGACCGTGCTCGCCGCAATGTGCATCCGCGCCGCGATTTCGGAGGAACTCTTGCCCTCGGCGAGCAGAGCCAGCACTTCGCACTCGCGCCGCCCCAATTTCGCCGCACCGTTTCCTGCGCGCGAAGAAGTATTGCCCCGGGCCGCCTCGACCAGGGTGCCGGCGACTTCCGGGCACAGATAGGTTTGCCCTTGCGCAATTGCGCGGATCGCACGCGGCAACTCGTCCCCGGCGGAAGCCTTGATCAGATATCCCTTGGCGCCGGCAGCCAGCATTTCCAGCACGAAGCGCTTATTGGAATAAGCGGACAGCGCGATCACTTTCAGGAGCGGACGTGCAGCAAGCAGGCGCCGCGTTGCCTCAATGCCGTTCATGCCAGGCATGCCCACGTCCACGACTACGACATCAGGCGCGGTCCGCTCGACAAGCTCGACGAGCGCTGTACCATCTCCCGCCTCGCCAACCACGGTGATGTCAATCTCTTTCTCCAGCAACGAGCGCAGCGCCGCAAGGATCATCTTGTGGTCATCCGCGAGTACGATGCGTATGCTCATGGACGGCGCTCCTGTCGCGAGGTCCTGGTTCTATGGGATAACAATTTCGATCGACGTGCCCGCGCCAGGTTGGCTGTGAATTCTTATTTCCCCGCCCAGCATGGCGGCGCGCTCGCGCATTCCGATAAGACCGAAGGACCCTCGCGTGCGCCGATCCTCGTTGGGCAAGCCCTTGCCGTCGTCACTGATGTTCAAGGTGATCTTGCCGGATGGATCACCATCGAGCGCCACGATGACCTCAGTCGCCTCGGCATGGCGCGCGACGTTGGTCAGTGACTCCTGAACCATCCTGTAGAGCGCCATGGCAAGCCTCTTATCAACGGCCAAGTCCGCCGGGTGAACGCTGAAGTCGCACTCGATCTTGGTGCGCTCAGCAAATTGTTCCACCAGATCGCGTAACGCGGTTACCAAGCCCAGCTCGTCCAATACAATGGGGCGCAGGTCGGCGGCAATCTGGCCCACGGCGCGCATGGTCTCGGTCAGCAGCGAGTTCATGTCCTGCAACTGCCGCGTCAAGCCGGGTTCTCCCGCGGGAAGGGTCGACATCATCGATGTGGTCTGAAGTTTGAGCACGGTAAGCTTCTGCGCCAACTCATCGTGCAGTTCCCGGGCAATGCGCTTGCGCTCTTCCTCCTGGATCGACTCCTGTACGGCAGTCAATGCCTGCAATAACTGGTGCGACCTCTCGAGTTCGGCGGTGCGCAACTGAAGCGCCTCGGCGCTGCGTCTGCGTTCTTCCTCGGCGCGCTTGCGCCCGCTGATATCGTGGATCGAGGCGAGAATGGCCGGTTTGCCTTCGTAGACAATCCCTATACTCCGTACTTCCACGTCCACTCCTGTTCCATCCATCTTGAGAAATCGCAGTTCGCCCACCCGGGCGTCGCCGCCATGGCCGGTCACGTTCGTCGGCCGCGCCTCAACAGTTTGACGGAAGTCCGGGTGAATCAGATCGAGGAAGGGTCTGGCTACCAGGTCTTGCGCAGACTGTGCTCCATACAGCCTGATAGCTGCAGGATTGGCATAGACCAGTTTCCCGTCGCGATGAACGCTGATTGCATCGGGCAACCACTCAACCAAGGCGCGGAAACGCCCCTCGCTCTCCCGCAGCGCGCTTTCTCGGGCTGCCAGGGTTTCCAGCAGGCGATTGAAGCCACCGATCAGTTCGCCGATTTCATCCTGACTGGTGATGGGCAGGGGCCGCGGGGGCTCGTTGGTATACGACAGGGTGGACAGCGTTTTCGTGGAAGCAATCATCGGCGAAAGTTGGCGCCTCAACATCCGCCAGGTTATCCACCAGGTTAGCCCACCCGCAAATAGGGTCAGGACGACCGCGGCCAGCAGCATGTGCCGCTGCATGTTGCCAATCGGGGCAAACGCTTCTTCGCTGGGAATCCTTCCAGCAAGCACCCACCCCGCCACGGGAATTTGCTTCATAGACGCCAACATCGCTACTCCTCGAGAATCCACGGTACTGCCATGGCCCTCGAAGCCTTGCATAAATCGGTCGAACAACGGATTAATGCCGGGAGCAGGATTCGGCCGCATGATGAGGCTTTTGTCTGTGGCGGTGACAATCAACCCGTGCTTCGGAGCAATAAGAACATACCCGCCGGTCTTGCCGTATTTGCTTTCGGTAATCCTGTCCAGAAAATTGGGCTTGCTCAGGTCGGTTGTCCCCACCAAGGCACCGATCACCCTGTCCTGAGCATCGCGAATAGGCACGGACATGCTGAAGACCGGCTGCAACAGCTTCTTCTCCCTGACCGGCCGGCCTATCCCTGACTTCCCCTCCTTGAGCGCGCCGGCAATGTCATCTCTGTCCAGGTAATTGACGCCGATCCTTCCCGCCGAGCGCGGAACGTCGGCAATCGCAATTCCATCGGGACGAACGGCGATGACGCCACCGTTGAACTGTTTCTGAAGAAACGGGCGCCGTTCCATGAGCGCCTGCAGGATTACGCTATCGCCCAGCATGGCCGGGGTAATTCCTCCAGCAACGGATGCCAGCGCTCCGAGCCGGTCTTCAAACTGCCCATTAATTTGCAGGGCCAGCAACGAAACCGTCGAGAACTGCTGTTCGCCCAACTGACGTTCCATGTCCTCGCGCAGTATCCGGCTGGCATAGATTGCCAGTGACCAGATGCCAATCAGGAAAACGGCGAGCGTGAAGAGGCTCAATCGTGTCTTGAGTGACAGCCTTTGAACCATATTCCAGTTCATGCGGATCGTCTCCCTCGATGCATTTGGTCTATTGGCACCGGTGGAAGGACAGGGAGTCTGTCCGTGGAATGTCGATTTTGCTGCCGGATCGCGCTATTTCCCCGGATGAGTCTCGCGCTAAGGACAAGACTGGGCAGCTATCGGCTGCGCGGCTTCGGAAGGCATGCTTAGGGTCGCCGCGTCCGCCATGGGGATGGGCAGGGTTCGGCAAAACAGGCTCCAGCGACAGGAGCCGAGCAGGAACGAGCCGCATGACGGCTTCTTCCTCCTCCAGAAGCAAGCGCCAAGTATGTGACATTATCGGGCCCAGGGGGAGCTATCCCGAGTATAAGGCCGTCCGAAGGACTAATGCAGGTGGATCATTGATCCCGGTGGGCCGAGCCGGCACTGCAATTCTGCGGTAGCTACGCGGATTTCCGAAAGTTGCGTCCCCACCACGGTCCGCTTATGACTTCGGAGCGGTCGGTCAGCTTAACTCTAAAGCCGCAGCTTCAATGGCTGCAGATGGCCGCGAGCGGCGGTTGGCCATGCTTGCCGAAAGCAGACCGTGGAAGACATGCGGGATTTGGCGATTGACCGGTTACAGGCTCAACCGCGAATTCACACTCTCGGCCATCTACGGGCATTCCCTGGTCCAAAATCCGACCCAAAAAATTGTCCGCTCTACACTCCGTTGCCGCTATCGGCCTGCGAAACTCAGTTGGGCAGCGGGCCACGGTATTCCGATGCTCCCTTGCGGTCACTGGGCAAGGCTCACTCCCGGCCAAATACCGACGTATAGAATTGCAATTCGATTTTAGTATTGGCACGATGCGGCGGATCAGGCGAATGCAATGGAATAGGCGCTAATGGAAACCACCTCAAGAGATGTACTGGTCATCGGCGCTGGAATTGCCGGTCTTACCGCAGCCTATTTCATTGCTAAAGCCGGGCTGAGTGTGACGGTGCTGGAGGCATCCGAAAGAGTTGGCGGGCGAATGACTACCGATAAGGTCGATGGGTTCTTGATCGATCGCGGCGCACAATTTTTATCTACCGAATATTTCCTCTTACTATCCCTTGCCGCAGACCTCGGGTTGGAGAGCTATGTACGCGAGACCTCTTCCTGGAGCGGTATTTTGCGCAATGGGAAGATCTGCCGCGCGCGTGCCGACAATCCGATGCATGCCTTGACCAGTGGCCTGCTTCAGCTACCCGCGTGGGCAAGACTTGGTTGGCGCAGCTGGCAATTGCGCAACGCGCTCAGTTCGCTGCCACTAAACGACTACAGCCAGTGGGCTGAATTCGATAGCGAGTCCGTTTCGACCTGGGCGAATCGAGCATTACATGAATCGGTCCTAGAATATGTTCTGGAACCGATGCTGCACGGGTTCTACTTTCAGGAGCCTGAAGCGACGTCAGCTGCCTTGTCCATGGCGTTGCTAGGGTTCGGATACCGACGCGGCAAGACACTCACACTAGCCGGGGGTATTGGGATGTTGCCGGACGCGTTGGCATCCCGGCTAGACATCGTGAAGAACTCTCCAGTGACGCGGATCGAAAGTGGTACTGAGGCCGTGACTGTCATCACGAACGGCTCGACGTTGAAGGCAAAGCATGTGGTGTTGGCAACTCCAGCCAACGAAGCAAACAACCTTTATCAGGCGGTTGACGATGTAACGCGCAGACTTATGGCAACTCGTTACAGTCAGACGATCAATATCGCCGTCATGACCGATGAAACCTTTGTCTTGCCTGACGTGGTCGCCGACGTCTATGGCGTGCTGATTCCACGGCGCGAACGCCGCAGTATTGTCGCCATCGGGATCGAGAACAACAAGAACCGGAACTCGTTCCCTAAGGGACAGTTGCTGAACATCATGCTCTCCAACGCACGGGCATGCGCGTTGATGGATATGACTGACGACGTCATTGCTAAGTCCGCGATTGAAGAGGCAGAGAGCCTCTTTCCTCTGCTATCCGCGCACGTTGTCGCAACCAGGGTATATCGATGGAAAGCGGCTGAACCATATTCAAACGTTGGACGGGCCAGGGACTTGAGGCACTATCGGGAGGCATTCCACCCATTAGCCCAGCGGGTCATCTTGACGGGTGACTACATGAGCATGCCTTTCACCGAAGGGGCTGCGGAGTCTGGACGGTGGGCTGCTAGCCAGATCACCGGCGCAATCTAATGACAGTCTTATGGCGATTGCCGAAGTTCGCCATGAATAAGTCGCTGCAATGCAACAACGAAATCCAGGACTCCGTCGAACGGCCGGGCCACCCAGCTTCCTGCCAATTGCCACGCCCACTTGGTGAGCACGAGGTAGTAGGGCGAGGTGATGCCGCTCCTTTGCTCGCCGCCCTTGCGGGCATCCACGCGGCGTTGCTGGACCATGGCGCAGGCCGCGAGAATCGCGGCGAGCGCGAGGCAAACTGCCCGGAGAGCGGCGCCAGCAGCCGATCTTGGCGAGATCGTCCTCTTGTGAGCAGGCCCGTTCTGCGCCGCTGGGGCGGGGCGTGCAAGCTGATGGAAGACGTTGGGCTTCGCTGCGCTCAGCCCAACCTACGCTCGCTGCCGAAGCTTCGGTCGCGGAGCAGGGGATCAACGGATTGTTGTTATGGCCGCAGTCGCATGTGCCGGGCAGCGTCCCGAGGCTGCGTCGATCTCGTGCCTGTCAACGGGCGCGGGTAGATTTCCGCGCCGCGCCCGACTGCACTTTGGGGACGACCTTCTTTGCGGCAAAGTCCGCGCTCAGCACGCTCAATCCCTTGCGCTCCACGAGATCGAGCAATTTGAGCGCAGGGCCGCTCGGCTTCTTGTCGCCGACTTCCCATTTCTGCACGGTCGAGACGCTGGTATTGAGGTAGGCGGCAAAGACTGCCTGGCTCGCCTTCTCCCTCAAGCGCAGCCGCTTGATCTCGTACGCCGTATAGGCTTTCGGCGCTTCCACGCGCAGCGACTCGATTTCACGCATTGTCGTGCGGTCCATCGCACCGAGGTCGTACAAGCCGCGCGCCGTTTCCAGCAATTCCTTACGCAACCTCCGATTCGCCATCTTCCACCTCAATCAGTTCGCCGGCGTCGAGGAGCCGGCTGATCATTTCGCCATCCATGCCGAGGTACGCCTGCGCCAGCCGCTTCAGGGTGCGCAGTTCCGCATCCTCCACGGCCTCCTTACGGGCCCAGCGCGCAAAAGTCCGGGTCTTGAGAATCTGCATGTCGACATCCGTAGCTTTTGTACTATACCACTGAGTGGTATGGTACGCAAGGGAAAAAAGGGTCAGCCTGACCCTTTTCCCATTTTTCTCTTGCATCGACCATGGCCGGTCGATGTCCCGGGCGGCGTACAATCGGCCTCCCGATGGCTCCCCGGTTCTGTCCCGCGGACAGGAACCGGGATCCAGGCGGGATTTGAGCGAAAAATGACCGCGATTCCACGCTTGCGAGGCAGTTCATGACAGACACGGTGCTTGTCCTGCGAAACGAGGAGACGCGCGGCCTGGTGCCGATGGCCGACGCGATACGGCTGATCGAAGAGGCCTACGCCGATCTCGGCCACAATCGTGCGCAGGTGCTGAACCGGCGCAGGCTGCACATTCCGCTCGACGGGCACGAGGTGCCGACCTGGTTCCAGCTCAATGTCATTCCCGGCGCGGTGCCCTGCCACGGCGTTGCGGCCGTGCGGCTGAACGCCCGCCACACCAGTTTCCCGTTCCTGGGCGGTGAGCGCCGCAAGAAATACCCCGGAGGCATGACCGGTCTGGTCCTCGTCTGGGAACTGAACACGCGGGCGCTTCTCGGAATCGTGCAGGAGGAGGCAATCTCCCCGCTTCGCGTGGGCGCGACGTCCGGCGTCGCCGCGAAGTATCTTTGCCGGCCCGATGCCAAGGTCGCGGGGCTGATCGGGGCGGGCCTTCAGGCAGTCGGGCAGATCACGGCGCTGCTCACCATCCGGCCGGGCATCGAAGAGGTCAAGGTCTATTCGGTGCGCAGCGAGCGCCGGGAACGATTCGCCGCCTGGATCGCGCAGAAGTTCGGCGTCAAGGCGCGGGCCGTGGACTCTCCCGAGACGTGCGTGCGGCGGTCCGACGTCGTGTTCACCGCGACGACCGCCACCGACCCGATGATCAAGGGAGAGTGGCTGGAAGAGGGCGTGCACATTTGCGGCATGATCGGCGCGCCGCGCTTCGACTCCCGCAGGGAACTCGACGACGAGGTCGGGCGTCGCGCCGACATCATCGTCGTCAATTCCCTCAGCCAGGCAAAGGAGGACATGCAGCCCGAGATAGAGGATCCGATTCGCAAGGGGTATCTCACCTGGGAGCACGTCAACGAACTCTCCGACCTGTGCATCGGCAAGTTTCCCGGACGCATGGGAATGAAGCAGATCACCTGGCACAGCAACAACTGCGGCATGGGAGTGCAGTTTGCCGCCGTGTGCAAGCGCGTCATCGATGTCGCGCGGGAGCGCGGCATCGGCACCGAGCTGCCGGGCGACCTGTTCATGGCGCCCGAGTTCTCCGAGGCCGAGGAGTTCTCGCTTTGAGCCGGCGCGCCTTGCTGATCTCGGCGGCCCTGGCCGCGCTCGCAGCGGCACTGCCGGCGCGGGCGCAGGACTGGCCTTCGCGTCCGGTAAAGGTGATCTTCCCCTATCAGCCCGGCGGGGGCGGCGATATCATCGCGCGGCTCGTGCTCGACAGGGTTTCCCGCAAGCTCGGACAGCAGTTCGTCGTCGAAAGCCGGTCCGGCGCCGGCGGCATCATCGGGGCCGATAGCGTAGCCAAGGCGAGTCCGGACGGCTACACGCTGGTCGTCTCCGGGATGGGTTCGCACGTCATCGCGCCGATCATATTGAAGGCGCCGTTCGACCCGATGAAGGACTTTACCCACATCGCGTTGTTCGGCGGGCCGCCCCTGGTTCTTGCGGTCAATCCGGGATTCGAGGCGAAGACCTTGCAGCAGTACGTGGAGCTGTCGCGCGCCGCCCCGCAAGGCATCGTGTACGGGTCGCCGGGACCCGGCACGCACGCAAACCTCATCGGCGAGATGTTTCGCAAGCTGAGCGGAGCCGGGCTGGTACACGTGCCCTACAAGGGCAGCGGCCCCTCGGCGGCCGACCTGGTCGCGGGCCACATACCGTCCGCGATCATGACCTTGGGCTCGGCGGCGGGCTTCGTGCGCAGCGGCAGGCTACGGTTGCTGGCGGTCACCGCTACCGGGCGCGTCGCCGACTTTCCCGACGTGCCGACGTTCGCCGAGGCGGGTTACAAGGACATTGTCGCCATTACCTGGTTTGCCCTGTCGGGACCGGCGGGCCTGCCGCGATCGGTCGCATTGCGCCTGAACGCCGAAGTGCGGGCCGCGCTTGCGGAACCCGATATCCGCAAGCGTCTGCTCGCCGATGGAATCGAACCCGGGGACCTCGATGCGGATGCGTTCACGGAGTTCTTCCGCGCGGAGATCGACCGTTGGGCGCCGCTCGCCCGCGCGGCGGCGACCCGAACATAATAGCGGGTATCGCCATGGCCCAATACGCCTACACCATGCGCCGCGTCGGCAAGGTCGTGCCGCCCAAGCGCGTCATCCTCAAGAACATTTCGCTCAATTTCTTCCCCGGCGTCAAGATCGGCGTGCTGGGGCTGAACGGTTCGGGCAAGTCCACGCTGCTGCGGATCATGGCCGGGGTGGACAAGGATTTCGACGGCGAGGCGATTCCGATGCCGGGCATGCGCATCGGCTTGCTGCCGCAGGAGCCGCAGCTCGATCAGGAGAAGGACGTGCGCGGCAACGTCGAGGAAGGCCTCGGGGAGACGAGTGCGCCCAT
>Ga0080064_1007751_pt1 | contig 10638 bp, 9 predicted proteins | sample Subgrocontami54m_FD_69260 | JGI IMG/M metagenome (GOLD analysis project Ga0080064, IMG submission 69260) | Subsurface groundwater microbial communities from S. Glens Falls, New York, USA - GMW46 contaminated, 5.4 m (SPADES assembly) (version 2) ... | reverse complement strand
GTGTTCGCCTGGATATTCATCATCCAGGCGGTGCTGATCGGCGCCTTGTTCCTGTCGGCCAACTACTATCTCTGGTGTGGCATGGGGCGCAGCGATGGCGCTAACCGCTACAACCCCAGGATCAAGTACATCGCCATTGTCCTGGTTGCAGCTTTCCTGGTGTGGTTCACGCCGCACACCCTGGTGCTCACCAATTCCGAGCTCAAGAGCCTCGGTGGACCCTATCACAAGTACCTTGGGGTGTTTGGTATCATGCCGGCGAAAAACACTGCGGTGAACTTCCTGCTCACGTTTACCTTCATGAGCTTCATGTTCTACCGGCGCGCCAATAAGGTCGCCACCGTGTCCTGGGCGACAACCGGCAATGCGATACAGATCGCCCTGTTCACCATGGGTCTCATCAATATCGTAACGCTGGGTGTTTATTACGGTTATTTCACCAACACGGTGTACAAGGTCGCGGCCTCCATCCCACAGGTTCTGACCACCCTGACTATCATCATAGTCAGCACGGTCATAGACACGCTGATGTACAAGGGTGCGAAGGATGTGGCGCCGCTACACTGGGGGCGCATGTCCAACCGGTCGCAGTACGCGCTGTTCCTGCTGGCCGTGTCCTTCACCTGGCTGATGGGTCTGATGGGTTACGTACGCTCCGGTATACGCCAGCACTGGCACGTGTCCAACATTTTCCGCGATGCCTCTCCCGATGCCTATACCCCGGCTCTGGGCTACGCGGCAGACATCGTGACAATCGGTACGATTATATTCATGGCCATGGTCATCTTTGTGTTCTGGCTGAGCACGATAAGTGGCAAGCACGTGGTTGCTAAGGGTTATTGGAAGGAGCAAGCATGATCAACTTTTTAAAGGTTGCCGTCTTCAGCCTGTTGATGGTCTGTGCATTTTGGGCGTTTGCCAACTTCGGCATCCCGCAGATAAAACCCGCTCCACCGCCCGTGGAGGAGAAAGTGGATCTTGGCGCCATGACCATGGATCAATTCATCGCATTGGGCAACAAGATTTTTAATGGCAAAGGCACCTGCACCCTGTGCCACAACAAGATGGGCCGTGCGCCGATGCTGAGTGATATTGGTAAAAATGCACCCGAGCGTTTGAAGGATGCCCGTTACAAAGGCACGTCGAAAACTATCGAAGAGTATATATTTGAGTCCATGACGAAGCCGTCGGCTTATGTTGTTGCCGGATTCGGCAAGTCAGGGACCAACGATACCGAAAGCCCCATGCCCGATGTCACAGGTGGCGGCATCGGACTCAATCCGGTTGAGGTCAAGGCAGTCATCGCCTATCTTCAGGATGCGGGTGGCGCCGAAGTGACCGTCGAAATTCCTGCGATGCCCAAAGCAGGGGCGGAAGCTCCCAAGGCAGAGGAAGCCGCTCCATTGAAGACGCCTGAGGAGGTGGTCGCCAAGTATGGATGTGGAGCCTGCCACAAGGTTGCGGGTCAGACCGGCGAAATAGGGCCGAATCTCACAAAGATTGGTGCAACGAAGAATAAGGACTACATACGGCAGTCGATACTCGATCCCGATGCAGTTATCGCAAAAGGATTTCCGGGGGGCATGATGCCCAAGACATTTGGTGAGCAAATGAAAGCGAAGGAGCTTGAGATGCTGGTGAATTACTTGGCAGGGTTGAAATAATCATGGCACAAAAAAGACGCATTCCCCGCTTGCTGCAACTCGCCCTGATAATAATTGGGGTGTGTTTCGCCTTCATCCTGTTGTTCGATGTGGTGCTGCACCAGATCATCCCGAAAAGCCTGCTCACCATGTATATGTTGTTCGTGACGGCCGGGACGGTTATGGTGTTCACCTTCACCGAGGAAGGGGCACAGGAACTGGTTGGCCCGATCAAGGCTTTGGTCGAGGACCCGTCCAAAAAGATGGTGCGAAACGTGGTCTTTGTCATCGTGCCATTGCTGGCTGGGTACTATACCTACACCAGCATGATGCCAAGCTTCGAGGCACCGATGGAGTTGCGCACTATTCACCCCGCGCCGCCGGGAAAGTTCAAGGCGTATGGCAAGAGCTATAACCTTTCAAAGCTGGAGAATCCTTACCGGAAATTCGAGAAGGAAGATCCGGCCAAGTTCAAGGGATTGGTCAAGGAAGGCGGGGATGTCTACATCAAGAACTGCCAGTACTGCCACGGCGACAAATTGGATGGCAATGGTCCTTATGCATCGGGCCTGAACCCTACTCCGCTCAATTTCCAGGACGTGGGCACGATTGCACAATTGCAGGAATCCTTTCTGTTCTGGCGCATCTCAACAGGCGGCCCTGGCCTGCCTGCCGAGGCTGCGCCGTGGATTTCGGCCATGCCTGTCTGGCAAGACTATTTGACCGAGGATGAGATATGGAAGGTAATTCTGTTCTTGTACAACTATACCGGCAGAGCACCGAGGTCGTGGGCAAATGAATAATCGGCTATTAGGAAAAATAATGAGTCCTGTAAATAAACTAGCTCTCCTAACTTTCTGTACCGCGTTATTTATGGCGGGGTCGGCGGCAGCGAAACCTGGCACTGCCGCCAAGGGCAAGGAGATATACGACAAGCGTTGCACCTGGTGTCACGGTGCGGAGGGCGCGGGTGACGGTGCAGCTAAAGACCGCCTCAACCCACCGCCGCGTGATTTTACTTCCGGCAACTACAAGATTAGAAGTTCTGATTTTGCAGACCCGACGCCCAACGATGAAGACATTTTTCGCATGATACGCGACGGCATGCCTAACACCGCCATGCCGAGTTGGAGTGATTTGCTTGCTGAGCAGGACATGTGGGATCTGGTGGCTTACGTCAAGACTTTCGCCAAATACGAAAAACCGCCCGCCAAGCAGGTCGAATACGGCACTCAGGTCAAGAGCTCGGCCGAGAGCATTGAAAAGGGCAAGAAGTTGTTTGAAGAAGGCGATCGCTGCGTGGAATGCCATGGCAAGACCGGCAAGGGCAGCGCCAGCAAGCGGCTCAAGGGTGACGCCGGCGAGCGCACTTGGCCACGCAACCTTACCAAGCCATGGATCTTTCGCGGAAGCAACGATCCAAAGGACATTTACACGCGCATTTCCACTGGTATCGCGGGCACAGAAATGCCGTCCTTCGCCGATCCCAAGAGCAAAAAGAAGCTCACCGACGAGGAACGCTGGCATGTAGCCAACTATGTAGCTTCCTTGGCCAAGGGCAAAGATAAGAAAGTCAATGCGGAAAACACCGTTGTCAAGGCGGACAAGGTGGAGGGCGAACTGCCCAGCACCCCTGAGGATGCGGCTTGGGAAAAAACCGCGCCTACCACTTTCTACCTGGTGCCTCAGATCATCGGAGGAGAGCGTTTTTTCACGCCTTCCGATGACACCATCACCGTGCGCGCGATGTACAACGACAAGACAGTTGCGATGCTGCTGGAGTGGGACGATCGCACCAAGAGTATTCCCGGTGACGACACTGCCGAGAAAATCGCCGATGCACCGATTGCGGAAGACGGTGTTGCGGTTCAACTACCCGTCGTGATCCCTAAGGAAATGCAAAAGCCTTATTTCGGCATGGGTGATGCAGCAAATCCGGTGAATATCTGGCATTGGAAGAGCGGCACAAAGGACGCACCCGAGACGATTAACCTTATCAACAGCAAAGGCTTCAAGGAAATCGAGAAGCGCGATGCTGCCGGGGCCAGTCTCAAGGCTAAGTCGAGTTACAGCGACGGCACTTGGAAAGTGCTGATAACCCGGCCACTCACCACCTCCTCAGCGGACAAGGATATACAGTTCTCCGAGGGTCGGTTTATTCCCGTAGCGTTTGCTGCTTGGGACGGCAGTAACAGCGAAAAGGGTTCGAAGCACACCATGACAACATGGTACTGGCTGCTGCTGAAACCGGCAACTGGATCTAAGCCACTTATTACAGCACTGTTTGTTGCGGCACTGTTTTTAGGCGGCCTGCTCTGGTGGGCGCGTAGCGCCAAACCAGCTGCCTGATAGCCTTATGGGGCATACTGTGGAAGGGGCTGAGTACGGCAGACGAGGCGTGAAGACCAAGATCATAGGATTTATCCTGATGTTATTGGGCTTGCTGGATAGCTTGCTGTCCTTGCGTGGCGGTATGCCTGCTTATCAGTATCTGCTCCTCATTTTATTCGGGGCTTGCGTATTCGCCATCGGTGCGGTGCGTGGCAGACGGCGGTCGTCTGTTGAAGTAGCCGAAGTATAAGCAACGGCATACTTCAGGAATCGCACCACTGTCATCCGTAGCAATCAACCAGCAATTCAGTCAGATGGCGTTTTAAACCCGCCGCCTGCTGGGTTGCTGTTTGCTTTTGGTAGACCGGAAGTTAAGACAGTAGCGTGACCGTATCGCCTCAAAATGCGCGCCCCGCTCTTGTTTCACCATGTCAGATTATCCCTCCTGTTTTGGTAACATTTAACTTGAGACAACGAGTCATCCATGCGCCTACGCTCGGTAATTCTATTCTGAGTCTATTCGGCCACTAAATTCAGGTTGTGGAGCATGGGAGTATTTTGATAGAATCTCGCCCTCAAATTTTTATCGAAGGATAGTTTGTTCATGACAACTGTACGTGTTAAGGAAAACGAGCCGTTTGAAGTGGCCATGCGCCGTTTCAAGCGTTCGGTGGAAAAGACCGGTTTGCTGACTGAATTGCGCGCCCGCGAATTCTATGAGAAGCCCACCGCAGAGCGCAAGCGCAAGCTGGCCGCTGCCGTGAAGCGCCATTACAAGCGCCTGCGCAGCCAGGTTCTGCCCCCCAAGCTGTACTGATCACCGGTGGCTCGCGTCACAATTGATGCGTAGCCTGCGCCTTACCCAGTGAGCTTGAAGCACCTATGAGTCTGAAGCAGCAAATCACCGAAGACATGAAGACAGCCATGCGCGCCAAAGATTCGGCGCGCCTCGGCGCTATCCGCCTGTTGCTTGCCGCCATGAAACAGCGCGAGGTGGATGAGCGCATAGAGCTTTCCGATACGGACATCGTTACGATCATCGACAAGATGATCAAGCAGCGGCGCGACTCCATTGCCCAGTTCGAGGCTGCGGGCCGGCAGGAGTTGGCCGACGCAGAGAAGTTTGAAATCGCTGTGTTGCAGACTTATATGCCGCAGCCGATGAATGAAGATGAAGTGGCGGCTGCCGTGGTTGAAGCCATTGCCAGCAGCGGTGCCAAGTCACCGCAGGAAATGGGCAGGGTGATTGCGTTGCTCAAGCCGAAGCTGGCCGGACGCGCGGATATGGGCAAGGTCTCGGCGCTGGTAAAAGCGCGTTTGTCGCAGTAGTTTTGCACTAACCAAACAGTTCTGTCAGTGCATAGGCACTGGCGAAATGCGGGAGCGGAGCCAGGGTGATTCCAAAAAGCTTCATTCAGGATTTGCTCAACCGTCTCGACATCGTGGATGTGATCGAGCGTTACGTCCCGCTTAAAAAAGCAGGCGCCAACTACGTCGCCTGCTGTCCCTTCCACAACGAAAAATCCCCTTCCTTCACGGTCAGCCAGAGCAAGCAGTTCTATCATTGTTTCGGCTGCGGCGCGCATGGCACAGCCATAGGTTTTGTCATGGAACATGCCGGATTTGGCTATGTCGAGGCGATCGAGGAACTGGCGCGCAGCATCGGCGTTACGGTACCGCGCGAATCACCCGCACCGGGACAGTCACAGCACAAGGTTGCGCCCGATCTGTACGAAACGATGCAGTCCGCGACGCGCTATTACCGTGACCAGCTCAAGCAATCCCCGCGCGCCATCGAATACCTCAAGCGGCGCGGCCTGAGCGGCGAAATCGCGGCGCGTTTTGGCATCGGCTATGCGCCGGAGGGCTGGCAGAATCTGGAAGCGGTATTTCCCGATTACCAGGATGCCACCCTGCTGGAAACCGGCCTGGCGATCGAGAATGAAGAGGGCAAGCGTTATGACCGCTTCCGTGACCGCATCATGTTCCCCATCGTGAATGTGCGGGGTCAGGTAATCGGCTTCGGCGGGCGGGTGCTGGACAAGGGTGAACCCAAATACCTGAATTCACCTGAGACGCCTTTGTTCGAGAAGGGGCGCGAGTTGTACGGTCTGTACCAGGCGCAGAAAGCGATACGCGCCAGCCACCAGGTGCTGGTGGTGGAAGGTTATATGGATGTGGTGGCGCTCGCCCAGCATGGGGTCGAATACGCCGTCGCCACACTGGGGACGGCGACCACGCCCTATCATGTGCAGAAACTGCTGCGCCTGACCGATAAGGTGGTGTTCTGCTTTGACGGCGATGCTGCCGGCCGGCGTGCGGCATGGCGCGCGCTGGAGAACGCGCTGCCGCACTTGCAGGACGGCAAACAGCTGCGCTTTTTATTCCTGCCCCCAGAGCACGACCCCGACAGCTATATTCGTGAACATGGCAAGGAGGCTTTCGAGCAACTGCTGGGCGGGGAGGCGCTACCGCTGTCCGGCTATTTGTTGCGCGAACTGTCCACGCAAGTTGACTTGAAGACGCAGGAGGGACGCAGCGCCTTGCTGGAACGCGCAAAGCCCTTGCTGACCGCCATTGCGGCACCAACCACCGCGCTGTTATTGCGCAAGGAAGTGGCGGCGCTGGCGGGCATTACCCAAGCCGAACTGGAAGGGTTGTACGCCATCAAGCCGGTCGGTGCGCCTGCGCGGCGCGCGCCGCAAAAATCGCCGCGTGGCGAATTCTCCGGCTTGCGCGTATTGCTGCGCTGCCTGCTGGCAAAACCGGAACTGGCGCGCGAACTGCCAATCAAATGGAGCATTGAAGGAAGCGAAGCAGCAATTGTGGCGGCGCTGGTCGAATATCTGCGCGAGCAGGATTTTGCCGTTAGAACCCAAGCAATCATCCAGCAATTCCAGGGCACACCGCATGAGGCGGCGTTGAGATCAGCCGAGGCCGACATCATACAGTGGAGTGAAGATTTTGACGTGGCGGCGGAATTCCACGGCATTTTAGCCAAACTGCGCGAAGAGCAGCGCAAGCAGCAATTGCAGGATTTGCACATCAAGGCTGGCGGCTCTGTACAGGGGCTGAGCGAGCAAGAACGTGAACGTTACCGGCAATTGCAGCAACGCAGCTAACCTAGCACATAACTTGGGGAAAGATTCTGAAAAATCGGGTATAATTCGCAGCTTTTTCAGCGGCATTCACTTCCGCATTAATTTTTTATCTGGGAATCCACCGATATGGCGACTCAGCAAGGCAAGAAAAAAACCATCAGCGCCAAACAGGCAGCGGCTAATGCTAAACATGCTGCGGGCGCTAAGCAGGCCACCAACCCCGTAGAGCAACTGCAGGATGTTGAGGCGCGGCGCACGCGCCTGAAGTCGCTGATTGTTCTGGGCAAGGAACGCGGCTACCTGACTTTCGGCGAAATCAACGATCACTTGCCCGAGATGCTGGAAGTCGAGCAGATCGAAGGCGTGGTCAGCATGATCAACGATATGGGCATCACCGTGTGTGATGAGGCGCCCGATACCGAAAATATAATCATGTCGGAAACCCCCGTTGTGGCGGCTGATGAAGACGCAGTTGAGGCTGCCGAGGCTGCGCTTTCCACGGTGGACTCGGAGTTTGGCCGCACCACCGACCCGGTGCGCATGTATATGCGCGAGATGGGCACGGTTGGCCTGCTCACGCGCGAAGATGAAATCGTGATCGCCAAGCGCATAGAGGAAGGCCTCAAGCACATGATTCAGGCGATTTCCGCCTGCCCTGCCACCATTGCCGAACTCCTTACACTGGCCGGCAAGGTTGGGCGTGACGAATTGCGCGCAGACGAAGTTATCGACGGCTTCATTGATGCTGAAATTGATGTCCTGGCGGGTGCAGAACCCGGCGGAGAGCATGTGCATGGCGAAGAGGATGAGGGCGAAGAGGATGATGGCGAAGCCATAGCCGCAGCCAACCTTGCGCAACTCAAGGAGGATGCGCTGGCGCGCTTTGCCATCATAGCCGATCTGTTCAACAAAATTGGCAAAGCCTATGAGAAACATGGTTATCGCAGCAAGCAATACAACAAGTTGCAGGAGCAGATTTCAAACGAGCTGATGCAATTCCGTTTCTCTGCCAAACAGGTGGATGCCCTGTGCGAAACCATGCGCAATCTGGTTGAAGAAGTGCGCAGCTACGAACGCAATATTCAGGAATTGTGCATCACCAAGGCGCGCATGCCACGCCCTTATTTCATCAAGACATTCCCGGAAAACGAGGAGCACCTCGATTGGGTGGCGCGCGAAATAGCCGCCAAGAAACCTTACAGTGAAACGCTGGCGCGATTTCAGGCCGCCATCGTTGATCAGCAGAAAAAATTGCTTGATCTGCAGCGGCGCGTAGGAATCCCAATCAAGGACCTGAAGGAAATCAACAAGCAGATGACCAACGGCGAAGCCAAGGCACGTCGCGCCAAGCGCGACATGATCGAGGCCAACTTGCGGCTGGTGATTTCCATCGCCAAGAAATACACCAACCGGGGCTTGCAATTCCTCGACCTGATCCAGGAAGGCAATATCGGCCTGATGAAGGCAGTAGACAAATTTGAATATCGCCGTGGTTACAAATTCTCGACTTATGCCACGTGGTGGATACGCCAGGCAATTACGCGGTCCATCGCGGATCAGGCACGCACCATCCGTATTCCGGTACACATGATCGAAACCATCAACAAGATGAACCGCATTTCCCGCCAGGTCCTGCAAGAAACCGGGCTGGAAGCTGATGCCGCGATGTTGGCGATCAAAATGGAAATGCCGGAAGACAAGATACGCAAGATACTGAAGATTGCCAAAGAGCCGATATCCATGGAAACCCCGGTGGGCGACGATGACGATTCGCATCTTGGCGACTTCATCGAGGATTCCAATATCCTGGCGCCCATTGAGGCAGCGGTGTATGACAGTTTGCACAATGTTACCAAGGATATTCTCGACAGCCTCACGCCGCGCGAAGCCAAAGTGCTGCGCATGCGCTTTGGCATTGAAATGAACACCGATCACACGCTGGAAGAGGTCGGCAAGCAGTTCGACGTCACGCGTGAACGCATCCGGCAGATCGAAGCAAAAGCATTGCGCAAGCTACGTCACCCGTCGCGTTCGGAAAAGCTGAAGAGCTTTTTGGACGGTGAAAGCTGAAGCGGCCACTTTCATGGGTCGTTAGCTCAGTTGGTTAGAGCAGAGGACTCATAATCCTTTGGTCCGCGGTTCAAGTCCGCGACGACCCACCAATAAACATGCGGCTTGCAGCGATGCAGGCCGTTTTGTTTTTCTACAAATCCAGTGTGTTTTTCTACAATTCTTCAAAGGAAGCTATGAAAGAAATCCTTCAATACCTAAAAAAGCATGGTGAGCGCCTCGACACGGAGATCGCTGTAGCTACCGGCCTCTCACTTACTAATGTGCGCACTTGTTTATCAGAACTAACTGCCAAAAGGGAGATTATGTCGTGCCATTTGATCAAGTTCGAGAAGGGCAAGAAAATAGAGGGAATAAGTTGCAGGTTGACTGGATATATTCCTCCAGCAGCCCCTGGCAGAAAATCCAAGGCACAGTTGAGCATCTAATAATTCAACGAACAGAGGCCTGCCACACCATTTAAATGTAAAGTCAACCAGCAAGTTACGAGCTCATCATGAGAACGTGTCTGTTTCTGGTCAGAAACGGGGCAAATGGTGGGAACGTCATGATGTGTGGAAGGTCAAATTATAAAGTTGTGGCCAGATTATTCCCGTTGTCTGGCAATGTGCAAAAACTGCCCAGCCAGGTTATTTTTAATTCCCAACCCGCCGTGTCTGGTACTAAGGATGCGCCATGAGTGAGAAGCCAAACGAACAAGCCCCGCTGCGAACAGCCACCGAGGCGGAACCTGCACACCTGTCGAAGCTGAAGCCGCGCCCTGCCGAGGAAGTCATGCCTGAACTTCAGGCGCGCCTGCTTGAGCTGGAGAAGCAGAACGAGGCGTTGCGACGGGCGCAGGCAGAACTGGAAAAATCTCGCGACCGCTACGTAGATTTTTATGACTTTGCCCCCGTTGGTTATCTCACCCTCGACCATGAGGGCGTGATCGGCGAGATCAATCTCACCGGTGCCGCGATGTTCAGGATGGAGCGCAACAAACTGCCGCACCAACGCTTCGCCCATTTTGTTGCTGCGGAGGACCGCGACCGCTGGCATCGCCATTTCCTGAGCGTGCTAACGCACGATGACACACTGACTTGTGAACTGGCACTTCTGCGCGGTGACGGTTCCCGCACTTACATACGGCTGGATTGCCTGCGTCTAAGTAGAGCTGACAAGACAGCCGTGGTGCGCATCGTGCTGGCCGACATCAACGAACACAAGCGGTCTGAGGAAGCGGTGCGCGCCAAGGAAGAGTTCTTTCGCCTGATTGCCGAGAGCGCCGAAGACTTTATTGCGGTGCTTGATCTGGAAGGACGGCGGCTCTACAACAGCCCCTCATACACCAAACTTTTTGGCGATGTCGAAGCCTTGAAGGGCACAGACTCCTTCGCCGATATACATCCGGACGACCGGGAATGCACTAAACGAGTGTTTAAGGAAACAGTGCAATCCGGTATCGGCCATCGGTTGAATTTCCGCTTTGTTCTGGCAAACGGCAGTATCCGTTA
>Ga0080064_1007749_pt1 | contig 10639 bp, 8 predicted proteins | sample Subgrocontami54m_FD_69260 | JGI IMG/M metagenome (GOLD analysis project Ga0080064, IMG submission 69260) | Subsurface groundwater microbial communities from S. Glens Falls, New York, USA - GMW46 contaminated, 5.4 m (SPADES assembly) (version 2) ... | reverse complement strand
AGAGGAATTTATCATGCAAAGAACGGAAGCCATTCAGGGAGAAAAATTTCTCGACGTGATTAAGAAGATCGAGGGAATGACCTCTTCCCAACAGCGGTTCATTCAGAAAATGCTGTCCCAGCGGAGGACGCCGCCGCTGGCCGGAACCGGAGCGCGTCCACGGGCGTTCATTCTTTGGCACGCTGCCATTGTAACCGACCGCCGGCATCTCGACCCAAGAGTTCCCAATCGCTTTCCCGTTATAATATGTTTATTGATTGATTTTGATTCGTTCGCCGCCTGGTTGATTGAGTGCTTATGGCTGCCATCGAAATCTCCGGTCTCACCAAGGACTACCAGAGCGGCTTTTGGCGGAAGCGTAGCTGGCGCGCGCTCGACGGGCTAACGCTGAACGTCGAGCAGGGTGAAGTGCTTGGCTTCCTCGGACACAACGGCGCCGGCAAGACCACCACGTTGAAGCTTCTGACCGGTCTGATTTTTCCGACCGCCGGCACGGCCACCATCCTCGGGAAGCCCTTGGGCCAGCCCGAGACGTTTCGTCACCTCGGTTTTCTCCCCGAGAATCCTTATTTCTACGACTACCTCACGGCTCAGGAGCTGCTCGATTACTTCGCGCAATTTTTCCCTATGACGGCTGCCGACCGCGTTCGCCGCCGCGACGCTGTGCTCGAGTCCGTGGGTCTCGTCGAGTTCCGCCACCTCCCCTTGCGAAAATTCTCCAAGGGGATGCTGCAACGGCTCGGGATCGCACAGGCGATCCTGCATCAGCCGGGGGGGGGGCTCCTCGCCGAGCCGATGTCCGGCCTCGACCCCACCGGGCGGCGCGAGGTCCGCGATCTCATCGTGCAATTGAAGAAGGAAGGCAGGACCGTTTTTTTCAGCACCCACATCCTCTCCGACGCCGAGGCCCTTTGCGACCGCGTCGCCGTGCTCTACCGCGGAAGGCTCGTCGGCGCCGGCCGCATCTCCGACCTGGTTATTCCGAGCCTCGGACGCGAACCTCATTTGGAGGCCATTGTCGAGTGCACGCCGGATTGCGCCCGGGCGCTGCTGGGCGCCGTGCTGTTGCTTTCTACGAAGCCTGCCATACTTTCCGGCGGTCAATACCGCATCGATATCTCTGAACGCGATCTTCCCAAACTCCTCGGTCATTGCCAAAAGGAGGGCCTGCGCCTCGTCTCGCTCAATCCCGTCCATCCCAGCCTGGAAGAATATTTCGCGGAACTGAGCGCCGTCGCTGCCTCCCGCGCATCCGGGCCGTCCGGCGGGAGGTCTCAGCCGTGACCCTCACCTCGCCCACTCTGGCCGTCGCCCGCAACACTTTTCGCGAAGCCGTTCGCGACCGCGTTCTCTATAACCTCGTCGCGTTTGCCGTCATTCTCATCGCTTCCGCCGTTTTGTTCGGACAAATTTCCATCGGCATCCAGAAAATCATTCTGATCAATCTGGGACTCAGCTCCATTTCCGTCTTCGGCCTGCTGATCTCGATCTTCCTGGGCATCGGCCTGGTCTATAAGGAAGTGGACAAGCGCAGCCTTTATGCGCTTTTGAGCAAGCCTGTCCGGCGCAGCCAGTTTCTGATCGGGAAATTTCTGGGATTGAACCTGACGCTCCTGGTCAACACCTTTTTCATGAGCGCCGGACTGTGGGCCGCCCTCTATTACCTTACCCGCGGGTTCGAGCACGGCGACCGCTATATCTTTGTCGCCATTTATTTCATCTTGCTCGAGCTATCGCTGGTCACCGCCGTCTGTCTGTTCTTTTCCTGCTTCTCGACTCCGGTTCTCTCGGCGATCTTCACGTTTCTGCTGTACGTGATTGGAACGTTCTCTTCCGACATTCGCGCCTTTGGCGAGCTGACCAAAAGCGCCCCGATGAAAGTGCTGAGCACCGCGCTCTATTATCTGCTTCCGAACTTCAGCGACTTCCAGATCGCTGGCTGGGTTTCGCACGGAAGGCCGGTAGCGGGGAGCTTGATCCTGCTGAATACGATGTATACGATCTGCTACGGAGCCGTGCTGCTGATCGCTTCCATCGTCGTCTTCTCGCGCAAGGACCTGAAATGAGCCGCCTCCAAGCGTCCAAACCCTCCGTTGCAGCGCTTCTGGCCCTGCTCGTGGCCGCGCTCGGCGCTTCGGCCGCCGTGCAATTCGCCATCGACGGACGCCGCGCCTCCTATAACGATGCGCCCGAGGTTCTCTGGATTCCCTCCGGAAAAATCATGAAGCGCCTGAGCCTGGGCCACGAAGGACTGGTAGCCGATATCTATTGGACCCGTGCCGTCCAGTACTACGGCGGGCAGCGCCGCGATGGCAAGACCGATTTCAACCTGCTCGGCCCTCTCCTCGACATCACCACCGACCTCGACCCGTATCTGCTGATCGCTTATAAGTTCGGCGCCATCTTCCTCTCCGAGCCTTCCCCGCGCGGCGCCGACGATCCGCAGCAGGCCGTCCGGCTGATTCGGAAGGCAATTCAAGCCAACCCCGACGAATGGCGGCTGTGGGGGGACCTGGGCTTTATTTATTACCAGAATCTGCACGACTATCCCGCCGCCGCCGCCGCGTACCTGGAAGGCAGCAAAAATCCGAAAGCGGCGCAATGGATGAAGGTGATGGCGGCCGTGATTCACGAAAAGGGAGGGAACCGCCAGACCTCCCGCTTTCTCTGGACCGAGATTTTTCAGTCCACTGAAGACGAGACCGTCCGCAAAAACGCCATCGAGCACCTCCAAGGTGTCCATGCCTCTCAGGACATCGAGGAGATCGAAAAACGCATCGCACAGTTCCGCGGCAATCATGGCCGCCCGCCGCGATCCTTTGACGAACTGATCGCGGACGGACTCATCGGTGGCGTCCCCACCGACCCGCTAGGCATCCCCTACCGGATCGATGCAAATGGAAAAGTCCTCCTCGATCCCAAAAGCAAAATCCGCCTCGAAGACTAGAGCAGCACCCAATAAAGACAGAGCCGCGACCGACAGGGAGCGGTCCCTTGCAGTGACAATTGACAAGCAAATCAGAGCCGCGACCGTAAGCGAGCGTTCCGTTGCAGAGCCCAGCGACCGGCGGCATCCCCGAAGGGGATACCCGTGAATAGCCGTAGGTTTCAACCTACGGAACCCGAAGCCAACGCAGGAAATTCAACCCCGGCAGGGGTTGACCGTGACTGTCCTCCCCCGCCGGCCCCCCTCGCCCGGCCCGATCCTTCTCCGAACCGGATCGGAAATCCGCTCTAATCGATTCCGCTCGCGGGTTTCAGCGCCCTGCCGAAATCGTACGTGGCCTTGTACGCGAACTTTATCTGCGGCCCGACCGCCGGCGTTCCCAGCTCTCTGGCGAACTCCTGCCGCAGCACCATGGTCTTGCCGCCCAGCACCGTCATCAGCGGCGTGACGGATCCAAATTCCGCCTCCGGCACCGTGAACCAATCCTTGCTGAGCACCACGAAGTCGGCCAGCTTCCCGCTCTCCAGCGTGCCAATCTCTTTCTCCTTGAGAACGTAATAGGAGGCCCACACCGTCATCATCTTCATGACCGTGGCCCGGTCCACCGCTTGATCGGCCGCCACGATTTCTCCCCGCGCATTTTTCCGGGTAATCATCCACGTCATGTACGCCGCGACCGTGGGGCCCTCCCCCCTTCCCAGGTCCATCGCGCTCAGCTCCGCCACTGGAATCACGCCGCCGTCGACGATGTTCTTGATGGGCACGATGCGGTCGGCGTATTTCTTGCCGTAGATTTCCAGCCACGGCGCGCTGCGGTTGATGTATTGCGAACCGCAACTGAGGTACATCCCGAACTTCTTCAGCCGCGGAAGCTGTTCCTTGCGCGGATAGAAGCCGCAGTGATCGGCGCTCACCCGCAGCTTGCGCATCTCGTCCAGCGTGATGTCCGGATTTTCCTTCATCACCTCGTCCATGATGTCCATCACCGCGTCGATTTCCTTGTCAGCATAGTCGTGGTTCACCACGTAGCGGTACCGCGCCTTCAACGCCGTCTTGATGGCGTTATAGAAAACGTTGCCGGGATGGACGTTGCAGACCTCCTGCGACTTGTACTGCTGCGGCCCCTCCATGGTGCTGCAGAACGACGGCGGCCCGCTGTCCAGTCCTCCCAGCGTCAGGCCCACGTTCCAGTAATATTTGTCTCCCAGGCCCTGCCAGTCGCCCAGCCGCAGGAAGCAGCCGGCCGGGTCCGGATTGGTCTCCTGGCACAGCCGGTGGGAAAAGCCGAACCGCATCGGCATCCGCCCTTGCTCCACCAACTGCCGGAACGCCGGCATATATCCCAGTCCCACGATATGCGAGCTGTACGTCGTGAACCCTCCCGCCGCCTGGTGCTTCAGGTGGTCTTCCAGCAAGTCCACCAGTTCGCTCTGGTGCTCCCGGAAATACCGCTCCGAGATCAACTGCCGGTCCACCTGCGGATTCAGAATTTTTTCCTCGTTCTCGTCCGTCGGCTCCACCGCGTAAAACTCGAAGAAATCGTCCCGCGCCGCCGTGTTCCACAGCGTCATCGGGTGCGCGTTCACGAACACCGGAAGCTTCGGCGCCAGTTTATCCAACTGATCCCGCGTCATTCCGTTCTTGGCGAGATAATCGACTCCGATATCCGTCCCTGCCCCGCCTCCCGGAAGGATCACGATGGCCCACTGTCCCGGTTTCGGATGCGCCATCTGTTCCTTCACCACCAGTTCGATTCCCCGCGACAGTTCATCGAAGGTCTTTCCGCTGACGGAAAACGTCCGGGCGATGCTTTCGATCTTGGCGGAATTCTCCTTCGCCCACTGCGACACCGCTTGGTTGTGCAGGTGGTTGTGCGTGTCGATCCAGCCCGGCAGCAGCGTCCGCCCTTTCAGATCGATCTTCCGCGTCTTCGGGCCAGCGTAGCGAAGCATCTCGTCGTTCGTGCCCAGGAACTGGATTCGGTCTCCGCGCACCGCCATGGCTTGGTAGATCTTTCCCACCGCGTTGCTCAGCGTCGCATCGTCCATGCTCACCAGCTTGCCGTTGTAGACGATCAGATCGGGATAGGAGATCAATTCCGGCGGCACCTGCTGCGCGTGGCTCCAAACGCCGGCTGCGAATATCCAAAGGCCGGCCAACACGCCGATCCCTGTCATACGGATGGAATTTCTCATTTCAATTTTCCTCCTCGTGGTCTCTGCGACCCGATTTGCGTTTTCACGCTGCCGTTGATTTCCAGAATATTTCGCTCCGCGCTTCGATTAGACGGGTTCTTCAAAAGGTGTATTCCGTTTCCGTCTCAGCAAGACTTCGTCATCCCGAACCACGATGTTGTCATCCCGAACGGAGTGAGGGATCTGCACTGCGTTTTCTTCCTCTCGCTGCGTTACACCAATTGTCAAAATGCTCTAGAACAGATACTTTAACGCGAACTGAATCTCGCGCGCTTTGGTTCGTGTGTCGGCGATGCGGCCGGCATTGGCGTCCGGCCTTCCCGCCGACGTGTAGGGAGTGGTATCCGGAGCGCCCAGGTTCACCCGGTTGAACAGGTTGAAAAACTCCGCCCGGAACTGCAGGCGGTGTTTTTCGGTGAAGCGAAAGTCCTTGAGCAGCGACCAATCCACCGTCGCGATTCCCGGAGAGATCAGCGTATTCCGGCCCAGCGTTCCGAAGTAACCGATCTCGGACGGATCGAACTGGCCCGGATCGTAGTAGAGATTCGGGCCGCCCCGCACCGGATTGTTGTTTCCTCCCGGCTTCAGGTTCACGCGCAGCCCGGTGTTTTCCGCGATGCGGTCCGTCTGCGCCCGGTTCGAGTCGATGATGGTCAACGGATAGCCGCTGGTCAGAGTCAGTATGGTATTGATCTGCCATCCTCGCGCCAGCACCCCCGCCGGCCCCTTCCAATTCTGTCCCATCGTCGGTTCATACGTGATGTTGGCGCTGAAACTGTTCCGAATGTCCTGCGACGAAAGGCTCCGCATCAGGTTCTGATCGTAAGTATAAATCTGCCTCTGGTTGTCTGTCGCGAACGATCCTCCGGTCAGCGTCGCGCCCTGATCGATGTTCTTCGAGTAGGTGTAGGACACCTGGAACTGGAAGCCGTGCGTCAGCCGTTTTTGCGCCCCCAGCAGCAGCCCGTGGTAGTAGCTGTTGCCTTGCGGCATCTGCATCCGGATCGATCCCCAGTTCGGATTGATGCGGTTTTCTCCCCGAACCACCGGGAAGAACTTGCGCCCCGTCGGCTGGTTCGGAAAGCCTTCCCACCGGTTGAGGTTGGGCAGCTCCTGCACCCACAGATGCAGCGCCCGCGAGCCGGTGTAGCCCGCGCTGACCGCCCAGTTGGACCCCACCTGCCGCTGGATCATCACATTCCAGCGATAGGTGTAACTGTTCTTCTGATTATATTGAAACGACGTCAGCGTCCGTCCGCCCGCGAACAGCGCGCGGTTGGCCGTGTACGCATTGGGAAACAGGATCGGCGTTCCCGCTGCGTTCGCCACCGTGTCCGTTATCTGCGCCGACTCCGTAAACGGCGGCGCGGTATCCAGCCCGCTGCGCACCTGCGCCAGCTTCGGCAGGTCGTAGAAGATGCCGTATCCGCCCCGCACCGACGTCTTGCGCGACCCCGGCGCCCACGCAAATCCAAAGCGCGGGCTGAAGCTCTTCAGCGTCGGATTGGTCATGAACTTCCCCGGTGTCGTATTGACATCCTGGAAATTGACCAGCGCCGCTACCTTGCCGTGGGCCTCCGCCGGCACCGTCACAAACTCGTACCGCAAGCCCAGGGTCAGCGTCAGCGACGGCGAAACCGTGTAGTTGTCCTGCAAATACGCCCCAAAAAGCAACTGCTTTACGTCGCGGGTCACATCGTCTCTCCCCGGCACGTAGGTCGAGAACGTCTGCGGGATGCCGCGCAGAAAATCGTCGAGACTGCGGAACGTCCAGTCTCCGTTATATCCGTTGGAGCGATTCTCGTAGTCGTAGTGAAACCGGTTGATCTGTATCCCGGTCCGCAGTGAATGATTTCCCCGCATGAACGACAGCCCTTCGTTGAAGGTCAGCGTGGTCTGCTTGGCGGTCTGGCCCGCGTGCCGCCATCCGAAACTGGTGATCTCTGCCGCCTGGAACTGGCCGATGACTTTTCGTCCTGGTATCACGGCCAAGCTGCTTAGATCCTGGTTGCCCGGCACCAAGGGCAGGTTCCCATCCGTCTGGGCAATGCTGTAGCCGAACTTGAACTCGTTGAGCGTCGTTGAGGAAAAGACGCCGGTGTGCTGCACCGCGACCGTATGCTTGCGGTTTGCTTCTCCCTCCGCTCCCAGCAGCAAGTTGAAAGGAGAGTCTTCGCTCGTATCGTAGTTATACGTCCCCGAGAGCGACCCGGCCAGCCCGGTCGAGAGCTGGTGGTCGATCCGCACGGACGCATAGTCGTCGTTGGTCGGCTCCCGCGCCGATCCGGCCACTTGCGCCGTTCCATCCCCGTAATCGGTCACCAGTCTCGCGCCCACGCCAGGGACCGGCAGCAGATTCAGATACGGCACGATCGCCGGATTCACCACGACCGTCCGACCCGGCAGCACGCCGCGCCGCGCGTCGATGCTGGGCACGCGCGCCGTGGCCGTTCTCGCCAGCCGCTCGCGGTACCCTTCGTAGCTGCCGAAAAAGAACGTCCGGTCTTTCAGGACCGGGCCGCCCATCGACCCGCCGAACTGGTTGCGCTTGAACGACGGTTTGGGGTTCCCGAAGGCATTGTCGAAATAGTTGGCCGCGTCCAGTTTGTCGTTCCGAAGATATTCGAACGCCGACCCGTGCAGCGAATTCGTCCCCGACTTCGTCACCGCGCTGATGATCGCGCCCGCCGCGCTTTGATACTGCGCCGAATAATTGTTCGTGACGATCTGGAACTCCTTGATCGACTCGGCGCCCGTGTAGGTTCCCGACGCTCCGGCCGCGCTCCCCATGTAATCCGAGTTGTTCACGCCATCGAGCAGAAACAGGTTCTGGTATCCCCGCGCTCCGTTCACGATCAGCTTGTCGCCCTGTCCCGAGGTGAAATCGCTTTGTTCGGGGCTCTTCAGCACCCCCGGCTGGAGGAACGCCAACTGGTTCAGGTCGCGCCCGTTCAGCGGCAGATCGGTGACCCGCTTCTCATCCACCAGATTCGAGACCGTCGCCGAGGTGGTCTCGACCAGTGGCGCCTCGCCCGTGACCGTGACGGCTTGGGTCACCTCGCCGACTTGCAGCGAGAGATCCACCACCGCCGTCCGCCCCACCGCGAGTTCGATCCCGCTGCGCACCGTGGTTTGAAACCCCGCCAGCGTCGCGCTCACTTCGTATTTTCCCACCGGCAGATTGGCGGCTTCGTAGCGCCCGTTCGGACCGCTGACCGCCGTGCGCCCGATTCCCGTTTCTACATTCTTGATTCCGATGGAAACCCCAGGCACCGCCGCCCCCGAAGGGTCCGTTACCGTTCCGGAAATTACGCCGGTGGTGAGCTGCGCTATCGCGGGCGCCCCAAAAAACGGCGCCAGTGAAACAATCGCGGCCAGGAATAAACCACTCCGCCTGCTCCCCGATACTCCGACCATGGAAGTACTCCTTTCGATTCCACGAATCCAGCGCTTAAACCGTTTGATCCCCTACGAAGTTACCGATCTTCTATCAGATAAACCTCGGAAGGTCAACATATCTTTAGGTAGGCAGCCGTTTTTGAGATTATGACAGGTCCGTCAGGGAATCGGTTTTTTCGAAGCATCCTAATTGCGGCTGAGAAAGTAAGACGCTGGGGCAAATGGCGAATAAGTGCGGAAATTCACTCTATGCAGTTAAGTCACCCCACCTCGTTTCCTTTTGTTAGGTACCCAACAATACGGTAGTTAACGGCGCTGATTAATAGAACAATTCGTTTGGAAAGTGAATTGCTCTTCTCCTCGAATGGGGTGGTGTCCGAATGTAGGGAGGCCGCATGAGATGGAGAACAGTTTTATTGCAAATGATCGGTATTTTAATAACAGGAACTGCCACCCCGAACCCGCTGCTCATTGCCCAGTATCGAGATGACGCTCGGCAAAATGTCTTGGACGACGCTGCGGACGTGGTGTCGTGGAATTCGCTGGTTCCGTTCCAGGAGCAGCGCCAGAAAATCACCCTGGGGCGCGGTAATACCGTGGGAGGCGTGCTTCTCGAGGCGGGAAAGTATCTGGTGATTCACAGAAAGTTTGCGGAATCCAGCACCGAGAAAGAGGCCACCTACTTTTACCGGATGCCCTATCGTCCCGGTCAAGAAGCGGTCGCTCAACTACGCTGCGCGCCGATTGACGCGCCGGAGGTCAGGAGGTTCATCCTCCGTTCCGCCGCCCAACCGGATGGGACTTCCGTGGTGCACTCCGTTCAGTTTCCCGGCAGCACGGAAATACACACCTTCGAACGAGGTGAAGTATATCTGGGACGCGGTTACTCCGTGGGTGGTGTGCTCCTGAATCCGGGCAAGTATCTGGTCCTTCACAAGAGCGATAAAGGGACGGCTGGCGATCCCTGCATTTACTTCTTCCGGCTGCCCTATCGTCCCGGTCAGCGACCGGCTGCCAAGGTGCACTGCATACCGAAGCAAGCAAAGCCGATGCCGGAAGGAGTCACCATCCGCTCCGTCACTCAGCCGGACGGCACCAACCGCGTCCGTTCCATTCAATTTACAGGCAGCACCGAGGTCCACTCTTTCGAAACCTCCGGTTAACTCCCCGGCAAGCTCTTTTCCATTAAGTACGCATCGGCCCCGTCCGCGTAATAATGCGGCAGACGGCGCTTCGCGACATATCCGCGGCCCTCGTAAAAACGAAGCGCCGCGTCATTCCGCAAGTCCACCTCCAGAACCACGCGCCGTACGCCTTTCTCGCTCAGGCGCTGCTCGGCCCGCTCCATGAGCCTTCCGCCCAGGTGGCGCCGCCGAAACGAGTCGAGCACGTCGATCGTAATAATATGCCCGAGCTGCCGTCTGGCAACGCATGCCAGCACAAATCCAACGACCGACTCTTCCTGCTCGGCGACGAAACAAAACGCACCCGGCTGCCCCAGCCCCAGCGCGACCTCCTCGGGCGAGTACGCGATGGCATCGGAAAAGCACAGCCGGTCGATTTCGCAAATGCGCGCGAAATCGGATGCCCGGTACTCCCGGATTCGGACCGGCTCCTCATTCAGCGTCATGGGCGGCGTCATTGGCGGCGTTTGGGGCGGCGTCATGGTTGGCGTTTGGGGCGAGGACTTCTCGAATCGATTCATGAATCACGATGGCGCTGTACCCGAGACCTCGCACCGAATAGGTCGCCCGATTCTCCCGCACGCCCGAAGGGTCCGCGTCCGGAGAAAGCAATTCGAAGTGGCGGTGTAGATGATAGTCTTCGTCCCAGGCCCCGAGCATCGCTTCCAGCTCGTCCTTTGGAAGACCGAAACTGGAGAGCGGCATCGGCTGCCGGTACTCCTTCACGACTTCCAGGTACTTTGCAACCGCGGCATTGAGTTCCATTCAGTGTTTCCGCCCCCAAAAAGCGTTTACTTAGGCCAAGACTTTTTGATATCGGTCGTGTTCCAGTCCGCGCCCGACCCGGCAGGGCCGCCCGTGAATAGTCCGGCAGTGCGGGATTTTAACCTACGGAAAAGGGAACCAACGGAGCA
>Ga0080064_1007746_pt1 | contig 10641 bp, 19 predicted proteins | sample Subgrocontami54m_FD_69260 | JGI IMG/M metagenome (GOLD analysis project Ga0080064, IMG submission 69260) | Subsurface groundwater microbial communities from S. Glens Falls, New York, USA - GMW46 contaminated, 5.4 m (SPADES assembly) (version 2) ... | reverse complement strand
TGGAAGCGAAAACCGTGAAACACGAGGAGGTCCGCCAGCTGGCGGATTGACGAGTGGTGAATGGTTTGCAGCCAAAATTGGCCAGTTTATGACCCAAAACTTTATTTTGAGATGGGTTCTAGTTACATTTATCAAACTGTCCTGTAGCCCAAGACGCACCATTTACCATCGTCTTTGAGCAAATCCACCTCTAACGTGGTGTTGGGTGAGAGCGGTCCAACCTCTCCGCTTATACGAGCTTGATTGTTGGCCACGTTGGCGGTAGTGTAGTCTACATTTGTTAATTCGATGGTATAGAAGTTACCCTTTTCCAACCCTGTTGAAAATGTCTCCAGGGACGTTTTTTCCCGGAATTTGGGACAGGTTGTTTTATATGCTTCTTCTGTTTTTTTGGCGTATACCAGTTTAAAGTGCTGCTTGGCAGCTTGTTTGACGGCCGTCTTGTCATCCTCTTGCGGAACTTTCTGTTCGCTATCGGTACTTGTTACGGGTGCTGTAGTTGAGCTTGCTTGGTTACTTTTCTGGTTTTGGTAAACCATATATCCCACAGCGGTAACAATAGCTGCCACCGCAACAACGGCGATAACAGCAAGGTGCGCTATGCCGTTTTGGTTCAATTTTTTCATTTGTTGGTGCCCTTTTTAATAACTAATGGCACTATACTACCCCTACTAAGCAAATGCAATGCGCTTTTGTTTAAGAGAGATTACCTGTCTTGGGCAAAACCAAGATGATAAGTTAGTGGCTATTAGGGCTAACAAAAAAGAGCCCTTGCGGGTCCTTTTTTGCTCGTAACTTCCACTATTGCTAGCTTGGTTACTAAAACACCTCACGATGTTCTAACTACCAATATAGGCCAGTCCTCAAAACTTGTCAACAATAAAATAGTGTTTTTCAAGCGCTTGCGCTTCCGTTACAGATGTGTTGTTGTGTATAAACTGTGCACTAGGCTGTTGATAAATGGGTGCTTAGGCAGTTTGCAAAACGGGGACACTCTCTACCAAGTGGCGTAGTCCCTTATCTATATAATCTTCGTAACCCTTAAGATAGGCCGCCTCGGTAGGTGTTTTGCCTATTAACAACTGTTCCTTTACATTGAGCCAATACCCATCCCTTATGACGCCGGTGGCCTCAACACAAGTCCGCATATCGTGATCGAGTACGTCCAGCTTAACAGCGTACAGATCGCTCTCTTTTGCTGCAGTACTCCCCAGTACGCGGGCGGGGAACTTTGCAGCTGCTTTATGAGCGTTAGTGGTACATAGTGCAAACATCACTATGTAGAGCTCATCTATGCGTAGATCACTGGCCTGCAAACGCTCTTTTTTGCTTGCCTCGTATTCTTGCATATCGCAAAAGCCCGCAGCCTCAAAATATCTCATTGACCAGTATTATGCCACAATTTTAATTTCTTTGTATCCCTACCAACGTAATTTCTTGTCCCGACTCATCAATAATGTCTCTATTTTACGCTACCGCGTATTCTGTTGACACGATTAGATGCAGGAGCCTAGGCGCGGACTTGGCCGATGGCGCTGGTGTTGAAGTCCACAAATTGGACGTAGTACTGCCAGGCTGCTTCTTGGGCGGCACTGAGTTTTTGGGCACTGTCTACCCATTTCTTGACTACGGATTCTTTGATACTCACCTTTTGGCCAATCTCCAGCCTTGGTGAGCCAGCCTCTTGGGTCAGGTTTGTTTCGGCAAAGATGATTTTGGCCTGGCTGATGGAGACTTTCTTTTTAAAACCGTAAGTTTGGATGGCTTTACGAGCAATTTTGGTGTATGAGTCGCCTGCCTGGGCAACGTAGCTGTATTCTACCGAGGCCTCAGTCGTGTTGGTGGCAGCAACGTGGCCATCGTCTTCATCCCCGTGAGCCTGCACCGGCGGCGCAACCAGTACGCCAAGGGCGCTGACCAGTACCCCGGCAGTGATGATTGAGGTGGTTAGTGAATAAATGAACTTACGCATATACCCTCCTGCCCCACCACAATTTTTTTATGACGAGTGTATTGTAACAACATTCAAACAGCTTATGCAAATTTAGCCAAAACCACAGTCGCTATTTTTGTTTCGGATACGTTTGAATCTTAAGCTGTTTGTAGTCGGAGCGGCTTAATAGTCCATCGAGAGTCTGTTTTGTGGGCTTCTACTACCGTTTTGCGTTTTATATCACGCACTATGGAAATACTATCGGAGTTGAACTTGGTGTCACCTTTTACGGTAATGACGACTATTGCTTTGTTGGGAATATCCTCAAAAAGCTTCGGGTGTTTTGCTAGATATTCGTCAAACTCAAGAGAAAGTTTAACGTTCTTTTTTATAAATGCGTCACTCATAGCTCTATTGTACCTCACCTTTTTCTCTTATCTGGCGGACCATGATCCGATCAACACCTGATAATGGAACCTCATAATTTCTTTCCTGCCCCGGCATAGTTTACCCTCGCGCAAAGTATGCCGCCAGTATACCACCCATCCCAATTTTGGAATGCAAGCGTACAAACAACACCACTATGATGGAAAATCATTTTTTGAGAAAAGTTTATATAGTGACATAATAAGCGTATGGCTACAGAGAAACAGATTGATGAGGTTAGAAAAAAATTAAAACTCTACAAAAATAAGTATTTGCGCAAAGAATTTAATCGTGTCGACGAATCTGCTACTCGTATAATGGTGAATAGCTTTTTGACTGAAGTCCTGGGCTATGCCGAACTCCAAGAAATTAAAACCGAGTATCGTATTCGGAGTGAATATGCAGATTATGTCATTCAGGTAGGACGCAAGAAGCATTTCGTTGTAGAGGTTAAATCTATTCAGCTAGATCTTAATGAAAAACATCTTCGGCAGAGCTTAAATTATGCAGCTAACGAAGGGATTGACTGGATATTACTATTAAATGGTCGCCAAATTGAGTTGTATAGGGTCAACTTCAATAAACCTATTAGATCAACGATAGTATTTAACTTAGATTTACTTGATAAGAGTGATTTCAAAGTTGCGGCTGAAGTTGTGACAGCTCTCACGAAAAAATGTGTAGAAAAAAATGAGTTAGATGATTTGTGGAGACGAACAAGCGCTTTGGTGCCCATAATGTTTGCCAAGAGTATTTATTCAGAAGAGGTGGTAAAGCTGCTACGTAATTCATTGAAGCGTGAAACAGGGATTTACTTTCAAATAGATGATGTGGCAAAAGCCGTATATGAAATCATTACCATTCCTGTAGACTTTGGCCGCCCTCGTCTAAAAAAACTCAAATAAAAATCAGGTTTTGAGAAATTTTGTCGGTGCGGTGTGCTGAGTTATTATTTGGGGTTAGTTGGTACGGGCAATGCTCTCTACCGCCAGAACCGGTACATGTAATAAGTGGTCACTGGGTATGGAGTCAAAATAAGGCAAAAGTGTGGCTTCCTCAAACGCCAGGCATAGTGCCCGCACGCTAAAGGCACCGACTATTTTGCCGACATGCACAATAGAAAATGAAGTAAACGGACCCTCAAAAGTCAGATCAAAAAAGTTGATCAACTCCACTGGCTCAGCGGCATCAAAAGATGCCGGTATGGATAACGCCCGTCCAGTCTCTACAAAATATGAGCCTTCGGTTTGGGCTATGGTAGAAATCTCATCCAGTGACACTAGCAGCGTTTCTTCGTCGGGCAGCGCACCAAATATCTCCCGTGAGCCAACTTGCTCGGCAAATGGCTTGGCTATTTCTAGCGGGTTATCGGGTGGCTCCAAGAGCTCACTCATCCAAACTCCAATCTGCTCCTATTTTACTCCCTACCAACAGACACGAGTGTTGTTTTTATTCGTGGGAAGGGATGGTGTCGTCGTGCAGGGGTATAGCGTCAGGGGCGAGGCTGGTAGTTAGACCATTCTGGTTCTGGTTGAAGTCCCCAGACTTCAACAGTTGGTCTGCTTCCCACGCCTGCCGTCTGGCTTCGCGAAAAATACCAGCAACATACTGGGATGCGCGAACCAAGCGAGAGCTTGGCTGTTCCCCCGAGGCCAAAGACTCAAATTCTGTCATTACCTCTTATTTATACCACATTTGTCATTGTCTGTTACTGTTATGGGTTTTCCCAGTTAAATTCCGGGTGGCCAAAGTGCCCCCAGCACGCCGTTTGCTCATATTGCGCCTTGCGCAGATCCAGAAATTTGATGATACCACGTGGTGTGAGATCGTACCCCGTCACCGTTTTGTGTTTGCCGTCAACGATGACGATAGCCTCCAGTGGCTGCGCCTCGCCAATAGCGTAGGCCAGGTAGCAAAACACTTCCTTTGCGCCATGCTTTTGCAGGTAGTCTATGGCCACGCGGCGTGCCATGTAGGCTGCCGAGCGGTCTGCCTTGCTGGGGTCCTTACCGCTAAAACAGCCACCGCCAATGGGGATATGCGGACCATAATTGTCCACCACTAGCTTGCGCCCCGTCAGCCCAGTGTCGGCATCGAACCCGCCCTGGTGCCAGTCCCCTGCCGGATTGGCATGAATGCGTACGTCCTTGGACGGCTTAGCCAGCGGCTCGTTGGTTAGCCACTCTTTGACCTCATTGGCAAGTTCCCTGTGAGGCGCATTCTGGAAGCTGGCTACTAAGGCCTGAATATGCCCATCGCGCAGCGTCACCTGAGTTTTGCCATCAAACGGCCAGCGTTTGAATAGGTGTTGATTAAGCCGCCGGGCTAGTACGGTCTCTAGCGGCAGGAACTCAGGCGTTTCGCTGCAGGCGTAGCCAACCATTATGCCTTGGTCGCCTGCTCCGCCGGTGTCTACGCCGTGAGCAATCTCGGAGCTTTGTTTGACGATGCGTACCTCTGTCTCTACCTTGCCAGCCAAACGATTGATGATAGGCTCTATATCCACGTGGCCTTTGGATGTTACCTCGCCCATGACCACTACTTTGCCATGCCCGCCTAGCGCCTCGACAGCTACGCGGGACAGCGGATCCTGCACCAAGTAGGCATCCAGCACCGCATCAGAAATCTGGTCGCACAGTTTGTCCGGATGCTTGGGCGAAACACTCTCCGCGCTCTTAAAAATTGACATAAAAATATCCTTTCTACCCCTTGGGCTTGCCCAGAATTGCCATGGGACGTTCGCGCCAGACGTTATCCTCGTGATATTTGAGTGTATAGACATGCAATAGTACCCAGCCCTCGGCCAGCATTTTGTTTACTTTCTCTCTGCCAGCAGCCTCAATATTGTGCCCCTCGAGTTCGGTGATACCCAATTCCCAAAGCCCCCCGTGCGGTATATTATTCGGCTGCTCAGAATGTTTTTTGCGTGCCACTGCCTCTCCTTTCTGTCTACTCATATAGCGACATGGAAAATGCTGCTAAGTAAACAGCCGCTAGACCCGGAATATCAGGCCGACGACCAGACCCAGGGTAGTAGCCAGGCCACCGACAATGAGTATCTTGAGGCCGCCGCGCCAAGGGCTGGTGCGCAATATCTTGCCTTTGGTATAGCCGAGTATGAATAAGCCAATCAGAGCAAACAGAACCGAGAAATAGAGTGAACCTGGGTAGTCAAGCACAATGACAGGAGCTAGCGGTATCAATCCAGCCAAAGAGCCGGAAACCATCATTAATAGACCGCTGAGCAAAGGATTTTCTGGGTGGCGTTTTATTTTATCCAACTCCTGCACGGCATCATCGCTTAAGTATTCGCCTACACCCATGGCCACGGCCTCAATAACGATGGCCACGGACGCGCCCAAAATTACCACCCTTTTATTATCAACACCAACGCTTATTCCGGCTATCAGCCCGACAGTGGATATAAGGCTATTTTCGATGCCGAACAAAACGCTTCTTAGATATTCCCGATTTATCGGTTTCATATATAGTTATTCTATTACACAACTAGCTTAAGATATAATGTCAGAGTTATTAATTCGGGATCGTCTAATGGTAGGACTCTGGGTTCTGGTCCCAGCAATCTAGGTTCGAATCCTAGTCCCGAAGCCACGCGATATCCCTCTTCCCCAGCCAAATGTAGCACTTTGAAATCAGACCTATATTCCTAACTCAAGAACTCAATAACTGGTAGTTCACTTTGGTTTGGAAATATTACATTGTAGTATTCTTTTGGACCAGCAATAAAATCATCCTCTTCATCACCATATCCGTAATTAATAAAGTGGTCTTGGTAAGTTTTCCTAGCATTTGGTTCATCTGAGTTTTTAAGTTTCCTCCAAGCAGTTATCAATGCCCAGCGTTTATGTTCTTCATCCATACCACTGTAAACCGCTGACCACAAGTCAGCATCTAACGGGCCCCTAAGATGAATATCTAAAAAAGGCGCATACGATTCATCTGGTGTGTACACCATGTATTGAAGTCCGTTTTCTATTTTTAAAGTCGGACGCGAAAATAATCCAACATCCGAAAAATTCTTGAACTTCCTAATAAATACTCCAATTTGCCTTACATTATCTCTTGATATAGCCTCTAGGTTAAGCCAGCACCGTAAATCAAAATCAGAGTATCGACCTTTCGGTTCGCTACAGAGCCTGAAATATTTAGTTAGAGGAGTTCCTTTTTTATGATGACTTGCGTCAAGCAAAATATCTTTGAAGTTTTCTTCAAATTCGCTCATGAAACGATTTAGGGTATCATTTCTCATGCTATAAAGTTGAGCTTGCGAAGTTTATTATCTGCTAATGCTATACGATTGCTGAGATTATCATGGAGTCGTGTCTTGTGATTTGAAGTAAGCGCAAATGGTATATGGTGACCGATTTTTTCTGTAGCGACTTTAGCGATCTCTATGAGCGACTTGTTAGAGTATATAATTACATCTGTAATCCAGGATTTTTCATCCATATCATTTAGTAAGACAGGTGACACATCGTTAGCGTTCGTCAGTTTTAGTCTCGACCGAATCATTTCTGTAAATGCTTCAACAAAACTTCTGCGCTTGTCAGGAAATTTATCAGTATATGCAATTATCGTCAGGCCACAATATAACTTAAAATATTCAGACCATGCAGGATATACTCTGCTCATATCTATCTCGCGTAGTGCTGTGTTATCAACGCCTAGGTTGTTGATTATCCAGATTATATCGCGTCCTGCTTGGATAATTGATTCATCCGCGATGTCCATCAAGCTTGTACCACGATTCTTTGAGAACATATCTATTCCTAACCTTAATCAAACCCATCAATAGTAGGTACTATATAACACTATCTGTAAGCGCGCGATATCACGATGGCAAGACAGAGGGTATTTAACAGTTTAGCTTGTTAATAAACTATCAGCTAGGGTTCTAGACCCACATGCTCAGTCCCAGAACAACCGTAATATATTAGCTATATTTTTTCTTGATTGCTGCAAACGACTTTTTAACCAACTGCTCTAAAACGATCTGGTCAACGTCGGCTAGTTTGTTAATATATAGACATCCTACGCTGGTTTTATGTTTGCCCAGGCCTTTTAGCAGGTTTTTGTAATCCGCGAATCCGAGCATGATATAGAGGGTTAGGTTCTGCTTCCTGGGGGAAAAGCCAGTCAGGGGCCAGTCGCCCTCTTGCTTGCTTCTCTCGGATTTATAATGATACTGGCCAAACCCAATTATGCTAGTGCCCCACATTTTGGGCTTCTGCCCAGTTATTTTTGAAAACATTTTAAGCAGCACAAAGCTATCCTGCTTCTTTACCTCATCCGGTACCGTATTTATGAAATCCTCTACGCTGGCATCATTGACGGTTGTTTTAATTGCACTCATTGCTATATATAATATCAAATCCGCTCCGCAGCCTGATAAATAAGTTCTGGACCGACATGCTCAGCCACGCATATACTTGCTTGAAAATTCGCTATGATAGCTGTTATTTTCTACGGTAGACTTCCCGTCTATGCTCAATATGAAGCACGTAAATAGTATCCTTGCTGACATCAAATACAATGCGATACCTGCCGACCCTAAAACGGTAATCACCCCCCTTTGGGAAATTAGTCAGTTTAGCAGCAAACTGCAAGGGATCTGGCTGATCTATAAAAAACCTTAGTTTATTGATAATCTGCTTTTGGGTAACTTGGTTTAGTTTCTTTAAGTCTTTGTGGGCAACTTGGGTGAGCTCAAGACGCATATTGTCACACCTTAAGTCACGATGTCCTGAAACACTTCGTCAAAGGGTATGGTCTTACTAGTAGCTATTTCGGCACGCGCCCTGGCAGTCTTTTTCATAATACGCGGGTTGGTAGCCGCTATAAAATCATCCAACAGGTCAGAGTCAATCAGTGCGGCGTCTGGCTTGCCACGGCGCTTGACCAGTACAATGTCGCCATCTGCGACTTGGTCAAGCGCATCAGCTAGATTAGAACGCAATTTTGTCATGTTGGTTTCCATAATACTCACGGTAAAGCCTTTTTTATATGTACATATTAAGTGTACATATGTTGATGAGTATTGTCAATACGCACTACCAGGAATGGCGTACTCAGCCAAGTTTTTCTAGGAATTTTTAGTTTCTAATGATATATCTTCTTTTTGACCAGGCGGCTTTAGTATGTTGTCCACGAGTTGGTCAAGCTGGTCATTTGATAAATTCGCTTTTACGGCGTAGCCTTCAATCCCCAGATTGCGCAAACCCGCAGGCGCATCAGCTTCATTCAGGTTTGAAATAATATAAACCGGAATATGCTTACCCCAATCACTCGCTCGCATAATCTCCAGGATTTGATCACCCGCGACCTTTGGTACCATGAGATCAAGCAGCACTAAATCTGGCAGCTCCTTTTCTATTAGTGAAAGAGCTGTCCTGCCATCATATGCCACCAAACACGTGTACCCAAGCAGTTCGAGCCTTGTCTTGTAGATATCAGCTAGACTAGCATTGTCTTCTACGATTACTATTTTTTGCGATTTTCCAAATTGCTCCATAATGTTAATGATTTTAACGCAAGAAACCTACTATTACTATCGTATTAGGGGTGTCGAGTAGCCATCCGTTATAGGTTAAATCTCTAGAGCCTAGAGCCTTGTAGCCATAACCTTCTTAACACCCATGCTTGACAAAGATAACTATAAGCGTACATTAGAATGCATGGTTATTTATAAGCAAAGTGCTCCGGCTATGAGTCTCGCAATTATTGTGGCTGATGGGGAGTGCTTCGGTTTGTAACCAAATAAATTAATAAAAAAGACAAACCTGCCTCCCCGCCACGAACGGGGAGGTTTTATTTTGTCTTAAAGGAGAAACAAATGACAACTTTACAAATGGCCCGAACTGGAGAATCATCACCAGACAATTTTGCAGTGGTAGAGGCCGTAGAAATGAATGAAGAGAGGCCTCTGCGCAGAATAGCCGACGCTGTTATATACTTCACCCAACGTGCTTTTAGCTTTATGCCACTTGAGGCTCCAGATTACATGAGCGAACATTTTGGCCATTCTAAAAAGCACCCGCACACTGATTAAGTGTAGGGACTAAACTGGTTCAAAAGCTGTTTCGAGAGAAGGCGATACTGTAACAGGTACCATATCCCGCTCAACCAAATCTTCGCCTATATCCACTGCTCGCGACAGTCCCAGCTCAACAATATGTAAAAGCATGGTTTCGTAATCCATGGCTTGATTAATCCAGCAGGCGCTGGTGAAGTAACTGGTGAAGTCGTGCTGAGCGACGCCGGGTATAAGGTTTGCCTCGAGGAAATGAGGAATACCTTGTTCGTCCAAGCGGATATCGATGCGGCCATAATCACGTGCCCCTAAGATCTTGAAAGCGTCTATGGCAAGCGTAACAATAGCGTCCTTGATATCTTTATCTGCGACGGCAATAACGTGTTCTGTGTCAGCAGATTTGACTTTTTGCCCGAGGATCCGATCACCCCGGCTGTTTTGCTCCGTAATTAATTCGATTGGCATGGCTATAAGTTCCTTGGAACGAGGGGTCTCAAGTATCGCGACACTAAACTCGCGGCCAGTTAGATATTGCTCGGCCAATGCGGGTGTGCCAAAGTCACGCTCAATATTGGCCACTTTGCGCTTATAAGCGGCAAAGTTGCGTACAACGGAATCGTCACCAATACCAATGCCACCGCCCTCTTTAGGAGGTTTGATAAATAACGGTAGGGGCAGTGGCAGTTCGCCTGCATTGCTATATTCTCCCGACCTAGCGGTAAAGTAAGGTGCTGTTTGCAGCCCCGCTTCACAGATAACTTGCTTGGCCGCATCTTTGTTGTGATCGAGCATCATCGCTAGCTTGGTAGAGCCGGTATAGTTTATGCCATGGCTGTCCAGGTGGTCTGCTATCCACGACTCCTCAGTATTGGTGGGATAAGGACTGAGCGTGGGCATGTTTTTGAAGCCTAAGAAAACAAGGTCGGGCTTTTTGGCAACCAGCAGCGCTATATCATGCTCATTATTGACCGTGGTGGTACCAACGCGTGCATAATGGCGGCTGAGCGTCTTGCCAATCATATTGCACGACTTCAGACCCATGGACGATAACCGTGGGTTTCCGCAGCGAACAATCTCAATATGTTTATTAATTTTTACCATATAAGTCAACACCTTCCGGTAGGGTTTTTTGGTTTAGCCAGTTACGAGGTAACTTCTAGTAAGATTTGCGGAAATTGCCGCCGCCATTTGAGCCGCGATCTTCCTGTGGCCGTGCCTGATTGACCATAAT
>Ga0080064_1007745_pt1 | contig 10641 bp, 10 predicted proteins | sample Subgrocontami54m_FD_69260 | JGI IMG/M metagenome (GOLD analysis project Ga0080064, IMG submission 69260) | Subsurface groundwater microbial communities from S. Glens Falls, New York, USA - GMW46 contaminated, 5.4 m (SPADES assembly) (version 2) ... | reverse complement strand
CGACCCCCCACCGCCTGCAGCCCGAGCTCCGCATGGGGATACTGGCGGAACAGCCGCGCCTTGATGTCCACGCCCGGAAAGCGGTAGCGGTTGGCCGCGAAGCGCGCCACTTCCTCGTCCGAGAGGCGGGTCTTGATCGGCAGGCTGTCCGCGCCCTTCGCCTCGAGCAGCATGCGCCGGAAGCGGTTGCGGTCGCTCGGCCGGATGTCGATGATGGTGGAGAGCTCGTTGATGGCCGCCTCGACATCGGTCACCTGCCGCGGCGAGATCTCCAGCGTGTAGGCCGAATAGTTGCGCGCGAGGATCACCCCGTTCTGGTCGACGATGTTGCCGCGGTTGGGCGCGATCGGCACGATCGAGATGCGGTTGTCCTCGGCCTTGGTCTGGTAGTAGTCGTGCTGCACCACCTGGAGATAGACGAAGCGCGTCAGCAGCAGCGCGAACGCCGCGACCACCACGATTCCCGCCACGCCGACGCGCAGCTGGAAGTAGTACAGCTCGCGCTGGGTGTTCTTGAATTCGGCGAGATCCATCGAAAACCCTAAGCCGGCCGGGCCGGAACCAAACAGGTTGGCTCGCTTTGCCTTCCATGATCTCCCGATTTTGGGAAGTTGCAACTTCGCAACTTCCCAAAATCGGGAAACGTATGCAAACCCAAAATCTTCGCCGATTGTGTCAACACTTGAGTCATAAGGGCCTATATAGGCCGGTCGACGTCGACGGTTTCCGGCTGCCGCTGCGGCGCGAGGAGCAGGAACGTCGCCGCCGGCCACAGGAGCGCGCCGATCGCGCTGCCGGCGAACCAGGCGAGGCCGGGGAACGCGCCGCCCGCGAACGTGCGCACGCCGAGCATGAGCAGTTGCGTGCCGAGCAGCAGCAGGAACACGTGCAGCGCCTGCGGCCACAGTCCGAACCACAGGATGCGGCGGTTGAGCTGCACGGCGGCGAACGCGAGCACCGCGTAGGCGAGCGCGTGCTGCCCGAGCAGTGCGCCGTTGGCCGCGTCCATCGCGAGGCCGAGCAGCCATGCCATGCCGATTCCCATCCTGCGCGGCTGGTGCACGCACCAGAACGCGATCACCAGCGCGAGCATGTCCGGGAGCCCCGTGACGTCGCGCCAGGGAAACACGTTGAACAGCAGCGCGAGCATCGTGGTGAGCGCCATGAAGCTCACGTTCACCGGGAGCAGGATGCGCTGCGGGCTGTGCTCCATCATTCCCGTTTCCTCGCGCGCTTGGTTTTCGGGCGCACCGGGGCCTGCTCCAACTCCGGCAGCGGCGGGAGGCTCGCCTCCTGCGAGAGGACGAGCACCTGCTTGTACCGGTCGGTGCCGGCCGCGGGAACGCAGGAGATCTTGGCGAACGTGTAGGCCGCGTCGCGCTCGATGCGCGCGACCCTCGCGACGGGGATGCCGGGCGGGTAGGTGCCGTCGATTCCCGAGGTGACGAGCACGTCGCCGTTCAGGATGTCGGCGTTCGCCGCCATGAAGCGCAGGTCGAGAGTCGCGCCGTCACCGGCGCCGTAGGCGACCGCGCGCAGCCCGTTGCGCACGACCTGCACTGCGATGGCGTGATCCTTGTCGGTGAGGAGCGTGACCTCGGAGAGCAGCGGATAGACGCGCGTCACCTGGCCGATCACGCCCACGTCGTCGACCACCGGGAGCCCGGCCTGGATGCCGTCCTTGCCGCCCTTGTCGACGACGACCTTGTGCGAAAACGGATCGCGGCCGGAATACAGGATCTCGGCGAACATCGACTTGCGCGGCAGCCGCTCGCGCGCATCCAGCAGCCGGCGCAATTGCCGGTTCTCCCCCGCAAGCGCGTCCAGCGTGAGCAAGTCCTTCGCGGCCTGGAGCTGCTTTTCGCGCAGCGCTTCGTTCTCGCGCCGCAGTTGCGCCTGGCTGGTGAAGAATTCGGCCGCACCCGTGACCAGCTGTACGGGCGCCAGGGCGAGGCGCTGGATCGGATAGGCGGCAAGCGCAAGGGCGGCGCGCAGCGCCTCGGCGTAGCGGAAGCGCGCATCCAGGACCATCAGCAGGAAAGCAAGGGCGACGAAGAACGTCAGTCGGACCAGCGGGGCGGGGCCGCGGTTGAAGAACGGCGGCGGCTGGAGTTCCATCAGGGGTGAGGGGTGAGGAGTGAGGGGTGAGGAGCGAAGCAGCGTCGCGTCTTGGTGTTACTCCTCACTCCTCGCTCCTCACTCCTCGCGCATTTCACTCGTTTGTGAAAATGCTCCCCAGTTTGTCCATTTTCTCGAGTGCCATGCCCGAGCCGCGCACCACGCAGGTGAGCGGATCGTCCGCGACGATGACCGGCAGGCCGGTTTCCTCCATGAGCAGGCGGTCCAGATCGCGCAGGAGCGCGCCGCCGCCGGTGAGCACCATGCCCTTCTCGGCGATGTCCGCGCCCAGCTCGGGAGGCGTCTGCTCCAGCGCCGACTTCACGGCCGAGACGATCTGGTTGAGCGGCTCGGTAAGCGCCTCGAGGATTTCGTTGGAGGAAATGGTGAAGCTGCGCGGAATGCCTTCGGCGAGGTTGCGGCCCTTGACTTCCATCTCGCGCACCTCGGACCCCGGGAAGGCGGAGCCGATCTGCTTCTTGATCGCCTCCGCGGTCGGGTCGCCGATCAGCATGCCGTAGTTGCGGCGGATGTAGTTGATGATGGCCTCGTCGAACTTGTCTCCGCCGACGCGCACCGATCCCGAATACACCATGCCGCCGAGGGAGATGACGCCCACCTCGGTGGTGCCGCCGCCGATGTCCACCACCATCGAGCCCGTCGCCTCGGCAACGGGCAGGTCGGCGCCGATCGCCGCGGCCATCGGTTCCTCGATGAGATAGACCTGCGAGGCGCCGGCGCCGAGCGCGGACTCGCGGATCGCGCGGCGCTCGACCTGGGTCGAGCCGCAGGGCACGCAGATGATGATGCGAGGGCTTGGCGACAGCAGCCGCGACACGTGCACCTTCTTGATGAACTGCTTCAGCATCTGCTCGGTGACGGTGAAGTCGGCGATCACGCCGTCCTTCATCGGCCGGATCGCCGTGATGTTGCCCGGTGTCTTGCCGAGCATCTGCTTGGCTTCGGTGCCGACGGCCTGGATGGTCTTCTTGCCGCTGGGGCCGCCCTCCTGCCGGATGGCGACCACCGAGGGCTCGTTGAGCACGATTCCCTTGCCGCGCACGTAGATAAGCGTGTTGGCCGTACCGAGATCGATGGCGAGATCGTCGGAGAAATAGCCGCGTAAAAAACCGAACATCCTGTTGATTCCCTTAGAGAAGGGGTATTAAAGAATAACGCTATAATAGCCCAATCAAACCTTGGATCTAAAGGATTTTTTGTGCCCTTAAGCCTGGATGAGGTCAAGCGCATCGCCCACCTCGCCCGCCTGGAGATCAGCGAGGCGGACGCGGCGCAGACTCAAGGGCAGCTGAACGACATATTCGGCCTGATCGAGCAGATGCAGGCGGTCGCCACCGAGGGCATCGAGCCGATGGCCCACGCGCAGGACCTCGTGCTGCGCCTGCGGGAGGACGCGGTGACGGAATCCAACCAGCACCCCCTGTTCCAGTCCGTCGCGCCGCAAGTGGAGGCGGGGCTGTACCTGGTGCCGAAGGTCATCGAGTGATCAACGCGAGCCTCAAGCAACTCTCCGCGGCGCTTGCAACGAAAAAGATTTCGAGCGTCGAGCTGACCGGAGCGTTCCTCGACCGGATCGACAGGCTGAACGGCGGGCTGAACGCCTTCATCACGGTCGACCGGGACAAGAGCCTCGCCATGGCGGCGGCCTCCGACGCCCGGCTCGCCCGCGGCGCAGCCGATCCGCTCACGGGGATTCCGGTCGCGCACAAGGATATTTTTTGCACCCGGGGGTGGCTCACGACCTGCGGCTCGAGGATGCTCGCGAATTTCGTCAGCCCCTACGACGCGCACGTGATCGAGCGCTTCAACGCGGCGGGCGCCGTGATCCTCGGGAAGACCAACATGGACGAGTTCGCCATGGGCTCGTCGAACGAGACCTCGTACTACGGGCCGGTGAGGAACCCGTGGGACCGCGCCTTCGTTCCGGGCGGCTCCTCGGGCGGCTCGGCCTGCGCGGTGGCCGCGCGGCTCGCGCCGGCGGCGACGGCGACCGACACGGGGGGCTCCATCCGGCAGCCCGCGGCGCTCACCGGCATCACCGGCCTGAAGCCCACCTACGGCCTGGTTTCGCGCTTCGGCATGATCGCCTTCGCCTCCAGCCTGGACCAGGGCGGTGCCATGGGCAGGAGCGCCGAGGACGTCGCGATGCTGCTGAACGCCATGGCCGGGTTCGACGCGCGCGACTCGACCTCGCTCGATCGTCCTGCGGAGGACTATGCGCGGGGGCTCGAGCAGCCCCTGGCGGGCCTGAGGATGGGCATCCCGAAGGAGCACTTCGGCGCCGGCCTCTCGCCCGACGTGGCGAAGGCGGTCGAAGCCGCGCTCGCCGGGTTCGAGCGCCTGGGGGCGAGGCGCGTGGAGATCAGCCTGCCGAACTCCGGGCTGTCGGTGCCGGCCTATTACGTGATCGCCCCCGCCGAGGCCTCCTCGAACCTCTCGCGCTTCGACGGCGTGCGCTACGGCTACCGCGCCCCCGAGTACCGCGACCTGCTCGACATGTACTGCAAGAGCCGCGCGCAGGGGTTCGGCCCGGAGGTGAAGCGGCGCATCCTGATCGGGACCTACGTGCTCTCGCACGGCTACTACGACGCCTACTACCTCAAGGCGCAGAGGATCCGCCGCCTGATCGCGCAGGACTTCGCCGAGGCGTTCAAGCGCTGCGACCTGGTGATGGGGCCCACTTCCCCGACGGTCGCGTTCCCGATCGGGGCAAAGGCCGCCGACCCGGTGCAGATGTACCTGAACGACATCTACACCGTTCCCGCCAACCTCGCCGGCCTGCCCGGGATGTCGATTCCCTGCGGGTTCGGGGAGCACAACCTGCCGGTCGGACTGCACATCGTCGGCAACTATTTTTCCGAGGCGCGCATGCTCGCCGCCGCGCACCAGTACCAGCGTGCCACTGACTGGCATTCGCACGCGCCGCAAGGACTGCATTGATGCAGTGGGAAATCGTCATCGGCCTAGAGACCCACGTCCAGCTCTCGACCGCGTCGAAGATGTTCTCGGGCGCATCGACCGCGTTCGGCGCCCCGCCGAACACCCACGCCTGCGCGGTGGACATCGCGCTGCCAGGCGTGCTGCCCGTGGCGAACCGGGGCGCGGTCGAGCGGGCCATCCGCTTCGGCCTCGCGGTGAACGGCAATGACGCGGCGAACCTCAGCCGGCGTTCGATATTCGCGCGCAAGAACTACTTCTACCCCGACCTTCCCAAGGGTTACCAGATCAGCCAGTACGAGCTGCCCATCGTGCGCGGCGGGGCGGTCACGATCGTCTTCGAGGGCCGCGAGAAAACGGTCCGCCTGACCCGCGCTCACCTGGAGGAGGACGCCGGCAAGTCGCTGCACGAGGACTTTCGCGGCATGTCGGGCATCGACCTGAACCGCGCCGGCACGCCGCTGCTGGAGATCGTCTCGGAGCCGGACATGCGCTCGGCCGGGGAGGCGGTCGCCTACGCCCGCGCGCTGCATTCGCTGGTGCGCTGGATCGACATCTGCGACGGCAACATGCAGGAAGGGTCGTTCCGCTGCGACGCGAACGTCTCGGTGCGGCCCAAGGGCAGCGACACGCTCGGAACGCGCAGGGAGATCAAGAACCTCAATTCCTTCCGCTTCCTGCAGCAGGCGATCGAATACGAGGCGAAGTGGCAGATCGAGCGGATCGAGGACGGCGGCACCATCCAGCAGGCCACGGTGCTGTTCGACCCTGACACCGGCGAAACGCGCGCGATGCGCACCAAGGAAGACGCGCACGACTACCGCTACTTCCCCGATCCCGACCTGCTGCCGCTCGCGATCTCCGAGCAATGGATCGACGAGATCAGGCGAAGCATGCCGGAATTGCCGTCGCAGAAGTTCGCGCGATTCACCGCCGAGCTGGCGATCACGCCGGCGACCGCAACGGTCCTGCTCGGCGACCGGAATTTGTCGGAGTATTTCGAAGCGGCGATCAAGAATGCGCCACCCGAGGTCGTCAGGCAGAGCGCCAACTGGATCGCCGTCAGCACGAGCGCGAAGCTGAACGAGCGGGGCATCGGCATCGCGCAGTCACCCGTGAATCCCCGGCAGTTCCGCGAGCTGATGGATCGCATCGCCGACGGCACCATATCGGGAAAGATCGCGAAGGAAGTCGACGACGCCATGTGGGCCGGCGAAGGGACGGCCGCGGAAATCATCGAGAAGCGCGGCTTGAGGCAGATCTCGGACGTGGGCGCCCTGGAGGCGATCGTCGATCAGGTGATCGCCGCCAACCCGAAATCGGTCGAGGAATTCAGGGCGGGCAGGGAGAAGGCCTTCAACGCGCTGGTCGGCCAGGCGATGAAGGCGACTAAGGGCAAGGGCAACCCGGCCCAGATCAACGAGATCCTGAAGCGCAAGCTCTCTTGAGCTGTTTCAAAATGACGATACCCGGAGATGTCATTCCGAGAGCGCAGCGAGGAATCTGCTTTTGGACCAGGGAAGAAGCAGATTCCTCAGCCTTCGGCTTCGGAATGACAAGTTATTTTGAGGGCGGGCACTAAGGAACTCTCTATGATTCGCGAATTGGACAACGTCATTCTCGATTGCGACTTGCCAGAGCACGGCCTCGCGCGCGGCGACGTGGGGACGGTGGTGCTGGTTCACGAAGGCGGGGCGGGCTACGAGGTCGAATTCACCGCGCTCGACGGCGAGACAATTGCCGTCGTAACGCTCTCAGCCGCTCAAGTGCGGGCTGCCGTCGGCGGCGAGATTGCGCACGCGCGCGGCCTGGTGCGCGCCGCCTGATTTTCCTTCCCCCGGCCGCGGATCCTCTCGCGCCGTGGCGCGCTTTCCAGCTATTGCTTGGCCGCTCGCGAGCCTGAGCCGCCCTTTGTCAACTCGAGGTAGCGCTTCTTGTCGCCGTCGTACTTGGCGTCGATCTCGGACACCTGCTTCTTCTTGGCCGCCAGCAGCTCCTGCTGGTTCTTCAGCTCGGCCTCGTTGTGCTTGATGTCGTCCTGCAGCTTGGGCGGCAGGGACTTCTTGGCGTAGAACTCCTTTTCCGCTTCGAAGGACTTCCTGCGCTTCAGCATCCCATCGATGCGCTTTTCGGTTTCCTTGACCGTCAGCTCGTTGTCCTTGAGCGCGCGCGAGCGCGCCTCGTCGATGTCCTTTTCGCTGGAATAGGTGTTCAGCAGCGCCTGGTTCTTGCGCTGCTCCTCGCGCGCGGCGATCTCGTCTTCCTGCTTCTTCTTGCGCTCGGCCTCGCGGGCGGCCTGCTGCTGCGGGGTGAGCGCGGCTTCGTTGCGCTTGATCACCTGACCCTGGCGCGAGAGCTCCTCGGTTTCCTTGCCGAGGCATTCGCTCGGCGGCAACTGCGTGTAGTAGACCTTGCCCTTGGCGTCCACGCATTTGTACAGGCGCTGCTGGGCGAGCGCCGGCTGGGCCGCGGCAAGCGCGAGCATCGCGACGAGGATCGCCGTCCTGTCATGCATGGGGTGCCGCTCCATAGCGTTGCAGATACTCCCGGATTGCCCGCATATTCTGCCCGAATTCGGGCGCCTCGCGCAGGTGGTGCATGAGGTCCTCCAGCGTGGCGATCGCGACCACCGGCATGCCGAAGCGCTGCTCGACCTCCTGGACGGCGGAAAGCGCGCCCTCGCCGCGTTCCATGCGATCGAGCGAGATGGCGACCCCCACCGGGTTCGCGCCCGCGGCGCGGATGATGTCGACCGATTCGCGGACCGCCGTGCCCGCGGTCATGACATCGTCCACGATCAGCACCCGCCCCGCCAGGGGTGCGCCTATCACGCGTCCGCCCTCGCCATGGTCCTTCGCCTCCTTGCGGTTGAACGCGAACGCCAGGTCGCGGCCCGGCCGGCCGTCGACACCCCGCGCGAGCGCGATGGCCACCGCCGCGACGAGCAGGATGCCCTTGTAGGCGGGGCCGAACAGCATGTCGAAGGGCAACCCCGAGGCGACGATGGCCCTGGCGTAGAACTGCCCCAGCCGATCGAGGCTCGCGCCCCGGTTGAACACGGCGGCGTCGAAGAAGGAACTGCCGCTGCCGCCGTACTGAGCCGGGATGAGCATTCCCAGCCAGCCCAGTTCGGCGATCTTGTGCCACAGCTCAGGCGGCGCGCCCGTCTCGTGCTTGTCCAACTGCAGCAGCACGTTCTTGGGGCATTCCCGCTCCATGAAGCTGGCCGCGGCGTTCTTCAGCATCGTCTGGTGTTCGTTGAGGGATAGGTCCATGCGTTAACCGGATCCTTTCTCGGTTCGGCGCTCACGGCCAAAGGCGGTTGCTCCGAATCTAAAGGTCTCACTCCAATCAACAGGAGTTCCATCCCCCTGTATTCTGGGCCTGCCTCTCCAATAGTATTCACTTCCCAATTCAAGTTCAGGCGTCTGCCAGGAATTTAAGGGACTGGTCATTCCTCCATGAATCAAATTGTGCCAGACAGGGGCTATGGCTGTTTGCGGATCTGTATTAAATGAGCGATCCTTGGAAGCCTGAATTTCATAATAAAATACATCTTGATCTTTATTGCCCCATTGTAAAAGTACCCTTCTGGCAACAACCAGCTCATTACTTTTGGGAGATACTGCTGTTATCCCATCTGAAAACCTTTTAGGAGTATGCATCTTAAACTCTGCAGGAGTATTGGGAAAAAATACACCTGGCCATGCTTCAAATGAATCCCACTTTGGGGAATCCCAGGGAAGAGCAGTAGGATAACCTGAACTCCATTCTTTCCAGGTATAGGACATATCAGGCAAAAGAATATAGTTTCCAACACCTATCTGGGGAGCAGGTATCTCAAAAGATCCTTCCTGATTTCTTAACAGGGTAATAGCCGGACCATCATTATTTGCCGGAGTAATTAATCTTTTTTTCTGGGTAGTGCCTGCAGGAGTAATAAGTTCAGCCTTAAAGCCTAAAGAACCGGCCACTATATTAATTTCATTTTTAGGGATTGAGTAATTATATGGTGTAAGAGCCATTAAGGATCTTAAAAATTGGGTATGCTGTAAGTTAAAAAAGCTTCCTGCACTAGGACTTGCCATTATATCATTACCTTCGTGCACATATCCTGCATAAGCATGTCCCCATAATTCGTGAGCAATATCTGCTGCTCGAAACTCTCTAGCCTCTTTTGCAATAACTTCTGGTCTAACTACTTGTGAGTGGGTATAAATATCTGGTGGAATAGACTTTACCGGCACACTTGCCAAGCCCGCACCTCTGAATTGCTCGTTACTTTTAATCACTACTAAAGTCTCGTGTGGTATTACACCTAAAGCTTCTACACGATTAATCTCTCTTTGTATAGCTAATAAATCACAATTCGCGTTTTGGTCACATTTTAAATCTTCTAAAGGATTGGTAGTATATACATTTACTCTCTCTTTAAACTCATTAGTGGGAGGAATTAAAAATATATCTTTAGCCACCTCTTGTAACATTTGATCAGTTGTACCAGGATAACGCAAAAGCATGATATTGAGTCTGGCACGGCTGCCATCCCCGTGAAGCAAAGTTAAAGTATTTTGCTGCAGGTTTGATTCTGCACTAACTTTTGTTGGTGAATCAATTGGAGAAATGATTGTAGAAATAAATAACCCTGCGGAGATTCCCGCTCTAATTCCTCTTTTGACAAGCTTCTCTGGAGTAATCATATTGCTCAAACTATAGGTTCAATATAGCACTTTCTAGACCTGCACTTCCACGTCTGACCGAGCGTCAGCCCAGGTCCCCCGCCTTTTCCCGGGGCGTGCTCCCGATGCCGATACGGCGCGCCATGATCAGCTTCTGCACTTCGATGGTCCCGCCGGGATGCGTGCCGACGATGCCTGCCCGTTGCATGAACTCGATGTGCCCCTCGCCCACCACGTACTCGGGGTCGGTGGTCAGCGCGTAGTAGCCGAGGATCTGCTGGACGGTGCGGGTCAGCCGGAGGTTCGACGCCTTGCGGTGCGCGGAGTACTGGGGCCCCTCGTAGGTGCGGGGCTGCTTGGCGTAGGCGAGATAGTAGTTGCGGAGCCCGTACAGGCGGGTGATCTCGGTTTCGATGTAGAGGTCCATGAGGAGTTCCCGGACGTCCGGATCCTCGGTCATTGGCTTCCCGTCCAGGTGGTGGCGCTGGCAATACGCGAACAGCGCCTCCCGCATGCGGCTGCGGCCCACGTTGCCGGTGCCGCCGTGCTCCACCTCGAGGTGGGTGGATGCCACGGTCCACCCGTTGTTCTCGCCGCCCACCAGGTAGTTGGCCGGCACCCGCACATCATCGAAGAAGACGCTCTGCTTCTCGCCGCTGGCGGATCCTGCCTCGCCGCCGGACGCGGTGAGCAACTCCAGGGGCTGCATCGTGATCCCTGGGAGCGACGAATCGATCATCAACCAGCTCAGGTTCTTGTGGCGCGGCCCCTCGGGGTCGGTGACGGCGATGGTCCACATCCATTCGCAGCCGTTGTTGCTGCCCACGAATACCTTCTGCCCGTTGACCACATAGTCATCGCCGTCGCGGATGGCCCGGGTGGTGAC
>Ga0080064_1007744_pt1 | contig 10642 bp, 8 predicted proteins | sample Subgrocontami54m_FD_69260 | JGI IMG/M metagenome (GOLD analysis project Ga0080064, IMG submission 69260) | Subsurface groundwater microbial communities from S. Glens Falls, New York, USA - GMW46 contaminated, 5.4 m (SPADES assembly) (version 2) ... | reverse complement strand
TCAACTTTTTTCAAAAATTTTTTTCAACTTTTTTCAAAAATTTTTTTCAACTTTTTTCAAAATTTTTTTTCAACTTTTTTCAAAAATTTTTTTCAACTTTTTCAAAATTTTTTTCGAAAAATCGATTGCAGATTTTACATAGCTCTATTGAATAGCACCATCCGCAACCCGCTAGCAGCCACGGCGGCGGCGGCGTCGGCCGTGTACAACGTTTGTACAACGTTTGTACAACGTAGTATACAACGTTGAACACGACGTGGAACAACTCCTATATAAGACAATTTTTAGACGCGGCGCCACACAGCACCAACAAATATGGCATCCAACAAGAAACAAACTTCTTTGTACAAAAAATTATCTTCTCTCTACCTGAATCCGAAGGACCCTGGAGCTCTGGGAGGCGTGCAACGTCTATTCCAACGAGCAAAAGAGTTAGGCATCACAACCGATCGTGAAAAAGTTAAAGAGTTTCTCGAGACGCAAAGAGCATACAGTTATCACAAGCCTGTTCGAAAGAAGTTTCTTCGTAACAAAACAATAGTAGCAGGAATAGACAGCCAGTGGCAAGCAGATTTAGCAGATGTTCAGTCGATTGCTAACGACAACGACGGCGTGCGTTTCATCCTCACCTGTATTGATGTATTCACCAAATTTGCGTGGGTTGTACCAATTTCTGACAAATCGGCGAAGACGATGATTAAAGCATTTAAAACGCTGTTCATTAAGGCAGGTGCTAGACGACCAAAGAAATTGCAAACCGACAAAGGGAATGAGTTTCTCAACAAGGGTGTCCAAACACTTCTTACAAAAGATTATGGCATCAAACAGTTTACAACAATGGGTGACACAAAGGCCGCCATTGTTGAGAGATTCAACAGAACTTTGAAGTCGAGGATCTGGAGATACTTCACGGCCACAAAGACGAAACGGTTCCTCGAGGTCCTTGACGACATTGTTGAATCGTACAACAACTCTTATCACCGATCAATAAAAATGAAACCATCACAAGTTAGAAGAAAAGACGAGACGACTGTGTGGCGAAGACTGTATGGCGACGGAGCTCGGAATCTGAAACAGAAAAATAAATTGAAAAGTGGAGATACGGTTCGTATTCCAAAATGGAAGGGCGACTTCGCAAAAGGTTATGAACCAAATTGGACCGAAGAAGAGTTCAAAATGCAGGATGTTGTAGACACACAGTTTCCAAAGAAAGTATATAAGATAGAGGACACGGCGGGCGAACCAATATTGGGCAAGTTCTATCAAGAGCAAATTCAAAAGATCGAACCAGCTAAAGAATACATTGTAGAACGGGTTCTGAATAGAAGAGTTAACCCCAACACAAAAGTAAAAGAGGCGCTTGTTAAGTGGGAGGGCTGGCCACCAAAGTTCAACTGTTGGATTGCAGCATCACAACTAAACAAAAATGAGTAGTGACCAATACGTAACCCTACTGAGCAACGCGTGTGTCGAACAGTTTCCTGACAACTCGCCAAGAAGGTTTAGAAACAAATTATGCAACCCCATGTGTCTAGAGGGGGATTGGACGGTCGCACTTGAAGATTTATGTTTTCCTTTCAAATGTTACAATATCACCGACAAAATAAGCATCACCTTCAGAGCACCATGCATTTGCACACCAAATTCACACACTGAGAGAATCGACGACGCCGAGGAATTTCACAGCCCATCCCACAGTGGCCAATCAAGCCCTATTCAAACCAACCAATCGGCCGCCCTCGACATTTCATCAACAAAAATAGTAGCAAGAGTCGGAACACTTGATAGAGGCTACTATAGAAACGCAGATGAGCTTGGTAGTGCAATATGCTCACTTTATGAGGACCTATTGAAAGATAAGTCAGAAAGTGGAGAACTCGTCTTAGCCCTGGATTATGATTATTCGGAGGTTGAGAACACCTTCAGGTTCATTGCAAAACCACTCACAAACACATCTTCGGTCGCGGATTTTTCGATTACAATTGGGGCCTCCGATTGGACACAACTTACAAACCAGCTTGGGCTTGAGAGACATATTTCATCAAATATATTGAAGATTGTTGTATATCCCGAAATGACACCAACGCGGTGCAATGTACAACGACATAGGCGACTCTACGCATGTAGCGACGTCATTGAGTATCAACAGGTGGGTGGTACGGCAAAACAGCTTCTCGGGACTGTGAACATTGATCAGAGTGGAAATTGTGACAACAGGCCAACACCACGATTTCTACAAGTAAGAGGAACAACGATAGAGTCAATCGAGATTGAACTGATGAGCAATATACAAACAGGTGAGCTGTTTCTAATTCCAGATGTACGAACAAAGTACAACAGTGTAGAGTGCACCCTACATTTTCGGCGAAAGTCAATGCTACAGGCGTGTATATAAGTAACCACAACAGACGACGAGGTATTCAACAAACCTACAAGGTTATTTTCCACTTAGTTTAATGAACAACGACAGCACACTATTCTACGGCGGCGGCGGATTTGGTGGAATCAACAAGGCAAAGACTATAAAAACAGTTTACGTTCCCATAGCCAAACCCAACCCGCCCACAGAAAATATTGCCAACACGGAAATAGTATTTAAGGAGACAACCGCAAAGAAAACGGCGGTCAGAAAACGTGCGACTAAGCAACAACTTGCTAAGAAAGCCAGAATAGGAAAATTTGCTTAATTTCAAAATGGAGACTGAGAACAGAATGATTAGCACACGAAATTTGGACAGCTTCGTTGAGAAAGAGTATGATCGCGACATTAGTCCCATTGCAACCATTCAGGCAAATTCTCCAATAGAGTTCCAGATTCCGGGCTCAAGCAACACATATGTTTCATTAACTAACAGCTATTTTGATATTCAATGTAACATTATACTTCCAAATGGCAACAATATTCCAAACGACGCAACCGTTGGACCCGTTAACCTACTGCCACACGCAATGTTTTCCAACATCGAGCTTCAACTAAATGGAAAGCAACTGTCCGAACCAACAAACCACTACCCATATAGAGCATACCTTGGCACCCTTGCAAACTATTCTGGCGGCGTACTCGAGAGAAGACACATTATAGAGGGTTGGACATTGGATACGGCTGGGCAGTTTGCCGCAACAGATGGACACGCTGGGGCAAACGAAGGACTTGTTGCAAGAAAGGCTTGGATCACAGAGTCTAGAAACATTCGATTCCTGTTTCGACCACACCTCGACCTATTTCATCAGGATGCCGACATCCCAACTAACACAGACATTAAGATCAGGTTGATTCCGGCGAGAGACACCTTCTATCTAATGGCCGGAGTCAACAACATTGCATATCATCTACAAATACGAAACATTCGCTTTTGGCTAAGAACGCGGGAGATTAGCGCAGCATGCCTTATTACTCATAATCAACAACTTCACTCTGGTCACTCATTCAGGATTACAATGCCCACAGTGCGTATGAAAACCTTGTCAATACCCGCAGGAAGCCAAAGATGTGAGTTTGACAATCTCTACATGGGTCTGTTGCCACACAGAATATTGTTGGCGATGGTGTTAGATGAGCACATGACTGGAACATATATGTCAAATCCATTCAACTTTCAGCATTTTTCGCTGAACCATCTGGCGATTCGAGTGAACGGTGAACAGATTCCGCGCGTTGCCTATCAGCCCAACTTTGCCGCAGACGGCGCAGACTATAATAGGGAGTATCTTGGCACGCTGTCAGCACTAGATTTAGACTCCGACTGTGAAAGAACACTTTGCATTACTCCACAACAGTGGGCCGCTGGGTATACATTCTTCGCATTCAAGCTTTTCCCAAACCAAAGTCAGTCCCAACCAACCGGATCGCTTCGATTAGAATTACGATTTGCGAATCAGACGCAGCACATTGTGAACATTATTCTCCTAGCAGAGTCCGCTGGCGCAATTGAAATTGACAAATACAAGAACATATTAATCACCTAAAATGGTTGACGCAATGTCGAATCATGAAATAACTCAGGCACTTTCTAAATATCCATCATTTATTGGGGTTTTTCCAGCAGATATCAACCCACTTCCACGCATTCGTTCATTTCCCGCTTGTTACATTATGAATACTAAGGACCGTTCAAAAAGAGTTGGCGGTCATTGGCTTGCTTTCTATCTGCGTAATCCAACTAGCCTAGAATTTTTTGATTCTTTGGGGCTTTCTCTGTCTACATATGTTTCTATCGCTAATTATTTTTCATATCTTTCCAATATTAAAGAAAATATAACTCCTCTTCAATTAGCATCGTCCGCCCTGTGTGGCGACTATTGTGTAACATTTCTATCACTTAGAATAACTACTAACTCATACCCCGCAACCCTTCAAATTATAAGTTCTCACCCAAAGGGCGAGGCAAGAGAGTCATTTGTTAGACGCTTGCGTTTATTGAATCAAAAATAAATAATCTATTTACAAATAATGATGCGAGAATGTGAGTAGTTTGTTATTTTAATTAAATAAGCTATTTACTATAAAGGAAACGGGTTCGGGGGATTTTCCCAGGTGGGCCAGCAGCGAACTGGATGGTAGCGCTATTTCGCTTTGAATTCAATCTAGTATATTTAGTAATTACTTGACTATTCGAAAAGATGGATGGCTCGACATGAATCTCCTTAAGTGCTTGAAGGAACTGATTTTGACCAATCGTATTATGTGATCCAGAGTGGATATATAATTCCCGAATGAGGTCTTTGAATGAGGTATCTGGTAGTACATGATTATTAATCACAAGAAGACCGTGTGGGGATGTGCGAACAATATCTGGATTTTGGTCAAGCAAAATTTTTAGGCGTGAGTACTTGTGGGTGTATTGTGCAGGTAAATTAACCTCTGCAACACCGATCATATCAGCAGGCAACACCGGTCCGGCCTCAGGTTTCGCCATTGCGGCGGCGGCCACAGCCTGCACCGTCGCAGCCGGCGGTTCGACAGTTGCCACCACGACCGGCGCAGCAACAGCCGCTTTCGCACGCACGTCGGCTTGATTATCTGGGGGTGGTGGGTTTGCTGGCTGAATTGCGGCGTTTGGGTCTGGAACAAATTCGCCTGTGGGCGCGATAGATACAACTCCGGGTCGGAGTTTATCAAACTTTTGTGACAGCTTGTTATAGGTGTTAAGTTTGTCCTCGTTTGCAATCGCCGGATCCGAAAGTAATTCTTCAATATCCCTCTCGGTCCTCGCCAGAGCACTCAGGCTTTGATCGTATTCGCGGATTCGTTTCTCTTTGATGCGATCCAACTCGTTTCTGCTTATCAGAACAAATTTGCGAAACGCCGTCATCTGGAATTACGAAAGCAGTTCCAATGGATTCAATGACGCAGGTTAGCAGTGGCGGAATAAGTTTATGAACTTGGTTTTTGTTTGACTTGATATAGTTGCTTTTATAGGCAATTGTTGTCGACGTTGAGACAAGTACTTGAAACACTTTGCGATACTGCTCAAAGTATCTCTCTAGCTTAGGAGAAATGCCCACATCACCCGAATTTGCATTATCTGCCGCGTTGCAAATGCTTTTAATAACTTTGTTTGATGCGTGTTGTAATACCGTTTTTACTACCCGACTGTCAACACAGTCCGCCAAAAACTTTATTGTGTGAAGTGTTCCCTTTGCCATAAGTAGTTTATTGGTTAACAACTTTGCTGCGGGCTTTTATATAGTAGCTCATCCGGTAATTGAATGTCATTTGGAACATAGATTTCGCTATCTTCGCCCGGAAAAATAAGTGTAGAAACACGCAACCACTCTTCGCAATCTTGTGTCAGGTTCAAAACCAGGTATGAGTGCGAAGCACGAGTGGCGTCTGAATAACTGTCAACTAGAAAGATGTGGTTCTTTGGATACACCTGCGCCGCAAGGTATCTAATCTGTGCAGAATCTCGTGGGTTCTTAAACAACACCATATACTGGGAGTTCAAACTTATGGTTCGACTTGTTGATCCCTGATCAAACAAGTTCTGCACAATGTATATGATTGTTAGGTTCCTGTGATGTGATCCCTGTGTAAAGAGTTGCAACATACTCCTTCGCTGTGAGATAGATGCGCTGCTCATCTGATCATCTAATATGAGCACATTGTTTTCGGCGGGTGAGAATGACTCGTATAGTTCCGCATCCAAACAATTCTTCCTAAACTCAATGGACAGGGTGGCTTTTAGTGAGTCATATGTGGGCTGCCACTCTCCATATACCCAAACTATTCGGCCCGGTGTCGGAGTTATCATCCCAACCGACTGAAGCAGCCTAGCCACGAACCTAGTTTTTCCACACCCTGTGGGTCCAGCAATCAAGCAGGTTGTTGGGTGTTTCAATTGAAACGGGGATTGCTGTAACTCCATTCCAAATGGTATGAAAAATAAACCAGTTTGAATAACTTTATTTTAATTGAGTAACACAACACAATTGGCGAACGGAGAAGAATCACGATGAGAAAAAGTAGGAAAACAAAAAACAGGAATGAGTCCGAAAGCGTATCAGAAATAACAAAACTGTCTCCAAACATTGTGATAGAGTACTATTATAACACAAATACAATGTGGAGCTTGTGCACTTATATAGGCACTCAATGACACTCACAATGAAAAAGCAATAGACCACTATGACTGTTTTCAATGACACTAACAAAGAAATGGTGATAGACCACTATGATAGTTTTCAAAGATAACACGAATAGTTTGTGAATGTGATACATGTTTAATGACACCCAAGTTCGTACAGAAACAGTTCTTGAGAATGAATAGTCAAAGTAGTTGATCACATTATAGAATCAAAAGTTTTCAACATAATCGCGACCATCAGCCCTCTCATCGGCAGAAGAGTCGAGCTCATCCTCAACAGGAAAATCTGCAGGCTCACCCATGTCGCACTCCTGCTGAGAATCCTGTGTCGCCGGCTGATCGAGCTCATCATCATCTTCAGGAAAATCTGCTGGTTCGGCCACATCACCGTATTCCTGAGGCCGTTGTCTCGCCGGTTGGTCATCCAGATCAACCATATTGGGCTCCCCCAATCGAACATATTGATCCACCATCGCGATTGCGTCCTCGGCATCTTCGCACTCATTTGAAAAACATCTGATCCGTCGTTTTGCTCGCGTCTCCAGCTCATCCGGGCTCTCGTTGTCGCCTGCATCATCGCCGTCGTTGGCAGCGTTTGCGGCCTCTGCTGCCTTCATTATGTGATGATGAGAACTCTTCTTTCCAGTTCTACGACTGACCTGATGTGGCAACACTATCATTCCTGCATCGACTGGGCCGTCGGGGTGCATGTCGATTGCAATGTGGGGCACTGGAATGCGATGATGGCCGTAGGCGAGTGTGTTGACATTGTCAACCATGTAGCGTTTGTCGTCGTAGGCGCAGAGACCGCGCTTTTTGGTGGCAAACGTGTAGAGTTGATGAAGTTGTGTCCCAATACGCCTATTGATTTGAACGTTTTCAGCTGGAGTGTCGAGCTGTGTTCGATAGTCGTCGTGCCTGAGATTTGCGATGACCGCACGCTGAATTCCTTTTGCAACATGTTTCTCCTTCATTTTGGTTGCGTCGAGTTTGTCCTGTGCAATCATAAACGAGTACATCTTCGGGCGCAGACCAATGAACTCGAGAATTGGCTTTCCAGCCGCCTCGTCCTTCATCTTGCCCAATACTTTATTGTTGTCGTTGGAATAATATTTTGAATCTTTTGGAAATCCTGAGAAGTCGTAGGCTGTCTTGTTGGCCCACATGTCGTCATATATGTTCGCCGTTTGAATTGCGTACATTAGAGAGTCGGTGTCGGTGAAAAGCAGCTGTGCTCGCTCCCCATACTGCTTCTTGATGACGTCGTAGTGGAAGCGATACATCAGTAATTTGGAAAGATCGAGCACAGCAAAACCCACGTAAAATGGTTTGTTGATTTCCACTTTGATTTTGCGAAGCTGGATGCCAACGAGATCCTCCTTGAAGATGCGATAATTGATGCAGTGGGGTTTGTTGGTGAGTTCGCGACGTTTTTTGTCGTCGGTGACGAGCCGAATGTCTGACCTTTTCTTCATGTTTTCGCAGGTCTTGCCGTAGACGCTGTTGTTCATTAGCTTAAAAAAATCCTTCTCGAAGTCGTTGGTGGCCGCTGCTCGAAGCCTCTGATTGAGATCGATGTATTTTGCCAGCCAGCAAGACTGCTCGAAGGAGATGACGCGATGAACCTTCTTGAGCCGCATGCCGTGATCCAAATAGAACTGAAGGTTGAGATAGTGAACGACATATTTGCTCTTGTCCATCAGATTAGGCACAAGTTTCGTTTGAGTCATCGCCGAGCGTGGAATGTTGTAACACTTTACAATTCTGGCCTGAGTCTCACCAATCATCTCCTCATGCAGGACTAGTCGCTCGGGAGCGAGTGGGTAGTCGTTGTGCGCATCGTGGATTTCGGCGGGATATTCCAGATCACATTCAACAAAGTAGCCGGTAGTCTGATCCTCGGTTAGACGAAGCCAGTCGATGTTTTTGTATTCCTCCGCCGCCATCCAACGAAAGTTTCGAAAGGGCATAACCTGCGACATCGCCCACCCATAGAGATTGTTTGCATCAAGATAGAGAATGTGAAGCTCGGGAGAGTTCGGGTCGTAGAGAGTCGGCGGAAGAAGCGAATTATTTGCACGAGATAGCCGCTTGGTGATGACACATATGCCGCCCCTAATGCCGTTGTCTAACATCTTGAACATTTCGGGGTCTGAGATGAGATCGAGTTTTGCCTCTGTTATCTTGAGCATGGCGTCCCATGTCAGATTTGGCGCCGACACATAGTGTGCTGGGTCAAGGTCGTAGTGGGTTATACAAACCTTTCGGAACGCCTCAAAGATGCAGGCGAGTTGAAGAACGTCGCAACGCAGATACAACTCCATATAGTCCTGGAGGTTGTTGCATTTAAAGACCCGCCACACGTTTTGTGCGTGCACATAGTCGGCGTCCGAGATGTTAGAATCGCGGAGATTGCTGAAGAACGCCGCGTGGGGTGGAAGGGCCGCTTCTTGAAACTTGGCCCAATCGTCTGCGTAATCGTAGGGATAGACCCCCTTGCGAAGTAGCAGATCAAAGTTATCTTCGCTCTCGTATTCGAACTCGTGGCGCATCATCTCGAAGTTGTCCTTCCCCGATTTCAGGAGGTTTGCGGTCAGTGCCTCGAGAGATGCGGCCATGAATTGAAGAGAATCTTTGAACACGATGTGGTCCCCCCAGGCAAGAAGCAGATATTTTTCCATACTCTGCCCTATCAGCTTGATGTGTCTTGCCTTGTACTTGTTGAGGGAAGTTACAACGATGTGACTGTCGTATCCTCGGAAGTTGTGGAAGAAAACCGGGATTTTGTATTCGCTGCGCATACTGAGATTGCATTTGGAGTGGGCTGCTCCGCGGAATTTGCCGGTTATGTGGTTGTGATCCCGCACCTTGTCCTCCATTTCGCCAAAGTTGTTTCTCTTGAAGGGGTAGTGGCAGATCGAACAGGTGGTTGCGTCTTCGAAGTTTCTGATGTCCTCCAAACTCATGATCAGTCTCTGGATGTCGAATAGGTAGGCCTTGCACTGCTCCTCTATCTGGATAAGTTCATCGAGAAACCACTCAACAGAATCTGCTCCGGTGTGAATTCGAGCAGCAATATCATTGAGATGAGGAATGTCAGGGCAGACGAGCTTCAAGCCAACAGAGCATGGCTCGTGATGCTGGTATAGGACCGTCTTGTCCTTTCTGTGATGACCCGCCTGATCTGGGGCCTGATTGATCTTTGTGAGAATTGACTCGAAATCAGCATAGATGACGAACGGGAGTTTCTGCTGATATTTTGTTTTTGTGAACTCAATTGTCTTCCCGGGCTCTGGTAGGGTGTAGATTGTTGAGTTGAAGTTCTCACGAGTACAATATTTGCTGTGAATGTCGAGATCCTCCTGTGAATAGAAGTGGCCCATGCAGCGAAGACAAAAGTATTTCCGAACTTTCGCCTTGTTGATGTCGAAGAGCACCCGAGAGATATCACGAATCCAGGCATAGTGCCCGTCCCAGTAGAGAAGATTGACCTCTCGAGTGAAGTTCTCTCGACGACTCACATAAAAGGGATAGCGTGCTTTGCCCTCGTCATCATAGAAGCAGAAGACGTTGTTTTTAATATTGAGCCTATCCTCCATTTGGCGCATGTCGACGGGGTTGACGGGGTAGTCGATGTCGAGCAAATTCTCGTCTTCAAATAGATCGTCATATTGTTTTGAGCGCTCGGAGTGAACTGTTTTGTTGTATATTGCTGCCAGAATGCTGTATCCGAAGCATCGCTCATCGGTATTTTGAACATTGACTATCGCTTTCTTGTTTGCTAAGAATGTTGGGAGCGGTGTGTATGAAGAACCAGAGAGTGGTCGAAATTGTGCGATCTGAAGGTCGAGTCGTAAAATTTCTTTGATTTGAAGACCGCTTTTGTTTCGAAGCTGGTTGCAGTTGCTGTTTTTTAGATCCTCGAATACCGCAAGCAGATCGATGTCGTTGACGTTGTAAACGGTGTGGGCCACTGTGTGAATATAGTTGGGGGCTTCTGGCTCGCGAGTCACCATATTCTCGTATTGACCAACTAGGACGATCCAAAACTTGTT
>Ga0080064_1007743_pt1 | contig 10642 bp, 8 predicted proteins | sample Subgrocontami54m_FD_69260 | JGI IMG/M metagenome (GOLD analysis project Ga0080064, IMG submission 69260) | Subsurface groundwater microbial communities from S. Glens Falls, New York, USA - GMW46 contaminated, 5.4 m (SPADES assembly) (version 2) ... | reverse complement strand
TCCACCACTTCTGCGCCGCCTGCCGGCAGCAACGAAAACTTGGGCGCGGCAACGATCTGCTGGCGCGCCTGTTCGGATCTTGTCAGCGCCTCGAGAATAAAGGACATGTCACCCTCCGGCCGCGGCCTGGGTCAGGCGCGGCATACGTTCATCGAGGAGCATGCTCAGGCGACCAAGCGTGAGCGCACCAGCCACGCCGTCGGGCGGCATGCCCTGCGCGAGTTGAAAAGCCTTGACCCGAGCGAGCAGTTCCGTGCCGAACGAGGCCGGTCCCTCAGCGCTGCCGCCCTGGAGGCGCGCGAGACTCCTGCGCAGCCACGATACAGTCGGTCCCTTGCTGCCCAGCGCCAACGTGTTGCGAAAGCCGGGTGGCGAATGCCAGAGAAGCATGTATTTGCCCGACCACAGCGGGGCGATGTCCGCCAGCGCGACACGGCGCGGCTCGCCGGCCACCGAGAACATCGCGCCGTCCTCGCCGCGAGCCGTGAGTACGACGTGATAGCGCTGATCCTTGTGATTGCCGTTCATTAATAGCAGCGCCGGCTGATCCATGTGAAGAAGGTCGGAAAGACCGCCGCGGGAATACATGCAGTACATGTGGGCTGCTTCCGCTACCTTGCACGCGGAGCCCTCGCTCTGCGGATCGTACGCAATGCCGTATAGCTTCAATAGATCGTGGAATGCCAGCGCTTCGCTTTGTTCGCGCGGCACGCGGCCGTCCGGCCAATACAGGTCATCCATCGGCAACCGCTCGGCATGGGCCTTGGCAGGCGGTGTCGGCTGAACAAGTGCGGCAGGTGTCACCGGCTGAACAAGTGCGACAGATGGCGCCGGCTGAACAAGTGCGGCAGATGGCGCCGGCTGAACAAGTGCGGCAGGTGGCGCGGGCCAAGCGAAAATGGACCCTGGCAGAAGACCGGCCGCGAACACGCCGCCCGCGCACAACGCGGCCAAACATGCCAGCGGCCAACCGAGCATTCGGCCCCAGAACATGCGCGCCGCCGACACGCCGCTGACTTCGCGTGCCGCCATCCTCAGGGTTTTCGGCGTGACCTGCATCATCCCGCGTACGTAGGTACCCAGCAGCGCCCGGTCGCACACCAGGTTGATGAGGCGCGGCACGCCTCCGGTCAAGCGGTACAACAACCCGGTCAGAGAAGAGGGAAAAAGCGGCAGCTGCGCGCCCGAAACACTAAGGCGGTGAACGATGTAAGAGGCCACTTCGAGCCGAGTCAGATGGGTGAGGTGGCAGCGTGCGACGATGCGCTGCGCCACCTGACGCATATCCGCTCGGCGCAGGAGCGCCTTCAATTCCGGCTGGCCTATCAGGATGATCTGCAGCAATTTGCGCGTATTGGTCTCGAGGTTGGTCAAGAGGCGCAGTTGCTCGAGCACATCAGGGCGCAGGTTTTGCGCTTCATCGATGATCAGTACCGCGCGCCGGCCTTGCGCATTCGCCCGCAACAGATGGGCATTGATAGCGTCGATCAGCATCTTGACGCTGCAGGCGCCGGAGGGCAATTCCACGTGAAATTCGTCGCAGATGGCGGCCAGCAGCTCTTCCACACTCATTTTCGGATTGAGGATGAACGCCACGTCGCAGCGTGCGTCGATCTGTTCGAGTAAGCAGCGGCATAGCGTGGTCTTGCCGGTTCCGACCTCGCCTGTAAGCAACACGATACCGCCCTCGCCCTGCACGCCGTAGAGCAGGTGCGCGAGTGCCTCGCGATGCCGGCTGCTCATATACAAGAAGCGCGGGTCGGGCGCGATCGAGAATGGCATGTCCGTGAGACGGAAGTAATCCTTGTACATGCGAGCTCTCCATGCGGCTAAACACCATTGCGTATTGGATGGACATTAGGCCGTAGTGCGCGGCGCCGGACAATGGGGTGGCACCCCGACAATCCGGTAGCAATAGACAGTAGGCCTACTTGAATCCGCAGCACCCGGGGCGCAGCCCGACCTCGATCGCCGCTTGGCGAACTAATCGCAACGCGCTCTACGACATCGGCGTCGATTCGAAAGCGCTTTCCAGTTGCGAAAACGAAAACGGCTTTTCCAGTACGTGACGAATACCCACGGTCCGGGCAACCTGCGGCAGAGCCTCCGATGCATCGCCGGTGATCATGACGCAGCCATATTGCATTGGCAGCCCGCTGAACTGTGCGAAGGTGTCCAGCCCATCGATCCCGGGCAGGCGATAGTCGAGAACCAGCACATCGGGCCGGAACTCGCGCGCAACTTCCAGAGCCCTCTCCCCGCTCGGTACGACCTTTACCTCTGCCAGGCGCCTGCGGAAATGGATTTGCAGGTTCCTGGCGAGGTCAGCCTCGTCCTCGACAATCAGAATCTTCATTCCTGGTGACATGTAAGTCTCCTGAACATAATCGGTGCTTACGTTATATCAGGCACACCCCAACAAGACCGTGACTGCGCAATTACATTCCAGTCATGCGTAAACCTGCGGCGATGCCGGCCACCCACGCATTGGCGCCGTGAGTCGCCTTGGTCAATGCAAGGAATCCGACTGAGGCGACAGAATCGTCCTAGCGACCGAACCATGCCGTGATGCCGGAAGGATCCCTAGGCTCTGCCGGATGTATTTTCCGATCAAGATCAGCGTCGGGTAGATCACTTCATGATCAATCTTTTCGTGAATTGTCAGGTTGTAGGCGAATTCTGCGAATTCACCGTTTTTCTCCCGGCGCGCTGCCCGCAGCAATTGCGCAGCCGCATCCATGATCAAGCGATGATGCTGCACCATGGCTTCGCGCCGGGCGCTTAAAGCGGAAATCAGTGGCAGAATCTTTGCCATCTCCGGTCGCACGGCGTGTAGCGCCAGATCCTCCAGCAAGCCGAACACGGGGAATATGGTTTGCTCTTCCATTTCGAAATGCGGCAGGCACAACTCGGCGACGCGCTTGGCTGCCTCCCCGATCGGGCCGGGTTCCAGTGTTGCCCGGACCAGCTCAGCTCGTATCGCATCGTGGGCGACTCGCAATGCTGCATGCGTGTTTGTATGCCATCGGAATTTCAAGTCCATCGGTAAATCCTCAGGTAACGGGGCTGGTCCCGCGCGCGCAGGAACGCATGCATGGCAGGCGGGCAGCGCGTAACAGCAGGTTCAAATGCACCTTCCGCGACAGCCGCGCGCGCGTCGGCGCTGTGCGCTTCACATTCGCATGACATCCCTGCACTCCGGTTCTCGTGCCGACCAAGTGCCCCCAACAGGGACTACTTTGCCACGGTCATGCGAACGGGAGCATGACGGCAGGATTATTTTCCTGCAATGCTCGAGCCCGGGACGATGGCGCGACGCAGAAACTTCCTCTGCGCCTACCCGGCATCAGCGCCAGTCAAAGAGTTACCAAAATGTAATGTCGGCGCCATGCTCTCGTCCGCTGCGGTTTGCTATAACGTAAGCCACATTGTGGAGGGCGTCTATCAAGCTGTCCGGGAATCGATCGTGACTTCATTTTCCAAATTCGATCGCGAATCCATACGCAGAGTTCCCGCAGCCGCCCACCGAGTGCAAAGAGAGCACCCGCCCGCATTGCGCTATGCAACTGCGAACCGGTACTGGTGAATGATCAATTTCTTTACACGAAGCGAGGATGAATGACCATGAGCACGAACACAACGGCCGCAAAAACCGCCAAGGAAGCAGCAGGCTTTGAGTCAGCCGAGCCGATCGCAAAGGGCGGTGGTGGAGGCGGCCAGCAAGTGACCGTTTCTTCAGCGCAAAAATACACATTGATCGGTCCGCATCGAAAAGCGAAAGACGATCCGGCCACAGCCGAAGCGCGGGAATTGCTTTCCGACTCTTCAGGGGAGAGCGTCGCGGATTCCAATCCGATCGTCATTGCTGCAGCGGCCACCGCCCGCAGCGACGCCTCGAATGACACCGCTGCGGGCGCGAACGCACACGCACCCGATGTGCTAGCGGACGCCGAAGGCGCCGGCGGCGCGGCAGCCGCTCCTTCGAGTTCCTTCCAGCTGAGTCAAGGCATGACCGCGGAAACAGGAATATCCGCAGCGGGAGTTGCGTCGCCCGCGGCCGGCGCGGCGGCGGCCGAAATGACATTTTCGCCGCTCATGGCCCTGCCCTTATTGGCGCTTGCTGCCGCCGCTGGTGGTGGTGGCGGCGGCGGAGGGGGCGGCTCCACTCCGACAGCCAGCACATCGCAGCTTACGCAGGTTGATTCCCTTTCTCCGACGAGTGACGCGACGCCGAGCACGCCGGCACCTACGCCTACACCTGCCCCTACACCTGCCCCTACTACCCCGACGGCTGACGCGACGCCGAGCGCGCCGACACCTGCGCCGACGCCTGCTCCTTCTACCCCGACGGCTAACGCGACGCCGAGCGCGCCGACACCTGCGCCGACGCCTGCTCCTTCTACCCCGACGGCTGACGCGACGCCGAGCGCGCCGGCACCTGCGCCGACGCCTGCTCCCACTACCCCGACGGCTGACGCGACGCCGAGCGCGCCGGCACCTGCGCCGACGCCCGATCCTGCGCCTCCGACGGGCGACACGACCCCTGTCACGCCGGCGGCTCCCGCTGTCTCCGTTGTCACGGTCGCAGACGCGCAGCTGCTCCTGCAAGTCGATCCGGGGGCGCTATTCAGCCTGTCCGACACGGCGGCCAATCTATTGGCGGCCCCTGCGGCGCTGATCGCCGGGGCGAGCGCGGTAACGGTGAGCGACCTGCCGGCGTTGTCGGTAGCGCAGGCCGATACCCTGCTCAATGTCGATCATGCCGCGATGAGCTACAGCCTCGCCGACTCGGCGGCCAACCTCGCTGCCGCCCCCTTGGCGGTGGCCAATGGCGCGACCGATATCACCGCGACCGCTGCGGCGACGGTAGCCCAAGCCGCTGCGATCGAGGCCTTCACCAACAGCGGCGTGAACAGCTACAGCCTCGCCGACTCGGCGGCTAACCTCGCTGCCGCCCCCTTGGCGGTGGCCAACGGCGCGACCGATATCACCGCGACCGCTGCGGCGACGGTAGCCCAAGCCACTGCGATCGATGCCTTCACCAACAGCGGCGTGAATAGCTACAGCCTCGCCGACACGGCGGCCAATTTGCTGGCACCGGGCAATGCCGCGCTGGTTGCAGGAGTGAGTGCGGTCACGGTGCAGGACGCCGTAAGCGTTGCGATCGCCAATGCACTGCTGGCGCTAAATGCCGCAACGACGTACAGCCTCGCCGACACGACGACGAACCTGCTGGCTGCGGCCGCGGCGGCCACGGTGACGGATGCCTTGTCGGTCACCGTGCAAGATCCAGTGAATGTAGCGACTGCCGATGCGCTGCTGGCAATCAATATCGGCACGAGCTACGTCCTGAGCGACACGGCGGCAAACCTGCTCGCTCCGGCGGAAGCGGCGACGGTTAGCGCTGCGCTGTCGGTAAGCGTCACCGGAGCAGCCATCTCGGCGGCCGATGCGGATGCATTGCACCTACTCAATGCCCAAACGAGCGGCTTCGACCTGATCGATTCGACGGCCAATTTGGCCTCGGTACCGGCGGTGCTGGGTCTAGCGGCGTCGGTCACGGTGAGCGATGCGGCAACGGTGGCGGGAGCCACGACCGTCCACGCCGGGGCCCCGACGACTCTCCTTAGCATCATTGATGCATCGGACACCTTGGCTTCGGCACTCAGTACTGGCAGCCCCGAGTTGGCGGCGGTCCAGGCCGCCAGCACCATTAGCGTTACCGACCCGACGCTTGCGCTGACAGTCAATGCAGAGCAATTCGGCAATCTGCTGGCCGGGACCACTCTCTTGGCTGCAAACGATACGATCGTGATCGACGGTGCGGATGCGGCGGCGAACCTGGGGGTGCTGCAGCCTTTTGGCGGTGACCTAATCACCGGCATGACCCTGGGTGGCGCATTAAGCGGGTCTTATATCGTCGACTTGGGCACCTCGGGCGTAAGCGCCATAACCATGGAGGGCTTTGGCGAACACCAGATCACCGCGGCGCTGAACCTGCAGGAGAGTTTCGTCGTGGGCATTACCTCGCTTGGCGGCTCCACGATCAACAATTTGGAAGTGGGCGACCTTATCGACGTAAGTGTTGCAGGTATCACCCAACTCACTACGCAAGAGGCTACGGCAGCTCTCGTCGATGTGGACGGCGATTGGGCGTTCGATGGCGGCGTGTTGACCTGGTGGGATTCCCTAAACGCCACTGCCGACATCTTGACGCTCCAGTTCGCCGCCGGCGCCACGACCCTGCAACTGGCGGCGGACAATCACAGCTTCGAGGTCATATGAGGCTCGCGACGCCCTGACGCGACGGGTGTTGTCGGCCTAACTCAACTCGGCGCTGGAAAAGTCACACAGGCCGTCGCGAGTGGAAACACTCCGACGGCCTTGCAGCGCTGCGGTTTGCACTGCCGACAACTTCCTCGTCGTCGCGGTGTGCCCGCTAACGGGTTCACGGCCGATCCGACAATCGAGTTCGCACCATGACCAGCCAGGCCTTCCTCTGCCTCAGGGCTCGTGCAAACAAGTTGGCACACGAGTGCTCACCTCAAACCACGCTCCCGTCAAATAGGTTCTGGTAACTGGGAATGGTATTCAGGGTTCCTGCACGGAATAGGTCTGCGCGAACAGCGGAGTTGTCAAGATGCTTGCTTGGTGGGCGATGCGCCAAAGGCAAGCGGCAGGCGCTGCCAGACTGCCGGTTCCACGCGCCTAGCCGAGCGCGATTTTGAGAGAACGGCAGATGACGAAAATCCTGGTCGTGGACGACGAAACGAAAACCGCAGCCTATTTGCGCAAAGGCCTCGCGGAGAACGGCTTCATCGTGGACGTCGCGGCGACCGGCGAAGACGGGTTGCACGCTGCCACGGGCGGCGATTACGACCTCATCGTCCTGGACGTGATCCTGCCGCAACTGGACGGCTGGACCATCCTTAGCGCACTGCGCGGTGCAGGCAATCACACGCCGGTCCTGTTCCTGACCGCGCACGATTCGGTGCCGGATCGCGTCAAGGGGCTGGAGCTCGGCGCGGACGACTACCTGGTCAAGCCGTTCGCATTTTCAGAGTTGCTTGCGCGCGTGCACTCGCTGCTGCGCCGCGGACCGGGCAGGCAGGCGGAGATATTGTGCGTCGCGGATCTCGAAATCGACACCGTCAGGCAGACCGTAATGCGCGGCGGACGGCACATCGAGTTGACCGCGAAGGAATTCGCACTCGTATCGTTGCTTGCGCGGCGTGCCGGCGAGGTCCTATCGCGCACCGTGATCGCCGAACAGGTCTGGGACATGCATTTCGATTGTGACACCAACGTGGTGGACGTCGCGATCCGGCGGCTGCGCAGCAAGATCGATGACGCTTTCGACAAGAAGCTGGTGCACACCGTGCGTGGGCGGGGCTATGTCCTCGAATCCCGCTGATCGTGCGCTCGACCGCCCGCGGCGCACGCCGATTTCGATCACGCTACGCCGTGCTTTACGCCGCGTCGGCGTCCGTCATGTCTGAAAGACGCCGGTGCGATCCGATGCGCGTCTGCAAATTGAAGCGGGAATGGAATCTTTCGAAGCGTTGAGCGCATTGATTACGGCGGCGTGGCGATTCCGGCGCGCGCATTGCGCGCGATACGGTCGGCTTTCGCGTCACGCCTTTCGGGCGATTGCTCAAAACTAGGGGCAGAGGCCCAGATTTTCGGGCGATTTCAGCCGCGGTTCGCGGGCGGCATCCTGGCCGCTTGGCCGCGCAATTATCATTTTGGCGCGATGAAACTGTAATCGTTGCGCCACGCTCCCGTCAGACGCATTCTGGTAAGAAGCAAATGGTATCCAGGAATCCTCCACGGAATTTGTCTGCGCAACCAGCGGAGGAATCAAAATGCTTGCGTGGCGGACGATGCGCCAACGGCAAGCGGCAGGCGATGCCGAATGGCCGGTTCCACGCGCAGCCGAACGCAACTTGGAGAGCAAGGCAGGTGATGAAAATCCTGGTCGTAGACGACGAACCCAAAATCTCGGCCTATTTGCGCAAAGGCTTCGCCGAAAACGGCTACACCGTGGAGGTCGCGGCGACCGGCGCAGACGGCTTGTACGCTGCCGTTACCGGTGATTTCGAACTGGTCATCCTCGACGTGATCCTGCCGCAAGTGGACGGCTGGTCCATTCTTCGCGCCCTACGCGGCGCCGGCAAACAGACGCCAGTTCTATTCCTGACTGCCTGCGATGCGGTGTCGGATCGAGTCAAGGGCCTGGAGCTGGGAGCCGACGACTATCTGATCAAGCCGTTCACATTTTCCGAGCTGCTTGCGCGCGTGCGCTCATTGCTACGCCGCGGACCTGGCAGGAACACGCAGATACTGTATATCGCGGATCTTGAAATCAACCCGATCAGGCAAAGCGTGATGCGCGCCGGCCGGCACATCGAACTGACCGCGAAGGAGTTCGCGCTGGTTTCTTTGCTTGCGCGGCGTGCCGGCGAAATCCTGTCGCGGACCGTGATCGCCGAACAGGTCTGGGACATGAATTTCGATTGCGACAGCAACGTGGTGGACGTTGCGATCCGACGGCTGCGCGGCAAGATTGACGGCCCCTGCGACAGGAAGCTGATTCACACCGAGCGCGGGCGTGGCTATGTCCTCAAATCCAGCTGATCGCGTGCTCGGCCGCGCGCCGCATTCGATCACGGCGCGCCTTGCCGTGCTCTTCGCCGCTTCCGCGTGCATCATGCTGTTCGTGTCCACGGGCTCGCTTTACCTGACTCAGACATGGGGCATGGAACAAGACGACGCCGGCTTCGTGATCGATAAAGTCCATCGCCTCGAGCGGGCCCTGCAAGAGTATCAGCAGAATCCTGGTTCCCTGCACGAGGAGGTCAACTGGAGGGGCGGACCCCGTGAAGGCGCGCCATACCATGCTTTCTATTCCCGGATTCTCGATGGCAAGGGGCGCCTGGTCATCGAGACCGCAGGCATGGCGGCAGTCGTTCCGGGCGCACCGTTTCCGTCACCGGTGGACTTGGAGCGCATTACCGGAACGCAGGAAAAGGTGCAACGCTGGCGCTCACCTGAAGGACGTACGTATTGTCTGTTGACCGCCAGCGCGCGTAACGCGCAAAGCGGACACGCGTGGGTGATACAGGTCGCCATGGATGATTTCAAGGACGAGGACATGGTCTCGATCCTGCAATTCGCAGTGCTGGCAGTGGTGCTCCTCGGGGCCTTGGTATCCGCGGGTATAGGCGGCGTTGTCGCGCGCCGCTGCATGCGGCCGCTTCGTGACATGGCTGCGGCGGCCGAGCGCATCACGGTCAGCAGGCTTGACGAACGCATCGATGTGGCACGCCAGCCCGACGAACTGGCCACGCTCGCAGCGGCCTTGAATCGCACGCTGGTTCGCCTCGAAGATTCGGTCGCCCGCATGTCACAGTTCGCCGCGGACGTGGCGCACGAGCTGCGAACCCCGATCCACAATCTGAAGGGCGAGGCGGAAGTCGTCCTGTCGATAAAGCGCACGCCCGAGGAATACCGCGACGTTCTGGAGTCCAGCCTGGAGGAGTTCGACCGGCTGTCGAGCATGATCGACAAAATGCTGTTCATCGCGCGCGCGGAGAATCCGCAGCAGCAGATCGAGCGGGTACGATTCGATGCGCGCCGGGAGATCGACGCGGTGGTGGAGTTTTTCGAGGCCATGAGCGAATCGCGCGGAGTCATGGTCATCGCGCAGGGGCAGGGCGTCATCGATGCCGACCGGCTTCTGTTCCGCCGGGCCTTGACCAATCTTCTGTCCAACGCCTTGCGCCACACGCCGAGTGGAGGGCGCATCGTCCTCACGATCGAGCAAGCCGATGACGCTACGGTTCAGGTCAAGGTCATCGACAGCGGCTTCCGGGCCGAGCTCCTGCCGGGGATTGCGGATCGCCCGATGTTCGCGAATCGGAACAATGCCCGCGTGTCGGAGACCAGCGGACTGGGACTCATGATCGTCAAATCCATCGTCGAGCTTCATGCCGGTGCGTTCGCGATCGACAGCGCGCCGGGCAAGGGCACTAGCGTTGTCATGTGCTTCCCGGCACCCGCGCCCGCCGCGCCACAGTCCGAGCATGTTTCCGCGCCCGATTCCGCCGCGGCAGCGGTGGCGCCGCAGTCCTCCCCCTCCCCCGGCCCCATCCTCGCGCTGAGGGCATGGCATCTTCCCCGCCTTCCGGATTAACGGAAATGTAATTTCGCGGTCACGCTCCTGTTCGGGGGCGTTTGCCATACAGCAATCGTAAGTGCGGCAATTGAGATGCTTGCACGCGAAGAATTCGATCGTGTTTTTTCCGGATCGAACTTAGGAGAAGGATGAGTATGTTTCTTTCAAGTGAGGCGTCGAGCACCAGGATTTCGTCCACGTGCGCGATAAACGGGCCGATAGGTCACTACGACCAAGTCCACGACTTCACTGCGCAAGGCGCTCCCTCCGAACATGCGTGCCGATAACTGGCAGCGCGCCGTCGGTCGCCGGCGGCATTCGCGGCCGGTCGCATCCCCGGCTCGCGCCGGGGCCCCTGCTTCCTGCTCACGCCGCCAGCAGGAAGTCGGTCGCGTCGATCGTGGTCGCATCGCCGATGCCGAGCAGGCGAATGGAGTCCGCCCCGATCCCGATCAACGTGTCGGC
>Ga0080064_1007741_pt1 | contig 10646 bp, 9 predicted proteins | sample Subgrocontami54m_FD_69260 | JGI IMG/M metagenome (GOLD analysis project Ga0080064, IMG submission 69260) | Subsurface groundwater microbial communities from S. Glens Falls, New York, USA - GMW46 contaminated, 5.4 m (SPADES assembly) (version 2) ... | reverse complement strand
TCTACGTCGTGCTCGGCACGATCTTCGGCTTCATTCTCAGCCGGTCGGGAGCGGCCGACTACAACTACATCCAGGGGATGTTCCTGTTCGAGCGGTTCCAACTGTACGGGATTATCGCGACCGCAGTGGTCCTGACCGCGCCGGGCCTCTGGCTCATCAAACGCGCGGGACGCACGGCGAGCGGCGTCCGCATCCAAGTGGAGCTCAAACCAGCACATCGCGGCAACCTCGTCGGCGGCCTGCTCTTCGGCGTCGGCTGGTCGATCGCAGGCATGTGCCCAGGGCCGATCTTCGTGAACATCGGCGAGGGCAAGGTGTACGCGCTCGCAGTGCTGGCTGGCGCGCTCGTCGGAACCGGGCTGTTCGGCGCGATTTACACGCGCATCCAGACGTATTTCCAGCTGCCGCCGCTCACCTATGGCGCCAGCAAAGGCTAGATGTTCAGTCCCGCCATGTGGTGGAGAGGGTTCAGTCTGAATCTTTGCGGCTGTTCTGTCCAGAGCTGACAAATTCGCTCAAACGGCGTGAGGCCGCGAAGGCTCTTCAATCGCTTGGCGAAGTTGTGCGCATCGAGGAACGTGGTCAGGTGTGTTCGAAGGCTCTCGTGGGTTTCGTAGAAGAACCGGCGGACGGTCGCGTCCTTGATGGTGCGATTCATCCGTTCGACTTGCCCATTGGTCCACGGATGGTTGAATTTGGTGAGGCGATGCTCGATGCCGTGCTGGGCGCACGCAAGGTCGAAGGCATGGGCACGGAAGGGCTGATGCGCCGCCAGCCTCTGACGAATTTCCGCCACGGTCCACCCGCCCTCCGGCGGGGTGAATTGAAACCCGTTGTCAGTGAGCACGGTGTGGATCGTGTACGGCACGCGCTCGATCAGCCGACGTAAGAAGTCCGCCGCGATCCGGCGCGTGGCCTGGTCGTGTAACTCCGCGAACGCAAACTTGCTGACGCGATCGATCGCAACGAAGAGATAGAGCTTCCCCTCGTTGGTCCAGACTTCCGCGAAGTCGATGTGGATGTAGCCCAGGGGATAGCTCTTGAATTTCCGCCGCACGCGCGTGCCTTCGGTGGTCGGAAGGCGACTCACGCCATGCCGTTGAAACAGGCGGTGTAGGGCCGATCGGGTGAGGTGGGGAATGGTGGCCTGGAGGGCGTACAGGCAATCATCGAGGGACAACAGGGTGTGACGGCGAAACGCGAGGATGAGGAGCTCCTCCTCGGCTGATAACACGGTCGAGCGTGGGACTTTGGGTCCCATGGGGCGGTCTTCAGGGGTCGTTCGCTTGCGCCACTTCGCAACGGTCTTCGGATTAATCCCGTACCGCTCGCTCAACGCCTGGATCGAAGTCTTCGATCGCTGTATTGCTGCTCGGATGGCGTGAGTGGTCGTGGCGCACCCGTGAAGTACCTGTCCCATAGTGTCTCCTTGGCGGTGGGGCTTATCATCTCTCCACCACACCGTGGGACTAAACATCTAGCGCGGCAAATCCTTCGCGCCCTCACTTCTCCCGCGACTTGAGGGCGCTCTGGAGCTTATCGGCGAGCGATCCGAAACCCTCTGCGGGAGCGACGTCCGCGCGTTCGGTGTACTCGCGCACCTCGTCGGCCTCTCGCGCGTCCAGGAACACGCCGAACTTCTCGTGACGCTCAACCCGGCCCGTGAGGCGCGCGCCGGGCACAAGCTCAGATGGCGGCGGCGGCGCACCGGCAGCCCGCGCCGAACCGTCCTCAACGAGCGCGACCCCAATCCGCTTCTTCTCGAGATCGATGCTCAGGATCTCGAAGGCCGCGGTCATTCCCACGGCGACCGATCGGGACCACCCTTTCGAGTGCCCTGTCGGCGCGAACGTGGAGGCGTGGGCCAACCCTTCGACCCCCGGCTCGAGCTCGACGAACGCTCCGAATTCCGTGAGGCGCGTGACGCGGCCAGTGCGCACCTGGCCCACCTCGTACGTCCCCGCCACGGTTGACCACGGATCGGCGCTGAGCTGCTTCAACCCAAGGGCGATCTTCTGCGTAGCTTCGTCGATGCGCAGGACCTTGACGGTGATCTCCTCGCCGGGCGCCACGACCTGCGACGTATCCGACACGCGGGACCACCCCATCTCGGACACGTGAAGCAGACCCTGCACGCCGGCGCCCAGGTCGACGAATGCGCCAAAGTCGCGCACGGACGTGACACGCCCGGTCAGCACGGCGCCCACAGCGATCGACCGCCAGACCTCGACGGCACTGGCGCGCTGCTGTTCTTCGAGCAGCGCACGCCGCGAGACGATGAGGTTCCTGCCCCCTTCCTTGTACTCGATGATCCGGAATGTGTAGACACGCCCGACGTGCTGGCCCGGATCCGCGGTCCGGACGATGTCGATCTGGGAGAAGGGACAAAAGGCTCGCTGGCCGCCGATGCGCACCTCGTATCCGCCTTTCACATCGCGTTCGACCTTGCCCTCAACCGGCAGGCCGGATCGGAACGCGTCTTCAAGCTGCCGGTCGGTCGCGGCACCGCGGGCCAGCCGCCGGGAAAGCGTCAGCCCTCCCTCGGTTGACACAACCATCGCCCGGATGCGGTCGCCCACGTTGACCTCGAGAACGCCCTCGCCGTCCTTCAATTCGGCGATCTCAATCAGCGCCTCGCCCTTGCCGCCGACGTTGACGAATGCCACTTCGGCGCCGATCGCCACGATGCTGCCCTCGATGGTCTGACCCTTCTCGATGCGCTTCGCTTGAATCGAAGCCTCGAACATCGATGCAAAGTCTTCGTCGGGTTCGCTCACGACGCTCTCCTCATTGCGCTGGTGTTGGGCTAGGCGTGACATTCAAACGTATTTTATCTACATTCAATTGTCGACGAGAGAACGACTGTGAGCCTCCGAAGGCCTGACGCTTCGCAACGACGTGCAAGAAACACGCGCGCAAGATGCTTCACCTTGGCGTGTTCGGTGGCAAGTACATGACCGATTGCCGCGACGAGCTCCCGGAGAGCTGGTTCGCAGAGGCACAATTGTGCGCTGACCAGACGTTGCTGCATTGGGCATGCGACAGCCGTAAGCTGTAGGGGGCCCAAGATCATGCGCGTCTTTGTAACTGGAGCAACGGGTTTCATCGGGCGGGCTCTCGTGCCGCGCCTTCAGCGCGACGGTCACTCGGTCATCGTCTGGGCTCGATCCGCCGCACGGGCTCGGGATCTGCTCGGAGCCGACGTCGAGATTGTGCTTGCCGACAGAACGACAGCGACCATGACCGACGCCCTCCGGGGTTGCGGTGGGATAGTCAATCTTGCCGGCGAGCCAATCGTTGGGAGGAGGTGGACACCGGCTCGCCGTGTGCTGCTCGAACAGAGCCGCGTCCAATTCACCGAGTCGTTGATCGATGCGATTGCGGCTGCTGGCGTCACACCGCGAGTGCTGGTGTCCGGCAGTGCGGTTGGCTACTACGGTGATCGCGCGGGCGAAGTCCTCGCGGAGGAATCGACGCGCGGCGACGACTTTCTGGCCAACCTGTGCGTCCGCTGGGAATCAGCCGCCCGAAAGGCTGAAGATCTGGGAACCCGCGTTGTCCTTCTGCGAACGGGCATTGTCCTCGGGCGGGCGGGCGGTGCGCTCGCGCAGATGCTGCCGCCGTTCCGCCTCGGACTGGGTGGCCCAATCGGTTCTGGCCGGCAGTACGTTCCGTGGATTCACCTTCACGATCTCGTGAAGATCATCGCGGCAGCGCTAATCGACGAGACATACCGGGGCCCCGTCAACGGCGTCGCGCCGCAGGAGGCGACCAGCCGTGAATTCTCGCGAGCGCTTGGCGACGCGTTGAACCGGCCTGCGGTGCTGTCCGTCCCCGCGCTGGCACTCAAGGCGATCTTCGGCGAGGCCGCCAGCGTGCTCCTCGGCAGTCAGCGCGTCGAGCCGCGCGCCTTGACGTCTCGAGACTTCCCGTGGGAGTTCCCGACGCTCCAGGCAGCGCTCGACGATATCGTTCACGATCGAGCGGCAGCCATCGTCGACCGAGGTGCCGCTGACCACAGGAAGACTGATGCCCGTTACGAGCTCCGCACGAAGGCGATCGTGGACGCCCCGCTCGCCGAAACGTTTGCGTTCTTCTCCAAGGCCGGGAATCTCGGCCTGCTGACGCCCTCTCCAATGAAATTCTCGATCCAGGGCGCCGTGCCGGTGATGGAGGCGGGAAGGACTATCGACTATCACATCTCGATGGGTCCTGTGCGTGTGGCATGGCGCTCGCGGATTGTGGAATGGGAGCCCGGCCGCGCCTTCGTCGACGTGCAGGATATCGGGCCCTACAAGTTCTGGCGGCATCAGCACACGTTTCACGGCGACGGCCAGCGCACCGTGATGGAGGACCGCGTGTGGTACACGCCGCCGTTTGGGCCGTTCGGGCGGGTGGCGCATCGGCTTTTCATCGCTCCGACACTTCGCCGCATCTTTCAGTACCGAAGCGATGTCATCCGCCTGCGCTTCGGCGGCGCCTAGTCTTTGCTGATTCAGTAACGGCTGATCACAACAATCACCGGTAGTACTGATTCATCGAAGACGCTCCACTAGCTGGTGCTGGTGTTATTGGCGCCCGTGCCAGAATCTGCCTATCTCGTAGGCTCAATCGCTTCCCTGCCGTCCATGTACGGCCGGAGCGCTAGCGGAATCGTCACAGAACCGTCCTTCTGCTGACAGTTCTCGAGAATCGCCACAAGCGTTCGACCCACCGCGAGTCCGGAGCCATTGAGCGTGTGCACGAATTCCGTCTTCCCGGTGCCGGCGGCGCGAAACTTGATGCTCGCCCGCCGCGCCTGAAAGCCTTCGGCGTTACTGCATGAGGAAATCTCCCGGTACATCTTCTGGCTTGGGAGCCACACCTCAATGTCATAGGTCTTTGCCATGTTCTGTCCGAGGTCGCCGGTGCAAAGCAACATGGTTCGATAGGGCAGTTCCAGCCGCTTCAACACCTCCTCGGCGTTGAGCGTCAGCGACTCCAGCTCATCGTACGACTGCTCGGGAGTCGTCACCTTCACGAGCTCCACTTTGTCGAACTGATGCTGGCGAATCAGCCCCCGAACATCCTGCCCGTAGGAACCGGCTTCGCTTCGGAAACACGGTGTGTACGCCGCGTAACGTATCGGCAGATCGCGTCCGTCGAGAATCTCGCCGCGGTGAAGATTAGTGAGCGGCACCTCGGCCGTCGGCACCAGATACAGGTCCCAGTCGCCTGCGATCTTGAAGAGTTCCTGTTCGAACTTCGGAAGCTGGCCGGTTCCCGTGAGCGATGCGCTGTTCACCATGAACGGCGGCTCGATCTCCCGGTATCCGTACTCTCGCGTGTGCAGATCGAGCATGAAATTGATGAGGGCCCGTGAGAGCCTGGCTCCGGCGCCACTCAGCACGCTGAATCTGGTGCCCGCCAGCTTCGTCCCGCGCTCGAAGTCGATAATCCCCAGCTCCGGTCCCAGGTCCCAGTGCGGCTTCGGCTCGAACTCAAACGCGCGCGGCTGGCCGGAGCGGCGCACTTCCACGTTGTCGTCCGCGCTCCGACCGATCGGCACGCTGGCATGCGGAAGGTTGGGCAGCGCGAACAGCACTTGATGGCGCTGGTGATCGATCGAATCGAGCTGAACGCCAAGCTGCTTGATCTGTTGGGCTCGCGCGCGGTTGGTTTCCAGAATGTGCGTCGTGTCCTGGCCCATGCGCTTGGCGCGCGCCACCTCATCGCCAGACGTGTTCTGCTGGCGCTTCAGCCCTTCGAGCTCAGGAATGATTCGGCGCCGAGCGGTCTCCAATGTGGCGAACTCCTCGAGTGCCTTGTTGAGATTATCGAGATCGAGACCGCGATTGCGCAGGCCTGCACGAACCAGATCGGTATTGCCGCGAACGAGGTTTGGATCGAGCATCAGTCATTGTATCTTCCCGCGCCCCCCTGTTACGATCGGCCGCATGAACACGTGCGTGCGCAAGGTCGTCTTTCCAGCGGCTGGCCTCGGCACGCGCTTTCTGCCCGCCACGAAAGCCCAGCCAAAGGAAATGCTCCCCCTGGTCGATAAGCCGATCATTCAGTATGGGGTCGAGGAAGCGGTTGCTTCAGGTATCAGCAACATCATTCTCGTCACCGGTCGTGGCAAGAATGCGATCGAGGATCACTTCGACGTCAACGTCGAACTCGAATCGTTCCTCGAGGCGCGAGGCAAGCGCGAACTGCTCGCAGAAGTCCGCAAGATCTCGAGCATGATCAACGTGGCCTATGTGCGACAGGGCGAGCCCCTCGGGCTTGGCCACGCAGTGCTCGTCACTCGGGATCTGGTAGGCGACGAACCGTTTGCCGTCATCCTGGCAGACGATGTCATCGACGCGACTCCGCCGGCGGTGAAGCAGATGATGGACGTCTTCGAACGGGTTCGAGGGCCCGTGCTGGCTGTCGAGCGCGTGCCGCGTGAGGAGATCTCCAAATACGGCGTCATTGCGCCGGCGCGAGGGAGGGATCTTGGCGAGAGCATCTATGAAGTGACGGACCTCGTCGAAAAGCCCCAGGCAAGTGAGGCGCCGTCCGACCTCGCGATCATCGGCCGCTACATCCTGACGCCGGACGTATTTCCGGCGCTCGCGTCGATCAAGAGCGACCGCACCGGAGAGATTCAGCTGACCAACGGCCTTCGCGAGCTGTTGAAGTCCCGGCCGATCTATGCGTGCGAAGTGAAGGGCGTCCGCCACGACACGGGGAACAAGCTCGGCTTTCTCAAAGCCGTCGTGTATTTCGCCATGAAACGGCCCGAGCTAGCGGGGCCCTTTGCGGAGTACCTCGCGTCGCTCGGCGCCCCGGTTCCCGCGCTCAAGCCTTAGAGGAAACGTCCGGCTTCTCGGCCTTCTCGCTCTTCGGGGAGGATTCGCTTGCGTCCGCCTTTTTGGTTTTGTCGGTTTTGTCGCTGGTATCGCTTTTTCCTGTCTGTGCGTCCGTCTTTCCCGAGTCCGCGTCCTTGGCCCCGCCTTCTGCCTTTTCCGAGCCAGCCTCCTTCTTCGCGTAGTCGGTGACGTACCAGCCGGTTCCCTTCAATTGAAAAGCTGGGGCAGAGATGAGTTTGTGAATCGGGCCGCCGCATTCCGGGCACGTTTCCACAGGGGGATCCGAGAATTTGACGATCTTCTCGAAGCGGTGACCGCAAACGTCACAGTCGTACTCGTAAAGGGGCATATGTCAGCGTTCAGCTATCAGTGTTCAGCGCTGGAGCTCGGCATTCCTGCGCTGACTATTCCAGAAGATCCCCGCGGTCGTCGTCGCCAAGCATGAGTTGACGATGCAGCCAGAAAGGAGCCGTGCCGTTTCCAAGCAGTGTGTCGTGAAACGTGCGAAGTGAAAATGCTTTGCCCTGCTGCTGCTTGTAGTCGTTCCGGAGCTTCAACAGCATGAGCTTGCCGGCGGTGTAGACAAGATACGTTGGATCGAAGGTGCCGCGCTCGGCTTCACGACGTGCACTCGCCTCTCCCATGTAGGCTTCCTCACGGAACAGCCGAACGCCCTGCTCGACCGACATGTCTTCGGTGTGCAATTTGATGCCCACGATGAAGCGCACGAGACGCACGAGCGCTTCGGCAAGCTGGCCGAGCTTGACGCCCGGGTCCTGACGGCCAAACCCGGCCTCGACCATCATCTGCTCGCAGTAGTGGGCCCATCCCTCGACGAACGATGCCGGTGCGAACATCAACGATTTGCGCACCTTCGACCCGACGCGGCGCAGATGCTGGTAGTGGAGAAAGTGCCCTGGATAGACCTCGTGAATGGAGATGGACCAGAGCGTCGGGTAGTTGTAATCGCGCAGATAGTCCTGCTGACGATCGGCCGGCCACGAAGGGTCTGCGTCCGTCAGGTAATAGTAAGCGCGGGTCGGCTTGCTCTCAAAAGGCCCCGGTGTCCACATGCTGGCGAACGACCAGCGATAGAATTCCGGCGTCGGCGCAACGGTGACCGGCTCTCCGGCAGGAATGGTGACGATGGCCTGCCGTTCCAGGTAGGTTTTGAGTTCGTCCAGCTGACGACTGCCAACGCCCACAAGCTCGCCGGGGCCAGGATGATCGGCTTTTGTTTTTGCCCACGCTTGAAGAGGATCCCCGCCGTTCATTCTCCCCGCGAGGCTCTTGAACGTCTCTTGAGTGGACTTCAGTTCGCGAGTGGCAATCGCGAGCAGACGATCCACCGGCATCGACAGCCCTTCGTCGAGTCTGAGCTTCTCTTCGAACTTGTCCCGGCCGAGGCGAAATGATCCGCGTGCGCGCGGCGCCACCTCTGTCTCGAGCTCGTGAATGTACGACCCGAGTGCGTGCGCCGCCTCCGCCTGTCCGTCTGCGAGATCGCCGAGCAAGTGCAGGTCATCGACTGTCGAAAACGCCCGGGGCAGATCGGTCTCGATGAACTTCAAGACGCCGCGCAGCGTCTCGAGACCCACCTTGACGAAAATGCCAGGGGGCTCCTTGATGTTGTCGCGGGCCGCTTGGATCAAGCGCGGTGTTTGACGGAGTTTCGAGAGCACGCGTCTGGCGCGCTCTGGTGCTGGCGCATACGTGAAAAGTGCCTGGCCCGCGATGCTGGAGGCGAGGATGTCGGAGTAGAACTGTGGATTGCGCTCCCACGTGCGAATGTCCTCGAGTTCGAACATGCGACCCCTGAGGCTCGACGCGAGCATCCGGTGCTCGAGGCGTTCCATCCGCGGAAGCGCACGCCCATCGATGTCGCCGAGCCGTCTGAGGTAGCCTGCGAGCGCTCGTGTTTCGCCTTCGATCGCCTGTCGGCTCAAATCCTCGAGAAGATCGTCATGTGTATGCACGCCATCGAGGGTCGCGAACGTCGGGTGCGTCTCGTGAAGGTACGCGAGAAGATCGTCGATGAAATGGGGGAGCGGTTCGGACGCAGGCATAGATCCGTCAATGGTACAATAAACATCCGCTGGTTATGGCTCCCGGGGCAGGCACGCTGTTCGTCGTCGCTACGCCCATTGGCAACCTCGAAGACATCACAGCCCGTGCCCTTCGCGTTCTGGGGGCCGTGGCACTGATCGCTGCCGAAGATACGAGGCGAACGTCGCACCTGCTCGCGCGGTACGCGATTCAGACGCCGATGACGAGCCTTCACGAACACAACGAGGCACGAAAAACGACACAGCTCCTCGCTCGTCTCATGCGCGGCGAGAGCATCGCCCTCGTTTCTGACGCTGGGACGCCGACGATGTCTGACCCCGGGAGTCAGCTTATTCGAATAGCTATCGACGCGAACATTCGGGTCGAGGCAATTCCTGGCCCCAGCGCCGTCATTGCCGCGGTGGCCGTCTCAGGGCTTCCCACAGCAAGCTTTTCGTTCTTCGGGTTTCCTCCAACTAGGTCTAAAGACCGAACCCTATGGTTTGAACGGCTTCTGCGCGTTGGTGGAACTGTTGTCTTCTTTGAGGCTCCCCATCGGATCAGCGCGACATTGACAGAGCTTGAAGCAGCGGCCGGTAACTGCGAGATCTCGGTTGCCAGAGAGCTGACAAAAGCGCACGAGGAATTGGTCAGAGGCCCGATTAGAGATGTGCGTCGACGCCTCACGTCCCCTAGGGGCGAGTTCACGGTCGTTGCCAACATTGGCCATATAACCAATGTTGTACAGCCCGCCCTGCCTGGCGGGCGAGACTTGCTTCATGAATTTGGTGTAATAACCAAATCAAGCGCGTTGAATCGCCGCGCCGCAGTCGCCGCTCTCGCAAGAAAGTACTCAACATCGGTCAGGGACGTCTATAAGGCAGTTGAGACGGCCAAGCAATCCGTCGAATAACCAAAATACCGCAAATGACTCTCAAATGGCTGGATGGCCACATCTTGACCCTTCGACCGACCTTCTGGTACCGTCCGGTCTTCAGCGCGGGCGCGCGACCTTGCGGACGCCAACGCGCGGCAGGGCTTCATGGCGAAACAACGGCCAACTTCGAAGTCTGACGCCGCATCTCGGGCTCATCGAACAGCCCAGGCTGCCGACGAGCCTCGTGGCCGGGTGCCCGCTGCGCCTGCCCGAGCCTTCTCATCGGCACCTGCCCGGCGATCAACGTACTTCGAAGCGGTCGCGCTTTACGAGCGGGGTCTGGAAGCCCTGCAGCGGCACGACTACCGGGCGGCCATTGATCAGTTGAATTCGGTGCTCCGCCTCTACCCAGAAGAGAAGGAACTGCACGAGCGGGTCCGGCTCTATCTGAACGTCTGCGAGCGACACGCGGCGCCGCAGGAGCCTGTGCCGATGACGGTCGAGGAACGTCTCTACGCAGCAACCCTGGCGATCAACGGCGGCCAGTACGATGAGGCCGTTGCGCACCTGCGACTCGTGCGCGACGAAGACCCGGACAACGATCACGCACTCTACATGCTCGCCGTCGCCCATGCGCAGCGGCAGGAACCGGCTGAAGCGATTGCCCACCTGGACCGCGCCGTGGCATTGAATCCGCAGAACCGCGCGATCGCCCGTCAAGACCCGGATCTCGATCCGCTTCGAGACTATGAGGCGTTTCGTTCTGCCCTCGACGCGAGGCCGCAGCGAACGATCGAAAGGCTGCGGCCCCCAACATCTCGAACCAGATCAGGACGATAATTGGGCATGTCGCCCGCCATCCACGTCGTCATCCTTGCCGCGGGGAA
>Ga0080064_1007739_pt1 | contig 10648 bp, 14 predicted proteins | sample Subgrocontami54m_FD_69260 | JGI IMG/M metagenome (GOLD analysis project Ga0080064, IMG submission 69260) | Subsurface groundwater microbial communities from S. Glens Falls, New York, USA - GMW46 contaminated, 5.4 m (SPADES assembly) (version 2) ... | reverse complement strand
TCCAATTTCGTTCGCGCGGTGATTCCAGGTTCTGTCGCAAGCATCGCGCTTATGGCGATGAAATCCTTTATGAATAGCAACAACGGTGGGACAAATAAGAGGACCCAATTCGGTTCCCAGTTTTGATCAGTTGCACGGCCGCTCATAGTTATAGCTTGTGGGCTCACGGCAAACGTCACGTGACGCCACCCAACGGTGGAATTAACCGGGCGGGACGCAACGAGGCAAGCATCCGAGTCTTGCGATGAGAGAATCGCTGAATCCGCTCCGGTTCAATGACTTGTTAGCGCGCCGTCCCACCACACAAGTTCCATCAGCGCCAAGTCTCGCGCTAAAAGCGAAACCATTCAAGCCGCGCCGTAACGAGTGATTCTACCTTTAGATCTGCGGCGCGATAACGGTTGAGTTGACGCGGCGGCGAGCAACTGGGCTACGGACAAGTTGTCGATAAGAGACCCGCTGACTCCGCTCGCGTCCAACGAATTGTTCGGCGACGCCGTGACTATTGAGCGCGACAGGGTACGCGCTCCGTTTTGCGAGTAGCGAAACTGGTGCGTGTACACATATCAACCTTGTAAGCCGTCCCGTCGAATTTATAAATATTCGTATAATTGTCTGCGGCCGTTGCCACATTAGTTTCGAGATCAGGAAAGCGATGCGTCCGCGCATTCCGTACATGCACCGAGTCGGTGCCGGCGCGCAGCAATATGCGATAACGACCCGCCGTTTTGAGAAGAATCCAAAACCAAAATCTGTCCGCGCTATGCCCGCAATCGTCGTAGGCCAGAGCAATAAAGGTCTGTCTGTGTGCGCCGAGATTAATGCGCGATCCAATGAACGATGGCGAAATCTGCGAAGATGGTTTCTCGTTGCACCCAGGCACGCCTGCGATTTCATGGCGGAGTAACTGTACCACGTCCGCCGGCAAGTTGATCTGACGTTTGAAGGGTTCTGGTTGGTCGAAAAAGAAATGTTTTTGAGCAGGTGTCGAGAAGCCTACGAGACAAAGCAAAACGAATGATAATGTAAGACGTGGAAGACTCATCTGTAAGTCGCCGAACGATTGAGTTGACGCGGCGGCGCGAATCAAAGCTCCCTTCGCCGCACCAAGTTAGTTGAGAAACACGCTCCCGCCGCTCGCGTCCAACGATTTGTTATACCGCGCCCAAGTGGGTCGCGCCGACCATTCAACGCTGATGCAGAGCGCGCGACCAAGTTAGATGTTTCCACCACGCAATCATATTCGTCGCGCGCGATGGCGGCCACCTGGACGACCTGCCAAAAATGGCCCGTTTGCTGTTTTCAAAAAGCGGCGCGGTATAACGTCTGAGTTGACGCGGCGGCGCGAATTCACGAACGCATCGCCGGACCAATCGAGTTGCGAAACACGCTCCCGCCGCTCGCGTCCAACGATTTGTTATGCGTCCCTTTGGTTATACGCAAAGTGTTCAAAGTACAGCGACGGAGAGCCAAGTTCTGCCATGAGATCGCGAATCAGCTTTTGATAGAAGCGATAAGCCTCGTCAGTTTTGATGTCGCCCATGGCGCGACCATGCAAAAGAAAGATGCCTGAGAACATTTCGTCGAGCGCGATAAAGACCCATTTGTCGAGCGGAACATGCCCGAACGAAAGAAGAATTTGATTCATTTTTGGGTTAGGAAGTTCAAGTTCACACGCCCGTTTGATGAACACGTCAAGGAGTTTGAATTTATGTGGAAGGATAAGTTCATTTTCTGTTTTGTCCCGCCAATAATTTATCAACGAGTCTCCAAGCGAGAGATGAAATGCCTCAAATTCATCCTGGGATGTCAGCGACAACACCTCGCGTTCGAAATCCGGGCTGCGCGTAAGATCAAATGCCCAATTTTTGTAGTGAAGGCTTGGTTTATCGATGCCACGAAAGACGCGGAACATACTTCCGGAAGCGCGAATGTCGTCAGCGGTCAGAGCGCGCTCCCGTCGCCTAAAGTATTCCGCAGCTTTAGGACGGGCCGTCTTCAGCGCGTCGAGATGCTGCGGATCCGTCTGAAGTGTAATGTTAAGACGCATAACGGGGAAGATAACGCGGCGGCGCGAAACGAACAACCACCGCCGCACCAAATTTGATGAAATGGAGGCTACCGCCGCTCGCGTTCATCGCGTTGTTATGCGGCGATTGAGATATGGCAAAGATTAAGACGGTCTGCGAGCTAGACAGATACGACGATGATCGTGACGGGTTGAAGGAGAAAAAAAAGGTCATCGTGCGTAGTCATTGGAATTGGGGCGACCGCGTTGTGATTGAAATAGACGGCAAATGCGCAACCGTTTTATCAGAGCATCTGCGCGATGCTGTCGCTAACTGTTCGGAGCGGTAAGCCGCATAACGGCGGAATTAACCGGGCGGGAAGCAACGAGGCAACCATCCGAGTCTTGCGATGAGAGACCCGCTGAATCCGCTCCGGTTCAATGACTTGTTAGCGCGCCGCCCCACCACACAAGTTTCATCAGCGACAAGTCTCGCGCCAATAGCGAAAGCATTCAAGCTGCCACTCAATGAGCAAGTCTTACCTTTTGATCTCGGCGCGATAACGTTTGAGTTCAGGTGGCGCGGGCGGTGCCAGGCAAGACGCGCCAGCCAAAGCTAGTTGAGAAAAGTGCTATCCCGCGCTCACCTGCAACGAATTGTTGGGTCGCCCCTCAAAGGAACACATAGCCATATCCAATATTCAGTCTCGAACCCAGTGGATCAAATGCACTTCGTCCTTGCCCCCACCGACATTGCGGTCGACACCTCGGACCTCGCGATTTTCGAAGTGGAGGCGATGTTCTCCCCAGTCGTTGGGATTTACATCATTCTGGTAATAGTAGTTACCGAGTCCCAGCCGGGTTACACGATCATAGGTGAAAATACTTGTCCACAACGCTTTCCCGCTCTCCGAGCATTTGGCCTTAAATGTGAGTTGTCTTCGATATCGGACCTGAATCTTTCGTTCAGGTCTATCAGACTCGTGGTATTTGCCGCCAATCTGGTATTGGTACCACAAGCGTCGGACTATCTGGTCGAAGACTAAAGCCGCGAGAGCGAGCACAAGCGCCCCTACGAGAGCCCGTCTGGCCAACTGCACAACGTCATCCCACACAGCTTGCCAGCATAGGGCCGGTAGAAGAATCAATTGAGTCATCTCTGTACGAAATCTAGCTTAGGCCCGAGCCGCATTTTCCGCAGTGTCTAATCCGGGCGTTGAATACGAGCTGGCACGCGTGACATTGACGCCCCCCGCGATTAATTAACGTCTGTCCCATTATTGATCCAGACGCAAAGCCCTCTCCGCTCGAAATCTTATTTCTCAACGTCTGAACCGCCGCGAGGGTGGCAGATTCGGCGGGGCTGGCATCAGCGGAGTTTGTGGGCGGGTCGGTTTGGTTAGCTGCAGCGATTATCGTCGAGCCTATTGCATCACCGATGAGTCGCCCGGCCTTCCGTTGTCGGCCCGACTTCGTAAGCGGAATTCCGATCAAGCGCGATATCTTTCCCTTAGCGGCGGATATCCCGAGTGCCCGTTTCCATGAGAAAGAAAATCCGAATTTTCTTCCCATTGCTGCATACCCCCTTTCGATAGCGAGAGACCCAACGCTCGCATCAGCGGCGCGCACGAACCGCCGCCAGCGACAAGCCTTGCATGAGAGACATGCTGATTGCGCGTCCGCTGCATGCCGTTGTTAGGCAGCTGTGTACTGGATCGTATACTCCAAGGAAACAATACCTGTCTTATATGCTTTATGATTGGTTAGCTTCAGTTTCGTTTGCTCAGCCGGAGGTGGAAGGAGCGGAACTCCCCCACCTAGAAGAACCGGAATGATGGCAACCTCCACTGTATCGACCAACTTGGCGTCGAGGAGACTTCCAAAAAGAGTGCCGCCGCCGTACAGCCAGATGTCCTTTCCCGGCTCCATGCGTAGCCCGGCTACAATCTCCTCCGCCTTCTCTGCGACAATTGTTGCTCCCGGGTAGTCCTGCTGCCGAAGCGTGCGCGAGAAGACCAAGGTCTTCATGCCGGGCGTCTCGCCCCTACCTTCCCGGGCCAACATTTCAAACGTTCGGCGCCCTACGAGGAAGGTGTCGAACTGCTCGAACATAGCGCTGAAGTCGATGTCTGGATCCATCAAGATCCAGTCAAACTCGCCCTTTGGACCCGCGATGTACCCATCCAGACTCATTGCAACCGAGTATCGAATCCTTCTCATAGAAACCTCCTTGCACTTCTTGAGCAGTGCGGTTGCCTAACGATTGAGTTGACGCGGCGGCGCGAATAAAAGCACCCTTCGCCGCATCACGCAAGTTGCGAGAGGCGCTTCCGCCGCTCGCGTCCAACGAATTGTTATGTTGCGTGGAGGATGACCATTTAGTTTGCGTTCCCACGACGGCGCTGGTTCAAGGTGTCCCGGATGAGGTCTGCGAGATTCGTGCAGGAAGCCTGAGCCACCCGGCGGGCACGCTCGATTTCGTCCGTTTGCGATTGCTTGGAGGCTTGCACCATAGATTCATAGTTTTCGCGGATGACGTCAACCTGTTTCTCGATTTCCGGATTTGTCGGGAACGAGCCTTTCAGCCTTCCGAAATGATACGGCATATCCTGTACAACCTGCTCGCTATCGACATCCACGGTGTAAGAGCTGATTACACCAACAATAATGCTGAGACGTTGATCAGGGGTCAAGGTATCAAGTGACATATTCATCTCCTAATGCTGGACTAGGAAGCAACATAACGCTGGAATTGAGCCGCGCCGGAGGCAACTGCGGGAGCGACAAGCCTTGCATGAGAGGCTTGCTTATTCGGCGTCGGCTCGAATGACTTGTTAGGCTTCGCCGTCACGGTTCAGGCGGCTTCGTTTCATAAACCTTTACAGGCTTCTCTCCTTTTTCTTTAAATTCCTTCAAATCTTCCGCAGCTTTAGCCAGGAGCGCGGTTCTGGTGCAACCATGTGTCGTTAACATCCCTTCGCGAACATAGGCGTACACAAGATATTCCTCACCTTTCTCGCCAAAGAAGCCGCATGAGACTCGGTACGTTCTTAAAAGAACTGATTCCCCCACATCCTTCTTCCACACACTCTTGATTTTGAACTTTACTTCGTACTCGTCAGGGGCTTCACCTTTCTTGAGTTCGACAATTTCACCTGTAAATACAATGTCGGACGTTTTTAGCGCTTCATGAGCAGTAAGGTATCTATATCCGGGCGACCTCGGATTGCATGTGCATTGGCACGCGGCTTCACGAGCACCGATGATGAGTATGATAATGAACCAAATGCCCAAGGTTATCTTTCTCATTTAATTCCTCCAATCATGACAACAGATAGAAGCCTAACGCTGGCCTTCAGCTGCGGCGCGCGATCAGCATCCAAGCTGAAGGAACAAGGTTACTTGAGAACCATGCTATCGCGCCGTCAGCTGCAAGGCTTTGTTAGACCGCCTTTGAAATGTACGGCGCCTCATCATTTTCTGATCTTCCAAAAGCCACCATCTGCAAAGGCTACTTCAAGAATGGCTAACTTTGCCTCACCCTCGCAAAAAGGCTTGCCCCAATTACCATGAGACGACATGACAATTTCTGAGGCTGCTTCGTTTTTTACGCGGTCGAGAGGAGCAAGATCCTTTTCCTGAGCGGGTCTCTTGCTTAAGATCTTGAGACCATCGGCTTCTTGCACTACACAACCTACCCGATAGCGAACAATGCGAGCATCAGAAACATTCGCGATAGCATAGTTCCTTCCATTAGGGTGAGCACGAAACTGAAGCGGCGCGGACGGAATATTGAGCCATTTTGTTTTCAAAGCGGCGTTATCCAAATATTGCGCTCTAAGAAGCATGGGGATACCGAAAGTAAGCAGTGTGCAAATGAGGAGTAGGTGTTTACGTCTCATAATTCGCTTTGTCCTCACCACAACGAAGAGGTCTAACGTTTGAGTTCAGGTGGCGCGGGCGGTGACACGCAGCCCGCGCCGGACCAAGCTAGTTGAGAAAGGCGCTATCCCGCGCTCACCTGCAACGAATTGTTGGGTCGCGCCAACTGAACGAGGTCAGCTGATTTATGTCACGATGTTAGTTAGCGACCGCAACAAGGACAGCTTTGACCGACCGGACCAAGATAACTCTTTACGGCAGTGCGACCTTCTTCCAAAAGGCGGCGCTGTTCCGAGCCGGATTTCTGCTGAGCAGACGTTACCTCGCTGGCGAAGTCGCGACGTTCAGCTTCTGTGAGTTCTAACCAACCGACAAAGACGGTGCGGGTTTTATCGTTCATAGGTCCTCCTTTAGAACTGTCCACAGACCGGGCAATCTGAGGATTTCATGTCCATTGGCACGTTCTTACAAGAAACGCATGCCCGTTGTAATTTTCGTAGTCCCGTGCGCAGACCCATTCGTTTCTCCTTCTCCGTAAGGTCGCGTGCGATGTCCTGATCTTCACGAGCCTGACGCTCCGCCTCAAGTATATTGAAGCGCACATCAATATCAGCGGGTGCGTTACGGCCGAGATCTTCGTACCTAGCGACCAGCCGATAATTGCTACGAGCCGATTCGACAGAATAAGCTAAGTTATCGTTCCAAGCAGCCACCAAAGACCACACTGAGAGCACAAGCTGCGCAACTGCAAGAATGCCAGCGGCGATCAAGAGAAAAGGTAGCGCGTCGCTCTTCGTGCCAAAGGTTAGAACAATTGCTCCTATGGCGACTGGCACTGCGATGCCCAAGAACGTCAGCCAGCGAAGTGCTCTGCGAAGCCTTTTCGCGCGAGTCTCAAAAATGAAACCGGTGCCGAAACTGTAGATCACATGATCCCAGCATTGTTCACGCGTTGATTTGCCAGGCATGTTAGTCATATAGATTGCATTGCATATTCAACGAAGCGACCCAACTACTAATTATCTATCAAGATCGCTTCATAATACCGCGGAGCCCGCATTTATGCATCATTCGCCTCAAAGAGGTTCATTGGGGCAGACGGATTGTAAACAACGCACCGCCACCGTCCGCATTCGCCACGGCCAGCGTGCCGCCATGTTCAGTAATCACTCGATGAGCCAACGCGAGGCCGACGCCATGACCTTGCGATTTCGTCGTGAAGAAGGGAATGAAGATTCTCTGCAAGTCCCCCTCAGGAATGCCATGACCCGTATCGCGAATCGAAATGGTCACCCACTGTCTGCCTTGCTCAGTTCCAGTTGAAAGCTCAACCGCAACACGCCGATTAGTTTTCTCTTCCTCAATCGATTCTGCGGCATTGCGCATGAGGTTCAAAAGCGCCTGACGCAGCATCCGCGCGTCGCCCTGGATCGTTGCGCCCTCCCTTACCGCCCCCACCCCAGCCGGGCTGCCCGTCTGGGGACCCCGGGTCGGGCTACTGCCCCGTACACCTGAGCCCTCCCTCACAGTCGGGCTACTGCCCCGGTCGCGCTCGTTCCCGTTGACGGTCAACTCTACTCGTCGTTCGTCAAACAGCGGTTTCAGCTCACGCGCGCACTCGTCGATCATCTCAGCCAACGAAAGGTCCTCGAGTTGCAGCGCTTGCGGCCGGGCAAAGTTGAGGAATGCCGTGCTCATCTCAGAGAGGCTGCGCACTTCCTGCAAGAGGCCTTCGGCGGCGGCCGTACCGCGTTCGTCGTGATCGATGCTCTGCAGAAATTGCGCATAGCCGTGCAGCGCTGCCATCGCGTTCTTGAATTCGTGCGCCAGACCGGCGGACATCTCGCCCAGGCTTTCCAGATTTCGCTTCAGCGCCACCTGCTCGCGCAAGCGCGTGACTTCGGTAATGTCGGTCAACAGACAGAGCGCGCCGCGCGCACCTGACTCGGCCGGATCGATTGGCGCCACTGTCGCGCCCAGGCGCTTTGCCGGCGCGGATCCATTTACACTCTCAATTTCTTCGCGGCGAAAGAGTTTGCCGCTGGCCAGGCAGTCGGCAACCATCTCAGCCAGCGCGGGAACGTTCGAAAAGATCGCACGGTAATGCGCGCCCGGCGCGTGTGGTCCGTCTTCAAACAGACCGCGCGCCGGTCCATTGATCACGGTGGCGTGTCCGGAAGAATCAAAAGCAATCAAGCCGGTCGGCATGCTGGCGACGATACGTTCGCTGAAACGTTCCGCAGACTCAGCGCGCTCGCTGGCCTGTTCGGTCAGGCGCTCAAGCTCGGCCTGCTGAGACTGAAGCCGGCCGATGACGTTCTGAAAAGTCTCGAGCACGAACTCAGCTTCATTCTGATTCGCGCCGGAATGAGCGACGGGTGCGCGCTTCGCTTCGCCGACAAGCTGGCTGTACGGTCGCAGGATTCCGCGGAGCAGCCAGGCGATGCAGACCAAACTCAGAAACAGCGCGACGATAAACCCGGTGAGCAGGATCGGTCGATTGATCGCGGCCGTGTTCGGGGCCAGCGCAAACAGCGCAAACATCACGACCGTCCCGACCAGAAAAACGCCGACGAGAACGGTCAACCAGATTTGCAGACGGCTTACGCGCATTGTTTACCTGAACTGCGAACCATACCACTCAACAATCCGGGTGCCGACTAACAAAGAAACGACAGCCCCGATACCGAGAAAGATTCCAAACGGCAACATCATCTGCAGATTTCGCCGACCGCGCCGGAACATCATTGCGATGCCGGCTAGCGAACCCGTGAAGACGCCGATAAAGATCGTCAGTACAGTTAGTCGCCAACCGAGAAACGCTCCCACCATCAGCATCATCTTGATGTCACCCATACCCATCGCTTCGACGCCTCGAAGTTTCTTCCAGACGAAGCCCGTCAACCAGAGCGAGCCTCCGCCCGCGAGCGCGCCGATTGCTGCGCCAATCAGCGACACGACCACAATGGGATAGCTCGGAAAAACTGTAATCAAATATGGCAGATCGTCGAGATGCGAAGCGCCACCAAGATAGGGAACTGCGACGCGCGCGATCACTGCGAAGACAATGCCGGGGTAAGTAATCGCGTTTGGCAGGATCATGTGTTCGGCGTCGATGAAGACCAGCGCGAGCATTGACGCCGCAAAGGCGATATCGAACGGCAGTGCAACCGACACTCCACCGCGCCACGTGACCAGAGCGAACAGCAACGCGCAAAGTCCTTCGACGGCCGGATAGCGCGCCGAGATCGGGCGGTGACACGATCGGCAGCGGCCGCGCAGGATCAGAAAACTCAAGATCGGAATGTTGTCGTAGAAGTGAATCGCGGCGCCGCAGCCGGGACAGGCGGACTTTGGCAGGACGATCGATTTCTCGCGCGGCAGCCGATGAATGACGACGTTCAGAAAGCTGCCAATCATCGCGCCCAGGACGGCCATGAATGCAATTACGATCCATCGCGGCACTCCGAAGACGAAGTCTGTCGTGGGCTCAATCATCTCGAGCGGCCATTGTAGCGCGGCTGATCTGGGCTGCCTACTTCTTTTCACCCTCTCCCTCTGGGAGCGGGCCGGGGTGAGGGTAGTAGCCCGCATTATTCATGAAAGCAGTCACCGTGGGCAGTCCGCAGCGCGGACGACCGATAGTAGCCCAGCACTTTAGTGTTGGGATCAGCGACAGAGAGCAGGCCGAGCCCGTGAAACGGGCGACAGAAATTCACTAGCGGTGAGCACGCGATTAATCTAACGGTCTGTCGCCCGCTTTGCGGGCTGCGATTGATATAACGACCCGATCCCAGCGATGAATCGCTGGGCTATTTTCGTCCGTCCGCTGCGCGGACTCATGATGCAAACCTGATTTATGAATAATGCCAGCTAGCTGAGTACCGATAACGTTATCTCTCTGTGTCTCTCCTCTGATTTTGAAGTTGATAAAGAATTGCGTGCTTGAGCGCGGCGTGACGCGCGGCAAAACGCGCAATCGTGAGTCCGGCGAGTCCATCGCGAAAACCACCCTTCAAGACAAAGCTGCGGACGAACGCAGCGGGCCCGGCAATCTTTGCTTGCAAGAGCGAAGTACGTCTGCCGTCGCGTAACATCTGCTGGGCGCCCAGAGGCGCGTAGCGTGTTTCGATCATATGCTGATGCTGCGCGGGATCGCGAAGCGTGTAGTGCAGCAGATCACCTGCGAGCGTTTCGACGCGCGCGCCGGCGTCCATCGCAACGGATTCATGAATCAGGCGTTCGGGCCAGCGCCCGCGGGTGCGGTTGAAAAGTCGGAGCTGATGATCGGGATACCAGCCGCCGCCGCGAATCCAACGCCCCATGTAGAAAGTGCGACGGGCGACCCGATAGCCGTCAGCGAGTCTGGCGTCATCGCGATCGCGCAACGTCATGATCGACGCGCGCAACTCTGGCGAAACACGCTCGTCGGCGTCCAGACTGAAGATCCAATCATGCACGGCGGCATCAACAGCAAATTGTTTTTGCGCCGAAAATCCGGGCCAGGCATTGAGAATCACCCGCGCACCGCAGCGCGCGGCGATCTCGCGAGTGTCATCGGTGGATTCCGAGTCGACGACCAGAATCTCGTCGGCCCAGGCGACGGATTCGCAAGCGGCCTGGATGTTTTCAGATTCGTTAAAGGCGATGATGGCGGCGGAGATTTTCATTGCCATTTCAAATCGCTCAATCGAGTGTCAGAAGCCCGACCGTCAGGGAGGGCAACTCGGCTAACGGGCCCTCCCTGACGGTCGGGCT
>Ga0080064_1007735_pt1 | contig 10659 bp, 8 predicted proteins | sample Subgrocontami54m_FD_69260 | JGI IMG/M metagenome (GOLD analysis project Ga0080064, IMG submission 69260) | Subsurface groundwater microbial communities from S. Glens Falls, New York, USA - GMW46 contaminated, 5.4 m (SPADES assembly) (version 2) ... | reverse complement strand
CGCTTTCCTCCAATGTCCGCATGCCCGCTTTTCTGGCTTCCGCACGGATCTCCGCGAGCGGAGCTTTTTTTGAGACCAATTCCTCAATGCGGTCGTTCAAAAGCATGAGCTCAAAAATCGCGGCGCGGCCGCGATAACCCGTCATGGAGCATTCGGGACAACCGCGGGCTTTATAAAGAACACGGGATTCCGGCTTAAAAGTCTCTGGGAGAAGCGCCGGATTGGGTTTGTAGGCCTCTTTGCATTTGGGACATAATTTCCGGACGAGTCTCTGGGCCGCCACCATGATCAGCGATGAAATCACCAGGAACGGGTCCATGCCGATGTCAATCAGGCGGTTGATGGCACTCGGCGCGTCGTTGGTATGCAGGGTGCTGAACACCAGATGCCCCGTCATCGCGGCCTTCACGCAAATCTGGGCGGTCTCCAGGTCGCGAATCTCGCCCACCAGCATGATATCGGGGTCCTGGCGCAAAAAAGCCCTCAACCCCGTCGCGAACGTCAGGCCGATAGTCGGCTTGACCTGAACCTGGTTGATCCCCACGATCTGATACTCGATGGGATCCTCGATGGTGATGATATTTTTTTCAATGTCGTTGAGCTCGCTTAGCGCGCCGTACAGTGTTGTCGTTTTTCCGCTTCCGGTCGGGCCCGTGACAAGGATCAATCCGTAGGGCTTATGGATCGCCTTGCGGACCAACGCAAGCTCTTGGTCTTCAAAGCCGAACTTCGACAAGTCCAGCTCCAGGGTAGAACGGTCCAAAATACGCATCACCATTTTTTCGCCGGTGATGGTGGGAATGGTTGAGACACGAAAGTCGATGTCGCGTTTGTCGATGGCCGCGCGGAAATGACCGTCCTGCGGGAGCCGCTTCTCGGAAATGTCCAGTTTGGATATAATTTTTAGGCGCGAAATGAGCGGCAGAGCCATCGATTTGGCCGGTGACGGAACCGCATGCAGCACGCCGTCAATCCGAAAGCGGATCTTGACGCGGTCGTGAAGGGGTTCGATATGAATGTCGCTGGCCCTTTCCTTGATCGCCTGGCGAATCAAAAGATCCGTCATGCGGATCACCGGCGCTTTTTCCGCGCTGGCGACGATATTATCCAGACCTAAAGACTCTTCCGCGGCCTCTTCCTTGATCATGACTCCTCGATCATCCGTTTTATAGGACGCGGCCATCGCCGACTTGAGCATTCCCCCTTCTCCATAAAATTTTTCAATGGCGGCCAAAATGTCCGATTTGGTCGCGATCATGGGATGGATATAAAGATCCGTGATTTTGCGGAGATTATCCAGCAGGATCAAATCCCCGGGCGCGGAGAGGGCGACGGTCAGATAATTCAGGCTCAGCGACAGAGGCAAGACCGCATATTTTCGCGCGATTTCTTCGGGAATCAGCTTCAATAAAGTCTCGCTGTCAGACGGGCGGAGGATCAGTTCTTTGGTGGGAACGTAAGGAATGTTGAATTGCTTGCCGAGGACAATGGCAAGGTCTTTTTCGGAGACACCACCCAGTTTAACTAGAATTTCTCCGAGAAGTTGGCCGGCATTTTGTTTCTGAAACTCCATCGCCCGGTCCAATTGCTCCTGAGTGATGAGCCCTTCCGTTAAAAAGATACTGCCTAACTTCACGTTGAACTTATTCATTGTTTAGATTGCTTCGCCACGCCTAACGGCCATGCTCGCAATGACACGATGTGTCAGTTAAGCTACCGGCGGCCGTGCGCGGCCTGGCTCTCAAACGAATCCAGCGTTTGAGTCATCTTTGTCTCCTCGGCGCTTGTCACTAATTTTTTCACCCTGTCTTGAACCTGTTTCTTCTGTTCGTTGTCGAGTGGGGCATTGTGCTCAGCGATTTGATCCATGGTCTCAAGCGCCGGATCGACCGCAAAATCCTCGAAGCTGTCCAGCATGCGTCTCACGGCCAGATCCGTATCCGCATTGAGAGTTTCATAACCTCCCACAATGTGCGGCGTGATGAAAATAATGAGCTCGGATTCCTGGTCATCACCGTTGTCGTAATCGAACGCGTGCCCTACCAAAGGCAGATCGCCCAGAAACGGAATTTTTTTCTTGGACATCGACCTGTTTTTGTCCAGCAACCCGCCGATCATCAATGTCTCATGGTTTTTCAGACGCGCCATGGTCCTAACCGACCGCGTCGTAGGATCCAAAAAGGTGCTGGGGAAAAAAGTGGAGGCCGCGACCGTCGAAACGGATGGCTCCACAAAAAGACCTACGGTTTGATCGGCGTTGATTTGAGGCGTCATCCGAAGACTGATGCCAATCTCGGACCTTTCCGCAGTATTTGTCGTTGAGGTCCCGATACCGGACGAACTGGACGTCGTCTGTGTCTGATTCGCGATCGCCGTATCCGTCACCAATTTGATGCTGGCCGCTTCGTTGTTCAAAGTAAGGAGCCTGGGTCTGGACAAAATCTTTGTCTGGGTATCGCTAATCAAAAAATGCAAAATGGCCTTGAAACTAGTGGCGCTCAAGGTCCCCAGACTAAGCGTGGAGGTCCCTTCGGTGGAAGCCCTGACGCCCTTCGATGCATTAAAGAGAGTTTCCGAGAAAGGAAACGCCGTCGTCCGCGAACCAGCGGTGAACCTCGCCAATTCTCCGTCAGTCCCTCCCCACTCAACCCCTAGATCGCTTAAAAGAGTTTTCTTCACCTCCAAGAGATAAACCTCGATCATGACTTGCGTCGGAGCCACATCAATATCCACCAGAACTTTTTCAATCTCTTTAAGCTTTTCCGCCGTGTCTGTGACGATCAGGCTGTTGGTCGCCAAATCAACCGTCATCTTCCCGCTTGGGGAAAGCAGGCTCGACACGAGCTTGTCTACGCCCTTGGCCGCTGATAAGTTCTTGGACGTGGAACCACCGGTCGCGGGGGTGGAAGAGGAGGTGGTAGAAGAGGTGGTACCCGAGGAGGTGTTCCCCGAAGTGTCCTTGGTTTTCAAATCATCAATGACGCTTTGGCCTCCAATATCGAGCGGAGAGCTGGAAATCCGCGCGTATTTCAAGGCGAATATTTTTGTCTCAAGCGCGGCGGCGGATTCCAAGGGATAAACCAGAAAGATTTTACTGCCTTCTTTTTGTTCATAGCGCAGGCCGTTGGCTCTGATTAGACTCTCCAAAGCGTCTTGTACCGGAACCTGGTCAAAATAAACCGAAATCGTCTTTGATTTGACTTCATCACTGGCGACAAAATTGAGGCCGGAGAGCTGGGAAAATACGCGCAAAACCTGGCTTAAGGGCGCACCCTCAAAATCCATCGAAATACTCTTGGGTTCCGTCGCGGGTTCGGCGGACGATACGCCGAAAACCCCGCTCTCGGAAATCAACAAGCTAAAAATTAACAAAAAAACGGCAAGAGGTGCGTTCTGTGTCTTTTTCCTCATTCAGCTCTCCTCGCTTCTATTTTTAACATGAATTCATTACCGTTCGCCCGCATTTTAACCCCTTCTTTATGGATCTGGATAACTTCCGCATTGCCTATTTTAGCGCCACGGGTCACAATTTGACCGCTAATAATGGCCGTTGGGGGCTCCGCGTTCCACAACACGCCCTGCAAAACCATGGACCCCTGAGGAGCGGCGCTATTTAGTCTATCACCCTCTTTTCCAATTCCCTCGTAAAAAAAGGGGTCATTGAGATTACCCCCCGTATAATCCACCGCGTAAGCCGCCGCAAAACAAAAGGAAAAAACAAACGTCGACAGCGCCACGCGCGCCGAGCCCCGGACCCTCATGCCGACGCACTCTGCCGCGGATGATAAGCGGCGATAGCCATCGTGACGGCCAGTTTCTGCCCGGAGGCTTGTGACCCCGTCTGGCTTTGAGCTTCCACTCCCGAAATTTTAACGAAATGAGCCTCGTTCTCGATACGGCTGGCGAAGTTTCCCAGCTCATGATAACCGCAGAGCGCTTCCACGCGCAAAACAAGTTTGTCAAGGCCTTCGCCGGCTTCGGGTTGCATCGGCGTCAGTGACACCAACACCACGCCGGATTCTTTCGCCAAGCGGTTCACGGTTTCAATTAACCAGGAACTATCATCGGTTTTCGCGAAATACTTATCATAGCTATTAATCTTATTGTCCAAATCCGAGAGTCGCCTCAGCGCCTCTTCTTTGTGACTTTCGGCCGTGATCTGATTGGCGAGATCTTTTAAAGTTCTAAAATCCGGACCGATAAAGAAACGCCTCCCCACCATGGCGCCTAATAAAAAAATAACCGCTGTCATCACGATGATTTTATGACGCGTGTCTTTAAACCAAGACTCCATCATGGACCCACGTCTTGTTGCATTTTCGCCGCCGAACACACCACTTCAAAATTGACCTTTTCGGTATTTTGGACAAGCGCCTTTCTGATCGCGGACAATTTCACTTCATGAAAGCCTTCCATAAATTTTTGGTCCTCTTTCAGGGCGCGCACAAAAAGATCGGCCGCCTCCAGCTCTGACCCCGCACCACCGGAAAGGACCACGCCTTGTAATCTCAAGGCGATCTGACTCCGCCCCTGTTTATTCTCGCGATCCGCGTATTCCAGACGGGTAAGCCGGATCCCCGGGGGCGTCACGCGTGCCAATTCATTCATCTTGGACGTCCAAAAAATCCTCCGGTCAACCAGCGCGGACAGGAACCCGAGCTTACCGGTTAATTGAAGATCGATTTGCGCCAGATCTGCCTTAGAAATGGAGGTATCCGCGACGCTCGCAGGTTTCGTATGCGCGGCCTTCGCACTCCTCAAATCGGCGCGATGGCGAGCGATTTGGAAACCGAGAAGAAAATGAAAACCTAAAACGGCGGCCGCGACAATCGAGACGCCTAAGAGCGCCCATTTTTGAAACGTCGCTTTTTCCCCCTCGGCTATCAGAGCGCCGGCCTCTTCCGTTTTCACGGGAACTTGTTCCTGCGGGATTAGATTCGCTTCCCCGGCCTGGCCGACGGAAAGCTCCCTGAGCGCCAAACCGGCCGCCGCGATCATTCCGAAAGTAAGGGGCACGGCCAACCCCAACAAATGGCTAAAGTCCCCACTCTCAAAGGGAATGGCAAACTCGGCTTTCAGGCGTTCCGACCAATCTTTTAAAAAATGATCCCCCTTGGGAATAAAAATAATCCGTTTTATTTCTTCACTCTTAAAGTTTTTATCAAAGAAATTAAATGTCAGCCTCATCTCCCTTATAAAGCCGTTAAGATCGGGCAACCCTTGAGCCGCCGGGGTTCCATCGCCCGCCGGCACAAGAAAACTATCGCGTGTCATCAAAATGCGGTTATTCTTGATGATGGCAACGCTCATCATGCCGTTGGAACGCAGATCCACCAGCGCGCACGTTTCGTTATCCCGCCAGCCTTTGGCGCCGCGCAGCGCCCTGACAACTGAGAGTGACGCGGGCTCCAAATAGTGCGCTTCCAACCCGGCGTCACTTAAAAGCTTGAGATGTTGTTGGATGATCTCTTTTTTCGACGCAAGAAAAACAATGCCGAGCTTCTTTTCTTTTTTGTCCGGAAAAACTTCGAAACTGTAGCTCAAGTCGTCGAGATTCAACGAGACGTATTTTTGAGCTTCAAAATGGACGGCGCCGTCCCATTCCTTTTTAGGAATCATGGGAATATCAAAATAGCGCACGATACAACCCCTCGCCGGCAACGCAGCCGCCACGATCTTCGAACTGACGGCCGATTTTTGAAACGCGCTTTCAATCGCCTGAGACACCGTCTTGCCTTCGGAATACAAATCCAAAGCGGCAATGCTAAACTCGGCCTCTCCCGATTTCGCCAACTTCGCGGAGCCGCCCTCTTTCACAAGTTCGACGACAAATGCGTGGTCCACATCAAAATAGACCCCGACTCCCGACTGATTTCCCATATGAAACTTCTTTCCCTCCACAATAGAGACTACCTCACGGGCTAATTATAGACTAAGACTAGTGTTTCTTCAACAAAAATGATAAGTTATAATAAGAGTTAGCTAAAAGAACACAACAAAACATAAAGCAGTAGTTCGGTTCAACTCACCATGCTTAATTATTTATCGTCCGCCGGTGCGGCTTTTCTGGCTATTTTCAACACGTCGGCTTTTTCCAACACAAGAACCCCTCTTTCCGCGGAAATATTCAGCTGGAGAGTTAATCGCAACTCATCTTCTTCTAAAATTATCCCTTGAATAACTCTGCCGGACTTCAAAGTGATCAAATCCCACGCCATCGTTGGAGGCGCTGCGGAAATCTCCTTTGGACGCACCAAAGGCCGCCTCTCAAACCAAGACCCCACGGAGCGCATCGCGTGAGAGGTTTCCCCTAAAATTTTATTTTCAAGATTTGGATAAGATTGGATTCCAAACTTTATTCCAAGCCCCACAAGAAACGCCAGCAGCAAAATAGAAAGTAACCGCGCCGCTTGCTTCAATCTCACAACGAAAAAATTACCGTATTGCGTCACGCGGCCGCGGCCGATGTGTTTGGAGAAATACATGGCCTGATCCGCACGGTGAAGCAGTTCCTCGGCCGTGCCGCCATTTGCCGGGTAAGAGGCAATCCCCGCGCTAAAACTCAGCTTCACCGGGAGATCGCCCACACGGTGGGGTATGCGCCGTAAATTCTCATTCATCCTTTTTGCCAAATGCTGGACCTCGTCCGGTTCTTTGGCGGGAAACAAGATCACAAACTCGTCGCCCCCAAGGCGAAACAGGTGTGCCTGTTCTGCCGCAAGATCAAGGCGAATGGCGTTTGAAAAATATTTCAGAATCTCATCGCCCGTCGCGTGCCCGTACTTGTCGTTAAATGACTTGAAATGATCTATGTCGATGATAAGAACGGAAAAAGGCACCTGATGGCGCTGGTAATCCGCTTGTAATTTCTGTACCTGCGGATACAGTCCCTCTCTTGTGTAATAGCCCGTAAGGAAATCCTTGCTTAATTCACCATCCGCCATAGATTAGTAATTGTAAACCATAAGCGCTAATTTATCAATTCTTGAAATAATTCGAAGTGTGAGGTAGACTAATGTCCTTATGGCGAGAGCAAAAAGGTTGCCCCGAATAGATGGAAAATAGAGTCTTCAAACGCGTGCCTTGCGAAATCATCGCGTCATTCAAAAAAGCTGATGGAGAAAACTCATTCGCTGAGGAAGAAACAACGATCCGTGATATTTCTGAAGGTGGGGTTCGTTTCAGATCGAACCGGTTCATCCCCATTCATGATCGCTTGTCGATGAGATTGAATCTTTCCGAGAGGAAATCCATAGAGGCGGTCATCGAGCCTGCGTGGACCAGGGAATTGCCGAATGTGGAACAATACGAATTCGGCGCCAGTTTTGTTTCACTTTCAAGAGAAGATAAGACGCGACTGCACGATTATCTTGTCCTCGATATACCCGCCCATCGCCCGAAGGCCTAAAATCTACTGACCAACGTATAAGTAAGAAAAATTATGCTTTTTCGATGATCGCGAGTTCTTCTTTGGAAGGTTTGGGTTTATGCAGGATGAGGAAAAGAAGGAAAACGCCGACGGCCGCCGCGATCCAGAAAGCGGGGCGTGAATTCTCGTAACGAACGACGATTGGAATGGCCAAAAGCGCCACCATGTTCATGACTTTGATGAGAGGATTAAGCGCCGGACCGGCAGTATCCTTTAGCGGATCTCCAACGGTGTCTCCGGTAATAGACGCCTTGTGGGTCTCGGAGCCCTTGCCGCCGAAAAGACCGTCTTCAATCAATTTCTTGGCGTTGTCCCAAGCGCCGCCCGCGTTGGCCATAAACACGGCCAAGAGTTGTCCTGAGAGAATCATCCCTGCCAGGAATCCTCCTAACGCTTCTTTTTTGAGGAGGAGACCGACGACAATGGGCGCCAGAATCGCGAGCAATCCCGGCCGTATCAATTCTTTCTGGGCCGCCGTCGTGCAAATCGAAACCACTTTTGCGTAATCGGGAAGTTTTTTGCCCTCCCAGACGTCCTTGTCCTTTAATTGTTCTCGAACTTCTTTCACGATCAGAAAGGCCGCCCTTCCCACCGCTTTGATCGTCAAGGAGCTAAAAAGAAACGGAATCGCGCCACCGATTAAAAGCCCGACGAACACGTTGTGATTGGCCACGGAAAGCGACGAGGCAATCTGGTCAAAGGTCCGATGCGTCAAATTGCTGATGTCGGTAATATACGCGTTGAAAAGAGAAATGGCCGCGACGACCGCGGAGCCGATCGCGATGCCTTTGGTGATGGCCTTCGTTGTGTTGCCTACCGCATCCAGGTCCGCGAGGATCTGCCGCGCGGGTTTCGGAAGCTTCGCCATTTCTCCGATTCCGTTCGCGTTGTCGGCCACCGGGCCGAACACATCCATTGAAATATTATTTCCGGTCAAAGTCAGCATGCCGATTCCACACATGGAAACGCCGTAGGCGATGAAGGTCGGGCCGGCGCCCTGAAAAATAAAAGCTGAAAGCAGGATCGCGACCGCGATCACGAGAATCGCCCAGACCGTGCTCTCCAAACCCACCGCTAAACCCGTGATAATGTTCGTCGCGTGCCCCGTCTGGCAGGATTCGGCGACGGATTTCACCGGCGGTTTATTGGTATCCGTAAAATATTCCGTCAGACGATTGATCGTAATGGCCAAAAGAATGCCGATTAGCGTTGCCCAGACCGGACGCATATCAAGTCCAGAAATGCCGAAATTAACCCAAAAGACCGGCGGCGCATATAAAGCGGCGGACTGATCCGCGTCGAAACGAAGATAGAAAAAACCGATGATGATGAATCCGACGATGGAAACCAGCGCGGACAAAATAAAGCCGACGTTGATCGCTTTCATCGCGTCACGTACTTCATTCTTGGTCCTGACCGCGTAAGTGCCAATAATCGAGCTGATGACGCCGATCGCACGCACAAGCAGCGGGAAAATAACGCCTTTGTGGCCGAAAGACGCCCACCCTAGAATCATTGCGGAAACAATCGTAACCTCGTAAGATTCAAAAATGTCCGCCGCCATTCCCGCGCAGTCTCCGACATTGTCTCCGACATTGTCCGCGATCGTCGCGGCGTTTCGCGGGTCATCTTCGGGAAGATTTTTTTCGAACTTACCCACCAGATCCGCGCCGACATCGGCCGCCTTCGTAAAAATGCCTCCCCCGACTCTCATGAAAAGCGCCAAGAGCGTACCGCCGAAACCGAATCCCAAAAGCACCTCATAGGCCTTCTCCCCGTAGATCATAAAGATGATCGTGCCGCCAAAAAGTCCGAGGCCATCGGTTAACATCCCGGTGATCGTGCCTGTGCGATAAGCGATCTTCAGCGCGTCGCTGAAGCTCCCGCGGTTCGCCGCGGCGGCGACCCTGACATTTCCGCGCGTGGCCAGGTTCATGCCCACAAAACCGACAGCGGCCGAAAAAATAGAACCCATCAAAAACGCGCAGGCGCGGCCAATCGCGATATGCTGTTCACCCGCTGTGAAATAAAGACAAGCGGTTAGAATTAAGATAAGAAAAAGAATGGTTTTAAACTGACGGAATAAATAGGCGTTGGAACCTACCCGGATAGAATTGCTGATCTCCTGCATCTTGGCGGTACCTTTATCCTCGCGCAAGACCTGCCCCATCAAAAAGGCCGCGTACAAAAGCCCCAAGACGGCGGTGCCCAAAACCGCCCAAAGGGCCATGACTTCTACCTGCGAAAAATTGGCTGTACTTAGCATTCTCTCCTTTTCTTATGAATAGTGGGGTAGCCCACCACTTATTTTTTACGATTGCGTAGCAATCGGTTCGCTCACGCGAACTAAATAAGTGGTGGGGTAGTTTATATCAAATTGAAAGGTTTTAATCAATCGGAAAATTCGGCACTCTTTTTTTAGCGCGCGGGACGCTTAGGACGCTTGGCGAGATTGTCCACCAAAAAAGTGGCGATCATTGAAATAAGAACAGCCGCGCCAAAAATATAAATGCCTGTCCTGGGTTCCGCTTTGGCCAGCACTCCCAGTTTGACCGCGACCACGATGACCGCGACGACAAAAACGTCAAGCATCGACCATTTTCCAAGAAGCTCGAGCCAGTATAAAATGGACTTTTGATGTTCTTCTTTGAGGCGCACCACCCAAAGCACCCCCAACGAGCATAACTTTATAACGGGAAAAACAACCGAAAAAAAGAAAATAATAAATACTAAAAAGTAATGCTTCTCCTGATACAGATTCTGAATACCGGAGATGACCGAGAAGGTATTCTTTTCCCAGATCTTTTGGACCGTCAGTACCGGAAGTATCAGGCCGATACCCAATAAAACGCCGGCCAATAGAATCAATAAAGGGATATCAAGCCGTCCGGGATAAAGTTCTTGGAGTGATTTTTTTTGATCCGTCATTATCAGGCGGGCCTGCCCAAAAGATAGCCCTGCCCGTATTTTACACCCATCGTCCTCAATAAATCCAGATCTTCCTGCAGCTCAATCCCTTCCGCTACGACCTCCGCGCTCAGGGCATCGGTCACTTTTAAAAGACGCTTCAGCGACCGTGTGATCCCAATATTTTGCGAGATCCCATGCACCCATCGCTTGTCCACTTTGACAATATCCGGCTCTAAGAGGATCAAACTTTCCAGACAACTCCTACCGAACCCAACATCGTCAATCGCCACCAAAATCCCGCCCGCCTTGTTTCCCCCCAC
>Ga0080064_1007730_pt1 | contig 10664 bp, 5 predicted proteins | sample Subgrocontami54m_FD_69260 | JGI IMG/M metagenome (GOLD analysis project Ga0080064, IMG submission 69260) | Subsurface groundwater microbial communities from S. Glens Falls, New York, USA - GMW46 contaminated, 5.4 m (SPADES assembly) (version 2) ... | reverse complement strand
ACCATCGTCGAGCCGGCGAGAGCCAACCTGTCAGCGGAAGAGAGCAAGATCTACGATATGATCCGCCGCCGGCTGCTCAGTGCCTGGCACGAGGATCATGTCTGGTCGGTCACGACGGTGATCACCACGATCCGCAACGGCGAGGTGGTGGACAGGTACCACACGCAGGGGACCGCGGTGCAGAAGGAAGGCTGGAAAGCGCTCGACATCGTGGTTCGGAGACCTGGGAAGGAACAACAGGGGGAGCCGGATCTGCCGGCGGGCCTTCGCCAGGGAGATCCGAAGGAGGTTGTGGATGTGGAGGCGGTGCGGAAGAAGACGCGTCCGCCGAAGCGATTCACGGAGGCCACCTTGTTGACGGCGATGGAGACGGCGGGCAAGAGTCTGGACGAGAAGGAACTCTCCGATGCCATGAAGGAGACGGGGCTGGGCACGCCGGCCACGAGGGCGGCCATTATCGAGGTGCTGTTCAAGCGCGGCTATATCGTGCGAAACGGGAAGAGCCTGGAGGCGACGGACAAAGGGATACGGCTGATCGAAATTGTGCATCCGGAAGTGAAGAGTCCGGCGATGACCGGGCAGTGGGAGGCTTTTCTCACGCGCATACAACGGGGGAAGGCGCAGTTGACGCCGTTTCTGAGCGGCATTGAGGAATACGTGCGGGAGGTGGTGGGGAAGGTGGGCCAGAGGGCCAGCGCCCCCCAGGAGGAGGCGCGGAGTGCGCAGAGCGCGAGCGCGGAGCCGACGAGGGAGGCTGTGCGTCCGTCGGTGCGCACGGAAGATTCCCTGTCGGATCTGCTGCAGCGCTGGTTCGGCTTTTCCAGTTTTCGTCCGAATCAGGAAGCGGTCTGCCGGGCGGTGTTCGAAGGAAAAGACGCGTTGCTGGTGATGCCGACGGGGTCAGGCAAATCGTTGTGCTACCAGTTGCCCGGTTTTGCGCGCGGCGGCACGACGCTGGTGATCAGCCCGCTGATCGCGTTGATGGAAGATCAGGCGGCGAAACTGCGCGAGCTGGGGTTCGCGGTGGAGCGAATCCATTCCGGCCGGGAGCGGGGCGCCTCGCGGCAGGCATGCCTCGACTATCTGGGCGGGAAGCTGCAGTTTCTGTTTATTGCTCCGGAGCGGCTGCGCGTGTCCGGGTTTCCGGAGATGCTGGCGAAGCGGAAGCCGTCGCTGGTGGCCATTGACGAGGCGCATTGCATATCCCAATGGGGCCACGATTTCCGGCCGGACTACCGGATGCTGGGGCAGTATCTGCCGACGCTGCGCCCCGCGCCGGTGGTGGCGCTGACGGCGACGGCGACGCCTCTGGTGCAGGACGACATCGCCTCGCAGTTGGGGCTGGCCGGGGAGGCGCGGTTCATACACGGCTTCCGGCGCTCGAATATTGCGGTGGAGGTGGTGGAGGTTTCGCCGTCGCGACGGCTGGCGTTGGTGGGTGAACTGCTGTCGGAGGCGAGCCGCCGGCCGGGGATAGTGTACACGCCGACGCGCAAGCAGGCGGTGAGCGTGGCGGGCGAGCTGAGCACGCAGTTTCCGACGGCCGCCTATCACGGCGGGCTCGACGCGGAGCGCCGGAAGCGGGTGCAGGAGGGCTTTCTGTCGGGCAAGATCGAGGTGATGGTGGCGACGATCGCGTTCGGGATGGGGATCGATAAGCCGGACGTGCGCACGGTGATCCACACGGCGCTGCCGGGCAGCGTGGAGGCCTACTATCAGGAGATCGGCCGCGCGGGCCGGGACAACCAGCCGAGCCGGGCGGTGCTGATGCACTCTTACGCGGACCGGTACACGCACGACTTTTTTTTCGATCGCGACTATCCGGATGTGTCCGAGCTGGACAAGTTGTTTGCGCGGCTGGGTCCGGCGCCGGTGGAAAAGGAGGCGCTGCAGAAGAGAATGCGCATGGATCCGGACCTGTTCGATAAGGTGCTGGAGAAGTTGTGGACCAACGGCGGAGCGGTGCTGGACTACGCCGAAAACGTCAGCGCGGGGCAGAACGGATGGCGCGAATCCTACATTGCGCAGGGCGAGCAGAAGCGGGCGCAGATCGAATTGATGATCCGGTTCGCGGAGGTGAATCAATGCCGCATGGCAACGCTGGTGCGGCACTTCGGGGATCACTCCGACAGCCAGAAGCCGTGCGGGATTTGCGATTTCTGCGCACCGGAGGCTTGCTCGGCGCAGCGTTTCCGCGAGGCCACGGAGGAGGAGCGCGAGGCGTATACGCGGGTGCTGCGGGCGCTGGGTTCCGGGGAGCAGAAGTCCACCGGCAAGCTGCATTCCCAACTGTTCGGCGGCGGCGAGCTGAGCCGGGATGCTTTTGAAGAAGTGTTGGGGGCAATGGCGCGGGCGGGGCTGGCGCAATTGGCCGACGCCGTCTTTGAGAAAGACGGCCGGCAGATTCCGTATCGACTGGTGAGACTCACGGCAGCGGGGCGGGCGGCGGAACCGGCGGCCGAGGTGGAGTTCATCATGAAGGACACCATTGCGGGTGGGCCGAGCGTGGCTGGGCGAAGGCGGAAACGGAAGAAGAAGGAACCGGCGGTTGGGAAAACGAGCAGGAAGAAAGCGGGAGAGGCTGCGCCCGCGCCAAAGCCGCGGGCATCGGGCGGAGCAGCGGATTCGCTGGTGGAGGCGGCGCTGCGCAGTTGGCGATTGGCGGAGGCAAAGCGGCGCGGGGTGCCGGCGTTCCGCATTTTTACCGACAAGGCGCTGCGGGCGATCGCCGCCACGCGTCCCAAGACGGCGGCAGAACTTCTGGCCGTTCCCGGAATGGGAATCAGTTTGGTGGAGAAGTACGGCCACCAGATCTACGGGATCCTGGCGAAGGTGCAAAAGTGAGAAAGGGCGCCCGTGAAGAGCGCCCTTTCGCCGTGTCGGTCAGATTCGACCTTGGATTTGTGACTTCCTGGTCCCCTTCGCATCGGGGACTTTCAGTGTAGCAGGACGGAGCGGCGCAGGCGAGCCGCGGTCCTTTGCGTGTTAACTTGAATGGAGGCTACGACTCATATTGCAGGAGCTCAAAGACAAGACGGTGTTGATCACCGGAGCCGGCCGCGGGATAGGCAAGCGGCTGGCGATCGGCTTTGCCGCCGCCGGCGCGAAAGTGGGAGTGCTGGCGCGGAGCCGGGCGGAGATCGAACTGACACAGCTTGAGATTAAGCATTCCGGAGGAGCGGCGATCCGGCTGCGCGCCGACGTGCGTGATGCCGATCAGATGAAGACAGCGGTGGAGCGGATTCACGCGCAATTCGGCGATATACATGTGCTGGTGTGCAGTGCGGGGGTGCAGGGTCCGGTGGGGCCATTCCTCGAAAACAATCCAAAACTTTGGGCCGAAGCGGTGGAGACAAATCTGCTGGGCGTGATGTATAGCTGCGCGGCGGTGCTGCCGGAGATGGTGGAGCGACGCCAGGGAAAAATTCTTGTGTTGGGTGGAAGCGGAACGGCGAGGCCAAGGCCGAACTTTACCGCCTACGCCGCGTCCAAGTCGGGCGTGGCGCGGTTTGTAGAGACGCTGGCGGAGGAGTTGCGGGATCACAATGTGCAGATCAACTGCCTTGCGCCGGGCGACACCTACACCAACATGACCGATGAGATCCTCAAGGCTGGGGACAAGGCCGGGGAGAAGGATCAGGCGGAGGCGCTGCAGGTCCGGATCACTGGGGGAACCGGGCCGGAGAAGCAGATCGCACTGGCTCTGTTTCTGGCATCGGAGCGATCCAATCATGTCAGCGGCAAGCTGATCAGCGTCAAGGACGACTGGAAGCGATTGGAAGACTCAAACGTACATCCGGAGATTTATACGTTGCGGCGCGTGCTGAAGCTGTAGGACGGTTCAATGATTCCGGCCGGCCCGTCCCCGGGGCGAGCATAGGGCGAAAGATATTCATTGCCCCAATCGGGAATCCGTGGCAGGCCTCGCCGGTTGACCAACTGAGCCAATTGTTATTGAGAAGAGGCTGGAGCAGGCTGGAGGGGAACAAGGAAGCCGGAAAACCAAATTAAGACGATCAGCCGGTGCTATACTGCCATCAGATTATCCAGCTTTCCAGGGAGGTAATGTTATGAAACCCATCGTTTTTCTGCTGGCCGTTTCGGCGCTGGCGAGCGCTCAGGAGTTCCGTGCCTCCGTATCAGGAACGGTTACGGATGGGAGCGGATCGCGAGTGCCTAGCTGCAAGGTGATGGTGACCAACGTCGCCACCAACGTATCGAGCGAAGTCGTGAGTAACGACGCCGGCCGGTATGTCTCCAGCTTCCTGGTGCCGGGGACCTACAAGGTGACGGTGGAACATCCTGGCTTCAAGAAGTTCGTCCGGGAGAATGTTTTACTGGGCGTCTCTGACCGGCTGGCCCTGGACATTTCGCTTCAGGTCGGTCAGCTCAATGAATCGGTCACCGTCTCCGGCAACGTGTCATTGCTCCAGACCGAGTTCGCGATGCGCGTGGCGGCAGTGGAAAACATACTGATTCAGAAGGTGCCCAACAATGGCCGCAATCCGTTCCTGCTGACTCATTCGTTGCCGGGTGTGGAGAAGACGGGTTACTGGGGATCGGCGGAGCTCTATGCCTATGGCCAGGTGGGCGGGGTGTCGATCAGCGGCGGCCGGTCGGGCGAGAATGAAACGGTCATAGATGGCGTCACCGACACGCGCCCCAGTCGCGGCGTCAACTTCATCCCGGCGCTCGACAGTCTGGCCGAGGTCTCCGTGCAGACCAACGTATATGACGCGCAATATGCGCGGACCGGCGGCGGCGTGAATGTATTCAGCAGCAAGTCGGGCACCAATGATGTGCACGGCGCCTTGTACTGGCATATGAAGAATGAGAAATTTATCGCTCCGGGGTGGTCCTACAACAAAGCAGTCGGCGAGCTACGATCGCGGAACCCGAACGCCCCTTATCCGTCGCGCAAATTCCGCAACAACACCTACGGTTTCGAAGTCGACGGCCCGCTGGTGATCCCGAAGCTGTTCAATGGCCGGAACCGGATGTTCTTCCTGATTGCGTTCGAGGGTGAGCGCGAGGGACAGTCGGCCGGGCAGGTCCGCACGCTGCCGACGGCGGATCAGTTGAACGGGGACTTCTCGACACTCCGGGCTGGCAATGGGAGCGCGGTCACGATCTATGATCCGCTGACGACGGATGTGTCCAATAACATTCGCCAGCCATTCGCGGGGAATCGCATTCCGGCCAACCGGATCAGCGCGGTCTCCCGCGCCGTAGCGGGCTACTATCCGAAGCCCACGGCGGCCGGCGAGACGCCGGCCCTGATCAACAACTACATCGCGATCACGCCGGAGCGCAACGCCTATACGCAGTGGATCGGCAAACTCGACTATCGCATCAATGACAAGAACACCGTTTTTTTCCGCCGCGGAGAGCTGCCGTACGAAAACTATAAGGGAATCGTGTGGGGCAACAATGAGGCCGAACCAAGCGGGGAGAACCCCTCCACGCGCCGGGCCATCAGTTACGCGGCGGACTGGACGAGTATTCTGACCAACGCGTTGGTGCTGAATCTGCGAGGTGGACTGGCGCGCACGGAGAACACCGGCGGGAATACACTGGGCGTCGGCTTCGACCCGAAAAAACTCGGCTTCAGCAGCACCTTGGTCAGCCAGTTTGACTTCCTGCAATTCCCCCGGTTCAACCTGGGCACCTACTCGGAGCTGGGAACCTCGCCGGCCTCGCTCGATATCAGCGACTCCTGGAGTGTGCAGCCGAACATCAACTGGGTGCGAGGCGGGCATGTGTTGAAGATCGGGGCTGAGTTCCGGCTCTACAACCAGAACGCCTACGGCCCGGGCAATGCCAGTGGCAACTATACGTTCGGCCGCGGCTGGACCCAGCGCGACGCATTGCGCGCCGATGCGCTTTCCGGCAACGAGTTCGCCACGTTCCTGCTGGGCTACCCCAACAGCGGCTCCGTCGACAAGAACATCAACCCGGCGGTGAGCTGGCGTTACTACTCCGGCTACATCCAGGACGACTGGAAAGTGTCGGCCCGGCTGACGCTCAACCTCGGGATGCGTTGGGACTACGAAGCGCCGGCGGCCGAGCGGTTCAATCGCATGATCCGCGGATTCGCCTTCGACAAGGCGAGCCCGATCGCCAGCCAGGTAACGGGCCTGAACCTGAAGGGCGGGCTGGTGTACGCCGGATCGAGCGGCAACGACAGGCAAGCCTTTCATCGCGACCGCAACAACTGGCAGCCGCGAATCGGCGTGGCGTTTCGCCCGCGGGACAAGCTCGTTCTTCGCGGTGGATACGGACTGGTGTATCTGGGCCAGAATGCCGTCGGGCCAAGCACCGGATACAGCCGCACGACCTCGATCATTACTACTATCGACGGTGGCCTGACACCGCGCGTGAACCTGGTCAATGCCTTCCCGGAGGGGTTGCTTCAACCGATCGGCAACAGCCAGGGCCTGGCGACCAACCTCGGACTTGGAGCCGGATTCCAGTTCCTGGACCGGCCTTTGCCCTACGCGCAGCAGTACTCGGCCGGTTTCCAATACGAATTACCCTGGGGCATCCGGGCGGACATGTCATATGTAGGCAACCAGACGAGCAGACTGCCGATCGGCGTCGAGTACAATTTCCTGCCGGTGACGGAGCTAGGAAAGCCATCCAGCTACTATACGGAGCGAATTCCAAACCCGATGGCGGGGCTGCTGCCCAACAACGCCGCAAAGAACGGCGCGACGATCACGCGGCAGGATTTGCTGCTGCCGTACCCGCAGTACACCAGCGTCGCCGCTTCCAATGTTCCGATCGGCAAACAGCGCTATGACGCGATGCAGTCGAGCTTCGTTAAGCGTTTCGCCAACGGCTTCAGCATGGCGGTGAACTTTACCATCTCGAAAACCCTGGAGCGGACTAATTTCCTGAATAGTCAGGATTTCAACCCGGCCAATCCTGACGCGTCAAGGCTGGAGAAGCGGCTGTTGGACTATGATTCGCCCCAGCACGTGGGTGTTCTGTGGACCTATGACCTTCCCTTCGGCAAGGGCCGGAAATGGGCGTCCGGAATGCCGTATTTGGCCGACTTGTTCCTCAGCGGCTGGAACGTGGCCGGTAATTACAACCGGCGGCGCGGGCTCCCGCTCGACTTCCCCAACGCCGCCCCGCTCGCCTCGCGCAGCGCCAAGCTGACAGACGGGCAGCGCGACGAGATGGCGCGCCAGCAGGGCAAGGAAATGTGGGATCTCTCCTACCTGCCGTTCTTTGACACCTCCGTATTCCCGAGAGTGGCCGGACCCGTTCCGTTCACGCTGCGCGATTTCCCAACCCGTTTTCCGGACGTGCGGGCCTATGGGCTGAACAACCTCGACTTCACCATCGCCAAGCAGTTCACGATCTTCAAACGCGGTGACAGGCCGGTGAAGGCCGAATACCGCGCTGACTGGTTGAATGCGTTCAACAACACTTACTTCCGGCGGCTGGATGCCCAGGGCAACAATGTCACCTCGCCACAATTCGGTTTTCTGCGCCAGGACCCGACGGTCAGCCCGCGCATTATTACAATGGTCTTGCGGGTGACGTTCTGAACCAGGCGGAAATCTCTCATGCAGCGCAGGTAACGGTTCGGTCCAGGAACTCCGGGTAGGACGGTCACGCCATGCGGCGCAGCGGTACTGCCGGGCCGGCGGGGAGAAAACTACGACCCGTTCCCCCCGGCCTTCCGGTCACGTTCTTATTTGACCCAACCGTATGTTTGGCGTCATCTTACGTGACCCAATTCGGTGAACGACAAGCTCAATCCAGCAGGTATCAAAGTTTCCGATGCCGAACTCGAACAGATCAATCTCCGGCAGGAGGAGTTTCATGGCGAGTGGAACGATCAGATTCTGCCCCGCTCCTGACAATGTTATTTCCTAACGATGCCTAAGTACAACGCGACATCAATCGGCGAACATCGAAAAGCCGCGGTAAGCTTTTCTTCCGCCTGGCACAACAGGCTGTGGGTGTCGACCCCGTCACCTACGATCTGACTGTTCTCCCGAGGTCTGAAACCGCCGAAAAGCTAAGCCACCACCTGTAGGGGCTACCCGAGTCAAGCGGATACCCACCTGATGGCATACTCCCTGGTCAGAAGTAGTCGCGAAACGAGAGCAGACGCGAACTCTAGCTTGGCGGCCGGCAATGGCAACTATTCTCGCTATTGCCAAATGCGGGCGTTCATCTTTCGGTAGACAAAGCCACTTCATTTGGTCGCACGGGCCGGATGGTTTTGAAAGGCAGTGCGCAAGCACTGCGATGCTTCGTGCCCTGCTGACAATAGGTCTCGCTCAGCTGAGGGCAGGTTTCGTCGAACAGGTCGGCTTGGAGAACATTGAATATTGGCCGGTTTTGCCGAGCGACGATGACACCTTGGCACTCCACGGGCAACGAGAAATGGGCAAATCCACTTAAGAACTTTCCTGACCTGATCGCACCTTATGTATAGGCTCGGTGCGAAAACAGTTGCTCGGCCTCACTCTACAAAGCAGGAACGAATGACAACCAGCCCACAAAGAGAGACCTCGATTTCACAACGTGAGATCGTCTCGTGGTTGCAGTCTGGGCAACTACAGCCGGTTCACCATTCATCTCGAACACAGGAGGACGAGCAATTGCGGGAAAAGATCAACCGCTACGCCGCTTCCCGTGTTCAGAAAGGAGACGGCTGGTGGATTACGCCGCCAAATCCCGCGACGAGGGTCGTGCAGGAGCATAACATACGCCGTGGCCGCGTGAAGGTTGTGGAGCAGCTTTGCCTCGAACTGCCCAAGGGCGCCTGGGTCCTCGATTGGGCGGGCGGCACGGGATGGGCAGCTTCGATGCTACTAAAACGTCGTTCGGATCTGGTAGTCGTGTGCATTGACATTTCCGATGTCCTCCAGGAGTGGGGTCGCTCAAACTACCCCGAGCGCATCCTCTATGTCTCTGGCGACGCTACCTCTCGGCATATTTTCGAGCCGGTGTTATTTGAAGCCATTGTCGGTGCCGAGTGCGTAGAGCACTTCCCGAATCTTAAATCGGCAATTTCCACTGCTCATTACTGGTTAAAACAGGGCGGAAAACTTGTGGTCACCACCCCGAATGCTGGCTACTGGTCACCCGTGCCGCCAGAGTCCATTCGGCGTCTATTAGGAAGGCCGCCGTCGAGGGCGCATGAGGAACAGAGCGGGATCTACGACCAAAGTATCCCGAGCAATATCCTGGCGGAGACGATGCGCGGAGCCGGTTTTCAGGATGTATCGGTGGAATATACCCAGTATGGGGGGGAATGGCCACTAGCTGGAATTTGCAACCACATTGGTGAGGGCACGGCTCAGTTGGCCGCTCGCACCGCCGAGTTCTTCGAACGTATCGCGCCGCGTTCATTTGGCCGTAAGCTCGGATTCACCCAAATATTCTCAGGTAGGAAGTAGGGATTCGGGCACTCCCACAGAAACCGTCGCATTTATTGAGGAAGCACTGGCTGCGGGTTGAGTGTGCTAAGGAAAAGTGCCTCCGCCGAATTCAACTGAACCTCAGTGAGTCCGGGCCGAACCGAATACCATCGCCTGAACGCCCTTTTGCTTCAACCTCACGGGTGTTGAACCGGAAAGTCTGTCGTACGGTGATGACACACCAAGGCAGATTGAACGCTATTGGCAATTCTATTCCGAAAAGCGCTGTTGGGTGACCAGCCGGCAACTTTGTCGGCCAGCCGTGGATCGGCACTGGTATCGATATGGAGCCGGTCCGGCGTGAGCTTGAGGCGATAGAGACTGCCGCCGTTGTTGCCCACTTGGGCGAACGAACGGGCCGATCCCATCCACATCGTACCGTTGTACTCGGCGCTCAACGCATTGCCATTAACGAATGCCATACCAGATGCCGCGTTGTACTTAAATAGTGGACGAGGGCCGGGGCCGGATGCAGGTATGTCCTTGGCGGACGTGCTCACGCCGGGTGAGTTTGATCGTGGTTACCAACTGGGCGGTCGATTCGATCAGCCGCACTTCCCGGCGTTGCCGTGGTTTGCCCGATTCACGGGTGATGGCGGCGTTGACTCAACTGCTGCTCGGGGACCGGGCGGGCGCATTCTTCCAGCAGCCGGTCAACGCCGGCTACTACCTCCGGGAGTTCTTCTTTGCGGTGCCATGGCAGACGCAGTTCGCCATCCTCAATCATGCCGAGTCTTGGCCGGAGCCACTACGATTACTGCTGGGAGAGGCTGCCGCGCAGGCGGCCAGCCCGGCTTGGCATCCGCACAATCGACGTTCACGCAGTGCTCTATGCCTTCGCGAACCACCTTCTTAAACCCTTCCCGCTCCGCGCTCAGCGTGTATTTGCCTGGGGGCAGAAACCGCGTGAGGTAACGGCCTGTGTCGTTGGACAGCGCCTCATAGACGATGTCGCGCTCGAGGCTGCGCACCGTGACCTTGGCGTTTGCCACAGGCGCGCCGGTGGGGTCAGAGACCAAACCGGAAATGGTGGCGCGGAACTCCTGAGACTGGAGCGCAGCGGTGAGGAAAAGCAGACTCACCCAAATTCGAAGCTTCATTGGTAGATTATGGCGCGGTTCCAGCTATTGCTGCTGGCCCGTTTCCATCAACCCCCTTTCAAACCGTACGTGCGGTTTTCCCGCATACGGCTTAACGATGATCTTCGGTGGAGTGGCT
>Ga0080064_1007727_pt1 | contig 10666 bp, 7 predicted proteins | sample Subgrocontami54m_FD_69260 | JGI IMG/M metagenome (GOLD analysis project Ga0080064, IMG submission 69260) | Subsurface groundwater microbial communities from S. Glens Falls, New York, USA - GMW46 contaminated, 5.4 m (SPADES assembly) (version 2) ... | reverse complement strand
GGGCGATCAGCAGGTTCTTGCCGGTGGTCTTTGCGAGCGAAATGCTGTCGGGCTGCTTCCAGAACGGGACTTCCGGCGGCGTCTCCCTGTCGACCACCGAGAACGGCGCGTTGGCGATGTTGAGCGTGTCGCCGCGGTCCTTGTTGAATCCGATGGCATCGCGAACCAGCGCGTTGATCTGTGCCATCTCCTTTTCCGGGCGCGGCGTGGTGACGGTCTCGCCCTTGTCGTTGGTCGAGTGTTTGTGGTTGACGACGACTGCGGCGGAGAGCCGGCGTATGGCGCCGGTCGGATTGCGCGTGTGGCGGATCGTCTTGTCGACTTCGAAGTTGGTCGTTGTCTCCTTGCGCGTGTTGCCGCCCTGTGCGGGTGACGCGCCCGGCGCGGCCGCCGCGGTAGTCGGGCCTTTCGCCGCCGCGGCCGTGGCCGGCGGGGTTCCCGCAGCGGCAGCAGCAGCGGCGGCGGCCGGGGTGGGCTGCGTGCCAAGGGGGGCGGTCGCCGCACCCGGCGGCTGGTTGGACAGCGCACCCGGGACGCCCTGGGCCGCGCCCGAACCTCCGTTCGAGGCCGACTCGGCGAGTTGCTGGCTGCGGATGGCCGCGTCGTCCGGCTTGGCGTTGGGCTTGTACAGCTCGGCCATCTGCTCGGTCGAGCTGAAGTCGATGTCTGCGGTGACCTGGGCGCGGACGTTTTCGCGCCCCACCAGGGGCTCGAGGATGGACAGGATGCGGTTGATGTAGGTCGCCTCGAGGGTCTGGAGGTACTGGAGCTGGTTCGCATCCAGCATCGTCCCGTCCTGGGCGTGGGTCTGTACCGAAAGCAGGGTGCCGCTCTGGTCGATGACCGACACGCTCTTGGCGGCGAGTTCCGGAACGCTCGAGGACACGAGGTTGACGATGCCCGCGATCTGCGCCCGCTCCAGGGTGCGGCCCGGATACAGGTTGACGAGCACAGAGGCGCTCGGCCGCTGCTGCTCGCGCATGAACACGGTCGATTTCGGGATGGCCAGGTGCACGCGCGCGGCCTGCACGGCAGAGAGCGACTGGATCGACTTCGCCAGCTCGCCTTCGAGCGCGCGCTGGTAATTGATCTGCTCCTGGAACTGCGTGACGCCGATGCGCTGCTGTTCCATCAGCTCGAAGCCGACGACGCTGCCCTTGGGCAGCCCCTGCGATGCCAGGCGCAGTCTTGCGTCGTGCACCTGGGATTCCGGGACCATGATGGCGCCGCCGCCGTCGCTGAACTTGTAGGGCACGTTCATCTGGTTGAGCGCGGCAACGATGGCGCCGCCGTCGCGGTCGGAAAGATTGCTGTACAGGACGCGGTAATCCGGGGATTGGCCCCATATCCACGCGGCGACCGCGACCGCGACCACCAGTGCGACTCCGAGGATGGTGCCGAACTGCTGCCGGCCCGGAAGCTGGCTCAGTCCCTGCAGCACATTGCCCAGCGATGCCATCCGAAAAACTCCCTTTGGCTGAACCGACGGATGCAGCGATTATTCGCGCCGCGCAGGCCTCGCCATACGGGAAATAGGGGAGCTTTTAGGCGGCTATTTGGGGGCGGGGCGGCCTATCGGCGGTGCTAACGTGGCAACTGTTCCGGAAACCGAGAGCCATCAAGACCATGGACAAGCTGCAGATGAACGCGTTGCTGGCCGAACTGAAGGCAGGGGCGGCGCTCGCCGCCGGCAGGCAAGGCCAGCCCCAGGCGACGGCGCCGGGAGCGGTCGATTTCTCGGCCATGCTCAAGGGCGCAGTGAGCGAGGTCAACGCATCGCAGACCAAGTCCGAAGCGCTTGCGCGCGAGTTCCAGCTCGGCAACCCGAAAGTCAGCCTGGAAGAGACGATGGTCGCCTTGCAGAAGTCGTCGCTTTCGTTCGAGTTTCTCGCTCAGGTCAGGAACAAGTTCGTGGCCGCGTACCATGAAATCATGAACATGCAGGTGTAGGCGACGGCGGGTCGGGGGGCTTCGGTGGGCAGGTCCAGGGCACGACAGGCGTTTCACGTTCCGCAGCAGGCGATGACTCGTCAATCGTCCGCGGAGAAGCTGGAACGCGCCTTGGCATTGCACCGGAAAGGCTACCTTGCCGAAGCAGAGTCGCTCTATCGCGACATCCTGAAGAAGCAGCCCAGGCATTTCGATGCGCTCCAGCTTCTCGGGGCGATAGATCTGCAGCAGGGACGCTTCGAGGAGGCGTACCGCCGGTGCAACGATGCGATCCGGATCAACCCTCGATGCGATTCTGCGCACGCCAATCTGGGCTATATCCTGGTGGCGCTCAAGCGCCCCGCCGAGGCGCTGGCCAGTTGCGACAAGGTGCTGGCGATCAACCCGGGCCACGCCGAAGCGCTCTGCACCCGCGGCAATGCACTGAAAGATCTCGGCCGCGGCAAGGAAGCGCTGGCCAGCTACGAGAGAGCGCTGGCGCTCAGGCCCGACTATGCCGAAGCGCTGCACAACCGCGCCGTGGTGCAGTTGACCCTCAAGCGGACGAGGGAAGCGCTCGCCAGCGCCGAACGCGCGCTCGCCATCAAGCCGGATTTCCCGCAGGCGCTTTCGACCCAGGGGAACATCCTGAAGGATCTTCGGCGGTATGCGGATGCCCTGGCCTGTTACGACAAGGCCGTGGCGCTGAAGCCGGACCATGCCGAAGCGTTCTACAACCGCGGCCTGGCCCTGTTCGAGCTGAACCGGCCGGAGGATGCACTGAGGGACCTGGACCGCGCGCTCGCCATCAACCCGAACCTGGTCGAAGCCCACATGGTCCGGGGCAATACCTTGAGAAGTGTCCATCGAACCGAGGAGGCGCTGGCCAGCTACGACAGGGCGTTGGAGATCGAGCCGGATTATGCCGACGTGCTCTGCAGCCGCGGCGCCGCGTTGCTGGAGTTGCTGCGGTACGAGGAGGCCATAGCCAGCTATGACAGGGCGCTGGCGATCGAGCCCGATCACCCTCATGCCGCCTCGAACAAGCTTTTTTCTCTCGATCTCGTGCCGGGGCTCGGATTTGCCGAGCACCAGGCGGCGCGGCGAAGCTGGTATCAGGGGCTTCCGAAGGATCTTTCGGCCAGGACCGCACCGTATCCGAACATCGCCGACCCGTCACGGCTCCTCGTCGTGGGTTATGTATCGGCAGACTTCCGGCATCACTCGGCCGCCTCGTGCTTCGGACCCTTGCTGAGGCGTCATGACCGGACCCAATTCCGGGTCGTATGCTATTCCAGCGTCAAGGTGGAGGACAAGAAGACGGAGGAGTTCCGGAAATTGGCCGACCTATGGCGGTCCGTTTCGGATTTGTCGGATGAAGCGCTGGCAGAGCAGATACGTGCCGACGGGGTCGATATACTGGTGGACCTGTCCGGACACACTGCGGGAAGCAGACTGTTGGCTTTCGCGCGCAAGCCCGCACCGGTACAGGTGACCGGGCTTGGTTGCGGTACGGGTACCGGACTCCCCGCCGTCGACTACCTGTTCTCGGACCCGGTCGCCATACCGCCGGCGGCGCGGCCGCTGTTTCCCGAGACAGTGTATGACTTGCCTTGCCTGGGCACGATCGAACCTCCCGCCGACGCGCCGGCCGCGGCGGAGTTGCCGGCATTGTCGCGTGGGATCGTCACTTTCGGGTGTCTGAACCGCATCAGCAAGGTCTCGCAAGCTGCACTGGAGCTGTGGGCGCGGATTCTCCGGGCGGTGCCGGGCTCGCGGCTGCTGCTGAAGGATACGGAGCTCGACAATCCCGTCATGCAGGCCCGTGTCAGGGACACGCTGGCCGTGCAGGGCATCGGCGCCGAGCGGATCGAGTTGCGCGGCAAGAGCTCCCGCATGAAGCACCTTGCCGCCTACAACGATGTCGATATCTCGCTCGATCCGTTCCCGCACAACGGGGGCATGAGCACCTGGGAGTCGCTGTGGATGGGCGTTCCCGTGGTGGCGAAACTGGGCAACAACGTGGCGAGCCGCATCTCCGGGGCGGTTCTCCATTCCATCGGGCTGGACGATTGGGTTGCGCAGGACGACGACGAATACGCCGCGCTCGCGGTAAGGCAGGCGAGCAACCTGCAGGCTCTCGCGCAGCTTCGCCGCGAGATGCGCGCACGCATCACCGCGTCTCCGGCCGGAAACCTCGACAAGTACACCCGGGCTGTCGAGGCGGCCTACCGGGAGATGTGGCGCGCGTATCTCAATGGCACGCGCGCCTCCTCGCCGTCGTCGGCGGAAGATCAACAGCCGGGAAAGGATTCGTCGATGCGGGTCCTTTCACATGCTGAAGGGAGTTCAGTCAGGGATCCTCAATCGAATTCGCCCGATCCCGTCTCCGGCGCCGTGATCGCCGACGAGTTCGAGCGGGCTCTTGCATTGCACCGAAAAGGCTGCCTTGCCGAGGCCGAACTCCTGTACCGCGACATTCTGAACAAGGACCCGAGGCATTTCGATGCGCTGCAACTCCTCGGGGCGATTGACCTGCAGCAAGGGCGCGACCAGGAAGCGCAGCTGAGAATCAGGAAGGCGCTCGAGATCAACCCTCGATCCGATTCCGCGCACACCAATCTGGGCTATATCCAGGTAAAGCTCAAGCGCTTCGAGGAGGCACTGGCCAGTTGCGACAAGGCGCTGGCGATCAAGCCGGACCACGCCGAGGCGCTCTGTAATCGGGGCAACGCCCTGAAAGACCTCCGCCGGCACGAGGAGGCGCTCGCCAGCTACGAAAAGGCACTCGCAATCAGGCCGGCCTATGCCGAAGCCCTCTATAACCGCGGCCTTGCCCTGTTCGAATTGAACCGACGGGAGGAAGCGTTGGCGAGCCTGGACCATGCGCTCGCCGTCAATCCGAATCTGCTGGAAGCCCTCTTGGTCCGCGGCAGCGTATTGAGGGCGTTGCATCGTTCCGAGGAGGCGCTGGCCAGCTACGACCAGGCGCTGGCAATCAGGCCAAACTACGCCGACGTTCTCTACAACCGCGGCGCTGCGCTGGTGGAATTGCGACGCTACGAGGAAGGCATTGCCAGCTACGACAGGGCGCTCGCGATCGAGCCCGGCCATGCGCTTGCAGGCTCGAACAAGGTCTTTTCGCTCGACTTTGTGCCGGGGTACGGATTTGCCGAGCAGCAGGAGGCGCGCCGAAGCTGGTATCGGTCGCTGCCAGGAAATCTTCGGAACGGCGTTGCGCCGTATCCGAGGGACGCGAACCCGTCGCGACCTCTCGTCCTGGGATATGTGTCGGCGGACTTCAAGAATCACTCGGCGGCAGCGTGCTTCGGTCCGGTGCTGAGGCGACATGATCGGTCCAACTTCCAGGTCGTCTGCTATTCCGGCGTCAAGGTCGAGGACGAGTTGACCGAGGAATTTCGGCAGCGTGCCGACAAGTGGCGGTCCGTCTCGGACTTGTCGGACGAAGCGCTGGCAGAGCGGATTCGCGCCGACGGAATCGACATCCTCGTGGACCTGTCCGGACACACGGGGGGAAACAGGCTGTTGGTCTTCGCGCGCAAGCCCGCGCCGATCCAGGTGAGCGCGTGGGGATCGGGGACCGGTACCGGGCTTCCGGCCATGGACTACCTGTTCTCCGACCCGGTGGCGATACCCGCGGCGGTGCGGCCGCTGTTTGCCGAGGCAGTGGTTGATCTGCCTTGCCTGGGCCCATTCGAAGCGCCCGCGTACATCCCCCCGGTGGCGGAATTGCCGGCGGTGTCGCGCGGGGTCCTCACCTTCGGATGCCTGAACCGGCTCGGCAAGGTTACGCAGAGGGCTCTGGAGCTGTGGGCGCGGATTCTCCGGGCGGTGCCGGGTTCGCGGCTGCTGCTGAAGGATGCGGCATTCGACAATCCCGTCATGCAGGCGCGGGTCAGGGAAACGCTGGCCGGGCAGGGCATCGGGGCCGAGCGCATCGAACTGCGCGGCAGCAGTCCGCGCAGGGATCACCTTGCCGCATACAACGACGTCGACATCGCGCTGGATCCGTTCCCGCACAACGGGGGCATAAGCACCTGGGAGTCGCTCTGGATGGGCGTTCCGGTGGTGGCGAGACTGGGCGACAGCGTGGCGAGCCGCATCTCCGGTGCGATTCTCCACGCCGTCGGACTGGCCGAGTGGACAGTCGATGGCGACGACGAATACGCTGCGCTGGCGGCAAGGCAGGCGAGCGATCTGCAGGCGCTCGCGCAGCTTCGCCACGGGATGCGCGCGCGCGTCGCCGCGTCTCCGGCCGGAAATCTCGACAGGTATACCCAGGCGGTCGAGGCGGCCTACCGGAATATGTGGCGCGCCTTCCTCGATCGGTCGCGCGCTTCCTCGCTGTCGGCGGGAGATCAACAGCCATGAAGGTATTCGTCACCGGCGCCTGCGGCTACAAGGGCTCGGTTCTGGTTCCGAAACTGCTCGCGGCCGGCCATGAAGTGCTCGCCTTCGACATCATGTGGTTCGGCAACTTCCTCGAGCCGCACCCCCGGCTCACCGTCGTGCGCGGCGACGTGCGCAAGGTCGAGGAATGCAGGCTCGACGGCGTCGACGCGATCATTCACCTGTCGTCGGTCGCGAACGACCCCTGCGGCGACCTCGATCCCAAGCTGACCTGGGAAATCAGCTGCCTCGCGACCATGCAGCTTGCGGACAAGGCCGTGCGCGAAGGCGTCAGGCAATTCGTCTATGCGTCCTCCGGCAGCGTCTACGGCGTCAAGGAGGAAGCGCAGGTCACCGAGGACCTGGAGCTGAAGCCCATCTCGGAATACAACAAGACCAAGATGGTGGCCGAACGCGTGCTGCTGAGCTACGCGGACCAGATGGCAGTGCAGATCATCCGGCCCGCCACCGTGTGCGGGTATTCGCCGCGCATGCGCCTGGACGTGTCGGTCAACATGCTGACCATGCAGGCGCTCACCCGGGAGCACATCACGGTCTTCGGCGGCGGCCAGACCCGGCCCAACGTCCACATCGACGACATCACCGACCTGTACCTGTTCATGCTCGATCACCCCGAGCACCGCGGGGTCTACAACGCCGGCTTCGAGAACATCTCGATCATGGACATCGCCGAGCGCGTGGTGGAGCATGCGCCGGCGAAGATCACGGTGACCGCGTCGAACGACCCGCGTTCCTACCGCGTGAACTCCGACCGGCTGCTGGCCACGGGCTTCCGGCCCAGGAAGACGGTCGATGACGCGATCCGGGAATTGGTGCACCGGTTCCGCTCCGGGGAGCTGAAGGACGAAGAGCGCTTCCACAACCTGAAGTGGATGCAGCGCGGGGTGGTCAATTGAACGCGCCGGAATCCCTGCCGGCCATCGCTTTCGCGGCCTACGCTTCGCGCCTTCAGCGGGTATTGGACGATGCCGACTGGTCCGGCGTCGCCCTGCTCGCGAGGGAGCTGCGCGACTGCTGGGCCACCGGACGCCAGGTCTTCATCTGCGGCAACGGTGGCAGCGCGGGCAACGCGATGCACCTTGCCAACGACTTTCTGTACGGCGTCTCGAAGACGGCGGGGCAGGGGCTTCGCGTCACCGCGCTGCCCGCGAACGCCTCGGTGCTGACCTGCCTCGCGAACGACGTCGGTTACAACGAGGTCTTTTCCTACCAGCTCGCGGTCCAGGCGCGTCCGGGCGAGGTCCTGATCGCCTTGTCTGGAAGCGGGAATTCTCCCAACATCATCAAGGCCCTGCAGCAGGCCGCCCGGAGCGGGATGCGCACCTATGCAGTCCTCGGCTACGACGGCGGCAGGGCGCGGTCGATGGCTGACGTGGCGATTCATTTCGCCATCGACGACATGCAGATCGCCGAAGACCTGCAACTGGTGGTCGGACACATGGTCATGCAGTGGCTCCGCCAGAACCCTCCCGAAGGGAGCCGGTAAGTGGCTTCGCCCGAAAAAATCCTGGTACTGGGCAGCAACTCGTTTTCCGGTGCGAGCTTCGTCGATTTCCTGCTCGCGCTGGGACACCCCGTGATCGGCTGCAGCCGTTCCCACGAGCCGCATGCGGCGTTTCTGCCGTACAAGTGGGCGAAGCGCACGGGGTCGTTTCGATTCCACCAGTGCGACCTCAATCGGGACCTCGATCCGTTGATGGAACTGATCGGGCGCGAGCGGCCGGAGTTCGTGGTCAATTTCGCCGCCCAGAGCATGGTGGCGGAAAGCTGGAAGAATCCGGACCACTGGTTCATGACCAACGCCGTCTCGACCGTGCGCTTCCACGACCGCCTGCGCCAGTGCGACTTTCTGAGGAAATACGTGCACGTGAGCACGCCCGAGGTGTACGGCAGTACGGCCGGCTCGATCGACGAGAACGCGCCGTTCAATCCGAGCACGCCCTACGCGGTGTCGCGCGCGGCTGCCGACATGAGCCTGAAGACCTTCTTCGCCGCCTACGGATTTCCCGTCGTGCTCACCCGCGCCGCCAATGTGTTCGGCCCGGGACAGCGGCTCTACCGCATCATTCCCAGGACGATCCTGTTCATCAAGCTCGGGCGCAAGCTGCAGCTCCACGGGGGCGGAAGCTCCGAGCGCTCGTTCATCCACGTCGGCGACGTCGCGGATGCCACGGCCCGCATCATGCGCGACGGGGACCCGGGCCAGGCCTACCACATCTCCACCGGACGCATCATCAGCGTGCGCGAGCTGGTGGAAATGATCTGCGCGCGGATGGGAGCACGTTTCGACGACTGCGTCGAGGTCGTGGGCGAGCGGCTCGGCAAGGACGCCACGTACCGGCTCGACAGCGCCAAGCTGCGGAACCGGCTCGGATGGCGGGACTGCATCTCTCTCGAGCAGGGGATCGAAGAGACGATCGCCTGGGTCGAGCGCTTTCTGGGAGACCTGAAGTCGCAGCCTCTGGACTACATCCATAAACCCTGACCAGGCACATCCATGGGCCAAGAGATCGATCTGCTCGTCAATTACCCGAGAACCAAGCGCAACGTCGATGAGCGCGGCGCGACCAAGACCGAAGCGGATCGCGAGGTCGCGCGCCGGTTCGGAAGGGAATTCTTCGACGGCGACCGCCGCCATGGCTACGGCGGCTTCAGCTACATGTCGCGTTTCTGGCAGCCCGTGATTCCCACGCTGCAGCGGCATTTCCGCCTCACCGCGAAGGATTCCGTGCTCGACGTGGGCTGCGCGAAGGGCTTCATGCTGCACGACATGGCGCAGCTCATCCCCGGCATCACGGTGAAAGGGGTCGACGTGTCGCAATATGCGATCGAGAACGCCATCGGGGACATGAAGCCGCACGTCCAGGTCGCCGATGCACGGGCGCTGCCTTTCGGCGTCAAGTCCTTCGACGTGGTGATCGCGATCAACACCATCCACAACCTCGATCGCGCGGACTGCGCGCGGGCGCTGCGGGAAATCGAGCGGGTCAGCCGCCGCGGGTCCTACGTGACCGTGGACGCCTACCGCAGCGACGAGGAGAAGCAGCGCATGTTCGCCTGGAACCTCACGGCGAAGACCATCATGCACGTCGACGAATGGAAGGCCTTCTTCGCCGAGGCGGGATACACCGGCGACTATTTCTGGTTCGTGCCGTGACCCCGGAAACCGCGAAGCGGCTGCTTTTCCAGATGAAGCGCATTCGCTTCGTCGAGGAGGAGATCGCCAGGCGCTACCCCGAGGGAAAGATGCGCTGTCCGACGCATCTCTCGGTGGGCCAGGAGGCCGTGGCGGCGGCCGTCGGCCTCGCGCTGCGCCGCGACGATCTCGCGGTGAGCGGGCATCGCGCCCATGCGCATTACCTGGGCAAGGGCGGCGACCTGCGGGCCATGCTCGCGGAGATCTACGGCCGAGCGACGGGCTGCGCGCGCGGCAAGGGCGGATCGATGCACTTGATCGACGAAGCGGTCGGCTTCATGGGCAGCACCGCGATCGTCGCCGGGACCGTTCCGGTCGGGGTCGGGCTGGCCTACGGGATGAAGCTGAAGCGCACCGGCCAGGCGAGTTGCGTGTTCCACGGCGACGCGGTCGTCGAGGCGGGCGTGTTCTTCGAATCCGTCAATTTCGCGGTGCTCAAGAAGCTCCCGGTGCTGTTCGTCTGCGAGAACAACCTGTACTCGGTGTATTCGCCCTTGCGCGTGAGGCAGCCAGACGGCCGCAGCATCGCGGCCATGGTGAGCGGCCTCGGAATTCAGGCTGCGGGCGGCGACGGCAACGACGTGGTCCAGGTGCATGACATGGTGGGCGAGGCGCTCGCTGCAATCCGCTCGGGCGAAGGACCGCGCTTCCTGGAGTTCTCGACCTACCGCTGGCTCGAGCACTGCGGCCCGGGGTACGACAACGATATCGGCTATCGGACCGAGGCGGAGTTTCTCGCGTGGCAAGCGAACGAGCCGATCGGCCGGTTCGAGGCGTCGATGCGCGCCGGCGGCCTGATCGCCCCGGACACGGTCGCGCAGATGCAGGCCGCGATAGAGCGCGAGGTGAGCGCCGCGTTTGCGTTCGCGGAGGCCTCGCCGCCGCCCGAGGGCGAGCGCGCGTACGCCGACCTTTACGCCGAGGTCCCGGCGCCCCGGGTCCGACTCGAACGCAGGAGGGCCTGAGCGTGGCGCTGATGTCCTTCGCGAAGGCGATCAACGAGGCCCTGTCGGTGGCGATGGCGCGGGATCCGAACGTCATCTGCTACGGGCTCGGCGTCCCCGACCCCAAGGGCGTGTTCGGCACGACCTCCGGCCTGCAGGAGAGATT
>Ga0080064_1007723_pt1 | contig 10672 bp, 9 predicted proteins | sample Subgrocontami54m_FD_69260 | JGI IMG/M metagenome (GOLD analysis project Ga0080064, IMG submission 69260) | Subsurface groundwater microbial communities from S. Glens Falls, New York, USA - GMW46 contaminated, 5.4 m (SPADES assembly) (version 2) ... | reverse complement strand
AGCAGCGGCTCGGGTTCGTCGCGCGCGCACCGCGATTCGCGATCGCGCACAAGTTTCCCGCCGAGGAAGCCGAGACGGTCGTGCTCGGCATCGACGTGCAGGTCGGGCGCACCGGGGCGCTCACGCCCGTGGCGCGCCTGGCGCCGGTCTTCGTCGGCGGGGCGACGGTGACCAATGCGACGCTGCACAACGAGGATGAGTTGCGCCGCAAGGACATTCACATCGGAGACACGGTGGTCGTGCGGCGCGCCGGAGACGTCATCCCGGAGGTGGCGCGGGCGCTGCCGGAAAGGCGCCCGAATAACGCGCGTAGGTTCCAGATGCCGACCCATTGCCCCGTCTGCGGCTCGAAAGTGGTCAGGCTTCCCGAGGAGGCGGTCGCCCGCTGCAGCGGCGGGCTGGTCTGTGCCGCGCAGCGCAAGCAATCGATCCTTCACTTCGCCTCGCGCCGCGCCATGGACATCGAGGGGCTGGGGGACAAGCTGGTCGACCAGCTCGTCGACGCGGACCTGGTGAAGACGCCGGCCGACATCTACGCGCTCGATGCATCCACGCTGGCCGGCCTGGAGCGAATGGGCGAGAAGTCAGCGCAGAACGTCCTCGACTCCATCGAACGCTCGCGCCGCACGACGCTCGAGCGCTTCATCTACGCGCTGGGCATCCGCAACGTCGGCGAGGCGACGGCGCGCGACCTCGCGCGGCATTTCGGCGGCCTGGACCGGCTGGTCGCAGCCGGCGAGGAGGAGCTTCAGCAGGTGAAGGACGTCGGGCCGGTGGTCGCGATGTCCATCAGGCAGTTCTTCTCCGAACGGCATAATCTCGAGGTCATCAGGAAGCTCCGCGACCCCGGGACGGGTGTACGCTGGGAGGAGCACGCGGGCGCACCGGGGCGCGTCGCCGGCGCCCTTGCAGGCAAGACCTTCGTCCTGACCGGCACGCTGCCGGGCATGGCGCGGGAGGAAGCGCGTGAGCTGATCGAATCGCGCGGGGGCAAGGTCAGCGGATCGGTGTCGAAGAAGACCGACTATGTGGTCGCCGGCGAAGATCCCGGCAGCAAGCTCACCCGCGCACGCGAACTCGGGGTTACGATACTGGACGAGGATGGACTGCGCGAACTGGTGCGCGCGGAACGGGGAAGCGCATGAATGCGAAGGTGACCAAGGCCGTGTTTCCCGTGGCGGGAATGGGAAGCCGGTTCCTGCCGGCGACGAAGGCGAGTCCCAAGGAGATGATGCCGATCGTCGACAAGCCGCTGATCCAGTACGCCGTCGAAGAAGCGGTCGGCGCGGGCATCACGGACATGATCTTCATCACCGGGCGCAACAAGCGCGCCATCGAGGATCACTTCGACAAGGCCTACGAGGTCGAGTCGGAGCTTGCGATGCGCGGCAAGACCGAGCTGCTCGAAACGGTGCGCTCGATCATTCCCCGGGAGGTCAACTGCATCTACATCCGCCAGGCCGAGCCGCTCGGGCTCGGCCACGCCGTGCTCTGCGCCAGGCCCGTGGTGGGCGACGAGCCCTTTGCGGTCATTCTCGCCGACGACCTGATCGACGGCCGGCCGCCGATCGTGCGCCAGATGACCGACGTCTACGAGCGCTACCGCTGCTCGGTGCTCGGAGTCGAGGAGATCGCGCCGGAGCAGTCGCGCCAGTACGGCATCGTCGCGCACGAGCCGGTCGACGGGAACGTCGAGCGGGTCACGGGGATCGTCGAGAAGCCCGACCCGGCCGTCGCGCCGTCCAACCTCGCGGTCGTCGGACGCTATGTCCTGACGCCGCGGATCTTCCATCACCTCGAGCGCGTGGCGCCCGGCGCGGGCGGCGAGATCCAGCTTACCGACGCGATCGCCGCACTGCTCACTGAGGACAAGGTGCTCGCGTGCCGTTTCCATGGCACACGTTACGATTGCGGTTCCAAGCTCGGCTATCTCCAGGCCACCGTCGCGTTCGGCCGCCAGCATTCCGAGACCGGGCCGGAATTCGATGCCTACCTGAAGGAACTGTGCAGCCGCCTCTAGCGCGGGCGGGACAGCCTTAGTCACTTACCAGCCAAGTGTTGACAAATCTGACGAAGAATCTGGCTGTTTATGTCTCGTCATTTTGGAAAGTTGCAACTTCGCAACTTTCCAAAATGACGAGATGAATGGAATCCAATTGGAGGCAACCTGTTTGGTTCCGGCTTGACCGGTTCAGGAAGCAGAACAGCCATGACACCCGAACAAGCCAGGCAGGTGCTCGCGGAAGCCGACCTCGTCCACGACGCGGCAACGGTGGAGGCGGCGATCCACAGGCTGGCGCGCGAGATAACCGCGGCGATCGGCGAGCGCAATCCGCTGGTGCTGGTGGTCATGAAGGGCGGAATCTATTTCGCCGGACGTATCCTGCCCCTGCTCGGGTTTCCGCTGAGCCTGGACTACGTTCACGTGTCGCGATACGGCGATGCGATCACGGGCGGCCAGTTACGCTGGAAAGCCGAGCCGTCGGAGGCCGTGAGCGGCCGTACGGTACTGGTCCTCGACGACATCCTCGACGCCGGCGACACCCTGGGCGCGGTGCGCTCGCGATTGATCGCGCAGGGCGCGCAGTCCGTGGCCTGCGCGGTGCTCACCGAAAAGGACACCGGCAAGCCCAAGGCGTGCGTCCCCGACTTCGTCGGGTTGAGGCTGCCGAACCGCTACGTGTTCGGCTGCGGCATGGACGTGTCGGGCGCCTGGCGCAACCTGCCGGCCATCTATTCGATGAAAGGATGATCGGCCACATGCTCGCGATCATCGGAGGCAGCGGCTTGTCGCAGCTCGGCAGCCTGGAGGTCACGCAGCGGCAGGTGGTGCACACGCCGTATGGAGAGCCCTCCGGACCTCTGGTCTTCGGCAACATCCTCGGGCATCCGGTGGTGTTTCTCGCACGCCACGGATACGGCCACACGATTCCGCCGCACGAGGTGAATTACCGCGCCAACCTGTCGGCGCTGCATGGGCAGGGCGCGGAGAGCGTCGTGTCGGTGGCTTCCGTCGGCGGCATCCGGTCCGGGTACACGCCCGGGACGATCGCCATTCCGGACCAGATCATCGACTACACCTGGGGGCGCAGACACACCTTCTTCGAGAACGGGGCCCCGGTCACGCACGTCGACTTCACCGAGCCGTATTCGCGGGACCTCAGGGCGAAGCTGCTCGCCGCCGCGGCTGCCTGCGGCGAAGCCGTGCTCGAGCGCGCGGTCTACGCGGTCACGCAGGGGCCGCGACTGGAGACGGCGGCCGAGATCGAACGGCTCGAACGCGACGGTGCGGACATCGTCGGCATGACCGCGATGCCCGAGGCGTCGCTTGCGCGCGAACTCGGCCTGCGCTACGCCGCGATCGGCGTGGTGGCCAATTTCGCGGCGGGCCGCGGCGACAGCCGGGAAAGCGTGAGCCTGGAGAAGATCGAGGAGGTGCTGCGCGAGGCGATGACGCGCGTGCGCCGGATCATCGAGATGCTGGTGAAGGAATGATCCGCGACGTGCTGCGCATGGGCGACCCCCGGCTGCTGCAGGTGTCCCGGCCGGTGGAGGCGTTCGGCACCCCGGAGCTGCTCGAGCTGCTGCAGGACATGCGCGACACCATGGCGCACCTGAACGGGGCCGGGCTGGCCGCGCCGCAGATAGGGGTCGCACTGAGGGTCGTGATCTTCGGCGTGCACGCCAATCCGCGCTATCCGGACGCCGAGGAGGTGCCCGACACGGTGCTCGTCAATCCCGTCGTCGAGCCGATCGGCGACGAAATGGAAGAGGGATGGGAGGGCTGCCTTTCGGTGCCGGGCCTGCGGGGCGTGGTCCCGCGCTACCGGCGCCTGCGCTACCGGGGCTTCGACGAGGAGGGCCGGGCGACCGACCGGACCGTCGAGGGCTTCCACGCCCGGGTGGTGCAGCACGAATTCGACCATCTGGACGGCATCCTGTATCCGATGCGCATCCGGGATTTCTCGCGGTTCGGGTTCACCGACACGCTGTTTCCGGACAGCGATTTGTCGGAGAGGGATTGATCGGTTCTGGGCCGGCAGGGGCATATTCAATCAGGGTGCCTCTCTCTTGAAGTTCATTGATCTCGTTATTTTGGGAAGTTGCGAAGTTGCAACTTCCCAAAATAACGAGACATCAACAACCCCAAAAATACACTAAGGCTGCAGCGCCTCGAGCAGGTCCTGCTCGAGCAGCAGCACCGCCTTGGGATTGGTGAGCGCGGCTCCGGAGATGCGGAACACGTCTTCGGCCCGCTCGCCCAGGGTCACGATCTGCGCGGTGTGCAGGCTGATGTCGTACTTCCCCAGCACCCGCGCGATGCCGTAGAGCAGACCGGGACGGTCGCCCGCGATGATCGACAGCGCGAAATACTGTCCCTTCTCGTCCGGCAGGATGTGGACCTCCGGGGTGATCGGAAAGTGCCTGAGCTGGCGCGACAGCCGCGCGCGCGGCTGGGGCGGGAGCGGGGCCTTGTGCTCCAGCCCGTCGGCGAGCTCGTGCTCGATCAGGTTGATCATGTCCCGGTAATGCGGCATCTGGCCCGTGCCCATCACCTGGAACGTATCCAGCGCGTAGCCGTGCCGGGTGGTGTGGATCTTGGCGTCGACGATGTTGTAGCCGATCGAACTGAAGAATCCGCAGATGCGGGCGAACAGGTCGCGCTGGTCCGGAACGTAGATCATCACCTGCAGCCCTTCTCCCGCCGGAGACAGCCGGGCCTTCACCACGGGCTTCTCGCTCGCCACGCGATAGTGCAGGTGGCGCGTCTGCCAGGCGATCGCCTGGGCGTCGTGTCGCAGGAAATAGGCGACGTCCAGCTCGTTCCACAGCGCGTCCTGCACCGTGTCGGACAGGGCGTACAGGCGCAGCAGGCGCTTGGCCTCGGCCTGCTTCGCCTGGATGCTCTGGTCATAGCCGATTTCCTCGCCGCGCAGCAGCCGGCGCGACAGATGGAACAGGTCCTCGAGCAGCTTGCCGCGCCACGCGTTCCAGACCTTGGGGCTCGTGCCGCGGATGTCGGCCACGGTGAACAGGTACAGGGCGATCAGCCGCCGTTCGGTTCCGACGGTGTCGGCGAACCGGCGCACGACCTCGGGGTCGGACGGGTCCTGCTTCTGCGCCACGGTGGACATGACGAGGTGGTTGCGCACCAGGAACACCACGAGGTCTGTGTCCTCGCGCGACATCTCGTGCATGCCGCAAAAGCGCGCGGCATCGATCGCGCCGAGCTGCGAGTGGTCGCCGCCGCGCCCCTTGGCGATGTCGTGGAAGATGGCGGCGACGTAGAGCAGCCAATGGCGCTCCAGTTCCGCGATGAGCCGGCTGCACAGCGGGTACTCGTGGGCGTACTCGACCATGGTGAAGCGCCGCAGGTTGCGCACCACGGCGAGGATGTGCTGGTCCACTGTGTAGACATGGAACAGGTCGTACTGCATCTGGCCGACGATGCGCCGGAACGGCGGCAGATACCGGCTCAGGATGCCGTACTGGTTCATCCTGCGCAGCTCGTGCACGACGCCGCGCTTCTGCTGCAGGATGGCGAGGAACGCGGCGCGATGTCGCGGATCGCGCCGGAACCCCGCGTCGATGCGCAGGCGTGCCCGCCACAGCGCGCGCAGCGTCGGCGCCGTCATGCCCTTCAGGTCGGGCCGCTGCTGCAGGATCAGGAAGCTCTCGAGGATCGCGCCGGGCTCGCGCTCGAACAGATCGGGTGACCGCGCATCGAGAAGCCCGCGCACGGCCTGGAAGCGCTCGTTGATCATTTCCCGTTCGCTGTCCTGCGCCGGAATGATCGCCGCGCCCAGGTTCTGCAGCATGATAGTGTTGAGCTGGATGACGGACTTCGCGGTCCGGTAGTAGCGCTGCATGAGCAGCTCGCTCGCGCGCCGGTGGGCAGTGGGCGCATAGCCCAGCTCGCGCGCAATCCGCTCCTGATAGTCGAACAGCAGGCGGTCCTCGCGGCGGCCGGCCGCGTAGTGCAGCCGGATGCGCAGCTCCCTGAGCAGGCCCTGGTGGCGCGCCAGCTGGCGGGCCTCCTGCGCAGTCACGAAGCCGCGCGCGGCAAGCTCCGTCCAGGTGCATCCCAGGTCGCACGGCCGCGCGATCCAGAGGATCGTCTGCAGGTCGCGCAGACCGCCCGGGGCTTCCTTGAGGTTGGGTTCCAGGCTGTAGGCGGCGTCCTGGAACTTGGCGTGACGCTGCTCCTGTTCCAGCCGCTTGGCGCTGAAGAAAGCCTGGGGATCGAAGCGGCTCTGGACGTGCCCGAGGAAACGCCGGTAAAGCGTCCGGCTCCCGGCGAGCAGCCGCGCTTCGAGCAGCGTCGTCCGGACGGTGATGTCCTTGGCCGACTCCTCGTCGCATTGGGCCAGCGTCCTCACGCTGTGGCCGACTTCCAGGCCCACGTCCCACAGCCTTCCGATGAGATCCTCGACCTTCGGCGTCAATCCGGGTTCGGGGGCGTCGGGCAGCAGCACCAGCAGGTCGACGTCGGAATGCGGGAACAGCTCGCCGCGTCCATATCCGCCGACCGCAAGCAGCGCGACCGAGCGCGGCAGTCCGATCGCGTTCCACATTTCCCTCAGCGTGCGATCCACTAGCAGCCGGTACCGGAGCAGCAGCCGGGCCGGATTCGGCTGACCCTCGAAGCGGGCCTTGAGGGCGGCGCGCTCCGATTGAAGGGTGTCGCGGACCCGGGCCAGCTCGGTTCGCGCCCCGCCGGTCCCGGTCTCGAGCGACAGCGCGCCCATCACGCGGGCTCGGGCGGCGCGCCGGGGGACAGCGTGAGCACCTCGTAACCGCTTTCCGTAACGAGCACCGTATGCTCCCACTGCGCCGACAGGCTGTGATCCTTGGTGACGATGGTCCAGCCATCGGCCAGCTCGCGGATCCCCGGGCGGCCGGCGTTGATCATCGGCTCGATCGTGAAGATCATTCCCGCCTGCAGGTGCAATCCGGTGCCCGGCAGGCCGTAATGCAGCACCTGGGGCTCTTCGTGGAACTTGCGGCCGATGCCGTGCCCGCAGAACTCCCTGACCACGCTATAGCCCTGGCCCTCCGCCCGCTGCTGGATCGCGGCCCCGATGTCGCCGAGGTGGGCGCCGGCCTTCACTTCGCGGATCCCCAGCCACATGCACTCGTAGGTCACCTCGCAGAGCCGGCGCGCCTGGATGCTCGGATGGCCGACGTAGAACATGCGGCTCGTGTCCCCGTGGTACCCGTCCTTGATCACGGTAATGTCGATGTTCAGGATGTCCCCCGACTTGAGCACGCGGTCCCCGGGGACGCCATGGCAGACCTGGTGATTGACCGAGGTGCAGATCGACTTGGGAAAGGGCTTGTAGCCGGGCGGGGCGTAGTTGAGCGGCGCCGGGATGGTTCCCTGCTGGTGCACCATGAAGTCGTGGCAAAGACGATCGATTTCGCCGGTGGTGACCCCGGGCTTGACGTGGTGAGCGATGAAGTCGAGCACTTCGCCGCCCAAGCGGCCGGCGACCCGCATTTTCTCGATCTCTTCCGCAGTCTTGATGTGGATTGCCATTCAACTCCCGGAACACACGCGGCATTTGCGAAAAGGCGAAAGAATAGTTTATCAATGCAGCGTGCGCAAACCGCTCCGGGTCCGCGCGCTCCAGGCCTGCGCGGGCATTCGGATAATTGCCTGTTTGCACAAGGAAAAACTTGCACGCACCGCTGCCCGCATGGTATAATGCCGGACTGGCCGGGTCCAGGACTTTCCCGGCCAAATTTTTGCCGTTTGCCTGTTAGGGTGCCCTCTGGTCCAGGCCAGGGGGGCAGGTGGGCGAAACGGTAACGATCAACCCTAACCGGAGCTACAACATCATGTCGACGACCATGCGCCAGATGCTCGAAGCAGGCGTGCATTTCGGCCACCAGACCCGCTATTGGAATCCGAAGATGGCACCGTACATCTTCGGCCACCGCAACAAGATCCACATCATCAATCTCGAGAAGACGATGGTGATGTACCAGGACGCGATGAAATTCGTGCGCCAGTTGTCCTCGAACAAGGGAGCGATCCTGTTCGTGGGCACCAAGCGCCAGGCGCGGGAAATCGTCCACGAGGAAGCCGAACGCTGCGGCGCTCCCTACGTCGACTACCGCTGGCTCGGCGGCATGCTGACGAACTTCAAGACCGTGAAGCAGTCGATCAAGCGCCTGAAGGACATGGAGCAGATGGCCCAGGACGGCTCGCTGGAGCGCCTGGCGAAGAAGGAGGCGCTGCATTACCAGCGCGAGATCGCCAAGCTGCAGCGCAGCCTGGGCGGGATCAAGGTGCTCGATGCGCTGCCCGACGCGCTGTTCGTCATCGACGTGGGCTACCAGAAGGGTGCGGTGGCGGAGGCGCGCAAGCTCGGCGTGCCGGTGATCGGCGTGGTGGACACGAACCACTCCCCGGACGGCATCTCCTACGTCATCCCGGGCAACGACGATTCCAGCCGCGCGATCCGCCTCTACGCACGCGGGGTCGCCGATGCGATCCTCGAAGGCCGCAACCAGTCGGTCCAGGAGATCATCGGCGGCGGCACCGGCGACGAGTTTGTCGAAGTCGAGGACCAGGCGGAGTAAGCGCGCCGGACCCCGGCATGGAAAAGGGGCGCGACGCCCCTTTTTTTGAATCCGATTTTTGAAGCGGGAGCGATCGATGGCGGACATTACCGCTGGAATGGTGAAGGAGCTGCGGGAAAAGACCGACGCTCCGATGATGGAATGCAAGAAGGCGCTCGCCGAGGCCAACGGCGACATGGGCAAGGCCGAGGAGATCCTGCGCATCAAGCTCGGCAACAAGGCGACCAAGGCGGCCTCCCGCATCGCCGCTGAAGGGGTCGTCGGCACCTGGATCGCGGCCGACGGCAAGCTCGGCGCCATGGTGGAAGTCAACTGCGAGACCGATTTCGTGGCCAAGAACGAGGACTTCCTCGGATTCGCGGCGAAGCTCGCCGAAGTCGTGGCGAAAAGCGGCCCCGCCGACGTGGCGGCGCTCTCCGCGCTGCCGATCGACGGTGCGCCGATCGAGGAGCTGCGCAAGGCCCTGGTGGGCAAGATCGGCGAGAACCTGTCGATCCGCCGGTTCGAGCGCATCGAGGCCAAGGGCAGGCTCGCCCGGTACGTCCACGGCGGCGCGAAGATCGGGACCATCGTCGACGTCGTGGGCGGCGACGAAGCGCTTGCGCGCGACCTGGCGATGCATATCGCCGCCTCCAAGCCGGTCGCGCTGTCCAGGGACCAGGTGCCGGCCGCAATGATCCAGAAGGAGCGCACGATCGCGGCGGCCAAGGCGGCGGAGTCCGGCAAGCCGGCCAACATCGTCGAGAAGATGGTCGAGGGCAGCGTTCAGAAATTCCTCAAGGAAGTGACGCTGCTCGGCCAGCCCTTCGTCAAGGACGACAAGCAGACGGTCGAGGCCCTGCTCAAGTCCAAGGGCGCGTCGGTGGCGCGCTTTGCGCTCTACGTCGTGGGCGAAGGCATCGAGAAGAGATCGTCCGACTTCGCCGCCGAGGTCATGGCCCAGGCGGGGCTCGCGGGAAGACCGTAGGGACATGCCGAAGGAGTGAGATGGCCGCACCGAGATTCAAGCGCATCCTGCTCAAACTGTCGGGCGAAGCCCTGATGGGGGACGACGCCTATGGGATCAACCGCCCGACGGTCGACCGCATCGTCGGGGAGATCGGGCAGGTGGTCTCGCTCGGCGTGGAGATCGGCGTGGTCATCGGCGGCGGCAACATCTTTCGCGGCGTCGCCGCCGGGGCGCAGGGCATGGACCGCGCGACCGCCGACTACATGGGCATGCTGGCCACGATCATGAACGCGCTTGCCCTCCAGGACGCGATGCGCCAGTCGGGCCTGAACGCCCGCGTCCAGTCGGCGCTCAACATCGAGCAGGTGTGCGAGCCGTACATCCGCGGCAAGGCGATCCGGCATCTCGAGGAAGGCAAGGTCGTCATATTCGCCGCCGGCACGGGGAACCCGTTCTTCACCACCGACACCGCGGCGGCGCTGCGCGGCAGCGAGATCGGCGCCGAAATCGTGCTCAAGGCGACCAAGGTCGACGGCGTGTACACCGCCGACCCCAAGACGCACCCGGACGCGAAGCGCTACCACAGCCTGTCCTTCGACGAGGCGATCATCAAGAACCTGCGCGTGATGGACGCGACGGCGTTCGCCCTGTGCCGCGACCAGAAGCTTCCCATTACCGTGTTCTCGATCTACAAGGCCGGCGCGATGAAGCGTATCGTAATGGGCGAAGACGAGGGCACGAAAGTCTGCTACTGAGAACTGCCAAGGATGGAGGCAACATGAATACCGCTGACATCAAGAAGAGCACCGAACAGAAGATGCACAAGTCGCTCGAGGCGCTGAAGGCGGACCTGGGCAAGGTGCGGACCGGGCGCGCCCACACCGGCATACTCGACCACGTCACGGTCGATTACTACGGCACGCCGACGCCCATTTCACAGGTCGCGAACCTGACGCTCATCGACGCCCGGACCATCGGCGTCAGTCCGTGGGAAAAGAAGATGTCCGGCGCGATCGAAAAGGCGATCCGCGATTCCGACCTCGGCCTGAATCCGTCGGCGCAGGGCGACCTGGTGCGCGTTCCGATGCCCGCCCTCACCGAGGAACGGCGCCGCGAGCTGATCAAGGTGGGGAA
>Ga0080064_1007720_pt1 | contig 10675 bp, 9 predicted proteins | sample Subgrocontami54m_FD_69260 | JGI IMG/M metagenome (GOLD analysis project Ga0080064, IMG submission 69260) | Subsurface groundwater microbial communities from S. Glens Falls, New York, USA - GMW46 contaminated, 5.4 m (SPADES assembly) (version 2) ... | reverse complement strand
CCCCAGAAAATTAGGGGATTACCCGCAGATTAAAGAACCCGAACGTTACCTGTTTAACGAAAACCTTATTATAAAACCATTACCCGTAAAAAAACGTAGTACTGTAGAAATTATAAGGGGTCCGAATATTGCGCCTTTTCCCGTCCTGAAAACTTTGACGGAACATTATGAAGGGGAGGTTATCATAAAGGTAGGTGATAATATCACTACCGACCATATCATGCCGGCAGGGAATGAAGTGCTTCCCTTAAGAAGTAATATACCCGCCATTAGTGAGCATCTCTACGAAAAGGTCGATGCATCATTTGCGAAGCGATGTCAGGAAAAGGGCGGCGGGATTATTGTCGGTGGTGAAAATTATGGGCAGGGTTCGAGCCGTGAGCATGCCGCCCTTGCCCCTAGATTCCTGGGTATTCAAGTAAAAATAGCAAAGAGTTTTGCCCGCATTCACCGTTCCAATCTCATCAACTTTGGCCTCGTTCCCCTTTTATTCAAGAATTCTGGGGATTATGATTCCATATCGCAAGGCGATTCCATCCGCATTAGGGACATGAAAATGGCAGTAAAGGAAGGGCGGGAAGAAATAAAGGCAATATGGAATAGTAAACCAGGGAACCAGGAAAAGGAGATTTCCCTTATCCTCAAGGCAACAGAGAGAGAGCGTGAAATCCTCGTAAACGGAGGCTTATTAAACACCGTTCGCGGCAAACTCTTTATATCTTGTCCTGTTGAATGAACATTGGCTGAATTAGGCTGCTTCGGCGACTTTTAAGCTCCCCTCTAGAAAGAGGGGCTGGGGGTGTGTTACGGAAATCTTACACACCCCTTTATCCCCTCTTTTTAGAGGGGAATCCAGGAGATTGAAATTCCTGAACATTGAATTAGGATGCCTTTGGCTGCAACAAATTACCCACGAAACACGCCAAAAGACCCGAAAGTTAAATTTCGCTATTTTCGCGTCTTTTCGTGGGCAACTTTGGAATTCTTTAACATTTAAAAAGGAGATGAAAAGTATGAAGGCAAAAGGTTTTTTGTCAGTTTTGTTAGTCATTTGTGTGACAGTTGTTGCCGGTTGTTGTGCTATGGTTTGTGAGAAAAAGGCTCCGGAAACTGTCAGCGCCGGGGTTGAAGAGAAAGAGCCCATAAAGATCGGGATAAGTGTCTGGCAGGGATATGCCCACGCCTTTATTGCTCAGGAAAAAGGTTTTTTTGGAAAAAACAACGTCAGCGTGGAACTGGTATTCAAAAAAGGTGTTGCCGAATCAATTGAACTCTATAAGAGCGGTGAAGTGGACGGCGTTTTTAACGTCTTTGCCGATATGATCCTGATTAACTCGAAGGGAATTCCCACAAAAGTAGTTTATGTACCCAGCTATTCTGAATCGGGGGACGTGATTATCGGAAGGTCAGCATTGAATTCACTTGCCGACCTGAAAGGAAAAACAGTAAGTTTTCAGGGGGTAAATACCTTCTCCAATTTGTTTGTCCTAAAAGCGCTGGAGAAGGCTGAAATAAAGGAATCTGACGTCCAATTTCAGGATGTCCCGGGAACGGATGTTTTAAATGCGATGGAAGCGGGAAAGATTGATGGGGGCCATACGTGGGAACCGGTAACATCTCAGGCATTAATTAAGGGCTATAAAATACTGTGTAAGGCGTCAGATACCCCGGGCATTATAACGGATGTGCTGGCATTTGATGCAAAAGTCATCGAAGAAAGGCCTGACGATGTACAACGCATAGTGAAATCTTTATTAGAGGCAAAGGACTTCATTAATTCAAATAAAGACGAGGCGATTGATATCATGGCAAAGGCAGAGGGAGTAGACGGGGCAGAAGTACAAAGAGGCATTGATACCGAACTTCACATGCTTGATTTGAATGAAAATATTGAGGCAATGAAGAAGTCGGAAAACATCGCTTCGTTATATGCTTCCTTAAAAATTATCACCGATTTTTATGTCAAAAGGGGACTATTATCTGATACGCAGGTTACGGAAGGGATTATTGAGCCGAAATTCATAGAGGGTATAAAATCTTTACAAACGCCGCAACCATAAAACAATGTAGGGGCAGGTTTCAAACCTGCCCCTGCGTGTTTATGGTATTCTTTTTTTTGCTGGTTCAATCGTCCTCGATTGAACCGAAACAATTGGCATTTTTTCATGGTTGTAATAATGGATTATTTTACCCAGTTCATTCCCTCCTCATTTCGCTTCGTATAAGGCACTACGCAAAGAGCGAAGGTTTAACGCTGTTATTTTATCAATAACGCAAGTAGGGATTAGAAGGTTTTGAGATTATTATATATTTACGGTATAACGCCCAAAATCAGCGGTGGCTATTAGCCGTCTGCTGGATTTTTTGTTAAGCATGCCGGTTTTGATTTTAAGCAAATATCAATCTTTCTCCCTTAGGCTCAGGTATGGGATCGCCAAACTCCTTAGCTGTGTCAATCCATAATTGAATTGCCTCTTTAGCACTTTTTAATGCTTTTTCATGAGTTTCTCCATGAGCTATACAGCCAGGAAGTTCAGGCACTTCTGCTACAAACGCATTGTCTTCATTACTCCAGTAAATAATAATTTCGTATCTATACATCAATAGTCCCTCCGAGTTTATATTTCACTATAACGTTTCTTACCTGTTTAACCTGATAAGGCTTTGCCTTATTGCCCTCACGCTGAAGATTAATTTTTTATTTTCATAGTTTATTTTAACATTGATTAGATTGATCTGCATAATATGCGGAATACAGGTTTTTTGCCCATATAACATGCCTTTGATATGGTGAATACTATCGTGATAATCACTTCAGACACTGCCACTTGTGTCTCTTTGTACTTGTTATCATGTCGTCTTATACGGATCAGCATAAAATCCTCTTGTTAGGCAGTTCTTTGGGTTATTAAATCTTTTTCAAATTCAAGTGTGTAGGATAGTATTGTTTTTAAGTCCATCTTCTTGGAAGCATTCAAAATTTCTATACCCACTATCTTGTCTTCTGAAGTTGTATCTAAATTAACCCCTTCTGCCATTTCTATGACCCCTTCAGGAGTTTCCTCTCCCAGCTTTAAATACAAAGCATCTACTTCATTATCGTAATATACTTTCATATTTTTCTTCCTTTCTTTACAGGATAGTTTGTTATTACTGTGAGTATATCATCTTTCACAGCAACTACAATTTTTAGTGGATACTTAAAGCCTTCTGCATTCTCTATAATTTCGTGAGTTCCTGGATGTAACTCTTTCCCAAGTAGAATCTTCAAAATTGTTGACTCTGGAATTTTATATAGTCTCGCCCTTCTTTTTGCGTGACGAGAGAACTTTATCTTCGCAAAGCGATCACATCCTTTTTATTCACAAGCTACTCTTTTTAAACTGCAAGCTATTAAACATTTATCAAGAGCCTTCCGCTTGAATACTTATCTTTTATGCCTAATATTTGGCTTGAGCGGTAACACAACGAAACAAACTATCCGTCAAATATCTTATAAACGTCTCAACCATAAAACAAAGTAGGGGACGGGTTTCAAACCCGCTCCTGCGTGTTTATAATAGGTATTCCACGGCGGCTATTGCAGCCTTTATAACATTCTCCTCACCAGCCTTAAGCGCTTCTTTCGTTATCTTTCCTATGCCAACCCTGTTGACCACCCCTGTTATACATCCGCCTTTGAGGCCGGCCGAAGCCGTGAGCGTCAAGACTGTGGATGATTCCATCTCGTAGTTCAATACATGGAGCTTTTGCCACTCTTTCGTAGCCCCCTGAAATCTTCTCAGTATATATTTTGCAAATGAATCCTTTCTTTCCTCGCCTGGATAAAAGGTATCTGAAGAAGCCGTTATGCCCACGTGATATTGTACCTTTGCCTTTTTTGCACCTTCAACGAGTGCGTTAAGCGCCTCGTAGTGGGCAACCGCGGGATATTCGATGGGCGCATAATGTGTTGATGCGCCATCAAGCCGCACAGAACCTGAAGTGATAATGATATCACCGATGTTGATATGATCCTGAATAGCCCCGGTTGTTCCCACCCTGATGAATGTGCCTATTCCGAGTTGTGCCAGCTCATCAATGGCTATTGATGTGGAAGGGCCGCCGATTCCGGTTGAAGTAATAAGCAGCTTCTTCCCCTTTATTTCAGCCAGATAGGTGCAGAATTCCCTTTTCCAAGCCAATTTTTTATTGACCGTTCCGTAGGTTTCTGAAATTTTTTCGGCAATAATTTGAGACCTGAAAGGGTCGCCGGGCAGTAAGGCAATCTTTGCGCCCCGAATCTTCTTTTTGTCAAGGTCCAGGTGATATACACTTCCCATGGTTATTACCCGAAAATATCTTATATTCTAATTATAATGGTTTATCATGGATAAACACGGAGTTACACTGAGTATCATAGCGCAGTATAGCCTCAACCAGAATGAATTTAACCACAAAGACACTAAGTATTTTTTGTGCCTTTGTGTTTTAGTGGCGCAAAAAAGTTGATGCAGGTCGTAATGACTGAGGAAATTGATTATACTTATAAAACTGATGTGTCTGGTGTATAATACTTGATATTTAGCTTTCAAAAACAGGATAAACCATTCAATCACAAATGTCTATACAAAAATTTACATTTACACGTAATGCCGACACCGATAAACTGCTCAGTTTCATAGCCCAGAAATTAACCGTATCCAAAAATAAGGCAAAACAACTCCTGGACAGACGAATGGTTTTTGTGAACAAAAAGCGGGTATGGATTGCATCCTACCAATTGAACAAAGGGGATGTGGTTGAGGTTATTACGAGAGAAATCAAACCCCAAGAATTTGAAAAAGATTGTATCCTCTTTCAGGACAGCCATTATCTGATCGTTTCAAAATCCCCGGATATTGTAACAAACGGGCCAGAAAGTCTGGAAGAGAGCCTGCGGACATATTTTAATGATAACCATATTCAGGCCGTTCATCGGCTTGACAAAGATACTTCCGGTGTTGTTATCTTTGCAATAAACAAGGACGCCTTCGAGCGCATGAAACCCTTGTTTAAAAAAAATCTTATCAAAAAGATTTACAGGGTTATTGTGAGGGGTGGCGTTATTAAACAAACCTTTACCATAGACACTCTCATAAAGGGACAAAGGGCTCTAACACACGTAAAGCTCTTGAAAAGGGGCAAGGAAGCTTCTTCTCTGGAAGTGAACATTGAGACGGGCAAGACACACCAGATCAGGATTCACCTTGCATCTATTGGTCATCCAGTCATTGGAGAGACAGAATACGACCGCAAACCAATCGAACACCCGTTATTGAGGCAAGTACGAAGACAGATGCTTCATGCCTATCAGGTCTCTTTTGTCCATCCCTATACTCAAAAGACAGTATCAGTCACAGCAAATATTCCGGATGATTTTAATCAATGTCTTATGGCTTTAGGTTTCGGAAATAGGTAAGGCAGATTTTACATGTTCATAAATCTCATCTTCTAATTGATCGCTATCAGTTCTTTCCGTATTTTCACTGTCAAGATGCCATCTCGTCGGGGCAATTCATGAATTGCCCCTACATTATCGATAATTTTAATAATTCCATTCGCAAAAACAAAAAAACAGATCCTTGATTTGTTTCAATGGTTTTTACCCTTGCAAAATATCGAATGCGGAACAAGGAATATTGAATTTCGAAGGGAAAAAACTTAATAATTCGACATTTTCTGTTCGATATTCGATATTTAAATTGAATTAACTTCTTAAGTTAACGCTTATGCCCTTTCTCCCCCCTCTGGAGGGGGACATGGGGGAGGGCGTTCTTTGCGTCCCCCATTTCCATGAGGGCAGGCCTTTGCGGTGGGCTGAACTGTTACAAAATTTTTGAATAGGTATCAATTTCAGATATAGCGAAGGGCTTGCCGATATGATGCCCCTGGGCATAATCTACCCCGTAGTTCGATAATAGTTGCACCGTTTCTTCGCATCCCACAAATTCAGCAACGGTCTGTTTCCCCAACCCACGCGCCACCTCTACCATTGCCCTGACCAGGTGCTGGTCTGTATGGTTGTGTTTTAATTCACTGATAAAGCTCCCGTCTATCTTCAAAAAGTCCACGGGTAATTGTTTGAGGTAACTGAAAGAAGAAAAACCTATGCCGAAATCATCGAGACCAAACCGGCAGCCCATGCCCTTGAGTGTGGTAATGAAACGCTGTGCGTCAACCATGTTTTCGATCGTAGCAGTTTCTGTAATTTCAAATACGAGGGTCGCAGGATTGATGTTGGCAGCCGCAAACTCCTGTTTGATCAGAGGCAATAATTCCGGATCATTAAATGCCCTCCCGGAGAGATTGACTTCGAGGAATAAGCCTCTGTCAGTAAATTGTTGTTCTGCAATGAGGTGAATGGCGTGGCGCACTACCCAGCGGTCAATGTCACGAATAAGACCGAAACGTTCGGCAATATTGAGAAAATCTTGGGGTGAAATTAATGTGTCATTTTCATTCCCCGATCCCTGTCGAGGACAAGCCACCATGCGTAACAAAGCCTCGTAGCCCATAATCTTTTTATGCCGTATATTCGATATCGGTTGTATATGCAGCACGAATAGATTATTTTTTAATGCATCCCGGATACGTGCCTCCCAGTCCAGCCGTAACTCATAATGTATTGTCTGGTCAGGTGAATACGTACAAACACAGTTGCGGCCTTTTTCCTTTGCCCGATACATGGCGAGATCGGCGTAGGTAAGTAATTTTTCCACATCGTCTCCATGTTCGGGAAACAAGGCAATGCCAATGCTGGCAGTAACGCTATGGAATCTGCCTTTATTCACATGGAGATTTCCTCGCGCTAACGCCAGGATTTGCATTGCGATTGACTGCGCCTGATCTGCATCGGTATAAGGGAGGATGATTGCAAATTCATCGCCGCCCAGCCTGGCGATGATATCGGTCTCACGTACCCGCGCTCTTAACAGACAGGCGAAATTTATGAGGATTTCATCCCCTTTCTGGTGGCCAAGGGTATCATTAATATATTTGAAATTGTCCAGGTCAATAAATAACAAAGCTCCGCCGGATTCGTGTCGCTCCATCTGTGCAACCCAGTCCTCCAACTCTTCCCGGAACCGTCGGCGGTTAAAGAGATTGGTGAGCGGGTCATTATTAGCCAGGTGATTAAGATGCGCCTCGAACCTTTTACGTTCGGTAATATCTTCCTTGATCGCAAGGAAGTGGGTAATGACCCCTCTCGGATCTTTGATAGGTGAAATGGCTGCGTACTCCCAGTAGTATTCACCATTTTTCTTTTTGTTCCGAAATTCTCCCCGCCATTCTCCGCCCGATTTAATGATAGCCCATAGACGTTTATATTCTTCCGTCGGTGTTTCACCCGATTTAAAAACACGCGGATTTTTCCCAATAATTTCTTCGGGGGTATATCCAGTCAGATGGGCGCCCCTGGGATTGACATATTCGATGTTGCCATTGATGTCGGTAATAACAACCGTATTCGGACTTTGTTCTATGGCCTTCGATAATTTGGCAATCTGATTTTCAGCTTCTTTACGTTTGATAAACTGGCCAATTTGGGAACCTATGGCGCCTATCATATTAAGCAAATCCTCATCGGGGTTTCTTATCTCATGGCTAAAGAACTCGATTACCCCGATTACCTCATTACCAGCCAGGATAGGAAAACCAAATGCCGCATGCAACCCTTCTTTGGTTGCAACGGGTGCCCGCGGAAAATTCGCATCATGAACAACATTAACAATCCAGGCAGGTTTGGCGCTTGCCTGGATACGTCCGGGTAGTCCAACGCCCGGTGAAAAGGCAATCTGTCTGGTGGCCGTTGTGAATTCCTTTGCCTCGAGCGCTGGAATATGCCAGATTTCCTCACAACGCAGCACGCATGCCTTTCGATCAACCACCCATATTCCCCCAAGATCCCATTCCAGATATACACAGATCGCTTGAAGGAATTTTTGAGATGCTTCATTTAATGTGGCGGATTCTGACAATATACGCGTTACGGCATGCTCGGCATTCAAACGCCGTTCTGCTCGTACACGTTCGGTAACGTCACGAATGATTGCCATTCCTCCGATAATTGTCCCATTCGTATCGTACAAAGGAAAGCGGGAACTGTCGAAGTATCCGTATTTCCCCGTTTGCGGAATGCTGTAAGGCATTCCCGAACGTTTAATAGTTTTACCTTTAATCGTTTCCCGGTAGGAATTTCCCTCTCCGACTTTCTCCAGGAACGGAAATATTTCAAAAGGAGATTTGCCAAGCACCTCTTTGCCGGTAACGCCGGTTATCTGCTCCATAGCCTTATTCCAGAATGTGTAGCGGATGTCTTTGTCGTACGCAAGAATACCGTCCTGGCTTGACTCGGCCAATAATCGGAATTTCTCCTCGCCTCTTTTCAGATTGTTAATAACCGAACGGAGATACTCCTCGCTGCGCACCAATTTGATGGTATATCTCCGGATACGCGAAATCATGGGGCGGAAAATGAAAAGCGCCTCCATGAACAGGACAAACAGGGTAAAGCCCAGCGCCCCCCTTTCAATCTTTTGTAGCCGGGCGATATTTGCTTCACTTTCAGTCTGATATTGTTTCACCACGGTATCCAGTGATTTGAGCAGCTTCACATTGGATACAGAAAGTATATATCGCAGACGGGGATTATTCCAGGTAAGCCTCTCGTCGTTGTCATGCGCCAGGCCATTGATTTCCGCAACATAATCGCGTATCTGTTTATCTAAAAGCAGGGGTGGATTGAAATACATGGCGTGTATCTGCGGCGACGGGTTGCCAGAGAGGCGCAGACTTGCATTGCCATGGATCAATCCGTCATGATTGCATTCCATCCGTTTGCTTATTCGCAGCAATTCCTGGCGGGCCTTATTTCGTTCGGTCTTATTATGGCCGGTGACAAGACGCAGGGAATATACAGCAGCGCGTTGAGAAAGCAAGCGCTGGCTGCCGCTCACGTTAATCACGGCAGCCGTATCTTTCTGGGAGGCCGCCATCCTGTGTAAAATAACATAGGCAGAAACGCTGAAAAGGGCTATCAGCCCGAGTGCCAGCGCATATCTGAATGTGATATTCTTTGTAGGAAAGCTACTCATGTTGTCATTTTTAAATTAAGATGCCTTTGATAGCGACTTTTAAACGCCCCTCTAAAAAGAGGGGCTGGGGGGTGTTGCGGCAAACTTTCACACCCCTTTGTCCTATGGCGTTAACTTAAGAAAGAACTATAGCATTTTAAGCAAAATATCGAATGCAGAACAAGGAATATTGAATTTCGAAGGAAAAAAACTTAATAATTCGACATTTTCTGTTCGATATTCGATATTTAATTGCATTTAAATTGAATTAACTTCTTAAGTTAATGCTTATGAGGGGCAGGGGGGGAGAGTGTATTACGTATACTTTTTTAATTCGTTCACTATAAATACATGGGTATAAAAACCAAACGCAAGAAACGTCTTAGAAAAAAGCCACGAGTAAGGTTATTGTTCCTCATCTTGTTGGGTTCTGTGGTTGTTGCCTATGTAGCAACCCGTTTTGTAGGATGTGCAGAGTATGCTTTTTTTCGTTACAATCCTCCATATTATGAGCCAAGAGATCTTGAGAGATACGAGGCGATAAAAGAGGGTGTGGAAATAATGTTAGGGAAGTCGTTGGAGGAGGTAGGACAGGAAAAGGCGCAGAAATACTTAAAATACAAGGACACAGTGAAAACTGAGGAATATTTAGGGCGGGGAAAAAGGAAGCTGCAGGAAATCCTGAAAAATGTGGAAGAGGAAGAACGGCACAAGACGATATGGGAAGAGAAGCAATAACATGGAAATTTTTACCCCTCTCTTTCTCCCCTTCGCAAGGGGAGAATATAAGAGGGGTAGATTCGACTGCGGATATGCTGGTTATGATTTTTCCTTATTGTGAACCTGAGTGGTTAAGAAATTCTCAATGCCCATGTCCTTGATTTCCTGCAAGTATGCCTCCTGATCATTGGCGTGGTTCTCTTCGTCAAGCAGGATATGTTCAAGTAGCTCACGCGAACCGCCATCGCTTAGGTCAAAGCAGAGTTTAATAGCCTGTTGAAGCCTCTCAATTGCGGCTTTTTCTAATGCATAATCATTTTCCAATTGTTCCTTCACGGTTTTCCCAATGTCCAGTTTATCTTTCTCCATTTTGGGAATACCTTCCAGGAACAACATGCGTTCCAGCAGCTTTTCTGCGTGTTTCATTTCCTCTATAGAGTTTTTCTCATTAAACTCATACAAAGATTGGTAACCCCAGTTTTCACACATTTTGGCATGCACAAAATATTGGTTGATGGCGGTTATTTCTGCCTTGAGCACCTCATTTAAAGCTTCAATTACTTTTGGATTGCCTTTCATGATACCTCCCGGAGTGATAAATAATTTTCATAGGGGTAAAGTAGGTTATCTTCAACCTTAGTTTCGGGTATTTTATAGACATTCTGAACCCTTGTCAATTATAAAAAAGTATTGTATTTTCGTCTGCTCTAGAAAAAAGTTGACTTTGATGAATACATTTAATAATCTAAATAGCTAATTTAATGTTTGGGAATTTCAATGTAGGGGTTGAAAATCTTCAACCCCTACATGCCCTAAATGTTTCGGTTCAGGCTACAAGCCAGAACCGGCATAAAAAGCTA
>Ga0080064_1001385_pt2 | contig 10678 bp, 12 predicted proteins | sample Subgrocontami54m_FD_69260 | JGI IMG/M metagenome (GOLD analysis project Ga0080064, IMG submission 69260) | Subsurface groundwater microbial communities from S. Glens Falls, New York, USA - GMW46 contaminated, 5.4 m (SPADES assembly) (version 2) ... | reverse complement strand
GATGGGCGGGCCGACCGGCCTCGGCCCCCAGCCGGTCGCCGAGCGTCACCAGATAGCCGGCCAGCCCTTCGACCACGATGCGCGTGTCGTCTCCGCGGAACCGGACAACGAGATCGAGAAACTCGCCGATCGGCAGCTCGCCCTTCTGCGCCAGCGCCCATGTATTGTCGAGCAGGCCGAACCGTTCCTCCGGCGAAAGCCGGGCCGACGAGGCGGCCAGCGCGTCGCGGAGCCCCTGGTCGTAGCACGTCCGATAGAACCCCTGCTCGCCGGCGTTGGCATAGACCCACCGGACCTTGCCGTCAGCGGGCAGCGCGACGGTGGCGCACGCGTCAGTCATGAGGACGCGATGCCGCCGGATGCCCTGGTCGTCCTCGAAGGCGAGGGTCAATGGAATGGCCCACGGCGCCTCAGCGCCTGGCCGCGCCTTGGGATCGGCCTGGAAGCGGCTCTGCCCGACCGTGAGCCGGCCCAAGTCCGGCCCCGCGGCACTGACGGTCACCAGGGGAAAGCCCGGCCTGGTGAACCAGTCCTGGGCGATCGCGGGCACCGGCTGGCCCGATGCCGCCTCGAGCGCCGCCCACAGATCGGCAGCGGGGGCGTTCCCGAACTGGTGCGCCCTGATGTACTCCCGGATGCCCCGGCGCACGACGTCCTCGCCCAGAAACTGCTCCAGCATCCGCAACACCGACGCGCCCTTTTCGTACGTCAGGGCGTCGAACATCTCCTCGGCCTCGGCCGCCGTGCGGACTTTCGAGCTGATCGGCCTGGTGGACGCCAGCGCGTCCACGCCGAGCGGCACCTGCTTGTCCCGCGCAAACTCCACCCAGGATTGCCACTCGGGATGCCAGTCGTCCACGATCTTGCAGGCCAGCCACGTGGCGAACGACTCGTTCAGCCACAGATCCTCCCACCAGTCCATCGTGACGAGATTGCCGAACCATTGGTGGACGACCTCATGCGTGATCACGTTGGCGACGCCCCGGAGCGTGTTCGCGGACGCCTGCGCGGGGTCCAGCAGCAGGCGGTTCTCGCGAAAGAAAATCGCGCCCCAGTTCTCCATGGCGCCCATCGCGAAGTCGGGCACGCCGACCAGGTCGAGCTTGGCCAGCGGGTAGCGCAGGTCGAAATAGGCGTTCAGTCCCGGGAGACAGGCGCGCATCACCTCGTGGGCGAAGCCGGTCAGCGCGAGCTGGCCGGGCGTCGCATAGACCGCCACGCGCGTGCCGTCGATGAGGGCCTCCCGGCATTCCAGCTTCGCCACGGCGAGGGCCACCAGGTACGTGGACATCGGCGGCGTCTCGGCAAAAGTGACCGTCTTGCGACGCGCCGCCGTATCCGTGGACTCCGCCTCGACATCCATATTGGAGAGGACGACAAGGTGGGCGGGACCGACGGCCGTGATCTTGAACGAGGCCTTCATGGCGGGCTCGTCGAAGCAGGGAAACGCGCGGCGGGCATCGGTGGCCTCAAACTGCGTAAAGGCGTAGCGTTCGTTCCCGGACTTGGCCTCATACAGGCCCTTCATCTGCTGATTCAAGCGTCCGGAGAACGTCAGGCCGACCATGGCGGGACCGGCCGGAATCTCCCGGTTCAGAGTGAGGGTGAGGGTCTCGGAACCGGCATCCGCGGACACCGCGACCGTGTAATGCACCGCGCCGGATTCCACCGTGGCCTCGAGAATCTCCAGTTCCAGCGCATGCAGGGTGACGCGCCGGACCGCCTCCAGCACGTGAAGCTGAATCGCGACGGAACCGGAAAATCGCCCTTGGTCCGGCTGGACCGAAAGCGTCACATCGTACCGCTTCGGCACAACGGCCGAGGGCAATCGTCCGTCAATGAGGTTGGGGGGCGCGCTCACAGTTTTATCCAGGCCCCATTATCCGCAACGAATGCGGCGGGAGCAAGCGAAGCTTCCCGCGCGATTGCATTGACTCCGACCCTGCATCTCCGTAGAGTGAGCGGCCTATGGCATGGAAACCGCGCATGACCGCCCGCGAGATCTTTGCGGCCGTGCTCGTCGTGCTGTCGCCGGCTGTCTACTGGACATTTTCCGAAACCTCGATGGGAATGCCCTATCAGACGGCAGCCGGGCACGGCCTCCTGCTGATCACGCTTCCCATCGGCCTGGCGCTGGTCTGGTTCATCGAACGCAGGCCGCCGCCCGGCGGTCGACAGCCCACCCCTATCTGGGCCCGCCTGCTGCTCGGCGCCGCCACCGGCCTCCTTCTGACCACCGCGCTTGCAATCGTCAACAGTCTGTCCTCTCGCAACACCCAGGAACTCGCCGGCACCAGTCTGGGAACCAGCCTGGAATCCGGCGCCGTAGCCGGCCACGCCGCAATCCGGTTTGAAGACGGGCGGACCATTCATCTGCTGAATGCCTTCTGCGGGGTCAACGGCTCACCGGTCACGGTCTTCCATGCCACCGGCCTGCTGGGGCTGGACCGGCTCCTGACCTGTCGCATGCCGAGCGTGCGGCCGCCCCAATCCGGGCTTCCGGAAACCACACCCAAGTAATTCCCACGCGGGCAGCGCGTCAGTTCATGGACGGATCCGGCGGCATCGTCGCATACAGGGCGTATGCTCCGCCTTGAGCGCGAAGGATTGTGGGCCAGACCTGGAGAGGATTCCGCGCGAATACCATTTTCATCTGGGCCGGCCGGACAAGCCAGGATCCGTTCGCTAATTCGAACTGCAACTGCCCCGGCGCCCACCCGGCGTACCCCATGTAGACACGGACCAGGCCATCGCCTTTATCCTGAGTGAACTCTTCCTCCAGAAAACCCAGCTCGCCCCCAAGACAAACGCCGTCAAAAATCGTCCGCGACTCCGGGACTTCCCGGCCCAGACGGTGGAGAACCAAGAGGCTGCCCTTCTGCACCGGCCCGCCGACGTACACAAAACCCGCCTTCTCGTGAAGCCCGGTCGCCTGCGGCAGCACCTCGGTGATGTGCTGATCCGTTCGCCGGTTGATCACCAGCCCGAGCGAGCCTCCGGACCCATGCTCGCAGACCAGCACGACGGTCTGCCGGAAATTGGGATCTGTCAGCTGGGGCGTCGCGACCAGGAACATCCCCCGCTCCACTTTCTGCGGCTTTTCCCGTTCCATGCGTTTCAATATACTCCAGACCGTCGCCCATTTCAGCTTCATTGACGACGCCGCACGCAAGGACTATTCTCGTAAATAAACCGGTGTGGGGTACGCCTATGAAACGATGGCATCTGGCATTGACGGCAACCGCGTGTCTGATTCTGAGCCCTCCCTCCGGGCCTGCAGCCTGGGCAGCCGATGACGGTGTTGAAATCCAGGACGTGCAGATCCGTATGCTGGAGCAGGGGCCCGTCGTCCTGCTGATCGTCGGGGACCGGTTCGTCCCCATCCATGTGGACCCGACCGTCGCCGTGTCCATCGTCCACGCGCTCTCGGGCGGCGCCTCCCCCCGCCCTCTCTCCCACGACCTCATGCGCCTCATGCTGCTGGAAATGGGCGCGAAGGTCACTCGGGCCGTCATCACGCTGAAAGACAAGACGTACTACGCCGATCTGACCATCTCGCTCGGCAACCGGACGCTCGTCTTCGACAGCCGCTCGTCCGACGCCATCGCGCTGGCGGTGCTGTTCAAGGCGCCGATCGTCGTGGTCAAGCCCACCTGGGAGTCGGCCGGCCAGCCGTGGACGGAACCGAAGCGGGAGACGTCATGATCTTCCGCTCCTTCTCGGTTCCGCCGTTGGGGTGCAATTGCTCGATCATCGGCGATCCGGCCACCAGGAAGGCACTTGTGGTGGACCCTGGCGGGGACTCGGAGCGCATCCTGAAGGAAGTGGAGGCGCTCGGACTGACGGTCACCCACATCGTTCACACGCACGCCCACTTCGATCACTTCCTGGCCTCGGGGCAGATGAAAGCGGCCACAGGGGCGCCCCTCTGGCTGCACAAAGCCGACGAGATTCTCTGGGACAACCTTGAAATGCAGTGCCGGGTCTTCGGCATCCCGTACACCCCGGTCCCACCGCCTGACCGGTGGCTCACAGACGATGAGGAGATGACGCTGGGCGAGATCAACGGTGTCGCCCTGCACACCCCCGGCCACACGCCGGGCTCCATGTGCTTCCACTTTCAGGACGCCGGGATGGTGATCGCCGGCGACACGCTGTTTCGCGAAAGCATCGGGCGAACCGATCTCTGGGGAGGCGATGCCCAGGCCATCGAACGGTCCATCAAAGACCGGCTCTATGTCCTCGACGAGGACACCCGCGTGATCACCGGGCACGGGCCGGAGACCCGCATCGGCCACGAGATCCGGTTCAACGCGTTCGTGCGGGGATGACGTAGGGGCGCAATTCATTGCGCCCAGGGTTCGGACGCATCCGGGCGTGATGAATCACGCCCCTACAGAGTGAAATTTATTTTACCTCGACCGTAATCGTCTGCGTCGCCGCCAGCATCTTGTGGTCCTGCGTCGCGGCCGTGACGGTGATCTCATGCTTGCCCTTGCCCACGCCATTGAAGGTGCCGCCGAACCCTTTCTGGTATTTCCCGTCGAGATAGACGTGGGCATGGGCCGCTTTCTCCCCCTTGACCAAATCGTACTTGAGGTCAAAGGTGTCCCCGACCGTCTCGCCGTCCTTCGGCGCCGTGATGGCGATCTTGGAACCGTCATCATCGGCGGCCAGGGCCGGACCGACGCCGACCAGTCCGCCAATCATCAGAATCAATGCAACCGCGAGCACTGTGCGCATAGCAACCTCCTTATGCAATAGCAGTGATGCACCCCATTATAACCGAACCTGCGCTCTCCCCCACACCTTGACCCTACCCCTGCGCCCCGTTATCCTGTAGCGCCCATGCCGACCATCGACGCCAGGACCAGCCTCTGCGCGCTCATCGGGAACCCGGTGGAGCACTCCCTCTCGCCCGCCATCCATAACGCCGCCTTCCAGCACCTGGGACTCAACTTCGTCTATGTGGCCTTCAAGGTGGAAGATGTGGCCGGGGCGCTGCGCGGCATCCGCGCCCTGACCGGCATCCGTGGCGTGAGCGTCACCATCCCGCACAAGGTCGCCGTGCTGCCGCATCTGGACGACATCGCACCCACCGCCCGGAACATCGGCGCCGTCAACACGATCGTGTCCGACCACGGCCTCCTCAAGGGCTACAATACCGACGCGACGGGCGCCCTCGCGGCGTTGCGCGCGGCCGGCGCGCCGGCGGACGGCGCCCGCGTGCTGGTGCTGGGATCCGGCGGCGCGGCGCGCGCCATCGCCTTCGCCCTCTGCATGGACGCCAAGGTGTCGGCGCTGACGATCCTGGCCGTCATCGATCAGGAGCGGGACTCGCTCGTGCGAGACCTCCGCGACAAGGCCGGCGCGGCCGTCTCCGGATTTCCGCTCAGCCCGGAGACCCTGGCCCGGCACATCCCCGATGCCCAGACGATGATTCACTGCACGCCGGTCGGCATGAGCCCGAAGGTGGACGAGTCCTGCGTCCCCGCCGCGTTGCTGTCGTCGCACGTGACCGTCATGGACATTGTCTACAATCCCCTGGAAACGCGCCTGCTGAAGGACGCCCGGCACGCCGGGTGCCGCACCGTGCGCGGCCTCGAGATGTTTCTGCATCAGGCCATCGGACAATTCGAACTGTGGACCCTGCAGCCGGCCCCCGCCGGCGTCATGCGGTCCGTCCTGGAAAGGCACTTCGCTACATGAACATCGTCGTGATCGGGTATCGCGGAACGGGCAAGAGCAGCGTCGCCAGGATCCTGGAGGGACGCCTCAAATGGCCGCTTATCTCCACGGACGCTGAAATCGTCAAGAAGGCCGGCCTCTCCGTCCCCGATATCATTCTGAAACGAGGATGGGACTACTTCCGGGACGTGGAATCCAAGATCTGCCAGCGGGTGGGGGGCAAAGACCGGATTATCATCGACACCGGCGGGGGCGCCGTGCTCCGCAAGGAAAACGTGGATGCCCTGCGGCAGCGCGGACGCGTGTTCTGGCTCACCGCGGAGGTGTCCACCATCATGGAGCGGATCAAACACAGCAAGGATCGGCCCTCGCTCACCCAAACCAAAGACTACGTCGACGAGATCGACGAGGTCCTGAAGGAGCGCCTTCCGCTCTACAAGGCCGCCTGCGACCAGATCATTCCCACCGACGATCGCACCATCGAAGAGATCGCGGACGAGATTCAAAGCAAGATGTAGTGGGTCATTTCGATGCGGTGATCCGGAACCGCAACGTCCCCAACTGGCTGGCCTCGGTGACCTTTTCCCCGATGTGGATCTTCAATTTGTACTCGCCGGAGACCCAGCCCGCCGTGGGGCGCGAGAACTCGATGAAGCCGCTGTCTTGCGACGTCTGCAGGAAGACGCTTTCCTCATACAGCAGCCGGTCCTCGGCCTGGCCATCGCCTTTCGCCAGGAACAATTGCCCGATGATGTGCGCCGGGTTCTCCCTCGGAAGGACATCGAACACCATATAGACGGCTTCCGCGTCGGGCTTGAACGTGGTACTGGGATTGACCGGCTTGTAGCGGTCCGTCTGGAACGCATCCTTCGATTCTTTGTATCCGTGGGCCAGCACGAGGCTTGTAAAGAAGCCCGCGGGCGGCAGATCCAGCGCCTTTACGTCGGCGCCCGCGGGGGATTGGGCAAACGCCGCACCGCCCGCCAGCAGGACTATCCCGCACAGCCCCACAACCGCGTGCCGCACCACGACGTTCCAAGCAGCGCTCATGGGAAAATTCTACCAACAGCATCGGGCCAATGCAATCCGCCGGCCTTGCTCCTCACAGCGTGCGCAGGCCCGCCACCTCGGCCCCGTCCAGTTCGCGCCACTGTCCCGGCTGAAGAGCGCCCAGCGTGACGGGCCCGACGGCGACGCGGACAAGACGCAACGCCGGATGCCCCGTCGCCGCCGTCATGCGGCGGACCTGGCGGTTTTGTCCCTCCCGCAGAGTGACCTTCAGCCACGCCGTCGGGACGGACTTGCGGAACCGGATGGGCACCGGACGCGGCGGAAGATCCGGCGCCTTCGCCAGCAGCTCCACCTCGGCAGGCTTCGTCCGCCGGCCCTTGAGGAGCACGCCCCGGTGTAACGACGCCAGTGCCGATTCGTCCGGCACCCGCTCGACCTGCACCAGATAGACTTTGGGCAGTTTGTGCCGGGGGTCCGTAATGCAATGCGCGAGCGCGCCGTCTGCGGTCAGCACCAGCAGGCCCTCCGTGTCATAGTCCAGCCGCCCCGCCGGATAGACATCGGGCACCTGGATGAAGTCCGTCAGCGTGGGCCGGCCCTCCGGATCGGTAAAGCACGACAGCACGCCGTAGGGCTTGTAGAAGGCGAGGGCGCGGGCGGCGGTCACGGGCTTGTCGTCTTTGGCGCCGTCACCCGCCTCACGAAGACGTACAGCGCGCACAGCAGGACGGCAAACCCGCCGATCAGCCACGAGCGCTCGCGCAGCACCTGCACGAGCCGCGCCGGATCGTTGATGAGGTCCGGCCGATCGCCCAACAGATTGCCGCCGAACCAGGCCAGCACCCAGCACCACAGCCCCGCCCCGACGATCGTCATCACACTGTACGTGCCGAACGGCATGCGCACGAGGCCCGCCGGGATGCCGATCAGGTGGCGCACGACCGGCACCAGCCTCGCGAAGAAGACGCCCCCGGCTTCATAGCGGGCCAGCCAGCGCTCGGCCCGGAGCAGTTTGTCCTCCGGACAGAAGACGTATCGCCCGTACCGCACGAGCAACGGCCGCCCCAACCACCTCGCAACCCAATAAGTGGCCGCGGCCCCGAGATAGCTCCCGACCGTGCCCGCGAACACCACGCCCCAGAAACTATATCGGCCCTGCGCCGCCCAATAGGCCGCAGGCGGGATGATGATCTCGCTCGGAATCGGCACGATGGAACTCTCCATCGCCATCAACACGATGATGCCGGGATACCCCCAATCATGCACCCACTGAAACCAAATCCCGACCCACTGCTGCATAGGCGTCGCGCCCCTCCAATCCTGGGCGATTCTACCCGGAACGCCCGCTCGATACCACCCGCAATTAGGGTTCGTCATTCCGCCGTAGGGACGCCTAGGGGCGCACAGCCGTGCGCCCCTACACGAATGAAGGCAGCGCCCGCATGCTCAAGGCCATCGAAAAGATTGACGGGGTGTTGCAGACGCGCCGTGTGCGAACCTGGCAGGAAGCGAAGTAAGACCGGACCTACCCGACCACCTTCACAAACATCTCGGCCAGCACCGGATCGAACAGGGTCCCGGCCTGCCGCTGAACAAACGTTTTGGCGTCTTCGATGGAGAGGGGATCGCGACCGGGCTGCTGGGCGGTCAGGTCATCAAACGCATTGGCGAGTGACACGATTCGCGTGAGGTAGGAGATGTCTTCGCCTTTCAGTCGGTCCGGGTAGCCGGCGCCGTCGTATTGCTCGTGGTGGTGGCGGATGATCCCACTGACCGCCGGATGGAACGGGAGCGTGTGGACGATCCGGGCGCCGATCGCCGGATGGCATTTGATCAGCTCGGGGTCCCGCGGGCCGATCTGGGCTGATTTCGAGAGAATCCAGACGTCGAGGCAGGCCATGCCGATGTCGTGCAGCCAGGACCCGACCCGGAGCGCCTCGCGGTCTTGCGGCTTCAGCGACAGGTGCTCCCCTAAAAGTGAGGAGTAGAAGCACACGCGCTCCGCGTGGCGGACCAGGTCCGGATTCTTGGCTTCGAGCGACCGCGCGAGATTTTTCCAGGCCGTGCCGGCGCCACGTTCGGTATCCCACACGCTCCCGAACGTTCTCAGGATTTCGCGCAGGCCGTCGAGACGGCGCTTTTTCTCCAGGGCGTGCGTGGCGAGTTCGATCAACTCCATGACGTTGAACGGCTTCAGCAGGTAGCCGGCGGCACCGTACCGAATCCCGTCCATGGCCGACTTCAGGCTGCCGTAGCCGGTGATGATGATGACTTCCACGTCCTCCTGGTCCCGCTTGATCTCCTGCAGGAGGTCCGTCCCATTCCTGTCCGGGAGCTTGAGATCCAGGGTCACGATGTCGATCGTGTGCTCTTTGAGGATCTGTTGAGCCGCCGCGGCGCTCTCCACCGCATGGAGATTGAAGAACGGGCGGAGGATCATCTTCAGGGCTTCGCGGGGGCCGGCCTCGTCGTCCACGATGAGGACGGACGGCTTGGAAGAAGCCCCGGGTGCCTGGGGGTCCTTCCGCTCGTGGGGGATGCTGATACCTTCAGGCGAAGAGCTCATGGCCTGTGATCGCATCTTTGCTGCTCCACAAAATCTAAACACAGGATTACCGAATCCCCCTATTAAACCATAAACAGTCCCTGAATCCTAGTCCGTAGGCGGCTGAGGCTCAAGAGGAATCTTTGGGGGCGGTGGAGGGCTGAGCCTCGGGGCTGCTGAGACCCAGCATATCCATCCGGTATTTGAGCATCCGTCTGGTAATACCCAGCATGGCTGCGGCGCGGGTCTGCACGTAGCCGGTCCGCGTCAGCGCTTCCTGGAGCAGCTCCCGCTCGAATTCCTGGACCGCTTTTTCGAGCGACAGCTGCCCGTTGAGCGCGTGCTCCCGCAGGGAGGAGGAATGCGTGTCGGCGCGGAGTGCAGTCGGAAGGTGGTCCGGCATGATCGTCGTTCCGCGGCACCAGATGAGCGCCTGTTCGAGCACGTTTTCGAGTTCGCGGACGTTTCCCGGCCAGTGGTAGTTCGCCAGGATTTCCAGCGCCTCTTTCGAGATTTCCAAAGGGGCGCGTCCATCCGCTTCAAGCCGCCTGGCCAGGAAATGCTTGGCCAGGTGCGGAATGTCTTCCCGCCGGTCGCGCAGGGGTGGGAGGTAAAGCGAGACCACGTTGATCCGATAGTAGAGGTCCTCCCGGAATTCCTGGCGCCGGATCAGCTCCTCCAGGACTTTGTTGGTTGCGGCGATGATCCGCACGTCCACCTTGATGGTCTGCGAGCCGCCGACCCGGGTGAATTCCCGTTCCTGCATGAATCTGAGCAGTTTGGCTTGTGTGGGAAGACCGAGATCGCCGACTTCGTCCAGGAAGAGGGTCCCGCCGTGGGCGAGTTCGACCTTGCCGAGGTGGCGCGCCAGGGCTCCCGTGAAAGAGCCTTTCTCGTGCCCGAACAGTTCGTTTTCGATGAGCGTGTCCGGGATGGAGGCGCAGTTGAGGGCGATGAACGGACGCTCTCGGCGGGCGCTGTTGTAATGGAGGGCTCGCGCGACCAGTTCCTTGCCGGTTCCGCTCTCCCCGGTAATGAGAACGGTCGAGCGGGTGTCGGCGACCTGCTCGATCTTCGCGTAGATCTCCCGCATGGCCGGGCTCTTTCCGACGAGGTTGTGGAAGCCGTAGGCATTGACGACCTGTGCGCGGAGATACCGGACCTCCTGCTCGAGTTCCTGCGTGGCCAGGGTCTTCGCCACGATCAGGCGCAGCTCTTCGATATCGAAGGGTTTGGTGAGGTAATCGGCCGCGCCGATCTTCATGGCGTCCACGGCGGTTTTCACCGTTTTGATGGCGGTCAGCATGATCACCGGCACGCCGGGGTCCTCCGACCGCATCGCCTGGAGCAGCGCGATCCCGTCGGCGCCGGGCAGGATCACGTCCAGGAGCACGAGGTTCGGAAGCTCCTGCCGGAATCGCGCCAGGCCTTCCT
>Ga0080064_1007718_pt1 | contig 10679 bp, 11 predicted proteins | sample Subgrocontami54m_FD_69260 | JGI IMG/M metagenome (GOLD analysis project Ga0080064, IMG submission 69260) | Subsurface groundwater microbial communities from S. Glens Falls, New York, USA - GMW46 contaminated, 5.4 m (SPADES assembly) (version 2) ... | reverse complement strand
GTCGTCACGGGCCTGGGTCCGACCACGGGCAAGGCGCTCGCACAGCACCCGGGCATCGACAAGTTCGTGCTCACCGGCGGCACCGAGGCGGGACGCATCGTCGGCGCGCTCGCCGGGCGCAACTTCGCGCACCAGACCCTGGAGCTCGGCGGCAAAACGCCGGTCATCGTGTTCGACGACTTCGATGTCGACCAGGCGGTCAACTACGCCGCATTCGGCGCGTTCATCGGCGCTGGCCAGACCTGCATCTGCGCTGCGCGCCACATCGTGCACGAGCGCATCTACGACGAATTCGTCGCCAAGCTTGCCGCGAAGGCGCGCACCCTCTTGATCGGCGATCCGCGCGACCCGAAAGTCCAGCTCGGCCCGGTGATCTCGGCGCGACAGCGCGAGCGCGTGCTGGGCTACGTCAAAATCGGAATCGAGGAAGGCGCGCGGCTGGTTGCGGGCGGCAAAGCGCCGGCCGATTCGAAGCTTGCGCGCGGATTTTTCGTCGAACCCACCGTGTTCGCCGATGTAAAGCCGCACATGAGAATCGCGCGCGAGGAAGTGTTCGGGCCGTTCACTGTCGTGCTACGGTTCGCGACCGAGGAAGAAGCGCTTACTATCGCCAACGACTCGCCGTACGGACTGGCGGGTGCGGTGCGCACCAGCAACGTCACGCGCGCGCATCGCGTCGCCGCGAAACTGCGTTGCGGCATCGTGTGGGTGAACGACCACCACCGTCTCGACCCGGCTTCGCCCTGGGGCGGCGTCAACGAGTCCGGCATCGGGCGCGAATTCGGCGCCGAATCGTGGGACGCGCACTTCGATGTGAAAAGCGTGATGGTGCGCGTCGACGACCAGCCGTTCGACTGGTACCAGGACACCGCGGCGCAGCGGCGGTTGAATTAGCTCCGCCATGATGTTCACATGCGTCTCGCGCGAACCACGCATGCCCGCCCAAAGAAGGAACAAAAATAGCAGCGGTTCAATATTAGATTATTGCCGTTCGTGATGTTACAGTGACGGCCCGTATCGGCGCGTGCGCTCTGCCGGGCATTGCGCCGCAAAGGGTTGGGGACTCGCCCTGCGGGAATAAGATGGGGGAGGTGGAATTGAACGCTCAGTTCTGGCTGATCCAGTCGTTTAACGGTATTTCCTACGGCGCGCTATTGTTTCTGCTCGCCAGCGGCCTGTCGCTGATTTTCGGTGTCATGCGGATCGTCAATCTCGCACATGGCGCCTACTTTCTGCTGGGGGGCTATGTCGCTTTGTCGGTAATCGGGGCGACGGGTTCCTGGATGCTTTCCCTGCCGGTGGCTGCCTTGGCGATCGCCGCGGTGGGCCTGGTGATGGAGCGGATTTTTTTGCGGCCTTTGGGGTTCGACCCTTTGCGGCAGGTCTTGTTGACGGTAGGTTTCGCGTTTGTTTTTCAGCAAGCGGCGCTGGATATCTGGGGTGGCGACAATCTGGATATCAATCCGCCCGATATACTGAAAAACAGCGTGGTTATCGGAGAACTTTATCTGCCGGCGTACCGGATTTTCATGATCGGCATGGCGGGCGTGGTGGGCCTGATACTGTGGCTGGTGATGGAAAAAACGCGTATGGGCGCGATGGTTCGGGCGGCCGTGGATGATTCGGAAATGGCGCGCGGTGTGGGAATAGACACTTCGCGCGTTTCCATGTTCATCTTCGCGTTGGGCGCGTTTTTGGCGGCATTGGGCGGCGCCATCGGTGGAGCTTTCCTTGGAATCTATCCGGGTCTGGATTTCGAAATCCTTCCGATTGCTTTTGCCGTGGTGATCATTGGGGGCATGGGAAGTCTGGGCGGGGCGGCGCTGGGCAGCCTGATCGTCGGGCTGGCTGACAACTTCGGGCGGGCACTGTTTCCGGAGATTTCCTATTTCACGCTCTACGCTCCCATGGTACTGATATTGGCCATTAAACCGACGGGCCTTTTTGGCAGAGAATAAGGCGAAGCCCATGAATAATCGGCGCGGGGTCATGATCGTCATCGGAGCGTTGCTGGCGCTCCTGATTGTTACGCCTTATGCCAGTTCCTACGTGATCGTGCTGATCACCTACGCGCTGGTTTATTCCATTCTGGCCATGAGCCTCGACATCCTGCTCGGTTACACTGGATTGCCTTCCCTGGGGCAGGCGGCCTACCTGGGAATGGGCGCGTACCTGACTGCGATCCTCGCCACCCAATATGACTTCGGGCTGGGGTGGGATTTCTGGGTGGTGCTCGTGCTGGGCATTCTGGTAGGGGCGGCGACAGCGGCGTTTTTCGGCCTTTTTGCGATACGCGCAACCGGCGTCTATTTCCTGATGATCACGCTGGCGCTCGGGCAGTGCGTGTGGGGGTTGGCCTACCGGTGGAATTCCCTGACCGGCGGCGACAATGGAATCAATCTCCCTCCCCGACCGCAATTCGGCATCAATTTAGCCAATGACGTGACCTATTTCTATATCGTATTTGGTTGTTTCGCCGTGTCGCTGCTGACGCTTTACATTCTGGTCAAATCGCCGTTTGGGAGAAGTCTGGAAGGGATACGCGAGCGCGAACCCCGCATGCGTATATTGGGATACAACACCTGGCTCCACAAATATATCGCCTTCGTCATCGCCGGCGGATACGGCGGGCTGGCCGGGGTGCTGTGGGCGCATTTGAGCGGTCTGGTGAGTCCCAGCGACGTGCTGTTGACCACCTCAGTGGACGCGCTGTTGATGGTAGTCTTGGGGGGAGCGGGAACGCTCGTCGGGGGCGTAATCGGCGCCGCCTTGATCGTCTTCCTGCGGGACTATCTAAGTACGATGGTGACGTGGTGGCTGTATGTTCTGGGCGGGGTTTATATACTGACGATACTTTATCTCCCGGGCGGGTTGATGGGCTTGCTGGAGCGAATTCGCCGCCGGCGCGCGCTATCGGCAAGCCCGGAGAAGGCAGAGAAATTGAAATCCGTTGTTCACTGAAAAGGAGGTATGGCCATGGTAAGCAGACTTGACGGGAAACTCGGTTGGAAGCTGGGGCTGGGGTGTCTGGCGGCAGGGATGAGCCTGAGCCAGATTGCCGCGGCGGCGGAATTGCGCATTGGTTTTATAGCACCGATGACGGGTATCTTCGCCCAGGTCGGAAAAGACATGAGCAATGGGTTCGAAATGTATCTGGATGAAGTCGGGGGTAGTTTCGCCGGCGCCAAGGTGACATTCATCGTCGAGGACAGTGAAGGAAAACCACCGGTTGCGGTCCGCAAGGCCGAAAAACTCATTCGCCAGGACAATGTTCAGCTATTCATCGGCGGTCTGTTGGCTTCCACCGGATATGCGCTGGCGCCGGTCAGCACGCGGCTCAAGACGGCCTATCTTCCATCGGTAGCGGCCGCCGATGACCTGACGCAACGGGACGCCGACAAGTATCCGTATGTGGTCCGCACCGGCTGGACGAGCTCGCAACCCAACCATCCGTTCGGGGAGTGGGCCTGCGAGCAGGGCTACAAGCGCATCGTGGCGATCGGCGCCGACTACGCTTTCGGCTATGAAGTCGTGGGCGGGTTCCAGAAGGCCTTCGAGGATTGCGGGGGCAAGATCATTCAGAAGATTTGGCCGCCGCTGGGAACCAAAGACTTCGGGCCTTACATACCCACCATGAAGAAGGATGCGGACGCAATATTTTCGCTGATGGTCGGACCGATGTCGCTGCAATTCCCCAAGCAATTGGCAAACGCGGGGATCAAGAAACCGGTTCTGGGCGGCGGCACGAGCTACGACGAATTCGTGCTGCCCGCCATGGGCGACGAGGTCATCGGTCACGTGTCGGCCCTCCAGTACAGCGCGGCGCTGGAAACTCCGAAGAACGCCGCTTTCGTGAAAAAATACCGTGAGAAATACGGCAAAGTCCCCTCGTACTACTCGGAGTCCAACTACACGACCGCCCAGATGATCCACGAGGTCATGAAGCAAACCAAGGGCCAGTGGCCGGGCACCGAGAAGTTCGTCGCGATGCTCGCGAAGGTCAAGCTCGATGCCGTGCGCGGCCCGGTGACCCTGGACGACATGAGAAATCCCGTTCATAACATTTACATCAAGAAGATTGAGAAAAAGAAGATGTTCGGCTACGACAAGGATGAACTCTGGAACACGGTCATCAAGACTTACCCGAACGTGAGCCAGTTCTGGAAATACGGGAAGACGGAATTTCTGAAGCAGCCGGTCTACAGCCGGGAGTTCCCGCCTTGCAAGTATTGCGAGTAACAAGCTGACGAGCGCCGGGGCCCGGCACAAGGGCTCCGGTTCTTTTCTGTCCGGCAGGAATTCGAGTATGACCCACGAAACCCGAACCAACGGAGCGACGCCGGTGCTCGAGCTGACAGGACTGTCCAGGAGTTTTGGCGGTCTGCACGCCGTTCAGGGCGTCAATCTGAAAGTCTTTGCGGGAGACCGCAAGGCTATTATCGGGCCGAACGGAGCGGGAAAAACTACGCTTTTCAATGTCGTCACGGGTGTTTATCCGGCGAGCTCGGGACAGGTGTTGCTGATGGGCCGGAACGTCACCGGCTGGCCGAGTCACCGGCGAACCGCATTGGGAATGGCGCGGACCTTTCAGGTCACCAGTCTGTTTCCGAAGCTGACAGTTCTGGACAACGTGTTGCTGGCCATCGCCGGCCTGCGCAATATGAAGTTCGTGATGTGGCGGTTTCTTTCCTCCTACCGCGAACTGTACGAGAAAGCCCACCACCTGTTGGAGAGCGTCGGCTACCTGGACCGAAAAGACGTGGAAGTACGAAACCTTTCGCACGGCGAGCAGCGCCAGGTTGAGGTTGTTCTCGGTCTTGCCAGCGATCCGAAAATTCTGCTGCTCGATGAACCTGCCGCCGGACTGGCGTCGGGCGAATCCCGCGAGATGGCGGAGTTTCTCAAGCGGCTCGATCCCGGCCTGGCCATACTTTTGATCGAGCACGACATGGACGTGGTGTTCGACGTGGTGGATCATATTTCCGTCCTCCACTTCGGCGAGGTGGTGGAGGCCGGGGAGAAGGACTTGATCCGCCGCAGCGAGAAGGTGCAGGCAATCTATCTGGGAACGGGCTGATTCATGGCGATCCTGGAAATTCAGGACATACACACCTATTACGGCGACGCCTACGTACTCCAGGGGCTTTCCCTGAATGTCGAGCAAGGGCAGATACTGGGGCTGCTCGGACGCAATGGCGTGGGCAAGACCACGCTCGTGAATTCGGTCGTAGGTTTCACGCCGCCACGCCGGGGAAAAATTATCTTCAAGGGTGTGGACATCACGCAGATTTCCTCATTCGAAACAGTTCGCATGGGGATGGGTCTGGTGCCGCAGGGCCGCCGCGTGTTTCCCACCCTGAGCGTGGAAGAAAACCTCCGGGTCGCCGGACGCAATATCGGCCGCCACCGCTGGGGCCTGGAGCAGGTGTTCGCGCTGTTCCCGCGCCTGAAGGAAAGACGCGCACAGCGGGCCAAGACGCTTTCGGGAGGTGAGCAGCAGATGCTGGCCATCGCCCGCGCGCTCATGACCAACCCGGACTGCCTGATCATGGACGAGCCTTCCGAGGGCCTCGCGCCCATCGTCATTCAGGGCGTGTGGGAAGCGGTTGGAAAGCTGAAACAGGAAGGCCTGTCCATACTGTTGGTCGAGCAAAACGCCTCGCTCGCCCTCAAGCTGGTCGATTACGTGCACGTGATGAGCAAAGGCCAGGTGGTCCATTCTTCGGATCCGCAGGCGCTCTCGGCCAACAAAGAAATCAAGTCCGCCTACCTGGGTATCTGACCCTCAGGGTACTTCCGGAATACTGAACGCGGCGCCGGACTTGTGGGAGCGGGCTTGCCCGCGATACGAAATGCCGCGCGCCCGTTGACTCTCAATAGGCGGTAAGTCCGCCGTCCAGCAGCAGCGTGTGTCCGGTGATATATGAGGCCCGGGGGCTCGCCAGGTAAGATACCGCCCCCGCCACTTCCTCGGCCGTCGCAAACCGGCGCAGCGGCACCCGGTTCACCATCATTTCCCGCGCCTTCGGATCAGCCATCGTTGCAGCACGCGACGGCGTTGCCACCGTGCCCGGCGCGATCGCATTGACCCGTATGCCGTGCTCCGCCCACTCGATCGCCAAAAACTTCGTCATGTGGATGATCGCCGCCTTGGATATGCCGTAACTCGACCGCTCGGCCAGTGCCACCACGCCGTGGGTCGACGCGATATTGATGATGCACCCGGGCCGTCCGCTGCCGACGAGATGCCGGCCCATCTGCTGGCTCAAGAAAAAAGTCCCGGTCAAGTTGGTCCCGATCACCTTTTCCCATTCCTCCGCAGTCACCTCGAGCGCCGCCTTGCGCAGCGGAATTCCCGCGTTGTTGACCAGCACGTCGATATGGCCGAAGGCGCCTATGGCTTCAGCCATTGCCTGCTCGATGCTGGATTGCGAAAGCAGATCAAGCGCCACCGGCACTGCGCGCGCACCTGCCGCCTCGAGCTGCGCCAATACATCCGCAAGTTTCGCAGGGCGCGTCGATGCAACCACCAAATCGAACCCATCGCGGGCAAGACCCAATGCAATTGCCGCGCCGATGCCTTGTGCCGCCCCGGTCACGAGGGCCGCTTGCCGGCTCGCGGAATTTTGCTCTTGCATTGCCAATTCCTTTATGCGTCGGATTATAGCGTGAGGCTTAATGCGGTTCGCCCCGCGTCGTCGTCACGTAGCCGCGCAAGCTCGGCAAGACCGAAATGGGCGTATGCGAGCCCGCTCAACAGCGGAACCAGCAGGTTCATCAGCGGCACGTAATACAGCAGCGCGAGCAGGATTCCCAGCACATACCTGCGGCCCGGACTTGCCTTGAGTATCGCGCGGTACTCTTCGGCGCTTGCGTGCTCTGACAATGCATCGTAGCGGAACAACCGCTGGGTCAGGTACGCCGAGAGCACGACCGGCAACACCGGCGCGAGCACGCCGGTCAGCCACAGCGGCAATGTCGCTATCCAAAGCGCGGCGAACGCCAGCACCGCAACCAGCGCATTGAACATGCTGCCGGCGATAGTGCCGCCGCGGCGCTTCTCAAGCGCGGGGTACTGGCGCGCGGCAACAAAGCCGACAATGAACGGCATCTCGACCATCGCCGCGATCAGCAACGCGGTGACCAGCATCAGTGGCGCCAGCACCAGCAACAGAAGCATCAGCGCCGAGTAATGCAGAAGCCGGTCAAGATTGTGCTGCGACAGCCACTGGCCCGCTTCCGTGCTGGTGAGCGCGGCGCCCAGCCATTGCGCCCAAATGTCACCATACAGCCACGCCGGACCGGCCCACAGCGCAAACGCGACCAGCATCGGCCAAGCCGCCAGCGCCAGCATTTGCGGATGCGTAACGCTGCGCAACGCGGCGCCCAATGCACGTACGACGTCGTTCATCGCACGCCTGGAAAAACCGCACCGCATAGACAATCGCGGTGGGCAAGCCGGCGGTCCGCACCGCGCATCGAAAGCTCCTTTTGGCAGAAATGCACGCAAACCTATTCTAGCGGAGTTGGGCAGATTCCCCGAAAGCAAGTAAAATCAAGGCCGGCCCGCAACATCGCTGGTACTGCTTCGCAAAATCCAAATGTCGACTCTCACCCAATCAGGCGCATGGCGGGCACTCAAGGTGCATCAGCAATCGATGGCGGGCGCCAGCATCACGCGGCTGTTCGCCGACGATCCACAGCGCTTTGAGCGCTTTTCGCTCGGCCTCGATGGCCTGCTGCTGGACTATTCGAAGAATCTGATCACCGCCGAGACAATCGAGTTGCTTACCGCACTTGCGCTCGAGCGCGACGTGGGCGGCCAGATGCAGTGTCTGTTCGACGGCACAAAAATCAACATCAGTGAAAACCGCGCCGCGCTGCACACCGCGCTGCGCGGCGATCAAGCGATTAAAGTTGATGGCAGCGACGTGATGCCGCCGATCCGGCAGGCGCTCAAACGCATGCGGGAGTTCAGCGACGGCGTGCGCGCCGGCAGCATCACCGGTCACACCGGCGGGCGTTTCACCGACATCATCAATCTCGGCATCGGCGGCTCGCATCTGGGCCCGGCGCTGGCGACCCAGGCGCTCGCGCCTTACGCTTCCGGACCGCGTGTGCATTTTGCGTCGAATATTGACGCCTCGGCACTGCACCGCACGCTGGCCCCGCTCAATGCCGCAACCACGCTGGTTATCATCGCATCCAAAACGTTCACGACCACCGAGACACTCGCCAACGCACGCTCGGTACGCGCCTGGCTTGCCCAGTCGCTGGGCAACGACGCCGGGACTCACCTGGTTGCAGTCACCGCAAACACCGCGCTCGCTGCTGAATTCGGCGTCGCCGAGGACCGCGTATTTCCATTCTGGGACTGGGTCGGAGGCCGCTATTCGCTGTGGTCGGCGGCCGGGCTGCCGGTCGCGCTCGCGGTCGGCATGGACAACTTCGAGCAATTGCTGCTTGGAGCGCGCACGCTGGACCAGCATTTTTGCAGCGCTCCACTCGCGAAAAACCTGCCGGTCATACTCGCGCTGCTCGGCATCTGGTACAACAATTTTTTCGGCGCAGCCTCGCATGCAATTTTGCCGTATGACGAATCGCTTGCGCTGCTGCCCGCCTATCTGCAGCAACTCGATATGGAATCAAGCGGCAAACGCGTCACGCGCGAAGGCGAGGCGGTGGATTACGATACCGGCGTTGTGATCTGGGGTGCTACCGGCACCAACGCGCAGCATTCGTTCTTTCAACTGCTGCATCAGGGCACGCGGCTGATACCGGCCGATTTCATCGCCGCCTGCCGCCCGCATCATGCAGCCGAGCCGCTTCACGCGATATTGCTGGCAAATTTTTTCGCGCAGACCTCTGCGCTGATGAACGGCGCGCCGGCGGCGGCAGCGGCGCATGACGTGTTTCCGGGCAACCGGCCGAGCAACACGATCCTGATCGAAAAGCTGACGCCGCACACGCTCGGGATGTTGCTCGCGCTCTACGAGCACAAGGTGTTCGTGCAGAATGCGGTCTGGGGCACCAACCCGTTCGACCAGCCGGGCGTCGAGCTCGGCAAGCGGCTGGCGACACGCATCCTGCCCGAGCTCGAAGGTCGCGGTCCGGTCACCGCTTACGATGCATCGACCAACGGCCTGATCCATTTCTATAAAACCAATCGCTAGGGACCATATAGAAACAAGGGGGCGACGCCTCCTTGCAAATTCCGCACGCGAAATAGACACAAGGAGAGAATCATGAACGAAGAAACCTTCAATATGAGCATTCGCAAGTTTCTGAAAACGGTCGGCGTGCGTTCGCAGACCGAGATCGAACGCGCAGTCGCCAAAGCGGTTGCCGACGGCACGCTCAAGGGCAACGAGGTTTTCCCCGCGCGCATCCAGCTCACGATCGACAAGATCGGACTGAGCCTTGCGCTGGATGGGGAAATCAGGCTGGAGTGAAGGGCAGTAGTTAATCGCGCTTTCCCGCCACCCCGGCCGCCGGAATCCGCAGCGCCAGTTCCCCTCCGCGCTGGGTAAATTCGAGGCGCTTCAGAAAATTCATGCCGAGCAGTACGGTACCGTCGCCCATGCCGTCCGCGACCAGCGCAGCCACGTCGCGCATCTCGATTGGTCCCACCTGTACGCTGTCGAGGCGGGTCTGATAGCCGAGTGCCGGGCCATTGGCAGTTTGCAGTGTAATCGCGGGGCCGCGTTTCAGTCCCAGCTCGCGTGCGAGTCCGGTTGGCAGCGCCACCCAGGTTGCGCCGGTATCGAGCAGGAATGTCACCCGCCGGCCGTTTATTTCACCCTCGGCGACATAATGTCCGGCGCGATTGCGCTGGAGCCTGAGCTCGCCCTGCTGCTGGTTGAGCACCCGCGCAGGATTGGGATTGGCCTGCTTCGCGTCCCAGCCGCTGAAAAACCAGTAAAGCCCGGCGACAATCAGCAGCCAGGCAATGGCGAGCATCATGATGCCGCTGCGGCGGAAAGGATTCAAACCGCCTCCCGCCTCACAGTTTCAAAAAATGCTCGCGGTAGTACTTGAGCTCCTCGATCGACTCATGGATGTCGGCAAGCGCCTCGTGCTTGCCGTGCTTGGTAAGGCCGGCCGCAAGTTCGGGTCGCCAGCGCCGCACCAGCTCTTTCAGCGTGCTGACATCGAGATTGCGGTAATGGAAAAATTCTTCAAGCCGCGGCAGATGGCGCACCATGAAACGGCGGTCCTGGTGCACAGAATTGCCGCACAGTGGTGATGCGCCCGGCGGAACAAATTGCTGCAGAAATTCGACCATGCGGCCTTCGACTTCGGCTTCGCGCAGCACCGACGCCTTGACGCGCTCGATCAGCCCGGACTTGGCGTGGGTCGACTTGTTCCAGGCATCCATCGCATCGAGCGCGGTATGATCCTGATGCACCACCAGCACCGGCGCCTCGGCGAGGGTATTGAGGTAGGTGTCGGTGACGACAATCGCGACTTCCAGCACCTTGTCGGTGTCCGGATTGAGCCCGCTCATCTCCATGTCAACCCAGATCAGGTTGTTGGGGTCCGGTGCCATAGGAATCCTTTAGAGCCCGTAACATAATGAAACACGCGTGCGCTGTCACGATTTTGGCTCAGGGCGCGAAGAAAGGCCCGCGGCTTAGTCATTCTAAGCAAGGGACTTTCGACAATGCCATGAGCCAAAA
>Ga0080064_1007715_pt1 | contig 10684 bp, 6 predicted proteins | sample Subgrocontami54m_FD_69260 | JGI IMG/M metagenome (GOLD analysis project Ga0080064, IMG submission 69260) | Subsurface groundwater microbial communities from S. Glens Falls, New York, USA - GMW46 contaminated, 5.4 m (SPADES assembly) (version 2) ... | reverse complement strand
CCCCGGTTTTGAAAACCGAAAATCAAAAGTCATAACCGCAGCATTAGCAGGGACGGTGAGGTTTGTAGCAATGGCACTCGGGGACGAAGAAACGGTAGTCTGTGTGAGAACTCGTTGCTGTTGCCTCGGTATCATGGACTTAACAAATTGAAACGCGTTTCGAGCCTGACCTGAGATCGCATCCTTAACCTCGTTAACCACTCCGCTAACTTGGTAAATAATTTCGCCTAATACTTCTGGAGTCTGAGCAACAACGGACCCGATGGCAGCTAATACTGGATTCGGATGCCATTTCCAGTCTTCAGGTACAGGCGCATTTCTGATAAGAGCCGAATCGTTGAAACCACCAGTCGCATTTGGGTTTCCGCTGGTTTTGCAGGGGCGATTGGTGGGCCCGACAGTTTCAATTTCAATAGTTTCGCAGTAACGATCGTGAACACCGGGATGGTTCCCATGAACTTGCTGCCCTCCTCCGATAGGTACGGAACCTAGAAGTGGGCCGCCAACACTGCCGGGCCAACACAGCACATTGGTGATAGGACAATCACCAAAATAGTTGTCAACCCAACCGACTGAAGGATTCGAGGGGAGCATGGCGTGGAAGAAGTTCATACTAAATTCTGGATAACCTGGATCAAGAATCGGAGCATCCAGAATCGTGAATTGTGCGATAAGAAGTTCGGAACGTACTTCGTGGAGGCGATTAACAGCCCGCGCGTTCACAAGCGAGCCTAAGCTATGTCCGATAAAATGAACTTTCTTGTCGTAGCCTGGCTGCAAAAGGTCGTTGAGCTTCCCGGCTAATATGTTTCCTTGGTCATCAACAAAACTACGCGCAACAAAAAGACCAGCCACCCAGTTACTAAGAAAGTCGGGCGTGTGGGTAAATGCCTCAAGCCAAGTATAGCATACGATATTGGCACCCCCATTAACGCGAAGCTGAATTGCTTCGGCCATATTCTCCAGCCAATCAAGAGGATGTCCTGGTTGGAAAAGGTCCGGATCGTTAAAATCGCCAAATGCTTGCCAACCGTGAGTAATCACTATCGTCGGAAGATTTTGGTCGAATGCGTTTGCCTGGCAGCGGAGATGCCCGGGCGTAGTCGCAGTTGATGGAGGAGTTCCGATCGGAGTCACCCCCAAGGTCGCTGGCGTTGTTCCGGCCGTTCCACCTAAATTGCTTACCAGAGCGGTGTAATTACCGGCGAGGTTTGTGGACACGTTATTGATCGTTAAGGACGGAGTCGTAGTACCTGTAAATGGATGCCCATCGAGCATCCACTGGTAACTGAACGGACCCGTCCCACTTACCCCGACGTTGAAAGTCACGCTGTTGCCCTGCGTTACCGTCTGGCTCTGCGGCGGTGCAGTGATCGCGGGAGGTTGAACGCCCGTCCCGTTGACGACTAGTTGAGCCAGAGACAAACCGCCGTCGTTGGTCACGTCACTCTGATTCCCGCGATTGTTCCAGTCGGCAAAGACGCCGACATAATAAGAGCCTAGTGGCGTGGTGCTCGGAACAGTTATTGAGCCGCTGAAGTCGTAAAAAGAGCCTGCAGCTATCGTAGGAATGTTTACGTCCAAGGGAGAAAGCGGAAAATCACTCGACGTAAGAGTCTGGTCTAAACTTAAACGCAGACGTGTTTGCGTTGATGGTGCGTTGCCCTGACCGGTATTTCTAACTCGGAATCCGACGGTCATACTGTTACCCGCAACCACAGCAGAGGGGCTGAACGTTACGTTCTGAATAATCAGGTCCGTCGAGACCACGTTAAATTGGAACTGTCCGGAAGACTTATTGCCAGGATTGATTACCTCGACGGTCCAAGCGTGCTGAGCAACGGTAAAATTGGGATTGATCACAATCTGCGTGGAGCTAAGAGAGCTGATCGCTCGGTTGGGAAATACCTGTATTGGTATTGTGCTTAGATCACGCAGAGTCACCGTCGCCCCAGTAACAAAGTTACTCCCGTCAATAGTAAACTGCTGCGGAGCGTTAACGCCGTTCACAGGATTCGGGTTGACATTGATGATCGAAGGGGTAGGGGCGATCCCTGGGGTAGTAGAACACGATTCGTTCGAATAGCCTGAGTCGCCATTACCATTGGTCGCCCGCACTCGATAGCAGTACTGTGTAGAAGCGTTTAGTCCAGTGTCGTCAAAGACGCGTAAGTCGGCCCCCTGCGTCCCAATCTGACTGAAAGTCCCGCTAGTCCCTACCTTGCGCTCGACCTTAAACCCGGTCTCGTTGTTGGAGTTGTCCGTCCAGGATAAAACAATCCGGCTTGAAGACAACCAAGCTGTTATCAAGCTACTGGGTGCCGTGGGCGGTGTGCCCGGGGTAGTAGAACACGACTCGTTCGAATAGCCTGAGTCGCCGGAGGCGCTCGTGGCCCGCACTCGATAGCAGTATTGTGTAGACGGGCTCAGACCGGAGTCATTGAAGAAGTTAAGATTTGTTCCCTGTGTTCCAATCTGAGTGAAGGTCCCGCTAGTCCCCACCTTGCGTTCGATTTTGAAGCCTGTTTCGTTATTGGAGTTGTCCGTCCATGCCAAACTGATTTGGCTAGAAGAGAGGGCAACCGCTAGCACTCCAGACGGCGCCGCTGGTGCAGGGGATGTAGCAATTAAACTCACATCGTCGACGCGAAAAGTCGTAGGCAAGCTGCTGTTAGTTGTCCCTAGAAAATTAGTCATTGTTTACCGTGTTAGTCGGCATCCGTGAGTGAGACATTCTGAGGAGCGGTGGTACAGAGTCGCTGTTGGACGCGGCGGTGCAGCGGAAGGACGAAGATCCGTTTTAGCGTTCCGAGTGTTTTGTGGTGACGATCCATTCTTCCTCTGGCGGTGGTTTGTCCCAAAGCAATCCAATTGGCGGCGCGATAGCAAGTTCCGTTGAAGCGCGTGACATCGACGAGTGTTTCTAGTAACAGCGGCGAGTAGCCATAGTGCTGGTGCCAATCGAGTGGAAGCTGACGAGCGGAGCGTGCCAGGATGGTGGACGCCAAGCCCTTGACCTTGACCCAGGGCAGGATGAGAAAGCGGCTGTTGTTGACGATGTATTGCAAATTGCGCGCGCGTTGGTCCGGGTTCCAGCCGATCCAGCGGTCGCGAGCAGCCATCTTCCAAGCCGGACTGGTCCACAAGAGGCAGGCCAGAATCTGACCTTGAGCGGAATGGACGAAGTAGCGTAAGTGAGCGCCAACGGGAACCCGACAGCCGAGGTAGTGGTAGCGCTCGATGAACTGGCGCCACAAGGCGCTGGTGGAGCCTTCGATGAGAGTCAGGCGCAAGGGTTTGAGGTCGGCGAGGCGGCATTGAATTGGCGTTTGAGAATCGCTGCGAGTATCGGTGGTAACGGTGCGTGGTCCGCGCCGTCCAGAGCGACGCAGAACCGGCAGCGTCAGCAGTCCCTGATGCTGGAGTCGTTCGAGCAGCAAGCGGCACTCGTGGTTTTTCACCCGGCCATTGGGCCGCTTCCAATCCAACCACTCACAGATCGTGCGGGCGAGTTCGGTGATCCCCAGGGGTGCGTAATCGAGAGCGGCTTGGCGTACGAGGGCCAACTCATCGCAGGAGAAGCGGCGTCCGCAAAACGTGATCGCCACGAGATCGTTCATGAGACGTCAGAACAATCGAACTAGGAGCTGTCGGGTATCAGGTCCAGCACGATCGGAGTGGGCGACAAGAACAGTTTGGCGATCCGATCGAAGGAGTCTTTGCCTTGTTGACGGCAGGTGGTGAGGATACTGATCAGAATCTGTTGGGTCTTAGCACCGTTTTCGGTGCGATTGCCACCCCAAGTTTTCCGTGCAACCACAGCGGGGCGTAAAGCTCGTTCGGCCGCATTGTTGGTCGCTTCGATGCCGGGACAGTAGAGAAAGGTGAATAGCCACGGCTCTTCATGGCGCAGATGTTTAGCCAGTCGCCGATTGGCGGGATCGCGAAAGGTTTTCGCCAACAACCGCTCCATATTGGCAACCAGCCGACCCGTGGCTACATACAAACCACGCAACGAGATCTCCTGGCGCGCATAGCGATCACGCAGCGCCAGTCCATCCCGTAAGGACTGCATCACCGCCTGGGGAAACCGCGCCGCCGCGGCCGAGGCCGTCTCGATCATGTCTTTACAGCGCCGAATGAGATGGCTCAGACAAGTCTGGTGAAAGGCATGGACAAACCGATAGTAGGGCTGCCAGCCATCATGGTTGAGCCATCCCGCGTAATCCTCACCCAGTATCGAGGCGGCTTGAACAAACCCACGTCCGGGCAGAATTGCATAGAGGGTAACTTCGTCACTGACACAAACCCAGAGCCATTGGAGATGGGCGGCCACTCTCCAGCTGGTCTCATCGAGCCGATTGACCAGACTATGACGCACGGCAATCTGAAGTTCTTGATACGTCGGCTGCGCCTTTGTCCCCAATCGCGTTATCGCTCGGCACAGCGCGCTGCGGCTGACTCCCAAACCATAACCCCATTCCAAAACTTGAGCCGTACGCTCGTGAGAGATCCCCAGCTGTTTGCTCAAATGCGCGGCCAGCGTCAACGCCTGCGGTCCCACTTGTACCTGTGCCGCTCCCAAAGCGTCGGAAGTTTGCAAGGGGTGGCGCCCCTGGACATGTCCACCGCAGCCCACGCAGTGGCCGATCTCCACATCGAAGCGCCGTACAATTGTCTGGCGCACGATGTCTTCTTGAAACTGCGGCCGTGTACTGTCGTGAATAACCCGCCCGCCACAGTCGGGACACTTCTTCGGCAGCCCAACCGCAATCTGTTCATCCACACGATCGGGAACCGCACGAAATGCCCGCTGCCCGTAAGCGCTGCCGCTCTTGCGGCCGGGCCGCTTCGGATTGGACTTGGGTTGGCCTTTCGAAAACGGCGCCGCTTGCCGCTTGAGCGAACGCAGCGCTTCTTCAAGTGCTTTGCGCAACCGTTCGATCTCGGCTTGCGCTTTCTTCAACTGCTCTCGTAGGGATTGATTCTCTTTGATAAGTTCTTCGACACTAGGATTGCCGCTGGATTGCTTGCCCGGATTCATCGACCCTACAGTACCCCAGGCTACAGGATTTGTCCAGCCTGTTCTTACGAAATCTCGGTCCTATCGGTCCTCGACCACGGTAAACAATGACAAATAAAATTACCCACCACTAAGATTCCTCGTCGAGGTTTCTACTGTTTATAAAGCTGATCGATGAAACCCGAGCGCTCTAGCTCTGCGGCGAAAGTGTTGTCGATGAACTGCGCGGGCTTCGCCGTCTTGGCGCCGGGATTTTGCGAGAAGTCGATCAGCGTTTGGATCGCGGCCGCGGACATGTACGGAACTTTTTCCCAGATCGGCGCGAACACCCGGTAGCTCTCGTCAAGATCGTCGTGGTTGGTCGTGGCGGGGTACTTGGCGATCACTTTTTTGGTCTGCTCGGGCGCGCCGCGCATGAACTTCACCGCTTCCGCGTAGGCGCGGAAATAACGCCTGAGCACATCCGGGTTCTCTCTCACGAAAGCCCCGGTGGTGCCGATGCTCGCCTGGATGCAAGGGATGTTTTTTTCCGTGATGTTTAAAATCTCCTTGAGGTTGGCCTGGCGCGCTTTCAACGTCGTCGGCGGCGACAACACGCCGGCGGTGACGGTCCCCTGGAGGATCGCCGCGAGAATTTCCGGTACGCCTTTTACATAAAGAATATGGGCGTCCTTTCCCGGCACGAGCCCGGCCTCCTTGAGCAACAGCCGGACGGCGAAATCGGTGGACGAGTTCGGCTGGGTCGCGCCGATGTTCTTGCCTCTCAAGTCAGCGACTTTCTGGATCTCGGACTTGCCGAAGAGCGAAAACAGAAAGGGGTTGATGATCCCGCCGATGTAAAGCACGTCGCCGCCCTGAAGGCGGGCGTCCACCAACTCCGGCCCGCCGTTGACGATATGCAGGCTGCCGCCGAGGAGCGCTTGCACCTCGGTAGCCGCGCCGATGAGCTTGAGATCGGTCTTGAGGCCCTGCTTGGCGAAAAACCCTTCGTCTTGCGCCACCCATATCGGCGTATAGGCCGCGCTCACCGCGCCGTAGTTGATTTTCAGCTCGCCGATCTCCGCCGCCTCCGGCTGGGCACCGCCGCCGATCAGTATCATCACCGCCAAAGCGAATATCGCCTCACATCGCCTCATGAAAAACCTCCTAGAATGGGTCGTACGAACGTAATCGCTCTCGACTTCATACGCGCGAACAAGCGCGCCTGTCAAGCTCGCAAGTCGCAGCCCCAAATTCAACGTTGACACAGGAATTGAAGGTCGCTATAGGGTAATAGTCCGCAATCATCGCGATGGGGAGCGTCGATGGACCAGTCTTATCTTAGTCTTCGAGCCAGAATTGAGAAAAAGGATAAGGGACTCAAAGAGAAAGTCATGAGTCTGACTGAGGCCGTGACCCTCATCCCGGACAATGTCCACGTGGCGATCGGCGGTTGCCACTATTCGAGAACTCCCATAGCACTGATTTGGGAGATTATCAGACAAAAGAAAAGCGGGCTGGTCTTTTCCAAAAGCATTACCGCAACGGAGGGAGATCTTCTCCTGGTTGCCGGTACGACAAGACACATCATAACGAGCTGGTTCAGCCCCGGAGTGACCTGGGGAGTTTCCAGGATCATGAGGCACTTTGTGCAGTCCGGAGAAGCGATTTACGAAGAGTGGAGTCACATGAGTCTCGGATTGAGGTATCGAGCCGCGGCGATGGGCATTCCCTTCCTGCCAACGAGGTCTATGCTGGGGTCCGATGTCTACAAGCAGCTTACCGATATCAAGGAGATGCAATGCCCTTTTACCGGCGACAAACTTGCGCTGGTTCCGGCTCTTCACCCCGACGTGGCGATCATCCATGTGCAGAAGGCCGACTCCTACGGCAATGCGCAAATTACCGGCTTCCCCTTTATGGACAAAGATATTGCCCTCGCGGCGGACACGGTCATACTGACGACCGAGCAGATCATCGACAACGACGAAATCAGAAGAACCCCGGATCGCACGGATATTCCCTTTTTCTGCGTTGATGCCGTAGTCGAGGTGCCCTATGGTTGCGTACCGCACGAGTGCTACGCGGCTTATGAGCCGGACTTTAACCATATGGATATGTACGTAAAGCTCATGATGGAAAGAAGCACCGAGGGGGTCCAGGAATACCTCGACAAGTACGTTTACGCGCCGCAAACCTTCGATGACTATCTCAGCCTTTTCAATGTCAAAGATATCGTAAGAGCTACGTTAAATGCGAGGAAGGGATATGGCAGCTGAGCTTGCCTACAACACGGCGGAACTGGTGTGCGTTTCCAGCGGAAGACTTCTCGAGGATGGCAAGGTCGTCTTTGCCGGTGCGGGGCTCCCCTTGCTAGCGGCCATTCTTGCCCAGAAGACCCACGCGAAGACCCTGACGATCCTGTTTGAAGGCGGCGTAATCGGTCCCTTCGTCGAGCCGGGGAAACTCCCTCCCTCGACGAACGAGCAGAGGTGCGCTACGAGAGCCAATATGGTTCTTCCCACGACGGACGTATTGCTCCTGCAGCAGAGGGGCTATGTCGACTACGGGTTTCTAGGGGGAGCTCAAGTCGATCAGTATGGAAATATCAACAGCTCCTGTATAGGCGACTGGAAGAAGCCTACGGTCAGGCTTCCGGGGACAGGTGGTGGAAACGATATAGCCAGCCTCTCTAAAGTGATCGTTGCCATGCATCACGAGAAGAGAAGACTCGTGAAGAGAGTAGATTTTGTCACGAGCCCTGGATATCTGAGCGGCGGTAATTCAAGAAAAGCCGCGGGGCTGATTGCTGGGGGGACCCTTAAGGTCGTGACCCACCTTGGAATTCTGGGCTTTGATGAGGAACAAAAGGTCATGTGCCTGGAGGCCCTTCAACCCGGAGCTACAGTGGAAGAGGTCAGGAAAAACACCGGCTTCGACCTTATGATTAAGAAAGATCTTGGCGAATCCACGCCTCCAACGGACGAGGAGCTCAGAATCCTCCATATTCTCGACCCTGAAAAAAGGTACACAACCCCGAGGGGAGAATAGATGACCAAGGATTTGAGAGGGTTCCTGGCGGCATATGAAAAGGCGAATCCCAAGGAGTTCTGCCGCATAAAGAAAGAAGTCGATCCCCAGTATGAAGTCGCCGCGATACTCACCAAGCTTGAGGAGCTGCGCAAGCTCCCCATCCTCTATTATGAAAAGGTGAAAGGCTCAGCCTTTCCCGTCGTCACGAACGTCTACTCGACGAAGAAAAAAATCGCCTCCAGCATCAACATAGACCCCAGAAAGTTCAGAGAGAAATATCTCGAGGCCGTTGAATCCCCGATCCCGCCTCGGATCGTTACCGACGGTCCCGTGATGGAACAGAGAATCGACGCCAGCGAGGTGGATCTCAAGGCACTGCCCATGATGATCTACCACGAGGGTGATGCCGCCCCCTACATTACCGCCGGCGTGGTGTTGGCACAAGATCCTGAATCGGGAGAGTACAACGCCAGCTTTAACAGGTTGATGTACAAAGGCCGAAACAAGGCGGGAATCTTTATGACGGTTGGCAAGCACCTCCACGAAATTTACTCGCGCTTGGAGGATCAAGGAAAACCCTTGCCAATCACTATCTCGATCGGAAACCATCCCGCTTGGGGGTTGGGTGCGCTCTACATCGGCGCTTACGGTCGCAGCGAGCTGGGTATTATCGGCGGGCTACTCGGATGCCCTGTGGAGATGATTAAAGGCGAACTGGCGGGCAACCTTTTCCCAGCCGACGCGGAGATCGTGTTGGAGGGATTTGTCGAACCCCACCTTAGAGAGGAAGAGGGTCCGTTTTGCGAGTTTTCCGGTTATGCCACGGGAAAGGGATTGAGGCCGGTTGTCACCATCAAGTGCATGCACCTTAGAAAAAACGCGATCTACCAGGATATCTGCGGGGGGCAGCATCGAGAGCATCTGGTCGTGGCCACCATCCCCATGGAGGCGAACCTGTACCAATCTATTAAGTCGGCCGTGCCCACCGTCGTCGATGTCCATGTTCCCGCGCCGTTTTCTCTGATTGTCTCCATGAAAAAGAGGTTTCAGGGGCAGGCGCAGTCGGCGATGATCGCCGCATTTTCCGCGGAAATGTACCTCAAGAACGTCATTGTGGTCGATGAAGATGTCGACATCACTGACCTGCAGCAGATTATCTGGGCAGTAGGTACGAGGACACAAGCGGACCGTGACATCATCGTTATTCCTGGAGTCAGGGGTTCGTCGCTGGACCCATCCGCCGCTGCCGAGGGAGTTGTCACAAAGATGGGCATCGATGCAACCGCCAAACCTTCTCTTTCCGCATACGCTAAAAGAAACAAGGTCCCCAAAGAAGTCATGGATAGGCTCCAGCTCGAAGCCTATGTAAACTTGGATCAACTCTGATCGGAACTCGGCGATGATAAAGGTGCACGAACTAACCGGACTCGGCAGCGTCCTCGATTATTACGGCGAGCGCGGGGAAATCATTGAGATTGATAAAGAAGTCGACTCGGAGTGTGAAGTAGCCGGAATCATATTCGCCCTGAACGCCTTGCCGAAAACACCGGGTGTCCTTTTCAAAAACGTCAAGGGCTATCGTTTTCCCGTCGCGTCATGCGTTCTTTCGGAACGATCCAGAACCTGTGAGATCCTCGGCTTGCCTCCCTCGCCTCTCGAGTTCAAGGAGGCTTTCATCAAGGTCAGCCAAAACCTGATCCCTCCGGTCAGAGTTCAAGCCGGCCCCTGCAAGGAAGAGATTTGCACGCGCGATTTCGACGCGCTGAACATGGTCCCCTCCATCAAGGCGACGCCCGACGACGGCGGCAAATATTTTCAACCGATTGTCATCACGAAAGATCCCGAAACCGGAATTCAAAACATCGCCATGAACCGTGCGATGCTTCTCCAGGACAACCGCATCATCCTCAACGTGAGAAATGAGACCGGGGTTGGCCATCATTTCAGAAAATGCCGCAAAGAGGGAAAGCCCTTCGAGGTTGCGCTGGTCGTCGGTGCTCCGCTGGAAATGTATATCGCGGCGGCTACAAAGCTTCCACTGGGAGAGAATGAGCTCGGTCTGGTCGGCGCCATAAGAAAAAAGCCAGTTGAGGTGGTTAAATGCGAGACCATCGATGTGGATGTTCCCGCCGAGGCCGGTTTTGTGATCGAGGGAGTCATCGAGCCGCCCTACGAGCAGAGCACGGAGGGGCCATGGCCGGAGTTCTTGAGATACTTGAGCATTCCGCAGCAGAAACCCATCATGAAAATTACCGCCCTGACTCACAGGAAAAATGCCGTCGGCTACGCCATCATTGCCGGGACGAAGGAAAATTATACCTTGAGACTGTCCAATGATGTCGCCTTCTACAAATACGTCAAGGACCTCGAACCCAACTTCGTGGTCGACGCGGCCCTGACTCCGGGAACGGCTCACTGGCATCACGGCATCATTCAAGTCAAAAAGGATGACTACGATTTCGAGGGTCTCCAAATCCACGTGGCGATGGCAGCCTACGGATTTTCCGTTTATCTCGAGACCATCACAATCGTCGATGAGGACGTGAACATACTCGACATGAACGAGATCGATTGGGCGGTAACGACCCGGTGCGACCCCGCGGAGCAGATCCACATCATCCGGAATGTCAAAGCCCATCGCAACAATCC
>Ga0080064_1007714_pt1 | contig 10686 bp, 13 predicted proteins | sample Subgrocontami54m_FD_69260 | JGI IMG/M metagenome (GOLD analysis project Ga0080064, IMG submission 69260) | Subsurface groundwater microbial communities from S. Glens Falls, New York, USA - GMW46 contaminated, 5.4 m (SPADES assembly) (version 2) ... | reverse complement strand
GGCGGAGCAAGGGATCGCACCGGAGCGTACGAGCGCAGTACGTGAGGATGCGAGCCCGAAGCGACAACGCAGCAAGCGCCCCTTATCGACGGATCAGGGCCAGGTGACTCTTTGAAGATCGCTACCTGGAACGTCAACGGCATCCGCGCACGCGAGCTCCAATTCCGGGAATGGCTGGCGCGGGACCGGCCGGATATTATCTGCGTTCAGGAAATTAAAGCATCCAACGCCCAGATTCCCGCATCCATCTGCGCGATCGAGGGATACGATTGTTACTGGCACGGGGAACGGGCCTACTCCGGCGTGGGATTGCATGTCCGCAAAGGAGTGCTTTCCCAGTCGCCGGTCTTCGCCCATCCGCCGTTCAATTTCGAAAACCGGATCGTTACGGCCGAGTTCGGAAAGCTGCTCGTCGCCTCGATTTATGTTCCGAACGGCGGCAAGGACTTCTCCGCAAAGATACGCTTCCTGGAGCAGTTGGAGGGCTATATCGTCGAGAATCTCTCGGCCGGACGAGAGCTGATCCTCTGCGGCGACATCAATATCACCCGCTCCGAGCGAGACGTCCATCCGAAGGAGCGGAAACCCGGCGTGATCGGCCAGCGGCCCGACGAGCGGGCGCTGCTCGAGCGGATCTTAAGCCGCGGCCTCGTGGACGTGGGGCGCGCTCTCGATCCCGAAAACGATCAGCTTTTCACCTGGTGGCCGCCCTGGAGGAACATGCGCCAGCGGAATATCGGCTGGCGGCTCGATTACCTGTTCGCGAGCGCGGGCGTGGCCCGAGGCGTGACGGAATGCAAGGTCCTGGCCGATATCGGGACCAGCGACCACGCACCGGTTATGGCCACGATCGATATCGAGGCGGGCATCTAAACAATTTTCAAATCATCCCAGCCGGCCTGGGGGTGTCTTGAAGGGCCGATGCACTGAGCGAAGGGTATCGAGCGTTTCTCCGTTCGAAGCGTAGCACTGCACTATTGCATCGGCCCGGAGAGAGACTTCCAGGCCGGCTGATAGTAGGTACGACTTTTTCAGCGGGCTAGAATTTTTTCGGGACTTTTTCCCAATCTTTGAGGAATCGTTCGATGCCGATATCGGTCAGCGGATGGTTCGCCAATTGCTTGATGACCGCAAAGGGCATCGTCGCCACGTGGGCCCCTTGCAGGGCCGCCGTGAGCACGTGAATGGGATGGCGAATGCTGGCCACGAGAACTTCCGTGGAGAAGCCGTAGTTTTTGTAGATCTTCAAGATCTGCTCGATGATATCCATGCCGTTCTGCGAGATGTCGTCCAGACGCCCTACGAACGGGCTGATATAAGCGGCCCCCGCCTTCGCGGCCAGGAGCGCCTGCACCGGGCTGAAGCAGAGAGTCACGTTGGTCTTGATCCCTTTTTCCTTCAAGAGCCGCACCGCCTTCAGCCCCTCCGGTGTCATGGGAACTTTTACGACCACGTTCTTGCCATAGCGGACGAGCTGCTCTCCTTCCCTCACCATCCCGGCGGCGTCGAGGCTCACCGTCTCCAGACTCACCGGTCCGGGGACCAGGGCACAGATCTCCCGGACGACCTCGTCGAAACCCCGGCCCGTCTTTGCGACCAAGGACGGGTTCGTGGTCGCCCCGTCCACGAGCCCTAGATCCAATGCTTCGCGGATCTCCTCTATATTCGCCGTATCAATAAAAAATTTCATGCCTTTTTCTCCCGGCGGCCAATCTAACATTCCGGCGAGGGATTTCAACAAAATTATCAGGAGGACTTCACCCGACCCAGTTAGGGTTCCGGGAGTCCCTTCTTCTCTGCGTCCGCTGCGAGGAGCTTCTGGCCGAACTGCTCGAGTCGCCTTTCCGCCCCCTGAAATGACGACTGGGCGTGGCCGAGGTGCTTCCCCAAAAGGACAAACTCGTCCTTGAACTTGGAAAAATCGCCTTCGAGACGGCTCAGATACTGGACGATCTCCTTGGCGCGCTCCTCGATCTTCATTCCCTTGAGGCCCAGGCAGATCGCCTGCAGATAGGCATAGAAGCTATTGGGTGAGACCGGAATGACCCGCTTGCTCAGCGCGTAGTGGCTGATGCTCTTATCCCCGCCAAAGCCGTCTTCCTTGATAATGGTTTCATAATAGACATTCTCGGCCGGAATATACATGAGAGCGAAATCGTAAGTCCCTTCGTCCGGAAGGATATACTTGCCGGCGATGGCGTCGATATGCTTCTTCACATCCGCGGCGAATTGCTTCCTCGCCCTCCCCTTCTCCTCCTCAGCGGTCCCGTCCAGGATGCGCTTGAAATTTTCTAGGGGGAATTTCGAATCGATCGGCACGAGAGAGCCCCCCAGCTTGACGACCGCATCCACTTTTTCCCCACTTTTAAAAGCATACTGCATGGTGAAGTGGTCCGGGGGAAGGATCTGGGCCAACAGGTCCCCGAGAAAAAATTCCCCGAAGCCGCCCCTCAACTTGGGGGCCCGGAGGATCTCCTGCAGGGAAGCGATATCCTTCCCCACCTCGTAGATCTTCCGGTTCGCCTCTTCCAGGCTTCCGAGGCTCTTCTGCACCGTCCCGACCACCTGCGCCGCCCGGTCGAGCCGCTCCCCCAGACTCTGCTGCGTTTTTTGCAGGATCTCCGAGTTCTCCTTCAGCCGCTCGGTCACGTGGCCGAGGACCTGGGACAACTGTCCCTGGACCGTCTGGGTGCTCTGATCCAAAACTTGGGTGAACTGGGCCCGCAGCTGGTCAAGCTGCTGCTGGATCAACAGAAAGGGCTGGTCTTCTTTTTTCTCCGAGAGCAGGGTCTGAAAGCGATGGAGGAGAAACCACCCGAAAACGGCCAAAGCGATAAAGAAGATAAGGATCAATAAGATGGGATTCAGCGATTCCACGATTGGGGTTAGCGGAACGAACTTCGCGCTAGATTAGGAATGATACGGCCATTTTGTCAAGGGAAGCAGTTAGTCAGGAGATGGCGACCTCCGGCACCATGCTGGCTCCAACCAAAGATAGTCGAGATGTAGAAGTCAGACCCCATGAGTTCCCCGTCACATGCGCCATTCCTTTGCCACCCATCTGCTGGAAGATGGCTACGATATCCGCACGGTTCAGGAGTTGCTCGGACACACCGACGTCAGTACCACCATGATTGACACCCATGTCTTGAACCGTGGCGGGAGAGGAGTCCGAAGCCCCGTGGACGGACTGGCCATCAGCCTGCCTCCTGGGCGGCCATAACGGAATTATGCTGGTCAGCCATAATGGGATTATGCCGCCCATTGGGGCGGCCTTTTACAGCCGTTGGCGAGGTTTAAAATTCTTGACAAGTTCCTTGAAAGGCAGGAGAATCCGCGCAGTCATTGGAAATATCGAAATCGGAATATGCCGGTCAGTATACTTAATGGTTAGGCCGTTGTCGAAGGGTTGGTGGGTGCTATAATCTCCGCAGGAGGATAAGGGCATGGACGAGGTAATGACCATGGTCCAAATCGAAGGCCAATTCGAGTCTGAATGGGTCTTGATCGAGGACCCACAGACTGATGAAGCCTTGGAAGTGAAAAGCGGCAAGGTACGCTGGCACAGCAAGGATCGGGACGAGGTCTATCGCAAGGCCATAGAATTGCGCCCCAAGCGATTTGCCCTGTTGTATACGGGCAAGATGCCCAAGGACACGGCGATCGTGCTATGAGTTTCCCCTTCGACCCCGCGCAAGGGCTGATCATCGTCAGCGCAGAGTTGTGGGGACCTTCGGGAAGTGTTGTGCTGCGACTGGCGCTAGACACAGGGGCGACCGGCACAGTCGTCAACGTAGGGACGCTGGTTGCGATTGGTTATGATCCTGCCCTCGTGCCAGAACGTATCCAGGTGACTACCGGCAGTGGCGTTGAGTTTGTACCTCGCGTCGTACTTGACAAGGTTGTTGCGGTGGGACATGAGCGGACAGATTTTCCAGTGCTGTGTCACACCTTGCCACCGGGCACGGGTGTCGACGGTCTTCTGGGTCTGGATTTCTTCCGCGGTCAGAGCTTGACCATTGATTTACGCAGTGGTTGCTTGACTCTGGCCTAACTTGGCGCTTCAGACTGAGCTTCGTCTCGTTTGTGATCTATGACGGCATGGGCATAATCTTCCCTGGCGACCTCGAAAAGGCGGGATGGCTTGAACTGCTCAAGAACGCCTCGTTCGCGCCTACTTGACAAAGACGAACCTCTTCATCGCTTCCCATCACGGAAGGACAACAGGATATTGCGCCGATGTCTTTAAGTACAGCCACCCGAACATTGTGCTCAGAAAAGGGAAAAGAGGTCGAAAAGGGGTCAAGTCCGCTCTTGGCTCTTGACACACCCATGAAGATCGACTAGACGGACTTCATGGCTCATCCACTACGTATTGAATACCCAGGGGCCTACTACCATGTCATGAACCGTGGCCTTTCCCGCCGGGACATTTTCTTGGAGGACAAGGGTCGAGAGAGCTTTTTGGGCTTACTCTCCGACATCTCCCGGCTTTGGAAGGTAGAGATCCATGCCTACTGTTTGATGGACAACCATTACCACCTCCTGCTTCAGACTCCTAAGGGGGGCTATCCCGAGCAATGCGACACCTTGATGGGATCTACACCCAAAGGACCTTGGGGGGGCACAAGCACAGCGAAATCGGTAGGGTGCTGGGGTTAGAGAAAACCTCATCGGTGAGTTCCGCCTATTTGAGGATAAAGGCGGGAGTGGAGGTGGAGAGAAGGATAGCTCGCAAGGCACGCAGGATTGAAGAAGAACTCCACAAGAGCCAAGGGCAGACTTGACCCCTTTCCCTTTCACCTTTCATGACCTTCATTCCTTTCAGACCCTTTCAAAGAGTTAATCTTGAACATCTGTCCCCCTTGATTCGCCGGTCCTTACGAGGTACGTTATTCGGACTGGAGGAATTCAGATATGAAGATGCGCGAAGATATTCGCCCTGTCACTTATCTCAAATCGCGGGCAGCCGATCTTCTTGCTCAACTCAACAAGACCCACAGACCTGTCATCATCACTCAGAACGGTAAACCCCGAGCTGTGATGCAAGACCCTGAAAGTTTTGAACGGATGAAGACCGCGATCGGTTTAATGAAGCTCCTTGTCCAGGGTGAGGAGGAAGTGCGTTTGGGGAGAACTTACGGCCAGGACGAAGTTTTCCGGAAACTGCGTAAGATGTTAGAAGGGCGGGAAGCCAAAGGTGCCGGGAACGCAAAGATATAGAGTTGAGTGGACTTATACGGCGGACCAGGATCTCGAATCTATCGTGGAATTTATAGCTCGAGACAATGTTAACACTGCCATTCAGGTTCTCGATAGGATACGCAAAACAGCCTCTAAATTGGAGGCGATGCCTCAGAGAGGGCGAGTTGTTCCCGAACTGAGGGAATTCGGTATTTACCTCTATCACGAAGTTGTCTCTCCGCCGTGGCGAATAATCTATAGACTCTCCGGCCCAAAGGTCTTCGTCGTGGGGGTCATAGATTCCCGCCGAAATGTCGAGGACATTCTTCTGGACCGGCTGATTCGTTAAAAACGGCCGCTGGCCGCTATGCTGCTGAGCTTAGCGGTGGTCGCGGTCCTGCTGGCAGTGCGAGCCCGGTTTTCGCGGAGTCGAATTGGGCTCAAGTGAACGATAACGGCACGCTCGTGAATTCGACAGACCGAATTTTCTAACTTGGAGAACGGCTGATTGACTGCCCAACTAACCGGAAAAAAGCCTAGATGAGCTAATCAGCCTCCGGTTCTTGTTGGGTGACGCAGTGGATCGCGCCAAGACCGGCCACGAGGGCCTCGCAGGGGATGCCGATGACCTTGCGGCCGGGAAAGAGATCTCCCAGGATTCCCAGAGCGGCGGCGTCGTTGGGATGATTGTATGTGGGCACGAGGACAACTCCGTTGGCGATATAAAAATTCGCATAGCTGGCCGGGAGCCGGGTCCCCTCGTAAATCACCGGCCCAGGCATCGGGAGTTTCACCAGCTCGATTTTCTTTCCATCCTGGTCCTTCGCCGCCTGGAGTCTCTCAAAATTTTCCTGCAACGGGCGGTAGTTCTCGTCCTTTGGATTCTCCTCGACCGCGCATAGAATCGTCGTCGGATTCACAAACCGGGCGATATCGTCGATGTGGCCGTCGGTGTCGTCTCCCACGATCCCGTCTCCTAGCCAGATGAAATGATCGACGGCGAGATTGTTCCGAAGAACTTGTTCGATCTCCTTCCGCCCCAGGTGGGGATTGCGATTCGAGTTGAGCAGACACTGCTCGGTGGTAAGACAGGCGCCGCGGCCGTTGACCTCGATCGCACCCCCTTCGAGGACGATCCCGTGCTCGAACACGGGCACGCCCAGGAGTTTTGCTATCTCCGGGCAGATGCTGTCGTCCGCCATGTAGGACTCATATTTCCGCCCCCACGCGTTGAATATCCAATCATTGAGGGCCAACCGCTTCTCCGCCCCGTTCCTCACCACAAAGGTCGGACCGTAATCGCGCATCCAGACATCTACGGCGGGAATGTCGTAAAGAGACAGACGCTCCATCGCCGCTCCGCTATCCTTGAGGAGCCTGGTTGCTTCAGCCCTTTGCTTCTTGTCGCGAACGAGAAGGCAGACTTCTTCCCCCTGCGTGAGCGCCCGCACTATTTGAACCCAGATCTCTTTGACGAGGGTGAGTTGCAAGGGATCGGGCCAGGTCTCCGGATTGTGCGGCCATGCGAGCCAAGTCGCCCGGTGCGGTTCCCACTCCGCCGGCATGCGATAGCCGAGCCCGCGCGGTGAAATTTTATGGGTTGGAGAGCTATTCTTTACTGGCGAAAAAGGATTCAAGAGAAAAGAATTCCATAGATTAAACTTATTCGAGGAAGCGGGCTTTAAGCCCGTCATAAGCGTCGATGCGCCGGTCCCTCAGGAAGGGCCAGTTCTGGCGCGTCTCATCGATCCGGTCGAGATCGCAGCGCGCGATCAGGACCTCTTCCCGCGCCGGTCCGGCCTGGGCCACGATCCGGCCCATAGGATCGGCCACGAAGGAGCCGCCCCAAAACTTGAGCTTTCCCTCCCGCCCGACGCGATTGGGAACGGCGACGAAGACCCCATTGGCTACGGCGTGGGAGCGCTGGACGAGCTCCCAGGCCTTCCGCTGCGCGTCGGCCGCGCTCTTCGACTCGCCGGGAATCCAGCCGATGGCGGTCGGATAAAAAAGGATCTTGGCGCCGGCGAGTGAAGCGAGCCGGGCGGCTTCGGGAAACCATTGGTCCCAGCAGATCAGGACACCGATCTTGGCGTAGCGGGTCTGAAAGCTCGGGAATCCCAGGTCCCCGGGAGTAAAATAAAATTTTTCGTAATAGCCGGGATCGTCCGGGATGTGCATCTTCCGGTATTTTCCCAGGAGCGAGCCGTCCGCGTCGATGACCACCGCGGTATTGTGATAGATCCCCGCCGAACGCTTCTCGAAAACTGAAGCGATCACCACCACTTCGCGCTCGCGCGCCACCTCGCTCAACGCTTCCGTCGTCGGTCCGGGAATCGTCTCCGCGAGACTGAACTTTTTGGTGTCTTCTTTCTGGGGAAAATAGCGGGAGCGGAAAAGCTCCTGCAGGCAAACCATGCGGGCGCCCTTTCGGGCAGCCGATTCGATCCCCGCCACGGCCTTGGCCAGGTTCGCTCTCGGGCTCTCGCCCGCGCTCATCTGCACCAGGCCGATGGTGAGCGGATCGCCGCCCGTCCACGCCCCTTTAGAATTCCCCGGCTTCTTCACGTCGGCTCAAACGGAAATAGAAGAAAAGACGCCGCGCATTCCCCCTACTTGAGATGCTGGGCAAAGAAGGCTTTGAATTTCTCCCAGGCATCCTTGGCGGCCTCGGGATTGTAGCTGGGCCTCGCGTCACAGACAAAGCCGTGGCCGACATCCGGATAGACGTGGAGCAGGAAATTCTTCTTTTGATCCGTGAGTGCCTTTCTCACCTGTTCCACGTGCTCCTGGGGAATCAATGCGTCCTTGGCGCCGAAAAAGAGATAGATGGGGCACTGGATTTCACCCGTCCGACTCAAAGGACTTGGATTGCCCATGGGAATACCGCCCGCATAAAAGCAGACCGCCGCCTTAATATCCTTGTTGTAGTGGGCGGCGGTGAGATAGGCGTATCGCCCGCCCATGCAGAAGCCGGTCATGCCGATAGAGCCGCCCTTGACCGTGCTCTGGGATTTCAGATGGGCGATGGCGGCGCCGATATCCTCCACCACCTTGGGGTCCTGCAGCCGATTCATGACGGGCATCGCTTTCTGCAGGTCCGTATAGGCAAAGACGCGCTCCGGCTCGCGGTAATAAAGCTCCGGAGAAGCAGCTACGTAGCCCTCACGCGCCACGCGCTCCGTGACATCTTTGATATGCGGGTTCAGCCCGAACGCCTCCTGGAGAACGATAATGGCCGGATAAGGGCCCCCATCCTTGGGGCGCGCTTCATATAACTCCATCTTCCCATCCGGAGTGTTGAGTTGTCGGCTTGCGGTGGTGATTTCCATGTATTTACCTCCTCAAAAAATCTCTAGCGATTGGTTGTGATCGAGTCCCGCCTCTTCACCCGGCATCAGGCGGGCTCATCGTCTTTTCTCTATAGGCACGTAGTCGCGCCGGGCAGCGCCTTTGTAGATCTGCCGCGGGCGGGCGATTTTCGTTTTCTGTTCGGGATCCCGCATCATCTCATCCCACTGGGCCAGCCAACCGGAGGTCCGGGCAAGGGCGAAAACGGCAGTGGGGATGTCCCTAGGAAGTCCCATGGACTCATAGATGAGTCCGGAATAGAAGTCCACGTTCGGATAAAGCTTGCGCGAGGTAAAGTAATCGTCATGGAGGGCGATCCGTTCCAACTCCATCGCCACATCCAGGAGCCGGTTCCGGCCGGTCACCTGAAAGACCTGGTCCGCGGTCTCCTTGATGATCTTGGCCCGCGGGTCGTAGGACTTATAGATCCGGTGGCCGAAGCCCATCAGCAATACCTCTTTGGCTTCGACCCGCTTGATGAACCCCGGGACATTTTCCACCGAGCCGATCTCGTGGAGCATGGCCAGGACCGCCTCATTGGCGCCGCCATGGAGAGGTCCGGAAAGCGCCCCCACGGCGGACGAGATCGATGCGTAGGGGTCCGCATGGGAAGATCCGACTCCCCGAACTGCGTTCGTGGAGCAGTTCTGTTCGTGGTCGGCATGAAGGATGAAAAGAACCTCCATGGCCCGCTCCAAAACAGGATGAGGCTTATAAGGCGCTTCCTTGTCCTTGAAGACCATGCTCAGGAAATTCGCGGTGTAGTTGAGGTTTTTGTCCGGATGGATGAAGGGCTTGCCCCACTTCAACCGGGCGCAAAAGGCGACGAGGGTGGGCATCATCGCGATCAGCCTGACAATCTGTCGCCGGCGAACCTCGTCGGACAACACCCGCCGGGCCTCGGGGTAAAAGGCGGACAGGGCCGCCACGGCGGATTGCACCATCGCCATAGGAGCGGCGTCTTTGCCAAAGGTCTCCATCAACTTGACGATCCCATCCGGGACGATCACATCCTTCGAGAGCTCTCCCGCGAACCCGTCCAACTGCGCCCGTGTCGGAAGCTCCCCAAAGAGCAATAAGTAGACGACCTCCAAGTAAGTGGATTTCTCGGCCAACTGCTCGATCGGGTAGCCGCGATAGCGGAGGATTCCCCTGTCCCCGTCGATGTAGGTGATGGCGCTCTTGCACGAGGCGGTGTTCATGAAGCCCGGATCGTAGCTGGCGAGACCGGGATCCTCTTCCGAGACCTTGATCTCCCGTAAATCGGTCGCGTGAACGGCGCCGTCCTGAACGGGGACCTCGCGCTGCTTGCCGGTCCGATTGTCGATCACAGTTAAGGTCTCTGATGCCATGCTACTTACCCTTGTTCCGCCCTGTCGGTAAACATGATTCGATATATTCTTTTAGAACATCCAAACTTATCGGTCAACTGCCGGGAGTCGTTCTCGAAAAAGTCAAACCGATTCCGGCTGAAGAGTCCAGGCGACTTCCCACCGATTTTGTCCACGGGCGAGACAGACTACTCCCGCCGGTGGAAATTCCATAGGACTTCGCTCAGTATCCGCGTGAACCAACAAAGAGACAAGCTGCGCCAGGTGAGGGAGATGTCCCACCAGCATGAGAGAGCCCTCAGCCGCCTCCAACTCCGCCCGGATCAAGAATGGATCATCCTGAGGTCCCAAGCCCGTAATCTCCTTCATCCCCCCGCGCGGGCTTAGGGCGCGGGATAAGATCTCGGCTGTCTCTCTGGCTCTGAGCTTATCCGAGTGTAGAATTTCCAGGGGCGCGACCTTCCCGGCCAGCAAAGCCCGGCTGACCTTCTCAACCTGCATGCGGCCGGCCGGGCTCAGAGGGCGCCTCGGATCTTCCAGCTCGGATTTCGCTTCACCGTGTCGAACCAAAAAGAAATCCATGAGCCGCAGGGAACGCCCTGTCGTGGCAACGTCAATCTGTCAGGTTAACAGCAAGGTAAAAATGTCAGGGTGACAGTTCGTAGAGAACCCTTGGATCAGTGGTTTGAGGTCCATAGCTGGCTCCCGCCTCCCGTTCGTTCGATATAGGCCAATTGTGTGCGTCGTTTTGGAATCGAACCGGGCAATTTTCTCTCTGTGGCAGAAAAACTCCACAGCACCATCCAAAAGCACGTGCACCTGG
>Ga0080064_1007713_pt1 | contig 10687 bp, 5 predicted proteins | sample Subgrocontami54m_FD_69260 | JGI IMG/M metagenome (GOLD analysis project Ga0080064, IMG submission 69260) | Subsurface groundwater microbial communities from S. Glens Falls, New York, USA - GMW46 contaminated, 5.4 m (SPADES assembly) (version 2) ... | reverse complement strand
CCTTGATGCCGCCGACCACCAGTTGCAGCATGGAATCGCCGACACTGTGGCCGTAGGAATCGTTGATCGACTTGAAGTTGTCGGCATCGATCACCAGCAGGGTGAACTTGTTGCCGTGGCGCGCGGAGCGCAGCACCTCGTTGTCGATCAGTTCCCAGAACACGCGCTGGTTGTAGAGATTGGTCAGCGGATCGCGTGTTGCGTAGTACTCTAGATCCTTGGTGTATTTGTCGATCGCCTTGACCGAGCCGACCACGTTGAGCAACGTGGCGAGAATGCTTTCCACCACCAGCAGCCGCATCGGGTCGGTCTCGAACTGCGGCTGCATGCCGATGCCGACGATGCCGCCGATTTTCGGGGCATTGACCACCAGCGACTTGATCTGCACATCGATGTCCGCCTCGCGCAGTTCCGCGATGTCCCCCGCCATATCGGCAATGTTGTGTCGAATCCGGATCGACAGACCGGCCTCGAAATGCTCCGCACGCATAAGGATCTGCTGCAGGCAGTTCTCGAATACCCGCTTGGTGGAATCGGACGGCCGGGCGCGCCAGAAGATCTCCAGGTCATAGGCCTCGTCGCTGATCTTGAACACCGAGAACATCACGTAAGCCGGCACCACGCTGTCGATGTCGAGAATCAGGCGACTGACGTAGGCCCGCCAATCCTTGATCACCTCGGTGGTAAGAATGAATTTCTCGAGCAGCCTGATCTCGAATTCAAGCATGTCCTTGTCGACGGCGATGGTCCGTATGCGCTCAGTGAGTTGCCTCACTTCACTGGCCACGGCGTCGAACTCGGAAAAGCCCAGATCGAGCTGCCGGCTCTGCAGCGCGCGCAGATCCGAGATCCGGTTGACCGCCCGGATATCCTTGGCCAGCGTATCGATCGGACCTTCCAGGCGGCGCCGGATATAGAGCACCATCAGCAGGGTCACGATCAGCATCACCGGAACAATTGGAGCGAAGGCATAACCGAAGCGCTCCCGGTGCGAAGCAATTGCCGCGCTGACATTCTGCTGCACGTCGATCACGCCGAGGACATCACCAACAGTTGCATTGACATGGCACTTGAGGCAGACATCCAGCGCCCGCAGGGGATACACCACGCGGATCAGATCCCCGGTTTCCAGATGCTGGCGATTGCCCTCTTTGAGCGCGCGCAGAATCTCGGCATCAGGAGCTTTCTGCGCGATCTCGCCGAACAGGGCGCTGACCTTGGGTCCGCGATAGATGTCGATCTGCCGCTGGGTGTTATCGACCGATTTCTGGATGGCCCGCAGATAGCCTTCAAGCTGCTGACGATTCCAGCCCGTGCTCATCAACTCGAACATGGCGTTGAAGGTCAGCTCGGCAAAGACCGTGGCGTCCTCGACGGCATCGTCGCGCACCGAACGATTGTAGATTCCCGAAACCACGAAAAGCGTGGTGACGAATATCGCAATCGAGAAAACCGCACCGGCGGCAAGCAACAGCCCCCGGATGCTGCGGGTTGGATTCATGCTTGATTTCACGACAAAAAGGCGAGAACGATAGCCAGTTTAGGGAGATAAAAACAAAACTGAAAGCAATTTTCGTGCGTATCTGCCTGGTGCAATTTGCCATGCCAGATGCCGCACATGCGGCCCCAACGCATCCGGCACGGACGTCGCATAGTAACCATCGCTGAAACCGACGCGAAACTCACCGGGCTTGATTTCAGTGGGAACGCTTATTCACACGGTTTTTCGCTCCACATTCGACCATGTCTGACAGGCATGCATTGGCAGCGCCCGGCTCCGATTGATTTCCCATGCAGGAAACGCCGCCGGGAGCGGACGCTGGTAATATTACCGTCATCATGAACTGGACACCCGACCTGAGCACCGGCGTGCCAAGGATCGACGAGCAGCACCAGGAGATTTTCCAGTGGCTCGCCGAACTGCAAAGCGCCACGGCCGACGAGCGAACCTTGTTCGGGGTGTATGTCATTACCCGCTTGAAGCATTACATGCGCGAGCACTTCGCCGCCGAGGAGGCGCTGATGAAAGCCGCCGGCTATCCCGGCTTGGCTCAGCACATGGTGGAGCATGCCGAATTCCGCGCCAAGCTAGAAGAACTCCAGTTCAAGTCGATCGCCGAGGATATTTCAGAAGATACCGTGAACTACCTCACCGAATGGCTGACCCATCACATCGTCGCGACCGACATGGCGTATGTGCCCTATCTCAACCGGCTGGCGGCCAGCACAGAAAACTAGACTCGCGTTGTACGCTGGCGGCCGTCGATGTATGATGACGCCATGAAACGGCTGCACTCAATTGGCGCTTTCGTGATGCTCTCCGCGGCGGCGCTCGCCATTGGCCAGACCGCCGAAGAAACCTCCACCACGACGGGATTCGACTGCTGGATAGGCTCCAACGGCCCGCCCTTGCATACGCGGTTCATTCGCTGCATGACGGACCGGGACTTGCCGTATGTCAAACTCAGCAACACCCAGACCGAAGAAGTGATGAACCTGCTGCATCAGGAATTCCACAGCAAGTCGGGAGCCGCTGCGGAAAACATGTTCAAGGCGAATATCGAACTGATCCGGACGTCCCCCTCGGTGTGGAACATCCGGATTTTCTCCTACCCTTCCGACTGGTCCTGGCTGGAAGGTACGCCGGAGCGACTGGGACGGGCCGTGCACGTGCAGGGCCAGGCGCGATTGCCCGACCGCTTTGCGGCCGACGCCAAGTTCGCCGACGAACGGCCGGACTCGTTCAAGCATTGGCGCAACGTGCGGGGCGCGACGTACCGCGATCGCGCCGAAATCGACGTCGATTACGGCGACAACGTGATCGTCCGCATGACCCTGGCCGCGCCGGGCGAATTCACGCTGTGGCACGCCTCCTCACCCGACGTGCCGCCGAAGCGCCGCGAAAGTTTCTACCTCGAACTCGCGGCGCCGGCGACGAGCGCGAGCTTTACGACGACCTTCGCCCCGGTGAAATAGCCGCGTGGCACGAGCGCTCGGCCTACTTCCCTCTAATCTGTCTTCACATTGGCGGACGGCTGACCTGGCGACGGCGTCACCCAACGCAGTGCCGCCCTCGAACCAACACACCCCGCCCTGCCGGGCACCCCTCTTGTTGGAGGGGATCTCAAGAACGCTCCTCGACCCGGCAATCTTGAAGATCCCCTCTACCAAGAGGGGTGGCGCGCAGCGCCGGGGTGTGTTGGTCCGGCGACGACGTGCGGCCTCCTTTGTGCTCGCCGCGCTCGGCCTCGCCAGCGCGTTCGGCTGCGCCAAACGCGAAACCCTCGTCGAGGCCGGCGTGCGCACGCAAACCGCGTACATCGGCCAGAAGAGCGATCCGCGCGATCTCGATCCGCACATTGCCACGGACACGTCGGAGTTCGAGCTGGTGCGGACGCTGATGGAAGGCCTGACCGAGATCGATCCCGCGAGTTCGCAGCCGATGCCCGGTGTCGCCGAGCGCTGGGAAACTTCGCCGGACGGGCTGACGTGGACGTTTCACCTGCGAGCCGATGCGCGCTGGTCCAACGGCGAGCCGGTCACCGCGCATGATTTTGTCTTCGCGTTTCGCCGCGTGCTCTCGCCCGCCCTCGGCGCCGAATACGCGCAGCAGTTATTCTGCCTCGTCAACGCCGAGGAGTTTTTCCGCCAGCAGCTGCGCGATTTTTCGTCCGTGGGCGCCCGCGCGACCGACGATCGCACGCTGGTCATCTCGCTGACGCATCCGATGCCCTACCTCACTGCGCTCACGTTGCTCCCGCCGTGGTTTCCAGCGCATCGGCCGACGCTGGAGAAATACGGGGCGAGCGAGCGCCGGGGCACGGCGTGGACGCGCGCCGGCAATTTCGTGGGCAACGGCGCCTTCGTGCTCGCGGAGTGGCAGCCGAACCGCCACGTGCGGATCGTCCGGTCACCGACGTATTGGGACCGCAGCCATGTGCGGTTGCAGGCCGCGGTGTTCTATCCCGTTGAAAACGTGATGACGCAGGAGGCGATGTTTCGCAGCGGCCAGCTGCATCTCACCTCGAACACGATACCGGTCGACAAGCTGCGCGCCTACCAGAACGATCCGGCCCGCGCGGGCTGCGTGTTCGAGACTCCGCTGCTGTCGACGAAGTTCTTTCGGTTCAACTGCCAGCGGCCGCCCTTGACGGACGTTCGGGTGCGGCAGGCGCTGGCGCTCGCGATCGATCGCGAGCAACTCGCGCGCCGCGTGATGCAGCACAATTTTGCCGCACGCAGCTTCACGCCGCCGGACTGCGCCGGCTACACGGCGGACTCGGGCGTGCGGCAGGACGTGGCTGAGGCAAAGCGGCTGCTGGCGGCCGCAGGGTTCGCCAATGGGCAGAAGTTTCCCCGGCTGGAATTGCTGCTGTATCAAACCGGCGATTCCGGACAGCCGGTCGCGGAGGCGATCCAGCAGATGTGGCGGCGAGAGCTTGGCATCGACGTGGGGATCGCGAGTCAGGAAACGAAGACCGTGCTCGATCGCCGCCGCGCGCAGGATTTCGATCTGCTGCTGAGCGAGTGGTTCGGCGACTACCTGGATCCGACGACCTTTCTCGACCTTTGGAAAACCGGCGCCGAACACAACAAGACCGGCTGGAGCAGCGCCGAGTATGATCGGTTTCTGGCCGACGCCAGTCGTACGAGCGAGCGGCCGGCGCGGTTTGAACGGTTGCGTCGCGCCGAAGCGCTGCTGCTCGAGGAGGCGCCGATCACGCCCCTGTTTCACTCGCCGAGCCGGCGGTTGCGTCATCCCGCGCTCAAGGGCTGGGAGCCAAACCCGCTCGAGCTGCATCCGCTGAAGTTCGTGTGGCTGGAGAAATGAGTGCCGGAATTCCCTGGCTAATATGGAACGCTGCGGTGGACGGCGATCTCCGAGCGCCGTCGCGTGAATTCGTCTCTTGCATTCTACGCACGGTTAGACGGCGCCCGGAGGTCGCCGTCCACCTTCAAGTCACGCCTCACCCTTCCGCGCGCGCCTTGGCGTCGGCTGCAATGAGCTTGTTCAGCCGATCGAGGGTCGAGCGCACGCGTGCCTTCACGGCGGGCAACTCGGCGGCGCTGGTTACCTTTTCGCTCGCGAAGAGGTAGAACTTCATCTTCGGCTCCGTGCCGCTGCCGCGCGCGGCGAACGAGTAGCCATTCGCCAGCGTCACGATGTAGAGATCCTGCGCAGGGATCTGCTCGCCGTCGGCGTCGTAGACCTTCTCGCGACCGAAATCCTGAAACTTCGTCACGCCCACCTCGCCGAAGGCCTTTGGCGGATTCGCGCGGTACGACTCGAGGATGCGCTTGATCTTCGCGCTGCCGCTCGCGCCTTCGTAGTAGATGTTAATCACGCCCTCGAGGTAAAAACCGTACCGGAGGAAAACCTCGTCGAGGTACTCGGGCATGGTCAGCCCGCGGCCTTTCACCCACGCGCAGAGCTCCGCGAACATCAGGCACGCCGCGTTGCCGTCCTTGTCGCGCAGGTAGTCGTTCGGCAGGTACCCGTAGCTCTCCTCGGTGCCGAACACATAGAACGTGCTGTGCTGCTGCAGCAGTTTCGCCCGCCGTTCGAAGGGCGTCGCCTCGTAATCGAAGTCCGGGCCCATCGCCTGCTTCAACTCCTCCTCGTAGCGCCGCATCTTCGCGGCGATCCACTTGAATCCGGTCAGCGTGTTAATCACCTTCACGCCCTGGCCGCGACCGATCGCATCCTGGAGCTGCGTCGTGACGAACGTCTTCACGATCGCGGCGTGCTGGCTCCCTTCGCGCGGAATCCAGCCGAGTTCCTTGTATTTGTTCAGCCGGTACTCGGTGAGCAGGGCGCCGATCTGATTGCCGGTCAGCAGCTCCATCTGACCGGCGCGATTGCGCACCGCGCAGCCCATCCGATCCGCGTCCGGATCGGTCGCGAGCACGACATCGGCGCCGGCCTGCTCGGCCAGCGCCACGGCCCGCGCCAGCGCCTCGGCATTCTCGGGATTCGGCGACTTCACCGTGGGAAACCGCGCGTCGAACTCGAGCTGCTCCGGCACGGCCTGCACGTCGCAACCCGCCCGCTGCAGCAACGGCATGGAATGAATCGCGCCACAGCCGTGAATGTTCGTGAACACGACCTTCAGCTTCGTCTGCTGGAACACCGCGGGATCGAGCACGGCCTGCGCAGCGACCGCGCGGTAGGCGTCATCGGCGTCGCGGCCGAGCGTGGTGACACCCTCGAGTTTCGGCGCGAGAAATTTCCCGAGCTCCGCCAGCGGCACGGCGTTTACCTCGGCGACGATGGCCTGGTCGTGCGGCGGCACGACCTGTGCGCCGTCCTCGAAGTACGCCTTGAAGCCATTGTCGTGCGGCGGATTGTGGCTCGCCGTAATCACGACGCCGGCGTGCGCCTTCAGCCAGCGCACGGAGTAACTGAGCTGCGGGGTCGGTCGCGGGCCGTCGAACACGAAGGCTTCGCCGCCGAGCTGCGTCCAGGTCGAGGCCGCGAGGTTCGAGAAATGCCGCGAGAAGTGCCGCACGTCGTGCGCGATCACGAGCCGCGGCTTCGCACGATCGGTCTTCTGGGCGAGGTACTTCGCGGTGTGGCGAAACAACCCGATCACGGCGCGAATCAGCGTGAAGTCGTTCAGGACGTTGCTGCCGATCGCGGCGTGCTCCGGCGAGCCACGGGCGTCCAACTTGCCCGTCTCCGCGCTCGCCGCGACGACCCCGATGGTGCGGCCGCGCATGCCGCCGGTGCCGAACTCGAGGTACCGATAGAACCGGTCGTTGAGTTCGCTCCACGCCCCTTTCGCGACGAGTTCGTCGATGCTCTGCTCGGCCCAAGCCGGCAGCTTGACGGCGAGGAAGGCCGCGAGGTTTTCCGCGGCGGTGGGCAGCAACTGGCCGGCTTTGGCCGCAGCGTTGATTCGATCGAGCGTGGTCATGGGAGATGGGCTCTGTGAGACAACGAACCCGAACTTTTCAACCTATTGAACAGAAGGCAACGAAGGGAACGAAGAAATCCCCGGGAGTCGCCCGCCTTGAGCGCCTTCGTTGCCTTCGTTCTCTTCTGTTTGATCGGTTTGAACAAAAGACGGCGAAGAAGTGTGACTGCCGGCCGGAAGGTAGTCTTCGCACTGCTCTCCCCCAAAATACACGCAGAAACGCCCCGAACAAGTTAACCGCGGAACACGCGAACGACGCGGAAGCAGAACAGTTGGAATCCCCGGCCTCCGTTTTCCGCGTGGTCCGCGTATTCTGCGGTTGGATCGAAAGGGATTGTCGCAGCGTTCGGCTGCGGCTTCGCCACTCCACGTGCTTTGCCATCTTTTGTGAAAAAGCTCGGAGTCCCCCTGGGTCCGGACACGCGCTAATGGATCGGCTATTTCCGGAACCACTCCGCCTGCGGATTCCCGCCGCTGAGCACGAACGCCGCGAGATCGAGAATCTCGTCGCGCGTCATCCGCGCCAGCAGCATCGGGGGCATCGGCGAGACCTTCGAGGGCTCGATGCCCTTCACCTCCGTGCGGTCGACCGTGGCCCGCTGGTTCGGATCGCTCGGGTCCTCGTTGATCACGATGTAATTGCCGTTCAGGTTCACGATCGTGCCGGTGATCGTGGAGCCGTCGTTCTTCGTCACCACCGTCGGCACGAACTGCTCGTTGATTTCCTTGCTCGGGTTCAGCACCTGGTCGAGGAAGTCGCGCACTGAATAGCGGCCGCCCGCCGCGGTGAGGTCCGGCCCGGTCATGCCGCCTTCGTTGCCGAAACGGTGACAGGCAAAACACGCCGCCGCGCCGAACATCTTCCGGCCATTCTCGAAGCTCCGGCCTTTCATCCCGCCCGCGCCCGCCGCGGCGAGTTCGTCGAGGTTCCAGTTCGTGAACGGCCGGCCGGCGAAGGCGTAGCTCAGGTTCTCGATCGCCGTCTTCCGCTCCGGTTTCCTTTCGAGCACCGCCGCCAGCGCCTGCTTCTCGGTTTCGCTCAGCGAGGCCACGGCATCGTTGCGGATGAACTCGATGAACTTGGAGAAACTCGCGCCGCCGCGGTAGTTGGCCGCCTTCAGAAACCACTCGAAATACGCCGTGCGCAGCTGGAGCGTCCAGCCGGTGTCGAGCATCCGCAGCGATCGCGCATATTCGATTTGCTCCTCCTGCGTCGGCGCGTCGGCGATCAACTTCATCGCCTTCGCCGCGACCGTCGGCGACTTCAGGTACACCAGCGTTTCGCAGAGCAGCCAGTTGAAATCACGGGTCGGCGCGGGAAACAGCGGGTCGAGTTTCGCGAGCAATCTCCTTCTTACGTCGTCCGGCCAAGTCATGTTCCTGCCTGGAGGGACGACCTCCGTGTCGTCCGCGGCCCGCGCGGAGGCGGGCCCTCCACGAGTGGAACCGACGGGTTCGAATCGGTGCAGGGCGATCTCGATCGTGCGCAGCAACCCGAGCCGACGCGACGGGTCGAGTTTCTCCCACGGCGTCTGCTCCAGCGCGGTGATCAGCTCCGCGCCGAGTTTCGCATCGACCGGCGGCGTTTCGGGTTTCCGGTGCGTCGCACAAACGCCGCCCGCGCGCGCCAGCGCCAGCAGCGCCTCGACGCGGATCGCGGGATTCTTCTCGTTCAGTGCCCGCTCTCGCCACGCAGCCGCCGGCTGATGCTCGATCGCCGTCCGCGCGGCCCAGCGGACAAACCGGTCGTCGCTCGCGAGGTGCGGCCACGCCACCGTCACGGCGGTCGGATCCTGTTTGCCGTGGAACGCCTCCAATTGCTGCCGCCGCGTGCGCTCGGCTGTGGGCCGGGTGCCCTCACCCGGCTGCTCGCGGGGTGAGGGCACCCCGCCTGCAGGATTGGTGGGCTCGTTTCCGACGTAGGTCACGCGGTACACGCCGGACTGCACGCGGCGGCCGCCGATGGCAAAGTACATCGCCCCGTCGGGGTGAATCACGGCGTCGGTCAGCGGCAGCGGCGAACCGGAAAGAAATTCCTCGCGCGTCGCCTTGTAGGTCGCGCCGTTCGGCTCGAGATGCACCGCGTGCAGCTTGCCCCAGCTCCAGTCGAGGATGAACAGCGCGTTCTGGTACTTGGCGGGAAATTTCGCGCCGTAGCCAAAGGTCACGCCGGTGGGTGACCCGGGCCCAATGTCGATCACCGGCGGCAAATTGTCCGCGTAAAACACCGGCCGTTTTCCGGCGCCGTTGCGCCAGCCGTATTCGCTGCCACTCACGACGTGGCAGATCCGCGTCGGCCGGTACCACGACGTGTTGAAATCGTACTCCATGTCGGCGTCGTAGGTGAAGAGCTCGCCGTCGCGATTCACCGCGGCGTCGAAGATGTTGCGATAACCCGAACTGAACACCTCGAAGGTCTGGCCGTCGGGCGTCACGCGATAGACGATGCCGCCGGGCGCCATCACGTCGCGCATGAACCCGCGGCCGTCGGGCATCCGCGGCAACAGGTGGTCCTCGCCCCAGATCGCCGGCACCGGCGACGTCGGCGCGAACTTCGTTGTCTTCGAACCGTTGCCGCAGACGAGGTAAAGCCCCTTGCCGTCCGGCGTCGGCACGACCGCGTGGATCCCGTGATCGCCGCGCGCCTCGATCGCCCGGAGCAGTTCCACCTTGTCCAGCTGGTCGTCGCCATCGCTGTCGGTGATCCGGTAGAGCCCCGAGGGGATTTCCTGATCGTAGTCGTTGACGCCAACGTAGAGCGCGCCGAACGCAAAGGCCATGCCGTTGACCGCGCGAATCTTCGCCGGGACTTTTTCCACCTGGGCCGCGGTGAGGGACTGGCCCGGCGCCGGCGGCGTGAAGCGATACAGCCCGCCGTACTGATCGCTCGCGAGAATCCGGCCCTTCGGATCGACGCACAGGTTCACCCAAGAGCCCTGGGTTTTGCCGGGCACCGAATAGAGCAGTTCCACCTTGAAGCCTTCGAGCGTCTTGATCCGGCTGATCGGTGTCGCCTTGTTCTCGCCGACTTCCGGACCGACCTCCGTGGGACGATTCGGAAACACGGGTTTCTCGGCGCCCGCGCCGGCTTCGGCACTGGCGGTGTTCGCGGCCTTGGCTTTGCCGCGGCCCTTCTTCGGCGCGGTACCAGGCTCAGCGGCGAAACCGAGCGTCGCGCAGGCGAGGAACAGAAGCACGGCTTTCCAGTCGAGGTGGGTGAAACGTGGGGAATTCATGAAGAAAATACGGGCGTTTCAATTGAACAGAAGGCAACGAAGGGAACGAAGAGTCGTTCATATCCGCCCGCTTCGTTTTCTTCGTTGTCTTCTGTTCAAGAGAATTGGGATTGGGGCCGAGTTCCGAGTTGCCGCTCGGTGTCTCCGCGCGCTCTCGTTATTCGCGAGTTTTGGGTTTCGGTAAAACGTCTCACTGCTTGCCCCGCCGGCCGCCGCCCTGCTGCCAAAGCGGGTCGATCATTTCGGCGTTGAGCTTCTGCCAGGCCTGCATGAGCTCCGCGACTTTCTGCGGCTGTGCGGCAGCCAGGTCGTGCTCCTCGCCGATGTCGTCCGCCAGATGGTACAGCTGCCAGTTTGTCGCGCCGCGGCCGCGGAAGATTTTCCACTCCCCTTCCCGCAGCGCCGCCTGCGGCCCCACCCGCCAGAAATGTCGCGTGCGAATCGGCGTGCGCTCGCCGCTCATCAAATGCGGCAGCAGATCCACCCCGTCCCGGTTGGCCGGCCGCCTGCCGCCGGCCCCGGGGCGCGCGCGGG